>RCUF01000002.1_pt1 | contig 308216 bp, 279 predicted proteins | sample 2166311 | NCBI WGS metagenome assembly RCUF01 (sample SAMN09932608, study PRJNA488358) | compost metagenome | feature: garden; material: soil; isolation source: compost soil in 4-hydroxybenzonitrile-enriched culture | place: Germany: Experimental Botanical Garden Goettingen | collected 2016-01-27 | reverse complement strand
GCAATTGAGACGCGACTCGAAATGGATACAGCAACTCAAGGAACGGCTGAAGCCCCCACCCGACCAACCGGATCCATGAGCCGCGAGGTAAACCGATCGTTTGCACCGCTCGCCGCTATTACGCAACCACGCATCACCCCGTCCCACCCCTGCTTGGCGCGCTAATCCAAACCGCCTGGCATGCATCCGCCACGCAACACTTCGATTTTCGTGCACCGCGCAAGCTGGCACCTCGTTACCGCACTGGCTTGGCACCTCTTCTTGCCGCTCATCGTGCAGATGCTGAACCCGCGAGATGCGCCACGACCACCATGCGAAGTTTTTCACCATGAGGCTTGACTGTGACGTGAGCCACTGAAATGATTCAGTGCAACACTGTTGCGCTTCTTGCAACCGTATTCCGATACCGAATCTTTCCCGCCTGCGGCATTACTTGCCCCACGGGTCCAGGAGAATTCCATGCACTCAGTATTCATAGACGAACTCGATGCCCAGACTTACGCCGAGAACGTAGCGCGTACCGGATCCACCATTATCATCCCGGCCGGAGCGACCGAACAGCACGGACCTCACATGCCACTGGGCGTAGATGCCATGCTCTCGCGTTCCATCGCAGAAGCCGTCGCGCAACGCACAGGTGCTTTGGTTGCGCCGGCGTTGAGCTACGGGTACAAATCCCAGCCCCGCTCCGGCGGCGGCAACCACCGCAAAGGCACCACCAGCCTCGGCGGCACTTCGCTTAGCTTGATGATTGAGGACGTAGTTGCATCCTTCATCTCCCAGGGCTTCGATAATGTTGTCGTCCTCAACGGGCATTTCGAGAACTACCAGTTCATCTACGAAGGATTGGACAACGCAGTAGTCAAGTGCCGAGCCGCCGGCGCGGCGTCGCGCGCCATCCTGCTGTCTTACTGGGACTTTGTCGATGAGGAAACCTTGGCCAAGGTCTTCCCCGACGGCTTCCTCGGCTGGGACATCGAGCACGGAGGCATCCTCGAAACTTCCTTGATGCTCCTGCTCCACCCGCACCTGGTAAACATGGATCGGGTTGTCGACCACCCGCCCGCTAAGCTCGCGCCCTATGACATCTTCCCGGAGGATCCGTCACGCACCCCGGACAGCGGTTGCCTCTCTTCTGCGAAGGGCGCCACGGCAGATCGCGGCCAGCTGCTATTCGAAACCGTCACAAACCAAGTTGCCGATGCACTCAAAGGCGAGCTGCTGCTGGGCAACATCAGCATCGAGGTGAAATAGCATGTCTGTGGATAGCTCGACATCCCAAGACAGGAAAAAGTCCGCGAAAGCACCCCGGACCCCTGAAGGCACTAAGAAGCAAGTTGAGGTACCACGTTTCATGGGGCGGCACATACCGCCCATGGATCGACTGCTCATTCGCGTAATCCCCCCAGTACTGATTATCGCCGTGATGATTTGGGTCCTGTCCAATCCAGAAGCCGCCTCAGCCGCGATTTCCGAAATGCGCACTTTCGTCACCGGAAAATTCACCTGGCTCTTCATCTTGTATTCAGTATTCACAGTGGTGGTGTGCATTTGGCTCTCCATGAGCCGAGTAGGCAAGATCCGTCTCGGCGGCCCGAACGCCAAACCGCAGCACAGCAAATTCGCTTGGTATTCCATGCTGTTCGCTTGCGGCCAAGGCATCGGCTTGATCTTCTGGTCAGTTGCCGAACCAATTATGCTGCGCGATGAAAATCCCGTGATCCCGGCAGGGCCAAACGGTGGCGGCGAAGAAGGGGCCATTGTTTGGACCTACTTCCACTGGGGCTTGACCGCCTGGGCCATGTATTGCGCCGTTGCAGTGTGCTTGGCCTACTCGCATCACAACCTCGGCAAGACGTTGACTTTTCGCGAGGCTACCGTGGATATCCTGCCCCGCTGGTCGCGACGCGGAGCCGGCGTCATCGTTGAGCTCCTGGCAATTATCGCGACCGTACTCGGCCTGGCTACTTCCTTCGGATTCGCAGCCATGCAGTTCACCTCCGGACTGACTTCCTTCACTGGATTAACCGCCAGCCCAATGATGTGGTTCATGGTCATTCTGATCTTCGCTGGCATCACCTCAATTTCGGCTATCGTCGGCATCAGCAAGGGCATGGCACGGATCAGCGGATTGAACTCGATCCTCAGTATCGTGCTGATCGCAGCGGTGCTGGTTTTCGGCCCATCGCTGTACATCATCTCGAATCTGTCCCAGACCTTTGGCAGCTTCTTCACGAACTTCGCCAATATGAGCCTATGGACCGATTCAGGATTGGCCACCACCACCCTGGATTCATGGCAAGACAGCTGGAATGGCTGGTGGACGGTCTTCATCTGGTGCTGGGTTATTGCCTTCTCCCCATTCGTGGCCGGATTCATTGCCCGCATTTCGCGTGGCCGTACCATCCGCGAATTCGTTCTCGGCGTGACCATCATTCCTTCATTGATCGTGATGGTTTGGGTTGCAGTGATCGGCTCCGCAGCCCTCTACTACGATGACCAGACTGATCGTGGCATCAGCAGTGCAGTCGCCGGGGACACTTCCTCCGGCTTGTTCGTCATGCTTGACTCCGTGCCTGTCGTCGGCACGGTCCTGCTAGTTGTTTCCACCATCCTGGTGGCCACCTACTACGTGACATCCTTGGACTCTGGCATTTACGCACTCAGTGAATTCGTCTCCGCCCCGGGCAAATCCGGTCCAGTCTTCCGTGTAGTCCTCGTGCTGTCTGTCGCAACGGTGACCACCGTGCTGCTGACCATGGGCGGAACCGCGGTGGTCGATACGGTCCAAACGGGCACCATTATCGGCGCCTTCCCCTTCTCCTTCGTGATCATTTTGATGATCATCAATTTGATCCGGAGGCTGCTCAAACGAGACAAGGCGATCAAGCAGCTGGAAAAGGACATCAACAACCCCGACCCGAATCTGGTCTTCGTAGCCGACCCCGATGGCGGCGGAGCGATCCTCAAGGAAGACCCAGGACAGGACCCACAGAACTAAGCAGTAGAACCCGCATCGGCATGAAGGCCGCGATGCTCGCCATGATGAGCTTCGCGGCCTCCTGCATTACCTCGTGGTTTTCATATTCATGCAGGACAATTCCGATCTTGTGCACTGCAGAAAAAGTTTTCACAATCGCCCTTGACAGTGACGCAGAGCACACATAATCTAAATGCAACGGCGTTGCAGTGAGCGCAACACGTACTTCTTCTCCGGCGATTCCCATGAATCCTCGCAATCCATCTGATTGGGCCGGCCTCCCTTGACAGTTGATTTCCCACAAGGAGCCAAAACCATGACTACCGCCAATATCGCCACCAATGTTTCCGAACTGGCCCGACTGAAGACCCTGCACAACGGCGCCAAGGAGCAGCTGACCTTCTCGGATGCCGAGTTCGAGCGCCGCCTGGCCGGCCTGCGCCAGATCATGGCCACGAAGTCGCTGGACGCAGTCATCCTGACCAGCTACCACGGCATCAAGTACTACTCGGACTTCCTGTACACCACCTTCGGCCGCAACTACGCGCTGGTGGTCACCGCCAGCAACTCCACCACCGTCACCGCGAACATCGATGCCGGCATGCCATGGCGCACCAGCTACGGCGACAACATCGTGTACACCGACTGGAAGCGCGACAACTTCTTCTACGGCCTGCAGGAAGCACTTAAGCGCGACGGCGTGAAGGCAACCCGGATCGGCGTGGAAGACGACTTCCTGCCGGGCCGCACCCGCCAGCAGATCGCCGACACCTTCGACGGCGCAACCCTGGTGGATGTCTCGCAGGACGCCATGCGCCAGCGCATGATCAAGTCCGCCGAGGAAATCGAGGTCATCAAGCACGGTGCACGCATCGGCGACCTGGGCGGCGAAGCCATCAAGGCAGCGATCCGCGAAGGCATCAGCGAATACGAGGTCGCACTGATCGGCACCGAGGCGATGGTGCACGAGATTGCCAAGACTTTCCCGCACCGCGAAGTGCGCGATACGTGGGTCTGGTTCCAATCGGGCATCAACACCGATGGCGCCCACAACTGGGCCACCACCCGCAAGCTTGAGCGCGGGGACATCCTCTCGCTGAACTGCTTCCCGATGACCTCCGGCTACTACACCGCGCTGGAGCGCACCCTGTTCCTCGGCGAGCCGGATGCCCGCAGCCTGGAACTGTGGAACGTCAACGTCGAGGTCCACAAGCGTGGCCTGGAGCTCATCAAGCCCGGAGCAGTCTGCAAGGACATCGCCGCGGAGCTGAACGAAATCTACATCTCCCACGGCCTGCTGCCCAACCGCACCTTCGGCTACGGCCACTCCTTCGGCGTGCTCTCGCACTACTACGGCCGCGAAGCTGGCCTGGAACTGCGCGAGGACATCGAGACTGTCCTGGAGCCGGGCATGGTCGTTTCGATGGAGCCAATGATCACCGTCGCTGATGGCGAGCCAGGTGCCGGAGGCTACCGCGAGCACGACATCCTGGTCATCGGCGAGGACGGTGGCGTCGAGAACATCACCAAGTTCGGCTTCGGCCCGGACAACAACATCATCGATGCCTAGGGGCAACTGATAACCGTGGGGCGGGGCCCGAACCCCGCCCCACGGCTGCTTTAACCATCTGATGCGCAGCAAGCACGGGGGCTGCGCCTAGAACCGACGACCACCCACCGGTCTGCCGGAACACTTCATCATTCCAGCGGCAAAGAAGCCAGCACTGGCCAAAGCCGTTGCCCTCCAGAGGCGGTTTCACCCCATGAACCATTCCAGCAACTCCCCATCGCAAGCCCCCACCGGAACCACGGCCGCAGCGTCCACCTGCGTGCCCCAGTCCCGCACCATTGACGCGAAGACCCGCCGCAAGGTGATCGCTGCCAGCTTCATCGGCAACTTCGTGGAATGGTTCGACTACGCAGCCTACGGCTACTTCGCCGTCACCATCGCCGCCGTATTCTTCCCCAGCGACGACCCCCAAGCTGGTCTGCTGATGACCTTCGGCGTATTCGCCATCTCCTTCCTGGTCCGTCCTGTCGGAGGGTTCATTTGGGGGCATCTGGGCGACAAGATCGGCCGGCGCGAAGCCCTGTCCTGGTCGATCCTGCTGATGACCGGTGCCACCTTCTGCATCGCGCTGCTCCCCGGCTACGCATCCATCGGTTTTGGCGCGCCTCTGCTGCTCCTGGCCCTGCGCCTGGTCCAGGGCTTCTCTGCCGCCGGCGAGTATGCCGGCGCCTCCGCCTTTCTGGTCGAGTACGCGCCGGCCAACCGGCGCGGCCTATACGCGGCAGTGGTTCCGGCCAGCACCGCCACCGGCCTGCTCTTCGGCTCACTGATGGCCGCCGGGCTGACCGGGTTGCTGTCAACCGGGGATCTGGAGTCCTGGGGATGGCGCATACCGTTCTTGCTGGCCGCGCCCATGGGGCTCATTGGCCGCTACATCCGCACCAAGCTGGAGGACTCACCAGCTTTCCTTGAAGCATCATCCGAGTCCTCCACTCCTGAGGGATCCCCAGTCGGGTCGTTGCTGAAGAACCACTGGCGCCAGCTGGTCCAGGCTGCGGGCGCAGTGCTGCTGAACGCCGTGGGCTTCTATGTAATCCTTTCCTACATGCCGACCTATCTATCCGAAGAGCTCGGACTGGACGCCACCCGTTCCTACCTGGCAACGACCGTTGCGCTGATGACCTACGTTGGTTTCATCTTTGTCACCGGCATGCTTTCGGATCGTTTCGGACGCAAGCGCATCTTGATCAGCGCATCGATTCTGTTCATCCTGTTCACCGTTCCTGCCTTCATGGCTTTGGAATCAGGAAACTTCCTGGTCATTGTCTTGGTCCAGATCCTGCTCGGCGCGATGCTCACGCTCAACGACGGCACCCTTCCGAGCTACCTCGCGGAAATGTTCCCCACCAAGGTCCGCTACTCCGGCTTCGCAGTGTCGTTCAACCTCTCGAATGCATTGTTTGGCGGAACCGCACCGTTCGTGGCCACATTACTGATTGCCACTAGCGGCAACGTCCTTGCCCCCGGCTGGTACTTGATGGGCGCAGCGGTGATTTCGCTGGTGGCGGTGGCCTGCTCGGTCGAAACCAGCCGCAAACCACTAGTCTGAGCCGTAGGATAGTAGCAACTCAGGAGGGGAAATGACTGAAATTCGCAGCGAAACCCGAGGCGCCTCGGTGATCGTCAACGTGCTCGATGTGCTCCGTTGCTTCACCGTTGAGCGCCCGCTAGTCGGCGTCACCGAAATCGCGGAGCAGGTCGGCCTCCACAAATCGAGCGTCTCGCGCATTCTGGCCACCCTTGAGCAGGAACGCGTTGTGGATCGCGACGCGGAAACCCGCAAGTACCGCTTGGGTGTCGGCCTGATTGCCATTGCCGGACCATTGCTTGCCAACCTGGACGTGCGGCAGGTGGCTTACCCCATTCTGGAAGATCTTCGTGAAGCGACCGGCGAGACCGCTGTACTGAACATCTGGGACGGCAACGAGTCGATTTCGGTCGAACAACTGCCTTCAACCCACCTGGTCAAGCACACCTCGGTCATGGGGTCGCGGTACCGTTCGGGACTGAGCGCTACCGTGCAGGTATTCCTCGCCAATGAGGATCCAGCACGCCGCGCGGAGCTGATCTCCAACGGAGAGATCGATCTTGCCGGCACGGCCCCCGCCGAATACCAAGCACGCCTGGATCTTGTACGCGAGCGGGGCTACGCGGTCAACTACGGCGAGACCTCCGCCGAGGAGGTCGGAGTGGCCGCAGGCATTCTCGATCACCGCGGTGAACTCGTCGCCTGCGCCATGACCGCCGCTCCGTTCTACCGCATCGGCGCCGATGAGCTGGAGCAGCTCTGCTCCAGCACCCGCACCGCAGCAAGGCGAATCAGCACCAGGCTGGGATACCAGGCGGCAAGTTAGCCATGGACCCGTTCGAGGCATGCGATGCCCATGCCTTCGACTACCGGATGCACGAAGGCTCAGCCATGAAGGTCAGCCACCACTTCGCCGGGCACACCGGGATGCCGGTAGCCATCCAGACCTGGGTGATAGAACCAGGCGGCTTCGAGGGCTTCCATCGCCACGAGGGCCAGGGAGCTTTGCAGGAGTTCTACCAGGTGATCGAGGGCCGGGCGCGGATGCGGGTCGGCGAACGCGTATACGAGCTCGGTCCCGGTGACAGCGTATTGGCCGATGCCGGAGTGGACCACGACCTGTGCAATCCCGACGGCACGGACCTGCGCGTGCTCACGGTTTGGGGCCCGCCGGGCGCCGCCGACTTCTCGGACTTCGGTTCGCACCAGATTGCGCAGCGCGATCATCCAGGCGGCCTGGCTTAGCTGGGAGTTTGCCCACGTACCTTTTGCCACCCCTCACCCCGGTGCTGAAGTGGTGCCATGGATTACAACATCGGCTATTTCGTCGGTTCGCTCGCCACGAACTCCATCAACCGCGTCCTGTCCAAGGCCCTGATAGCCCTGGCACCTGAAAACCTCAGTTTCACGGAAATCCCGATCAGCGATCTGCCCTTGTATAGCGCTGACTACGATGATAATTATCCCGAAGCCGGGACCGCGCTAAAGACCGCCATCGAGGCCTCGGACGGCCTGCTATTCATCAGCCCGGAGTACAACCGTTCAATTCCCGGTGCGCTGAAAAATGCCATCGACTGGGGTTCGCGGCCCTGGGGCACCAACTCCTTCGCCCGCAAGCCCACCGGCCTGCTCGGCGCTTCGGTCGGAGCCATCGGTACCGCGGTCATGCAGTCCAGCATGCGCAGCGTCCTCAGCTTCCTGGATGCCCCGCAGCTGAACTCCCCCGAGGTCTACCTGCAGTACCGTCCCGAAGACTTCGGCGAGGACGGAAGCATCAGCAACCCGGACACCGAGAAGTTCTTGGCCCACTACATGGGCGAGTACGCTGCGTTCGTTGAGCGCGTGCTCGATTCGACGGCCGCCGGCCACATCGGAGATGAAGGGATGTAGCCGCAAACCGGGTGCTAGCCGCGCGAGTATTCGGCAAGGCAGACTCCGGAGGCAAAAGACTGCATGTTCTCCAGCTTCCAGCGATTCGGGGCATACCCGGTGTCCCCGAATAGCCTGATACCCGACCCGAACATCACCGGCTGGATCTTCAAGGCCAACTTGTCGATGTCCGGCCGGAGCCTGGCGGCCAATTGCCCTCCGCCGCATAGCCAGATGCCGTCACCCGGTTGGGATTTGAGTTCCCCGATGACCTCTCGCGGATCCGCGCTGGTGAACTGCACCTCTTGGCTTCCCGGAGGTGAAGAGTGCTCGCGCGTGAAAACAATCTGCCTTAGATGCGAGTAAGGGCTGGGCAGTGCCGGCAAGCCGACCGCGTAGGTATTCCATCCCATCAGCACCGTATCGAAAGGGCACCCCTCGATAGGCAGTCCAGCCGACTCTGCCAACTGGGTCGGCGCGGTGCCGCGGTAGCGGTCCCAGATGGGCGCCGCATGGTCACCAGCCACCGCGAAGGCATCGAATTCTCCGTTCGGACCTGCAATGTACCCGTCCAAGCTCACTGCAACGAAGTAGGTTAGTTCTCTCATTGATTCTCCCTTGGCTCGAAGACGGAATCGTCTGGGAAATTGAGCCAACCCTACAGCATGGCCTGTTGGGAACTTGGGAGAATGCGAAAAAACCGGGAAACATCATTTCTGATGTTTCTCGGTTTTTCCATTTGGTGGAGGTAAGGGGATTCGAACCCCTGACCTTCTGCATGCCATGCAGACGCGCTACCAACTGCGCCATACCCCCAAACGAGGTGGTTCCAGTGGCTTGTACAACCCCTGAACCGAGATAAAACTTTACCGGAGCACTGCCGAAAACTCCAAATCGGCTGTTCGAGACGCTGGTCACAATCCTCTATTCACACGGTGCTCCCCAAGTGGAAGAATATGGGTCGGGACCTGCCGGCCCCACCCATTCCTTCGAAAGGCGCAATCCCATGACCATCGGACTGACCCCATACCTGCGTTTCGCCGGAGACGCCAAAGAAGCTATGGAGTTCTACCACCAGGTACTCGGTGGCGAGCTTTCCATGATGACCTTCCAAGAAGGCATGAATGACAACAATCCGGCCGTTGCCGACCAGATTATGCACTCCTCGCTATTCGTTGAACGCGGCCTGCACTTCATGGCCTCGGACACCCCGCCCGAAATGGACGTCCGGGGCAATGGCGTGATCGCGCTAAGCAGCGACGGGACGGCCGGAGCCGACGCGGAGACCCTGACCAGGTGGTGGGAAGGATTGGGCGAAGGCGGCCAGATCAACATGCCATTGGAGCGGGCCCCGTGGGGCGACTCCTTCGGCGAGCTGCGCGACAAGTTCGGCGTGGTCTGGATGTTCAACATCACCGCGTTGGCCAGCTAGCCCAAGCGCTAGTGGGTGCGCGCCTGCTCGCGGGCTTCCAAAGCTTCGCGGCCTACGAGCAGGCCCACCTTCTTCGCGCGGATCTGGGTTATCCACGCGATCAGCAGGCCCAAGGCGGCCAGCCCAGCGCCAACCACCGAGGGGGCGCGGAAGCCGTAACCGGCGGCAATCACCGCGGCACCCAGGGCGGCGCCCAGCGCGTTGGCAACATTCAGCGCCGAGTGGTTCAGCGAAGCAGCCAGCGACTGCGCATGCGGGGCCGAATCCATCAGCAGCGTCTGCAACGCAGGGATCAGCAGGGAACCCACTGCGCCCATCACGAAGACCATGATCATCGTCGGAACCACCCAGCTGGTCACGGCAGCGAAAATCAGCATGGTGGCGATCATGAAAACGGACGAAAGCTTGATCGCGCCGAAGATCGACCAGTCGGCAAGCCTGCCACCGGCCAGCGAACCAACGACCATGCCTACGCCATAGAGCGCCAAAGCCAACGGCACCAGCTCAATTGGCAGTCCTGCTTCTTCGGTCAGCGTGGGCGAAATGTAGGAGTACACCGCGAAGAATCCGCCGAAGCCGACAATGCCGGTGAGCATCGCCAGCCACACCTGGGCACTCTTCAAGGCGGTCAGCTCGCGGCGGATGCTCGCCCCGGCATCGGTCTTGCGCCATGGGACGAACAAGCTAATCAGCACAGCGGTCAACACGCCGATCGCGGTGACGACCAGGAACATCGAACGCCAGCCGTATTCCTGGCCGAGCCGGGTCACCAACGGGACACCGGCAACGTTGGCCACCGAGAGCCCGAGCATCACCCAGGCAATGGCGCGTCCGCGCATCGTGGCCGGAACCAAGCTGCCGGCAAGCACACCGGCCAAACCGAAGTAGGCCCCATGCGGCAGGCCTGCAAGGAAGCGGGTCACCAGCATGGTGTTGTAGTCCGGAGCGAAGAATGAGGAGAGGTTGGCGAGCGTGAAGAAGAGAATCAGCAGCTGCACCGCACGCTTGCGCGGGATCTTGGCAGCCAGCGCAGTGAGCACCGGAGCGCCCACCACCACGCCGATTGCGTAGGCGCTGATCATCAGGCCCATCTGCGCATAGCCCACTTCCAGATCAGCGGCACCTTCCTGGAGCAAGCCCATCATGGCAAACTCCGTGACACCGATGCCGACGCCGCCCATGGCCAAGGCAACAATTGCCAGCAGTAGTTTTCCGCCAGATACATAGGCAGTCATTCAATTTCTCAATTCATGGCAGGGTCTTGGGAAGCGGCTCCCTCGGCGCTCTTATCCATCGTAGTGACTGCATCGGGCGACAGTGGCAATCCCCGAGCGGAAAATTACGAATCCCACAGTATTTTGTGCCACTGTATTAAGTCCTATGCCTCATTCATCGCACCATCGCCTGTCGGCCTCGCGAATAATCGCGAGGTTCTTCTTTGTCATGCTCTGTCTCGCGCTGGCCGGGCTAATGGTGTTCCACCAGCAGATCCCCGATGTCCTGGGTCTCGGATTGATCGTCGATAACCTGGCCCCGTGGATGGGCCTCGGAATTCCAGTGCTCTTGCTGATGGCCTTGGTGGTGCGCGGACGCATCAGCTTCATCGGCCTGCTCGTACCGGTCGTTGTTTGGGCTGTGCTCTTCGGGCCGGCGTTCCTGCCTTCGGACCGGCGCGCACCAGAAGCTTCCCTGCTGGTTGCCACGCAAAACGTCCACGAGTCTGCGGGCGTGCAGGCTGCCCGCGAATTGGCAGCCAACGGCGCGCAGGTCATCACCCTGCAGGAAATCGGTGAAGGCCAGGAGCCGGGAATCACCGCCGAGCTCGCCCAATCCCATCCTTACAGCTACATGGTCAGCACCGTAGGCGTGTGGAGCGCCTATCCGCTGAAGAATCCAGAGCCCCTGGATCTGGGGCTGGGTTGGGACCGCGCGTTGCGGGTGGACGTGGCCAGCGAAAAAGGGGATGTCCGCCTGTACGCTGTGCATGCGGCGTCGGCCAGGCCTACCGGCCATCACGAGCGGGACATGATGCTTGCTTCCTTGGCCGGCTACCTCGCCGATGACGATTCTCCGAAGATCGTTGCCGCCGGAGACTTCAACGCCACCAGCTCCGACCGCCACTTCGCGCCGGTCGCTAACCAGCTGGAGGAAGCCCACTACAGCGACTGGGGCTTGGCCCTGACCTGGCCGCGGTCCCTGTTCCCGATGCTCGGCATCGATCATGTGATGCTACGCGGCGTCGAATCAGCAGGCCTGGAGCGGCTGGAAATCGCCGATTCCGATCATTACGCGCTCGCTGCCACGATCGATCTGGGGAACTAGTTCCTTTCCAGCCCGGTCTGGCGCAGCGTGATGTTAATGCGTCCGCCGCCAAGGCCCAAGCCTGCAGGCGCGGTCCCGGCATGGATCTTGCTCACCCCGTGATAGGCGAAGCGTGAGGGGCCGTCGAAGACGAACAGGTCCCCCGAAGCCAGCCGGATCTCTTGCCATGGCCGGTTGCGGTTCTCGGTATTGCCCAGGCGGAATGTTGCCGAATCGCCGATGGACAGCGAAACCACCGGGGCGTTGATGCGCTCTTGCGCATCCTGGTGCATGCCCATGGCGGCCTGCACGTCGTAGTAGTTCACGATAGCCGCATCAGGCTGGTAGTCCTGCGCGCGCTGCAGGTCCCCCGTAGCTTCTGCGACCGCCTGCTTGCCCAAGCGGACCAGCCAGTCTTCCATGGGCGCCACTGATTGCCCGTCCAGGTCGTCAGCGGTCTTGGAGTAGCGGTTCGGGCTCCAATGCCACCCCAGGCACAAGCTCTGCACGCTCATCGGATGGCCGTTGATGGCTGTGCGGTGCGGCGGAACAGGCCCGCTGCCCCATTCGAAGAAGCGCCGGACGATCCACTGCTGCGCGGGCGCGTCCAGCCACCCCGGCAGGTGCCAGGCTCCTGGGCGCAAGGCTCCCCCGCTACGGGGCAGTGCACTGTCGTCGAACAGGGATTCCATGTTCCCAGCGTGCCCGTTGCAGGCAGAACTCGGCAAGTCTCCCGCGTATTCGCTCACTGAACTTTGCAGGATCAGCCAGGCCGGTGCCTCGCAACAATATTTACATTAGAGACTTTGTGTTTCGTCTTACCCTCGCGAACATTTCGAAAAGGTTAACCTTTACTCGAATTATTGCGCTTGAAACATTTGCGATACCTCCGGGAAAACCTGGGCGCCTAAGCTGGGTGCATCCACTAGTTCAAGGAGAATCCCATGTCACCCCTAGAAACTCGAGCAGAATCAAGGAAACCATGATTGGCATCGACCTCGAACTGCGCGGATGCACTGTGCTGATCGCTGGAAGTAAATCCGGGAGCAAAAATACTGCGCTGCGCTTCCGGGCGGAGGGCGCCACGGTGCTCACCGCCGACGGGCCCTTCCAGACAGTACAGTTGCTGGAACAAGCCGGCCTGCTGGTGATCTGCGATGCCGAACCGCTGCGCTTCGCCTCGGTGGTGCAGGCCGCGCGCATTCCCGTCATGCACCTTGGACCAGCGACCCGGGCCGGATCCATCACCCTGCTCGGTGGCGGCCCCGGCGCATTGGACCTGCTGACCCTGCGCGGCGTGCGGGCCCTGGCCGAAGCAGAAGTCGTCTTCGCCGACAGGCTCGGTCCCGCAGCGCACCTGCCGTCTCTTGCACCGCAAGCTCAAATCGTGGACGTCGGCAAGCTTCCTGGACACCACAAGCTCACCCAACGGGATATCGAAGCCCTGATGATCGAAGCGGCCCGCGGTGGCGCTGCCGTAGTCCGGCTCAAGGGCGGAGATCCCTTCGTCTTCGGCCGCGGCTTCGAAGAAATCGCGGCCGCTACCGCTGCGGGCATCCCGATCAGCGTCATCCCGGGACTGAGCTCGTGCATCACCGTGCCGGCAGCAGCCGGCATCCCGGTCACCGCCCGCGGGGTGAACACCATGTTCACCGTGGTATCGGCCCACGACCCACTCAGCGATGCGCAGCTTGACCATCTGGCCAAGCTGGGCGGAAGCATCGTGATCCTGATGGGCATGGGAACCATCGAGCAGACCGTCGCCGGGTTGCACCGGGTCGGCATGGACCCGCAAATGCCATGCGCCATCGTCGAATCCGGCACCACCGACATCCAGCGCACCAGCTGCACCCGGCTAGCCCATCTCGCCGAAACAGCCCGCGGCCATTCCAACCCTGCAGTCATTGTCATAGGTGAAGTCGCTGGACTGCCGGCCACCCTGGTGAACGCGGCAGCGCAAGAAGAGCCGGCCACGCTGGCAGCGCAATTGGAAGTGGCCTGATGAGCAGCCCCAAACCCTTGGCCGGCTTCCGGCTGGCCGTCACCAGCGACCGCCGTTCCGCAGAACTCATCGAGGCCTTCGAACGCCGCGGCGCCGAGGTGACCCATACTCCGCTGCTCCAGCTCGCCCCGCTGGACGACGAGCAGCAACTGATCGCGCAAACGCAAAAGCTGATTGAGGTCCGTCCGCAGGTAGCCGTCATTACAACCGCCTACGGACTGCGCCGCTGGGTTGATACCTCCGAGGCTGCCGGCATTGGCGACGAGCTGCTGGCAGCGCTCGGGCAGGCGCAGCTCTACGTCCGCGGGGCCAAAGCCCATGGCGCCGTCAAGGCGCTGGGCCTGGAACCGGCCGCCGTGGCCAAGGACGGGCGCAGCGCCTCCATGCTGGAACTGCTGGAGGGCAAGCTCCAGGGCGCCACCGTCGCCTTGCAGCTTCATGCCGATTCCGACCATGGAATGCCCCAGAGCCTGCGCGAGCTGGGCGCTCGCCGGGTGCTGAAGGTGGAGCCCTACCGCTGGCAGGACACCAGCAGCGATAGCGGGATTTCTGCTTTGGTGGAGGGCCTGTGCGCCGCCCACTTCGACGCGGTGACCTTCACCAGCGCGCCAAGCGTGCACGCGCTGTTCGCCGCTGCCAAGGCGCGCAATCGCTTGCCCGCCCTGCTGCGCTCCCTGGCCGAGCGCGTCGCAGTGGCCACCGTTGGACCGGTGACTGCTGCCCCGCTGATCGAGGCGGGCATCTGCCCGTTGGTTCCCGAGCGCCATCGCATGGGTGCCATGATCGGCCAGCTCGTGGAGCATCTGGCCTCGCTGGGCACGTTGCAGGCCCAAACGGTCCACGGCCAGGTGCAGCTGCGCGGTCGTACCCTCTCGGTCCAGGACGAAAACTGCGAGTTGACGCCCGGACAGGCCGAATTGGTGCGGGCGCTGATCGAGGCCGGCGGCAGCGTCCTCTCCCGCGACGAGCTGGGGGCCGCACTTCCGGAAGCCAGTTCCAAGCATGCCTTGGATATGACATTGAGCCGGCTGCGCAAGGCGTTGCCGCAACCAGAAATCATCGCCACGGTCATCAAACGTGGGTACAGGCTGAACGTATGATCACCCCGATGGGCTTTTTCCCTCCGGGTTACGTAGGATCGATGTCATGGTTAATATTCAGGTTGCCGGTGAAGCCCTAGTCGATATCGTCGATGGTGTGGCGCATCCCGGCGGTTCCCCGATGAATGTTGCTGTTGGACTGGGCCGATTGGGCCACGAAGTCCTGCTCCAGACGGACATCGGCGATGACGAGCATGGCCGGCTGATCGCCGAACATGTGGCGGCCTCAGGCGTTCAGCTCGCAGCCGGATCGCACACCGATGCGCAGACTTCCAGCGCCACCATCGTGCTGGACGAGTCCGGAGATGCCAACTACGAGTTCCAGCTGAACTGCAAATTGCAGAGCATGGCTTCGACCCAAGCCACCTTGTTCCATTCAGGATCCGTTGCAGCATTCCAGGGTCCGAGTGCCGCTCGAATCCATGAGGCTTTCGAGGCTTCCCCACCGGGCCAGATCCTGAGCTTCGATCCGAACCTGCGCCCGGAGCTGGTCGAGGACCGGGCAGAATCGGTCAAGCAGATCGAGAAGCTGGCCGGGCTGGCGGATATCGTCAAGCTCAGTGACGAAGACGCCCTGTGGCTCTATCCGGGATGGGACACCAATCGCATCCTGGAGCACTTCTTGGAGCGCGGGGCATCGCTAGCGATCATTACCTTCGGCGCACGCGGAGCCGAGGCCCGGACCAGGCAAAGCGAGGTCATGGTTCCCTCGATTTCGGTGCGTACCGTAGATACGGTCGGCGCCGGTGATGCGTTCATGGCCGGGCTGCTCCACGCCATCTTGGACAGCTCGCTGGCCAAGTCCCTTCGCGATGGCACGCAGCTGGACAGCGTCGAGCTGGAGAAGGTCATGCAGATCGCTTCGGTGTGCGCGGGAATCACCGTGTCGCGCGCCGGGGCAAATCCTCCAACCCTTGACGAGCTGAATCATTTCCTCAGTTCCACGACGCGCTAGACCTTTCATTTCTGGCCGATAGTCGCTGGGATCTCCGCCTGGAATGGCGTTGGTCCCAGCGACTATTTATTTCATTCGTTGTGGGTGCCTTGCATTATCCGCCGGCAGCCAGCCCAGCAGCCTGGACTATCGAAGGAAACCGCTGACCAGGTTGCTAGAGTTCCTTGCAGAGCACTATGCACGATTCATTGAGGAGGCCCCATGGGCAGCAAGGTTCCAGCGGCCGATAACACCTTGCGGATCCTCAGGTTGCTGGCCAGCCGGAAGACCCCGACTCCGGCGGCAATGATCGCCACGTTGCTGGAGCTTCCTCGATCCAGTGTCTACCAGCTGCTGAACGTGATGCTGGAGCACGGATTCATCACCCACTATCCAGAGGACAAATCCTATGGTCTGGGTGTCTCCGCTTTTGAGCTTTCCAGCGCCTATACCCGCCAGGAACCGCTGGCACGCCTGGGTGCCCCGCTGATTGCCCAGCTGGTCGACAAGGTCGGGGAAAGCGCCCACCTGGCCGTGCTGCATGGTTCCGATGTTCTCTACATTGTCGAAGAACGCGCCAAGGGCCGGCCATCCTTGGTCACCGACGTGGGTGTTCGCCTGCCTTCGCACCTGACCGCATCCGGCAGGGCAATTCTCGCCGCGCTGCCCAAATCCCAGGTGCGTGCGCTCTACCCCGGTGCCGCCAGCTTCACGGAGCGCGTCGCCGAGTCATCGATCTCCAGCTACTCGCAGTTGCGCCGCGAGCTGGACCAGAGCACGCAGCGCGGCTATGCCGTAGAGCGCGGGGATGTCACCCCGGATTTCCACTCGCTCGCGGTAGAAATCCGGGATTCCAGCGATTGGCCGGTGGCCGCCGTTGCTGTCACTTTCCTGGCCGATCGTGTCCCCGAAGAGCAGTGGGAGACTCTCCTGCTGCAGATCCGCGCCACTGCTTCGGTGATTACCTCACGGGTGCAGGGCAAACGTCCGTCCTAGCCAGGGGCTACTGGTTCGAGAATGCCGCGTCGAAGGACGCTTCGGGGCGCTTGAACAGGAGGCTGCGGATGTAGCCCACAGCTTCCTTCGCACCGTGCAAGCGGTCCATTCCCGCGTCTTCCCATTCAATGGAGATGGGGCCCTTGTACCCGTGGAAGTCCAGTGCGCGGAAGGCATCTTCCCAGTTGATGTCGCCGTGGCCGGTGGAGACGAAGTCCCAGCGCCGGCGGGGATCGCCCCATGGGAGATGGGAACCCAGGATGCCATTGCGCCCGTTGGGACGATGCATCCGGGTGTCCTTGCAATCCACGTGGTAGATGCGGTCGGCGAAGTCGGTGATGAATGCGACCGGGTCGATGCCCTGCCAGAACATATGGCTGGGATCCCAGTTCAGCCCGAACGCTTCGCGGTGGCCGATTGCTTCCATGGTGCGCACGGTGGTCCAGTGATCGTAGGCGATCTCGGATGGGTGCACCTCCAGGGCGAACTTCACTCCCTGCTCATCGAATTCGTCCATGATCGGATTCCAGCGATCCGCGAAGTCCTCGTAGCCTGCATCGATGACTTCGCCCGGAACCGGCGGGAACATGGCGACATACTGCCAGATCTTCGAGCCGGTAAAGCCAACCACTACATCGGCACCGAGCTTGCGGGCGACGCGGGCCGAGCGCTTCATGTCCTCGGCGGCCCGCTGGCGGACGCCTTCCCCATCCCCATTGCCCCAGACATAGTCGCGCAGGATGGCCTGGTGGCGGAAGTCGATGGGATCATCGCAGACAGCTTGGCCGCCCAGGTGGTTGGAGATCGCCCAGGCTTTCAGCCCGTACTTGTCCAGGATTTCCAGCCGCGACTGGAGGTAGGCCGGATCCTCGTCGGCACGCTTGAGGTCCAGGTGGTCACCGCTGGCTGCGATTTCCAATCCGTCATAACCCCATTCGGAAGCCAGCCGGGCGACTTCTTCGATGGGCATATCAGCCCACTGGCCGCTGAATAGCGTCACTGGATGCGTCGCGTTCATGGTGGTTTCTCCTCTAGTCATCGGTGTCGATCCAGTCCCCGGAATCAGCCGATTCCAGAACGGCATCGGTCAAACGGCAGGCGCGGGCGCCATCGGCAAAAGTTGGGAGCCCTTCGGGTGCTTCGCCACGGATCGCCGCGTAGGTGTCGGCCACGAAAGCGGCGAAAGCATCCAGGTAGCCCATCGGGTGTCCTGCAGGTACCACCGACAAGCGTGCGGCATCGGGACTGAGATCAGCGGCCTGGCGGGACAGGATCGAGGACATGGCGGGTTTGCCGATCCACAGTTCTTCCGGCTTTTCCTGCTTGAATTCCAGCGCCGACCGGTCTCCGGACAACTCGATGGTCAAGGCGTTTTTCCGGCCGGCGTTGACCTGTGACACCATCAGCGTGCCGATGGCTCCCGAAGCCATCTGCACAATCAAGGCGGCAGCATCCTCGGTATCGACGTCCACGGCGCCCCGCTGCTTATGGGCAATGGAGGTGGTCGCGTTCAGCCGAACGATCCGCTCCCCCGCAATGAATTCCAGCAGATCCACCAGATGCGAACCGATGTCCGCGAAGGCCCGCGAAGGCCCGCCTTTGGCTGGTTCTACCCGCCAGTTGCTGTCGCTGACCGTATGCATCCAGTCTTGCAGGTACTGGCCACGCACGGTCAGCAGCCGGCCAAGTTTCCCTTCCTGCACGTGAGCCCGGGCCTGCCGCACCATGGGGTGGTAGCGGTAGACGAACGGCACCGAAGCCACCGCCCGGGAACGCGATGCCAGCAAGGCCAGCTCGCCGGCTTCCCGGGCGCTGGTCGCCAGCGGCTTCTCGCAAACAACGGACAGGCCAGCTGCCAGTGCGGAGGCTGCCTGCTCGGCATGCAACGCATTGGGCGAGGTGACATGCACGGCGTCGCATTGGGCGAGCAGCGCTTCGACGCTGCCGAAACCGGGCACGCCCAGGGCGGCTGACGCTTGGCGGGTGGATTGCTCGCCGTTGGACCGCACCCCGATGAGCTGGGCGCCTGCCCGGCGGATCGCATCGGCGTGGGTCCGGGCCATGAAGCCGCCGCCGATGACGCCGACCTTCAGTTCCTGCATGGCCGGTGCAGCCTGCTGGCTGTTCAACTGGGACATGTAATTCCTTGTCTTTTCTTACTTGACCGCGCCGGAGGACAAGCCTGCGACCAGGTGCCGTTGCGCGAAGAGGAAACCGACCAGCACTGGAATCGATACCACCACCGAGGCGGCCATCATCTGGTTCCAGTACACATCGGTCTGCGAAGCGTAGGCCTGCAAGCCGATGGACAGCGTCCTGGTGTCCGAATTGGTGAGCACACTGGCGAAGAGCACTTCGCTCCAGGAAGTGATGAAACAGTAGACCGACACCGCGATGATCCCTGGGCGTGCTATCGGCAAGACCACCTTGAGCAGTGCGCCGAGCCGGCCAAGTCCATCGACCATGGCCGCCTCTTCCAGTTCCTTGGGCATGGCGGCAAAGAAGCCGGTGAGCATCCAGATGGAGAATGGCAGGGAGAACGTCATGTAGGTGACGATCAGCCCCAGGTAGGTTCCGTTCAGCTGCAGTCCCACGGCACGCTCCAGCTGGGTGAAGATCAAGAAGAGCGGCAGCAGGAACAGGATGCCGGGGAACATCTGGGTGGAGAGCACGATCAGCCGGAAGGACCGTGCCCCGCGGAAGTCGAAGCGCGAGAGCGCATAGGCGGCCAGGATCGCGATGGAAACCGAGAGGATGGTGGCGCTGATGGTCACGATCAACGAGTTGGCGAAGTACTTGCCCAGCGGCACCGTGGTCCAGATATCCAGGTACGGGGCCAGCGTGATTTTCGAGGGAATCCACTCGAAGGCGCCGCGCACATCCTTGAGGGGCTTGATGGAGGTCGTGAGCACCACGTAGAGCGGCAGCACGATGATCAGGGTGATGAAGGCTAGTCCGAAAACTCGCAGGATGCGGAAGCCGCGGGTCTCAATCATCGATGCTCTTTCCCTTCGGCATGACAAGTCGGATGTAGAACGCTGAGACGATCAGCAGGGCAATCAGCAGGACGACGCTCAAGGCGCCACCCACGCCGAAGTTCCAGTTGTTGAAGGACTGCTGGTAGATCAACGGGGAAATCAGGGTTGCTTCTTCCGGGGACACCGGGCCGAAGAGCAGGTAGGGGATGTCGAACTGGTTGAACACCCACAGTCCCAGCATCAAAAGCAGCACCACGTTGGCGTGCTTGATCATTGGCAGGGTGATCCTGGTGAACTGCTTCCACAGGCTGGCTCCATCCAGGGAAGCGGCTTCATAGACTTCGTTCGGGATGGATTGCAGGGCGGCCAGCAGCATCAGGAAAGCGAAAGGCCAGAATTGCCAGACGGCGACAACCACCATGACAAAGAAGGAATTCCCGCCCAATAGCCAGAACGGCCCTTCCTCCAGGATCCCGAGGTCTTCGACCAGGAAGCGGTTGACCATGCCATCGCGCTGGTTGAACATGAACGCCCAGGCGATGGTGGTGACGTAGCTTGGCAGTGCGTAGGGCACCAGGAACAGGGTGCGGAAGAATCCGTTGCTGCGGAATTTGGATGCCAGCAAGACCGCGGCGAAGATGCCAAGGCTCCAGGCGATTGCCACTACCAGGAAGGTGAACAGGAAGGTGCGCCCGAGGGCGTCGAAGAATTGGGAACCGATCGGACCGTTGGGGTCCAGCGCGGTGGTGAAGTTCTGCAGTCCCACGAACGGGGCCTTGACCCAGTTGGCAATGGAGAACTGGGTCAGCGAGAGGAAGGCGATCCATACGCCGAGCAGCATCGGGATGATGTGGATCAGCAGTTCCAGGAATGCTGCGGGCGCTGAGAGCGCATAGGGGAAGAACCGATCGCGCTTGATTGAACTGCGCTTGATCGCCCTTGAAGCGTCGCGGGGCTTGAGCGGTTCGCTGATTCGAGGCGGTGTCTGGGCTGGCGCCGACATTCGGTCTCCTTTCATGAAAACGAATTTGGGTGCTGCAACTGGCCGCGGGGGCGCAAGGAGGTCCGCTCCCACGGCCAGTGCAACGTGTCGGGCCGCTAGCTAGCCGGCATCTGCTTCTGCGCGTCTTCCAATGCCTTGCGGACATCGGCCTCGGTGATTTTTTCGCCCTGGGCAATCCTGGCGAATTGCTTGGCGATGGCCTCGCCTACGAGGGATTCCATCTGCCCTTCGGTGGGGAACAGCGGCATCGGGGCAGCGTTATTGGCCAGGATCTCCTTCTTGGCCTGCTGCTCGGGGGTGTCGAAGGCCGGGTCGTCGAAAGCTTCGGTGACCGATGGCAGCGAGGTGTACTTGGCGTTCAGCTTCTTCTGCTCATCGACGCTGAGCAGGTGGTTCACGAATTCAAGGGCGGCGTCCTTGTTATCCGAGTTCTCGAAGACGCTCACGTTGATGCCGGCAACCAGCGACTGGGTGGCTTCCAGCCCGGTGGCATCGGCGTTCTTCAGCGGGATGGGCGCCATGGCGTAGTCCTTGAAGTCAGCGGCATTGAAGGACTTGCCCGGGGCCTGGTCGAAGAACATGGCGGCGTTGCCGTCCATGATTTCCCCTGGCAGCACCGAACCGTCATTGATCTCGGCGTTGGACTTGGAGACAACGCCGTCCTCGCCCATCAGCTGGATCCAGTCGTTGACGCCGCTGACGACGCCATCATTGGTGAAGTCCGGCTTGCCGTCCGTGGTGTACAGCTCGCCGCCGTTCTGCATGCCCAGGATGAATGCGGAGTGGGCATTATTGGCGGTACGCTGTCCGGCCAAGGTGAAGCCGTACTGGTCGACCTTGCCGTCGTCGTCGGTATCCTTGGTCAGCTTCTTGGCGGTGGCCAAGAATTCATCCCAGGTCTTCGGAGCCTGCTTGATGCCGGCTTCCTCGAACATCTTGGTGTTGTAGTACAGGCCGTAGGCCATGGAATACAACGGCAGCGAGGTTGGGGCCTGGCCCTCGGCGCCGCCGGTGGCCAGGGCTGCCGGCACGAACTTCTCGGCTCCGCCTATGGCTTCCAGCGCCTCGCCTTCAAAGGGGACGAAGGCGCCGCTGGCCTGCAAGGTGGTGGCCCAGGTGTTGCCGATGTTCAGCACGTCCGGCCCTTCGCCGCTGGAAACGGCGGTGAGGATGCGGTTGTACAGGTCGGCCCAGGGAACGACTTCCAGCTCGACCTCGATGCCGGTTTCCTCGGTGAACCGCTTGATGGATTCGCCCAGGATCTCCTCGTCCTGGGTGACTGAGCTGCCCTGGTTCGAAGCCCAGTAGGTGATGGTCCCGCCGGCTTCTTCCGAGCCGGAGCCGGAAGCCGAGCCGGAACAGGCGGCCAGGCCGCTGAGCGACAACGCTGCGATGGAGGTAATCGCCGTGAAGCGCCCCAGCTTGCTCTTGAAATGTGGTGCAGACATGTTTATTCCTTTTCAGGTGCGGGTGATGCTGTCAAGGGGTGGTGCTTCAGGCAAGGATGCCGGGAGCCGAAGGATCCCAGGCTGGGTCCAGCAGCGCGATGGGCTCGATCGTCGAGGCCACGTCGATGAATGCTCCCGATTCCATTGCTTCCGCGGCGCAGACCATGATGTCCAGGACGTGGAACGCCAGTTCGCCGGGCACGCGTTCCTTGCGTCCCTCGCGGATGGCTTGGGCGAGTTCGGCAACGCCGGTGCCGCGCCCGTAGGTGGATCCTTGGGCGGTGACAACGCTCGGCTCCTGGTCCTCCAGGTGCAGGATGGTGTCTCCGGTGAATTCGTTCGGATCCGGCAGCTGCGCGGTGCCTTCCGTTCCGGAGATCTCCACGAACCCTGCACGCTTGAGCTTGGAGTCGAAGCTGAAGATGCACTGCGCACTGGCCCCGGATTCGAAGGAGAGCAGCGCTCCGACGTGGGTTGGGACCTCGACCGGGAAGCTGGTTCCGGCCTTGGGGCCTGCACCGATGACCCGCTGCGCGCGGGCCTGCGAACCCAGGGCGGCAACCTTGGCTACCGGGCCGAAGACCCGCACCAGGGTGGTCAGGTAGTAGGGCCCGAGGTCGAAGAGCGGTCCCGCGCCGTGGGCGAAGAGGAATTCCGGGCTGTGGTGCCAGGATTCCGGGCCGGGGCCCTGGAAGATGGCCAGGCCCGAAAGCGGGGTGCCGATGGCGCCTGCTTCAATCTGCCGCAGGCCGGTCTGCAGGCCCGCACCCAGGATGGTATCCGGGGCCACGGCGACGCGGACTCCTGCTGCCTTGGCGGCTTCGACCAGCTGCCGTCCGGATTCGCGGTCCAGCGCGTAGGGCTTCTCGCCCCAGACGTGCTTGCCGGCGGCCACCGCCTGCAGGGCTACCTCGACATGCACTGCCGGGATCGTCAGGTTCACGACGATCTGGATGTCTTCGCGGGCCAGCAATTCGGCGTAGGTTCCCGAGGCTTCCACGGACCATTTGCGCGCTTGGCTTGCTGCGCGTTCGGTATCCAGGTCGGCGATGAACCGCACGGCGAGGTCCGGGAATGCGGTGAGGTTCTCCAGGTACTGGTCGCTGATGGTGCCGGCTCCGACAATGCCCACGCCCATGGGCTGATTCTGAAATTCCATAGTCCCTAGTTCTTTTCTGCTACGAGGTAGGCGCGGCTTTCGGACACGGCCTGGAAGATGTCGCCTGCGAAGTCATCGAGTTCCACTACATGCAGCATGCCGTTGGTGGCGTCGATGATCTGGTCGATCGGCATGGATCCGCTGCCCACTGGAACCTGTTCCTTGTGGTTCTTGGACTTCGGCCCGTCCTTGATGTGCAGGGCTACGACGCGGGGTGCCAGCGCTTCAAGCAGCTGGAGCACATCGGCGCCGCCCACGGCAACCCAGTAGGTGTCCACTTCCAGGACGACTTCCGGGTCCAGCAGGCTAGCCAGGTATTCCAGGGCCGTCTTGGAATTGATCTTGCTGGAGATCTCCCAGTCGTGGTTGTGGTAGCCGACCCTGATGCCGTATTCGGCCCCGCGCCGGGAGGCGGCGTTGAGCTTCTGCGCGATGGCACCGATGGACTCGGCATCCTGCCACTGCTCCGCCGGGATGAACGGATCGATGACGGTGCTGATGCCGAGTTTGCCGGCCGCGGCGAAGACCTCGTCGTAGTCCGAGGAGAGCAGCGGTGCGTGCGCCGTTGGCGCGCTGAGTTCGTTCTCGGCCAGCGCCAGTGCATACTCGTCAGCGCGGGCCACGAAGTTGTACGGCTCGACTTGCGTGTAGCCGATGCCAGCTACGCGTTCGAGCGTCGCGGCCAGGTTCTCTGCGATGTGCTCGCGCAGCGTGTACAGCTGGATTGATAGGTCGTGGGCAGGCAAAGGCGTCTCCTGAAAGAAGTGGTGGGTGCGATCCAGATGCTCATGACTTGCATCACACCTTGAGACTAGTTTTACTTTTGTCGATAGTCAATAGAAGTATGTCGACATTCTCATAAAGTGTTTCGGCTTCGCGTCCATTGCTGTGTTTTACTGGGTTCATGGCCAATCCTTCGAGCCCCCAAAGCATGCAATTCGCCCGCGGCGCCAGTGGGGCAGGCGACGTCTTGCAACTGTTCATGGACGGTGCCGCGCACAGCCGCACGGACCTTGCCGCCCTGACCGGCATGGCTCGCTCCACCCTGCAAGAGCGCCTCGACGTGCTCATCCAGCTGGGCCTGGTTGGCACCATCGCGGATGGCGCGTCCACCGGAGGCCGCCCTCCCCAGCGGCTTGCCCTGCTCCCCGATGCCCGCCTGGTGCTGGCCGTCGATCTGGGAGCCAGCCACCTGCGCGTTGCCCTGACCGATCTGGCCCCCACTCCCCTAGTGCAATCCCAGGCTCCCATTTCCTTCGCCGACGGCCCGGTGGCGATCTTGCAGACCGCGATGGATCTGGCCGATGGCTTGCTCGATTCGCTGGGCCGCACCCGTGACGATGTCATTGCCATAGGCATGGGAGTGCCAGGGCCGGTGAATTTCGAGACCGGCCGTCCCGCCAATCCGCCCATCATGCCCGGATGGGACGACTTCGACATCCCCGCTTGGTTCCAGCAGCAGCTGGACGCCTTGGTAGTCGTGGACAATGACGTCAACCTCATGGCCATTGGCGAGAAGGACCAGCTGGAGACCGGCAGCGAGGACTTCATTTTCGTCAAGCTGGCCACCGGCATCGGCTCGGGCATCATTTCCGGAGGACTGCTGCAACGCGGAGCGCAGGGTACAGCCGGCGATATCGGGCACGTGCGCATCCGCCGCGGCGATGGCATCTACTGCCATTGCGGCAATGAAGGCTGCCTGGAAGCCGTAGCTGCCGGACCCAAAATTGCCACCGCGTTGCGGGCGCAGGGCATCGAAGCGCACAGCAACACCGATGTGGTCGCCCTGGTGAACTCGGGGAACATCCAAGCGATCCATGCAGTGCGCCAAGCCGGCCGCGACTTGGGCGAGGTATTGGCTGCCAGCGTGAGCTTGCTGAACCCGTCGCTGATCGTGGTCGGCGGACGGATCTCCGCCGCCGGAGAGCACCTGCTGGCAGGCATCCGCGAGGTGGTCTACCAGCGCGGAGCGCCACTGTCCACCCAGCACCTGCAGATCCGCACCTCGCGCAGCTGGGAAGTTGGAGCCCTGCGCGGAGCCAGCATGATCGCCATCAGCCAGGCCCTGAGCCCGGAGGCCATCGAACGCAGCGCGCTGGCGCTGATCCCCGCCACCTAGGAGCTGGAGGCAACCGGAAATTCCTCCGATTCTGAAATACCGGACAGCTCTGCCTATTCCCCGGTACCCAAGCCATGGCCGATAGCCAATGATGGAATCAGTTAGCTACGTTACATCGTAAGGAATTGCCATGAGCCACGAACCACGTGTTGTCCGCGCCCCGCGCGGTACCGAACTGACCGCCAAGTCCTGGGCCACCGAAGCCCCATTGCGCATGCTGATGAACAACTTGGATCCGGAAGTTGCCGAACGCCCCGAGGATCTCGTGGTCTACGGCGGCACCGGCAAGGCAGCCCGCTCATGGGAGGCATTCGATGCGATCGTCCAGACGCTCAAGGACCTGGAAGAGAACGAGACGCTGCTGGTGCAGTCCGGCAAGCCGGTCGGCGTCTTCAAGACCAACAAGTGGGCACCACGGGTGCTGATTGCCAACTCCAACCTCGTTGGCGACTGGGCCAACTGGGAGCACTTCCGCAAGCTCGAAGCCGAAGGCCTGATGATGTACGGCCAGATGACCGCCGGTTCGTGGATCTACATCGGCACCCAGGGCATCTTGCAGGGCACCTACGAAACCTTCGCCGCGATCGCCGAGAAGCGCTTCAAGGGCTCGCTGGCCGGAACCTTGACCTTGACCGGCGGCTGCGGCGGCATGGGCGGCGCCCAGCCGCTGGCCGTGACCCTCAACGGCGGTGCCGTGCTGATCGTTGACGTGGATGAAACCCGACTGCGCCGCCGTGCCTCCAAGCGCTACCTCGATGAGGTCGAGCTGGATCTGGACAAGGCGCTGGGCAAAGTCCTGGCAGCCAAGTCCGAAGGCCGCCCGCTGTCGGTGGGCTACGTCGGCAACGCCGCCGAGGTCTTCCCGGCGCTGCTCAAGCGCCACGAAGCTGGAGAATTCTCCTTCGACATCGTCACCGACCAGACCAGTGCCCACGATCCGCTCAGCTACCTGCCGGTGGAATACACCATGGACCAATGGCACGCCGAAGCCGAAGCCGATCCGGCCGGCTTCACCAAGAAAGCCCAGGCCGCCATGGCCGCGCAGGTCGAGGCGATGGTGGGATTCCAGGACGCCGGCGCGGAGGTCTTCGACTACGGCAACTCGATCCGCGACGAGGCACGCAAGGGCGGTTTCACCCGCGCCTTCGAATTCCCGGGCTTCGTCCCGGCCTACATCCGTCCGCTGTTCTGCGAAGGCCTGGGCCCGTTCCGCTGGGTAGCGCTGTCCGGGGATCCCGAGGACATCAAGGTCACCGACCAGGCGCTGAAGGACCTGTTCCCGGAAAACCAGCACCTGCATCGCTGGCTGGATGCCGCACAGAAGCACGTGGAGTTCGAGGGCCTGCCGGCGCGCATCTGCTGGCTGGGCTACGGCGAGCGCCACAAGGCCGGCTTGCTGTTCAACCAGCTGGTCGCCGAAGGCAAGGTCTCTGCACCTATCGTGATCGGCCGCGACCATCTGGATTCGGGTTCGGTAGCTTCGCCGTACCGCGAGACCGAGGCCATGAAGGATGGCACCGATGCCGTGGCCGACTGGCCGCTGCTGAACGCCTTGACCGCAACCAGTTCGGGTGCCACCTGGGTTTCGATCCACCATGGCGGTGGCGTGGGCATGGGCCGTTCCATCCACGCCGGCCAGGTCTCCTTGGCTGACGGCAGCGAAATGGCCGCCGCGAAGCTGGAGGCACTGCTGACCAATGACCCGGGCATGGGCGTCATCCGCCACGTCGATGCCGGATACGAACGCGCCGCCGAAGTTGCCGCTGAGCGCGGCGTGCGCATCCCGATGGCCGCACAGGAGAAGTAGGACGCGCACATAGCCTGAGGCACCACTGATTGTGGTGCCTCAGGCTATTTATTCAATTCCAGGACCACGCGGCCCGGTTTACGGCTTGCGGGTTTCCGCGCTGATAAACCAGGCTTGCTGCTCCAGATCCGCAATGTACTGGTGCAGGATATCGGCGGTGGTCGGATCCGCTTCATCCACCGGGTCATGGACCTCTCGCATGACTCCCACAGTGGTCTGCAGTGCCTTGACTACCATGTCCACTGCATTGGTGGTCAGGATTTCGGTATTCACGGGTTGTTCCAGCTTCGTGTACTTCGTGACCGTTGCTGCCAGCCCGTCCGGAGTGGCATGCAAAGCTCGCATCCGCTCGGCGATTTCATCCGAGCCGCGGCGCGCGATGTCAACGATTTCGTCGAGGTTCTGGTGCAGGTCGCGGAAGTTGGGACCAACGACGTTCCAGTGGATTTGCTTGCCCACCAATTGCAGGTCCAGCAGCTGGATCAGCACGGTCTGCAAGGACTCGCGCAGCACTTCCGGAGCCACGAACCCGTTTTCTGCGTTTTCGCGATCAGTTTTCTTTGCTGGAGTCTTCTTCGAATTAGCCAATGCTTCTCCTTACGTTGTCATGGACGCTTGGGGCAAGACCTTTCTCGGTGTCCCAGTCTGGACACTATCGATTTACCGGGCAGATTCCGACCGGATGGACAATTCTTTCGGAGAACGTTCAGCTTTCTCTTCGCGCCTGTTGAGCAATTCCAGAAGCCGCCATGGCAGCTGCGGAAAATCCTCCTTGTCCCTCGGGTTCCCGGGAATGGCGATTCCTTTAGCACGCAGTAGTGAATATTGGCCGAAGTCTCTGAACACCATGGGTATTGGCTTAACTGCGGGTTTCCAGCGGCCCTGAGCTTCCCCGAAATCCTTGAACCGGGCTTTTTCTACGCATAGCGTAGGGCAAGTCAGGAACCACCGACCCACGGAGGACAGCATGTCTGAGCAGGATGCAAACGAGCAGTTCGGGAACTTCGACAACAACGAATCTGAAGGCTTCGAAAGCCAGTCCAATTCAGATTTCGGATCAAATGACAATGGCGGATTCGAAAGCCAGCAGTCAGAACAGCAGTCCTATGGCGGTGGCGAAAGCCAGCAGTCCTACGGCAATGACAGCCAGTCGGAACAGCAGTCCTACGGTGGCGGCGAAAGCCAGCAGTCAGAACAGCAGTCCTACGGCAGCGACAGCCAGTCCGGACAGCAGTCGGAGCAGCAGTCCTACGGCGATAGCAACGAATCCGGTGAGGAATCGTTTGGCGGCGAAAGCCAGTCCGGACAGCAGTCCGATGGCCAATCGTATGGAAACGATGAAAGCCAGTTTGGTTCCGAAGAGCGGAATGAAGGATTCTAGGAACCAAATAGCCCGGTAGGTTCGCCTGCCGGCTCAAATCGTGCCCCTTCTCCCCCTGGGCACTAGTAATCGCTTCACTGCTTGCACTGGGCAAGCGGTGAAGCGATTACTTTTGTCCCCGCACGGAATCGTCAGCAAATTGCATGGTTGCGTGCTCCCGGGGCACGAGAACTCATTCGTTCCTGAGCCGTTCGCGTTGGTCATTTATCGTCATTCAACGCAGAATGTATCTATACCGCGTGTCCAAATGCGCTGGCCGGTTCGATTGACAGGATGGTTATGTTCTCGAAAATTACCAAACGCCTCGCTGGGCCGCTGGCGGTTGGAATCCTTGCAGTCGCACTGGCAGGTTGCGTGAGCATCCAACCCTCCAGCGAAGAGACAAGCGCACCAGCAGAAGAAAGCATGGCACCGGAGAACGCCGGGCCTATCGAAGGCAGCGTCACCCCAAGCTCCAAAGCCCCAGAAGGCGCTTCTACTGGTACTCCCAATGTTCCGAAGGCACCTGCGGACAGCACCTTCCAGTCCGTCTATGATTTCCTCGATGCGCAAGCGACCGAAATCAGGTGCACGGGCGGCATGGATATCTCTGAAATGGGTCAAATGCTGAAGCTCATCGGCGATTGCCAGAACGTCACCGTCTCTGGTTCCGGAAACATGATCGTCGCTCCGCACATCAAGAATCTTGAGCTGGACGGCAGCGGTAATATCGCAGCGGTCAAGAACATCAAGCACGTAACCTTTAGCGGCATCGGCAATTCTGCCGCATCCCTTAACGAGAACGCCAAGGTCACGGACAACGGCTCGTCCAACAAATTTGGCGAGGAAGCCTTCGAAGGCATCATCTTCTGAAACCGGAACCCCTGAACGGGCCTCCAATTGGAGGTCCGTTCTTTTCTCCCTCCAGGGCACTGTCTGGCATTTCGGACAGATGACCCGAATATCAGTGCCGTGCAAACTCGTTCTGCCGAACAATGGAGATTAGAGACCTCATTGCAGCGTAGAGAACGGATTGAAAATCATGGCTACTTCCCCGCACGTAACCCTGGACCTAGCTGGCGCCACCGCCGATGACGTGATTGCGGTAGCCCGGCACAACGCGCAGATTAGCCTCGCGCCTCAGGTTCTTGAAGAACTGGCAGCAGTCCGCGCCCACATTGATGCCCTGGCTTCAGCCGACACCCCGGTCTATGGCATTTCCACCGGGTTCGGCGCCCTGGCAACGCGCCACATCGCTCCCGAGGACCGCGCTAAACTGCAGCGTTCGCTGATCCGCTCGCATGCAGCCGGCATGGGCGACCCAGTTGAGCGCGAAGTGGTGCGCGCGCTGATGTTCCTGCGCGCCAAGACCCTGGCCTCGGGCCGCACCGGCGTGCGCCCGGTAGTGCTGGAAACCATGGTTGGACTGCTTAATGCCGGCATCACCCCGGTGGTGCGTGAGTACGGTTCGCTGGGTTGCTCAGGAGACCTTGCTCCGCTCTCCCACTGCGCACTGGTCCTGATGGGCGAAGGCGAAGCCACTGACCGCGAAGGCGTGAAGCGCCCCGTGCCGGAGCTCTTTGCTGAAGCAGGACTGGAACCTGTCGAACTGGCGGAGAAGGAAGGCCTGGCGCTGGTCAACGGCACCGACGGCATGCTCGGCCAGCTGCTGATGGCACTGGCAGACCTGGAAGAGCTCGCAGACATTGCCGATGCCACCGCGGCCATGAGCGTCGAAGCCCAGCTGGGCACCGACCAGGTCTTCCGTGCTGAACTGCACGAACCGCTGCGCCCGCATCCGGGCCAGGGCCGCAGTGCTGCAAACATGTTCAGTTTCCTTTCGGGCTCCCCCATTGTCGCTTCGCACCGCGAAGGCGACGGCCGCGTGCAGGATGCCTACTCGCTGCGCTGCTCCCCGCAGGTTACCGGCGCAGTACGCGACACCATCGCCCATGCCCGCCTGGTCGCCACCCGCGAATTGGCAGCAGCCATCGATAACCCTGTCGTGCTGCCATCGGGTGAAGTCACTTCCAACGGCAACTTCCACGGTGCGCCCGTGGCGTACGTCTTGGACTTCTTGGCCATTGCCGTAGCTGACCTGGGATCCATTGCAGAACGCCGGACCGATCGCATGCTCGACCCGGCTCGTTCCCGCGACCTGCCAGCGTTCCTTGCCGATGACCCGGGCGTGGACTCGGGCATGATGATCGCCCAGTACACGCAGGCCGGACTGGTCGCGGAGAACAAGCGTCTGGCCGTACCGGCCAGCGTGGATTCCATCCCGTCATCAGCGATGCAGGAAGACCATGTTTCCCTGGGTTGGCACGCGGCGCGCAAATTGCGCACCTCGGTCGCCAACCTGCGCCGCATCCTGGCAATTGAAATGCTGATTGCCGGTCGAGCCCTGGATCTGCGCCAGCCATTGCAGCCTGGCCCGGCTACCGGCGCCGTATTGGAGCTGCTGCGCACCAAGGTCGCAGGTCCGGGCGAGGACCGTTTCCTCTCTGCCGAGCTGGAAGCTGCTTGCCAGTTGCTGGCCTCCGGGGAAGTGCATCGCGTGCTGGAAACCCATCTGCCAAAGTAGCCGTTCGCGGCCAACTGTGTGGGGTGCCGGACAATGCCCGGGCATCTGCGCGCAAGAGGCGTAAGCTTGGATACCGGGAAACCACTTACCTCGCGTGAAAGAATCGTCTAATGCAACGCACCATGTTCAAGTCCAAGATCCACCGGGCAACTGTCACCCAGGCAGACCTGCACTACGTAGGCTCGGTCACCGTTGACTCCGAGCTGCTCGAAGCCTCGGATATCCTGCCCGGCGAACTGGTCAGCATCGTAGACATCACCAACGGCGCCCGCCTGGAAACCTACACCATCGCCGGCGAGCCGGGCAGCGGGGTCATCGGCATCAATGGTGCGGCAGCGCATCTGGTGCACCCCGGGGACCTGGTCATCCTGATCAGCTATGCGCAGATGGAAGACGCCGAGGCTCGTGGCTATGTGCCGAGCGTGGTGCATGTGGATGCCGATAACAAGATCATCCACCTCGGCGATGATCCTGCCGAAGCGGTGGCCGACGGGGTGCAGACCCCGCCGTACGCACTGCTGAACAGCAACTAGTCCAGCTTCACAAGGCCAGCCGGCGCGCAAGGTATTGCGCGGTTCTGCTGGCCTTGTCTTGCGCCACCGCCGTTGGGGTCCCCTCGGCAACGATGCGCCCGCCGCCATCCCCGCCGGCCGGCCCCAAATCGATCACCCAGTCGCTTGCGGCAACCACATCCATCTGGTGTTCCACCACGATGACGGTGTTGTCCTGGTCGACCAGCTGCTGCAGCTGCGATACCAGCAGCTGCACGTCGGCAGGGTGCAGTCCGGTGGTGGGCTCATCGAGAAGATAGAGCGTGTGCCCGCGGCGCTGGCGCTGGAGTTCGGTGGCCAGCTTGATGCGCTGGGCTTCGCCGCCGGACATTTCGGTAGCTGGCTGGCCCAGCTGCAGATACCCCAGTCCGACTTCGCGCAGGGTCGCCAGGGCCCGTGCCGCGGAAGGGATTCCGGAGAGGAATTCTTCGGCTTGGCTGACGTCCAGTTCCAGGATCTGGGCAATGTTCTTGCCCTGGTATTCGACGTCCAGGGTCTGCTGGTTGTACCGGGTTCCGCGGCATTCGGGACATGGCCCGTAGGTCCCTGGCAAGAAGAGCAGCTCGATTTCCAGGTAGCCTTCGCCCTGGCAGTTCTCGCACCGCCCGCCGGCAACGTTGAAGGAGAAGCGTCCGGCACTGTAGCCGCGTTGCCTGGACAGCGGCAGCTCGGAGAAAGCCTTGCGGACCGCATCGAACAGGCCCGTGTAGGTTGCGACATTGGATCTGGGCGTGCGCCCGATGGGCTTCTGGTCCATGAGCACTACGCGGCTTAGCTGGTCTGCGCCGGTGACCTCGGCGATCACCGCGCGGTCCGCCGCCGCCTCCGGATCCTCCGGCCCGGCAAGCACCGGGCCGCCCGCAGCCTGGGCCAGGGCACCGCAGACCAGGCTGGACTTGCCCGATCCCGACACGCCGGTGACCGAACAGAAGACCCCCAGCGGGAACGCGGCGTCCACGTCGTCCAGGTTGTGCAGGTTCACCCCGCGCAGCTGCACCCATCCTTGGGCTTCGCGCGGCTCGCGGCGCGGCGCAGGCCCGGGATCGAGGAAGCGCCGGGTCACGGATCCCTCAATTCCGGACAGCCCGGAAACTTCTCCGCTGTAGAGCACCTGCCCGCCGTTGCTGCCCGCGCCCGGGCCGACATCGACAATCCATTGCGCACGGCTGACCACATCCATATTGTGCTCCACCACGAACACCGAGTTGCCTTCGGCCTTGAGCGCATCGAGCACCTCGATCAGCGGCTGCACATCGGCCGGGTGCAGTCCGGCCGATGGCTCATCGAGCACGTAGATGACGCCGAACAGTCCCGCGCGCAGCTGGGTGGCGATGCGCAGGCGCTGCATTTCCCCCGGCGACAGCGTCGGGGTGGCGCGGTCCAGGCTCAGGTATCCCAGCCCGAGCTCGACCAGCACCTGGATTCGGCCCAGCAGGTCGGCGCTGATGATGCTCGCGACTTCAGCCTGCGCCTCAGCCTGGGCATCAGCCGCGAAGGGGCGCAAGAGCTCGGCCAGGGAGCTGAGCGGCTTGCCGTTGAATTCCGCGATATCCAGGCCGTCGAAGGTGACCTGGAGGGCATCGGGGCGCAATCCCGTCCCCGAGCACGCCGGGCAATCCTGCGAATGCATGAAAGCCAGCGCCTTGGACCGCAGGTTCTCGCTCTTCGAGGTCGCAACCGTGTGCCGGACGTAGCGTTCGGCACTCCAGAACCGGCCCTTGTACGGTTTGGCCACGCGATCCCGTTCCGGGGTGACTTCCACGACTGGCTGGTCTTCGGTGAACAGCAGCCACTTCCGTGTTTCCGCGGGCAGCTGCTGGAACGGAACGTCGATGTCGTAGCCCAGGTGCGTGGTGATGTCCCGCAGGTTCTTGCCCTGCCAGGCGCCGGGCCAAGCCGCAATCGCGCCGTCCCTGATGCTCAGGGAGGAATCCGGGACCAGCGATTCCTCGCTGACCGAATGCACCGTTCCCGCACCGTGGCATTGCGCGCAGGCGCCGGCCGCGGTGTTGGTGGAAAAGGCATCCGAATCCAGCCTCGCCGCACCCTGGGGGTAGGTTCCTGCGCGGGAGAACAGCATGCGCACGGAGTTGGACAGCGTAGTCAGGGTCCCGACGGTGGAACGGGAACTGGCAGCACCACGCCGTTGCTGCAGGGCCACGGCCGGTGGCAGCCCGGAGATGAATTCCACCTTGGGAGTGTGCCCCTGGGCGATCAGGCGCCGCGCGTAGGGAGCCACCGATTCCAGGAATCGGCGCTGGGATTCAGCGAAGATGGTTCCGAAGGCCAGGGAAGATTTCCCGGAACCGGAGACCCCGGTGAAGGCGACAATGGAATCGCGCGGAATGCGCACTTCGACATTGTCCAGGTTGTTCTCGTTGGCACCCCGCACATGGATGAATCCGTCATGGTCGGCAGGTGCCCGGAAGGATGCAAAGCTCTTCATCTTTCCCACACTATGCGCCTGCACGGGGCGAACTCAATTCGCACCTCGCGCGCTCACCCTTCTGATTGGCAGGCCGCGTCGGGGCATCCTTGCCAGGTCTTCGAGAAGTATCCAACGATATCGGTACCGTGTTCCCACGGGTAGATTTCATCGACCTTCCCGTGGATACGCATCGCCGCCTGCTCCACGGCCAGGTGGAAGAACCGGCAGACCTGTGAGTAGTGCCAGAGATCCGCAATCAGCTCGGCCAGCTGTCCATGGGCCAGCGGCCGGCCCGGTCCGAATCCGGCTGCCGCCATAGCCTGGAGCACGATCTCCTCCGTGAGTTCATGGCCTTTGCCGCAATCGCACCAGGCCAGGCCCTGGCTGGGCATCGACCACACATCAATGCTGCTCCCGGCGGCGCCATCGGGTTCCATCTGCTCCTCCATCGTCGAATTCTGCTTGGCTCCCGAATGTACCGGCCGCGACCTACAGTTTGGCCCGGCGGGCCGGCAGGCTCTTGCCTGCACCGGCATTGCTTGGCATAGTCGTTTGAGCCGGCGGGGTTCAACCAGCTGGCGGATTGAGGCCGAGGAGAACAGTGATGATCAAGCGTTCCCACCCCGATACCAGCGATGGCGCACCACACCGGCAGTGGAACGAGCTGCTGCAGGAAATGCGGGTGATGCAAACTGGTGTGCAGATCCTGGCTGCTTTCCTGGTGGTCCTGCCCTTCCAGGCGAGGTTCGAGATGCTCAGCCGAACCGACGAGGTGGTCTACATCATCTTGCTGGTGGCGGCCACAGTGCTGATTCTGCTGCTGATCACCCCCGTGGCCGTGCACCGGTATCTCTTCGGGCAGCGGCTCAAGGAGCAGACGGTCAGCTTGGGGCACGCCATCGTGAAGATCGTGGGCATCGGCGTGGGCCTGCTGGTCTCGGGTTGCGTCTGGTTTGTGCTGCAGGTGCTCTTCGGCTGGCAAATCGGGGCCTGGATCGGAGGGCCGCTGATCCTGGTGGCCTTGTTCCTGCTGGTGGCGCTGCCGCGAATCCTGATCCGGGTTGGACCAGAGAACGGCTCGGGGCACTAGGCTTCGGGCCGGCTAGGCCAACTTGTCGACGCGGCGCAATATCAGCCGCATCGGCGCATGCCTGAGGGCTCGCGGCAGCAGCCGCGTGGCGGCTCTGGCGACGGCGATGACGCGGGCGTTGCGCTGCGCGGCTTTCCCGGTGAGGCGATAGCCGAAGCCTTCGCGCACCGGGGCCGGCAGCTGGGCGATGGTCACGTCGCGCATCAGCGGCATGCCGATCCGGACCCACCATGGGGCATTGCGTGCTTCGAAAAGTTCGCGGGCCAGCGCCCGGGTCTGGTTGGTGACTTCCAGCTTCGCTTGATTCTGCGCAAAGTACTGCTCGAAGCCGCCGAGGTCCTGCGGCCAGTAGTCGACCGGCATCTGCAAGGCCTCACCGAGCCGTGCGTACTGCAGGTAGAGCTCTTCCTGGTCGGCCTTGATTTCATCCAGGATCTGGCCGGCAATCACGCGGGCCGAATCATAGAGCGTGGCCGCCACCCACAACTGCAGCCTGGGATCCAGCGCAGAATACGCGGGCCTGCCCTCGTCACGCGTTGCGCGAATGGGCCGGTGCGCCGCGTCCACATGGGCGATGATCTTGCGCTGCTGTTCTGCTGTGCCATTGCTCAATGCATAGATATAGCCGAGGGTATGAATCAGCCGGCTGAGCGGGTTGGCGGCGAAATCAGAGTGCTCGGCAATGGCCCGGCCAATCTGCGGGTGGGCCAGCTGAAGCAAGATGGCTCGGCCCGCTCCGAGCAGCAGCCCGGCTTCCGGCGCGATGCGGGAGAAGGGCTCGCCGTTCTCTGCGGCCAGGTTCCTTTGCGTCATGACCCCCATTCTAGGCAGTCGGCTAGCCCAAGGTCATTGGCGCCGATGGCTGCAGGAAGTTTCTCAGGATTCTTGCGTCGCAGCCTTCTTCAGCAGGACAACGACGGAAGCTGCGGCCATGAACACGGTTCCCGCGATCACCGCAATGCTCTGGGGCGCTTGGCCCGGGTCGCTGGACAACGCCGGCACGGTGAGAATCAGGACGGCCGCCCCCAGCACCATGAGGGCAAAAGCTGCATAGAACATCTTCTTCACTGCGTCTCTCCTCGGGTAGCGCGCTGCCGCGAAACAGCTGCGGCATCCGGTGCCTAGAATGCTACCCCGCAGTGCAGGATCGCGTTGGCGTAGGGGGTAGCTTCCCCCGTGCGCACGATGACCTTGGCCTGGGGCAGTTGGGCTTTCAGCTCTTCGTGGGAGATGAAGTCCGGGTCCAGGCCCTTGGCCAGGCACAGTTCCTGGACCGGGCCGTTCTCGGCTTCGGCCGCCAGGGTGCTGTTCTCGATCACCAGGTTCCGGGCCAGGACCTCGAGCACCTGATCGAAGCTGGGCAGCCCCTGCACCAAGGCCAGATCGATGACCAGTGGGCCTTCGGGCAGCGGCAGGCCGCAGTCCGCTATCACCACGGTGTCGGTATGCCCGCACTTGGCCAGGGCGGCCAGCAGCGGGGCGTTGAGAATTTCGGATTTCAGCACAGCGGCTTCCTCAGGTCTTGCTCGAAAAGGGGTCTCAGAGGTTCTGCAGGGAACGCGGGTAGGAAGCCTGGGCGCCGTGCGCCTGCACCGTCAGCGCGGCGAACTTGCCGGCGAATTCTGCGGCCTGCGCCAGGTCATCGCCCTTGGCCAGGCGGGCAGCCACCGCACCGGTGAATGCGTCGCCGGCACCGGTGGTGTCCACGGCCTTGACCTTCACGGCGGGCAGCGCGCGAACCTGGACCCCGCCGTTCTCCCCTGGGAAACGGTCGGCAACCAGGCAGCCATTGGCGCCGAGGGTGATGACCACGCTGGCGATGCCCTGGTCGGCCAGCATCCCGGCCAGGCGCTCGTACTTGCCGTCGAACTGGCGAGCCGGGTGCGGGTTCAGCTGCTGGAGCACGGCTTCGGCCTCATGCTCGTTGACCACCAGCGGGTTGGCCTTGAGCAGGTACTCGCGGTCCAGTTCGATCACCGGCGCCAGGTTGAGCACGATGCGCTGTGTGGCAGCATCCATGGCGGCCTTGATGCCCGAGGCAGGAATCTCGCCCTGCAGCACCAGGATGCCCTCGATGCCCCCGGCGGCCTGCACAGCCTCGCCGGAGACGGTCGAGTTGGCCCCGGAGACCACGGCAATGGAGTTCTCCGCGCCACGGTCCACCTGGATGATGGCTACGCCGGTCGGCTCGCTGGCGCGGGCCACGCGATCGAGTTTCACGCCGGCTTCCTCGAGCTGGCCCAGCGCGATTTCGGCGTGCGAGTCGTTGCCGACGGCGCCGATGAATTCCGTGGCGGCACCGGCCAGCGCGGCGGCCAGCGCCTGGTTGGCGCCCTTGCCGCCGGGCGAGAGCTGGTAGGAATCTGCCAGCACGGTTTCGCCCGGGCCGGGAAGGCGGGCCATCAGCGCGGTGATGTCCACGTTGCTAGAGCCCACAATGGTGACCTGGATGTCCTGCTGCATGCTATTTCCTCTGGTTCTCTCCACCCGGCGGCCGATGGGCGCCGGTGCACTGCTTGATTGCCGCTAAGGGCAGATTACTCGCCTGCGTAGTCGGCGACGTTCTTCTCGTCTACCGTGTCAACGGCGACCTGCACGTTGGCTTCGACTTCTTCGCCCTTGATGGCCTTGGCCAGGATCTGCACCGACTGCTTGCCCAGCTCGGCCGGGTTCTGGGCGATGGTGGCAACCAGGGTGCCATCCTGGACTGCCTTGAAGCCGTCGTCGGTGCCGTCGAAGCCGACTACCAACACGTCCTTGCCGGCCTTGTCGCCCAGCGCCTGGATGGCGCCCAGGGCCATTTCGTCGTTCATCGCCAGCACGCCAGCGGCATCCGGGTTGGCCTGCATCAGGTTGGTGACCACGTCCAGTGCTTCGGCTCGGTCGAAGTTGGCGGTCTGCGAGGAGACGACCTCGATGTCCTTGAACTCGGCCAGGCCCTTGTCGAAGCCTTCGCCGCGCTCGTTGGTTGCCGAGGCGCCTGGAACACCTTCCAGCACGATGATCTTGCCCTTGCCGCCCAGCGCCTCGCCCAGCGCCTTGGCAGCCTGCTCGCCGCCGGCAACGTTATCCGAAGCCACGAAGGAAGCGATCTTGGTCTCGCCCACCGCGCGGTCAACCGCAACGATCGGCAGGCCGGCCTCGGCCACCGGGTTCAGGCCGGCTTCAGCGGTTTCGGTATCCACGGCGTTGATGATCAGGCCGGCCGAGCCGTTGGTTGCCGCGGTTGCCAGCTGGTTGGCCTGGGTTGCGGAGTCGTTCTGCGCGTCGACGACGGACAGGTCGATGCCCTGCGCTTCGGCCTCGGCCTGGGCGCCGTCACGCAGGTCGACGAAGAACGGGTTGTTCAGGGTGGACACTGCCAAGGTGGCCGAGCCGGCCTCTGCTTCGGTGCCGCGGTTGCAGGCGGCCAGGCCGGCCACCAGGGCCAGTCCGACGCTGACGGCTGCGGTCTTGCGGATGATGTTCTTCATGGGGTTCTCCTTTGAACTTTTCTTGAATTGCTGGGTACGGAGGGAAAATCTAGTGCTTGACGTTCTTGCGGCGCAGCACGTCGAAGCCCACGGCGATCGCAATCACGGCGCCGATGACTACCTGCTGCCAGAAGGCGGAAACCGAAAGCAGGTTCAGCCCGTTGCGGATCACGGCCAGCACCAGGGCGCCGATCAGGGTGCCGGAGATGCGTCCCACGCCGCCGGAGAGCGATGCGCCGCCGATGACCACGGCCGCGATGGCATCCAGCTCGTAGCCCGAAGCCAGGGTCGGCTGGGCAGAATCCAGGCGCCCGGCCAGGATCATGCCGGACAAGGCCGCGAAGACGCCGGAGATGACGAAGACGGTGACCAGCACGCGCTTGACCGGGATGCCCGACAGGCGCGCGGCTTCGGTGTTGCCGCCCACGGCGAAGGCGTTCTTGCCGATGACGGTGCGGTTGAGCACGAAGGCGGCAAGCAGGCCGGAGACGACCAGGATCAGAATCGGCACCGGGATCGGGCCCAGGTCATCGCCCAGCCAGGACACCGAGGAGCTTGTGGAGATCGGCCGGCCATCGGAGATCACCAGGGTCAGCCCGCGCACCACGGTGAGCATCGCCAGCGAGGCGATGAAGGTGGGCAGCTTGCCGTAGGCGCTCATCGCACCAGTCACCCAGCCGCACAGTGCACCGACGGCCAGGCCGATCGGGATGGACAGGCCATCGGGCAGGCCGGCGGTGGTGATGGCATAGGAGGAGCCCATGGCCGAGAGCGCCGCGACCGAGCCGACCGAGAGGTCGATGCCGGCGGCGACGATCACGAAGGTCATGCCGAAGGCCATCACCGCGATGGTGGAGACCTGGATGCCGATGTTCATCAGGTTCGGTCCGGTCAGGAAGCGCGGGGTGGCGATGAACAGGGCCAGGCAAAGAATGACCAGGCCAACCAGGGCTCCGTTGTTGGCAAGGAATGCCTTGAAATCAAAGCCCTTCTTCGGGGCAGTAGCTACGCTGCTCATTACTTGGTTCCCATTTCTTCTTCGCGGTGCACATTGCTGACGGCCAGGGACATGATGGCGTCCTGGGTGGCTTCTTCGGTGGCCAGTTCCCCGGCGATGCGTCCCTGGCTCATGACCAGGACGCGGTCGGACATGCCCAGCACTTCGGGCAGTTCGCTGGAGGCCATCAACACGCAGCCTCCGGAGGCGGTGATCTCATTGATCAGTTCGTAGATTTCGACCTTCGCTCCCACGTCCACGCCGCGGGTCGGCTCGTCGAGCAGCAGCACCTTGGCCCCGGCGGTGAACCAGCGGCCGAACACGGCCTTCTGCTGGTTTCCGCCCGAGAGCGAGCGGATGGGCGCATCGATGCTGCCCATGCGGATGCGCAGGCGTTCGGCGACCTGCTGCGCGCGGGCCTTCTGGCCCTTGCGGTCCACCAGTCCGTTCTTGGCGGTGGCGGCCATGGTGGCGTAGCCGATGTTCTCGGCCACCGAGGCATCCAGCACCAGGCCCTGGGTCTTGCGGTCCTCGGGAACGTGCCCGATCCCAGCGCGGGTAGCTGCAGCGACGTCGAAGCTGGCCAGCTTCTTGCCGTTGACCGCCACGACGCCGCTGGCGTACTTGTCGGCTCCGGCGATGGCGCGGATCAGCTCGGTGCGCCCGGCACCCATCAGGCCGGCCAGGGCAACCACTTCGCCGGGGCGGACTTCCAGCGAGATGTCCTTGAGCATGCCCTCGCACAGGTTCTGCACGCTCAGCAGCGGCTTCTGGCCTGGCTCGGTGGCTACGCGCGGGAACTGGGCGTCGATGTCGCGGCCGACCATGAGCCGGACCAGCTCGTTCTCCTCGGTGTCCGCCGGCACGGTGGCAATGAATTTGCCATCGCGCAGCACGTTCACGAAGTCGCCGATTTCGGCAATCTCATCGAGGTGGTGGCTGATGAACACCATGCCCACCCCTTGTTGCTTCAAGGTGGCGACCACCGAGAACAGGTGCGCGATTTCGGCCTTGGTCAATGCCGCGGTGGGCTCATCGAGGATCAGCACGCGGGCGTCCAGACTCAGCGCCTTGGCGATCTCCACGAGTTGCTGCTGGGCCAGGCCCAGCTGGCCCACCGGCGTATCGACATCCAGCGCCAGCCCGAGCTTGTCCATCGCTTCGCGGGCGATCTGGCGCATGGCGCGGCGGTTGATGATGCCGAATTTGCGCGGCACGCGGCCCAGGGTGATGTTCTCGGCGATGGTCATCGACGGGACCAGGTTCAGTTCCTGGTGGATGGTGGCGATGCCCAATGCCTCGGAGGCCTTGGTGTTGGGAATCTTCACGGCCTTGCCGTCCACCAGGATCCGGCCGGCGTCCGGCTCGTGCACGCCGGCGATCATCTTGATCAGCGTCGACTTGCCTGCGCCGTTCTCGCCGAGCAGCACCGAGACCTTGCCGGCATGCACCTCGACGGTGACCTCGTCGATCACCTGTACCGGGCCGAAGGACTTGCAGACCTTGTCCAGGACCAGCAGAGCGTCATTACTCATTTTCGTTCCTTCCATCCTCGCCTATGCGCCGGTGGCGGGTTGCGTTGGGGCCAGCGACTCACGCGCGGTGAATCGGCTGATGAATTCTTGGGGCTCGGGGCTCTTGCCCGCCATGACGTCCTGGAGCGCGGTGACCGCGGCGCGGCCCATGCTGGTCAGGTCGTGGCTGATCGTGGCGATCGGCGGATCGTGCATGAGCATTGCATCCACCTCGTCGAAGGTGATCACCGAGAGCTGCTTCCCGATCCGGATGCCGGCTTCGCGCCACACGGTCAGTGCGCCGATGGCCATCGGCGCATCGGCGATGACCACCGCGGTCGGCTGCAGTTCATGGCCCAGCAGCCAGCGGGCGCCTTCGGCACCCGAGGCAGCGCGGAAGTCGCCGGCAAAGTGCAGGGCAGGATCGGTATCCAGGCCGTTGGCGGCCATCGCCGAGTCGAAGGCACTGTGGCGTTCGCGGGCGGTGGATGCGTGGTCCGGGCCGCCCAAGAAAGCGATTTTGGCGTGGCCCAGGGCCTTCAGCCGCGCGATGGCTTCTTCCAGGGCGCCGGTGCTGGAGGCGGTGATGGATGGGATGCGAAGCTCGGGCAGGGTGCGGTCGACGAAAACCAGCGGAGTGCCCGAGGCAATGATGCGCTGCATCATCTGGCTTGGCCGGTCGGCGTCTTCATCAAGGCCCTGGGGAACGAGAATCAATCCGTCAACGCGACGCGAAAGCATCGCGGCGAGGAACTGGTCCTGCTGTTCGGTGTCCTCGTTGGCATTGCCAATGAAGGTCATCATTCCCGCGGCGTGGGCCTGCTGCTCGACGGCATGCGCGAGATCGGAGAAGTAGGGGTTGCGCACATCGGATATCAGCAGCGCGATGGTGTCGGTTTTGGTGGAGCGCAGGGAGCGGGCCTGGGCATTGGGCACGAAACCCAAATCCTTGGCGACAGCTTCCACTTTTTCGCGGGAAGCGGCCGAAGTGGCGGGGTGGCCGGATAGAACGCGCGAGGCAGTCGCGGAAGATACTCCGGCTGCAAGTGCCACATCCTTGATGGTGACAGCGTTCATGTCGATAAGCCCCTTTGCTTACGTGTAATCGATTCCATGGAATCGATTACACAGTTTTCCGCACAAAGAAATTTAAGTCAATACGCTGCCCCTGGGCCTCGGATAATCCTTATCCATGGAGCAGAATTTTTAGGCTCGTGACTAGCCGCTTTCAGTTGTCAGCGGTCTCCAGCCCGAATTGCCCAATAATCAAAGTCACCTCGCGGCCAGCTGGCCCGATGGTCGCTAAGATGGTGCTTGTGTCGGTCAACCAGCTTTCAGATAGCGCCCAGAACTATCTCAAGATCATCTTCGGTCTCAACGAGTGGTCGAGCGATCCGGTAACCGCCAGCATCATCGCCAGCAAATCAGGCATGAAGCTCTCCACGGTTTCCGGCGCCCTGGGCAAATTGCGCCAGCAGGGCCTGCTCGACCATGCGCCCTATGGCGCCGTAACGCTGACCGAACTGGGACGCGAGTATGCGGTGACCATGGTGCGCCGCCATCGCCTGATCGAAACTTTCCTGGTGCAGATGCTGGGCTACCGCTGGGACCAAGTGCATGACGAGGCCGAGAGCCTGGAGCATGCGGTATCCGATTTCATGATCGAGCGCATCGACAGCTTGCTGGAGCACCCCACCCGCGACCCGCATGGCGACCCCATCCCGACGGCCGAAGGCCGCATTTCCATCCCGCAGGCGTTCAACCTGAGCGAAGCCAGCGATGACGCCCAGGTGGTTGTCGAACGCATCGCCGATGACGATTCGCAGCTGCTGCAGTATTTCTCCGATCATCGGATCGTTGTCGGCGCGCAACTGCGCATTACCGCTGGCGAGCAATTCTCCGAGACAGTGAATGTCCAGGTCTGCTCAACTGGCGAAACCCTGCGCTTGGGTTCGCGTGCAGCCGCGGCCGCATGGGTCTCCCTTCTCCCCTGAATAGCCTTTCCAGGTCCTGGTCAACGGCAAGCGGAAGGCCCGTGGCATCGACGCGTCCCTGCACCCAGGGTGCTGATTGTCCGGCCAATAGTCTAAAGTGATGATCAACCAGGGATACTGCAATGTACAAGTTTTACATGGGGGTACATTGCAGCATTCTTGGCGAACTCCTGCGCTCACACTCTCTTGAAAGACATCACCTTGCCAAGAAAACTCATTGCTGCGCTCTGCGCTGCAGTTTTGGTGCTCGCTGGATGCAGCGCACCGGCAGAACCTTCGGCACTTACCGGGATGGATCCCGCACCGGTTGAAGACCTGCTGGCAACAGATCGGCCATTGCTGGTTGAACGGGCTGCCACCAGCAGCAAGAAGGTCCTTCCCGGGGCGAAGCTCAAGGGCCCCAAGGCCACCGCAATGCTCAAGACCCTGCCGGTAAAGGGCAAGGCGGCCGCCACTGGGTACAACCGGAACAAGAAGTTCGGCAATGGGTGGAAGGACTTCGACAAGGACAAATGCGATGAACGCCAGGACACCTTGTCCCGGGACATGTCCAAGGTGAAGTTCAAGGACCGCAAGAAGTGCACCCTAGCTTCGGGCACGTTGCATGACAGCTACACCGGCAAGAGGATCAACTGGAAGGTCAAGTCAGGCAGCGTCGACATTGACCACGTGGTTTCCCTGAAGAACGCGTGGATCTCCGGCGGCCAGAAGCTTTCCCAGGCCCAGCGCCAGGCTCTGGCTAACGACCCGCTGAATTTGATGGCCGCTGATGCCTCTGCCAATCGCCAAAAGGGCGATAAGAACACAGCTGAATGGCTCCCCAAGAACAAGTCCTTCCGATGCCAGTACGTAGCCACCCAGATCAGCGTCAAGAAGAAGTACGCGCTGTCGGTCACCAAAGCCGAAAAGCAGGCGATGGCCAAAGTGCTCAAGAGCTGCCGCAACCAGAAGGCCGCGAAAGTCACCACGATCAAGCCTGCCGGTTCCAAGCCCAAGGCATCCCCGAAGAAGGACGTGCACAAGGCTCCTTCCGCGGTCAAGGGCACCGTGCATCCGGGCGCTTACTGCAAGCAGGCAGACAAGGGAAAGCGCGGCAAGTCCAAGGCCGGCAAACTCTACACCTGCAAGACCGACGCCAAGGGCAAACTGCGCTGGCGCGCCTAATGCCGCTTGCAGGTCCCGATCGAGCCAACTGGTTCAGCTGCCCATCCGGGCGCAGCGCAGGGCAGCGCCTTTCCAGATAGCAGGGTGGTCGGGTGGAGGTTCAAGCCATGCGCCGGATCGCCCGGATCCGGATCCAGCCATGAATCGAGAGGACCTGCCGCAGCGTTGCCGGCCATGGGAAGTACGCTGATTCGCTGATGCGTGCATCCATTGCCCATCAGCTGTCGCCGGCGAACGCACGTCTCACACGCCATTTTCCTTTCAGCTGCGGGAAACTTGCCACCGCCTTCTACGCGTTCGCCGCAAGCGCCTTGCGCCGCCCCTTGCTGGCCAGCCGGGTGGCAATGAGTCCTTGCTTCGGACTGAACAGATAGGCAATTCCAAAAATCGCCGCCTGGGCCAGAACCACCATTCCGCCGGTTGATGCATCGAGGTAATAGCTCATGTAGACCCCCAGGATTCCTGCACAGGCTGCGAGGATCGGTGCGATCAGAAGCATCTTCCCGAATCGATCGGTCAACAGGTAGGCCGTGGCGCCGGGGATGATCAGCATGGCAACTACCAGGATGACGCCCACCGCCTGCAAAGCCACAACAGAGGTCATGGCCAATAGCCCCAGGAGCACCGCACCGATGATCCGCGGGCTCATCCCCAAGGCATGTGCGTGCGTTTGGTCAAAGGCATAGAGGGTGAAGTCCTTGCGCTTGAGAATCAGGATGGCGAAGGTGATCGCGCCAAGCACCAGGACCTGCCACAGGTCATTGGCCGAGACGCCCAGCAAATTGCCGAAGATGATGTGGTTTAGATCCACATGGCTCGGCGTGACCGAGACCAGCACCAGCCCGATGGAGAAGAGCGTGGTGAAGACGATGCCAATGGCAGCATCTTCCTTGAGCTTGGTGGTGTCGCGGACTCCCCCGATCAGGGCCACCGCGAGGAATCCGAAGACCAGGGCACCCAGGGCAAAGGGAGCACCCACGATGTAGGCCAGCACGACTCCGGGCAAGACCGCATGCGAGACTGCATCGCCCATCAGCGACCAGCCAATGAGGACCAGCCAGCAGGACAGGACCGCGCACAGTACGGCGGCGATGATCGTAACCAGCAGGGCGCGCACCATGAAGGTGTAGCCCAGCGGCTCAGCTAGCAATTCAATGAGGTTCATTCCCCGCCTCGCTTCATGGGATCCAGCCCGAAGGCCAGGGCCAGGTTTTCTGCCTGCAGCACGAGATCCGGATGGCCATGCATCAGCACCTTGCGCATCAGGAGCACCGCTTCATCGGCAAGTTCCGGAAGCGCGTGCAGGTCGTGGGTGGAAATCAGCACGCTGCCGCCTTCATCAGCAACTTCGCGCAACAGCTTGGTGATCGTTGCTTCGCTGCGTTTATCCACGCCTGCGAAAGGCTCATCGAGCAGCATGATATTGGCGCCCTGGGCAATGCATCGGGCGACGAAGGCACGCTTTTTCTGGCCTCCGGAGAGCTGGCCGATTTGCCGGTTGGCAAAACTGGCCAGCTCCACCCGTTCGAGGGCTTCATCCACGGCGGCGTGGTCCCTCTTCCTGGCTCTCCTGGTCCATCCCATTTGCCCGTAGCGCCCGGTCATCACCACTTCACGCACCGAGATCGGGAAGTTCCAATCCACGGCTTCGCTTTGCGGCACGTAGGCAAGCTGCCCGCTTTTCCGAGCTTGCAGCGGGTCGGTGCCGTTGATGCGCACGCTGCCGGTGTCGGGCTTGATCTGCCCCATGATGGTTTTGAACAGCGTGGATTTGCCCGAGCCGTTCATCCCGACCAGGCCGCAGACCCGACCGCGGCCCAACTGCAAGGAGGCATGGTCCAGGGCCAGCACGGGGCCGTAGTGGACGGTCGCGGCCGACACATCAATTGCGAGGGCATCGCTGGGCTTCGCGTTCATGGTGTTCCGCCTTTCAAGGCACGGGCGATGGTTCTGGTGTCATGCGAGATCAGGTCCAGGTAGCTGGGTACTGGACCACCAGGCTCGGATAGCGAGTCCACATAGAGCGTTCCGCCATAGGAGGCATCGGTGGATTCGACGACTCGTTGCATGGCCGCATCGGAGACCGTGGATTCGCAGAAGACCGCAGGAACATCGTTTTCCCTGACAAAGTCAATCGCCGCGGCGACCTTGCGCGGCGTAGCCTGCGATTCCGCGTTGACGGCCCAGAGATACTTTTCGGCCATGGCGGTATCCCGGGCCAGATAGCTGAAGGCCCCTTCGCAGGTCACCAGTACCCGCTGGCGTTCGGGGATTTCTGCCAGTGCCGCTTCGAGCTCGTCGTGGACCTTTTGCAGTTCGGCTTGGTAGGCCTTGGCGTTGTCCCGGTAGTCGCGCGCATTGGCCGGGTCCAGTTCGGTAAATGCATCTGCCATGCGGTCCACGTAGATTTTCACGTTCAATGGGCTCATCCACGCATGCGGATTGGGCTTTCCCGCACCTTCTTCCTGGACGATATCGATGGCCTTGATCCCTTGGCTGACGGTGGCATGCGGAGCGTCATTGCCTTCGACGAATTGCTGGAACCAGGCTTCGAGGTTCAGCCCGTTATCGAGAATCAGGTCCGCATGCGATGCCCGGCGCAGATCATCAGGGGTAGGTTCGTAACCGTGGATCTCCGCACCAAGACGGGTAATTGATTCAACGCGCAGGTGATCGCCTGCGACATTCTGGGCGATGTCCTGCAGGACCGTGAAGGTTGTCAGCACCACCGGCCGGTGGTCTTGGCTGTCGGCGGGCACGGCACTTTGGCTACCGCCGCATCCAGCGAGCGCGAACAGGCATGCCAAGCCAGCAGCCAGCCAGCCTGCGCGTTGCCCCGCACGTGATCGGGGCTTGAGGGTTCGCACCATTGCACACCATTCCAAATCTCGCCATGACGATTAGTTCGTCCCCCTCAATCATAATGTTTGAGGGGTCGAACATTGCAAGTTCGCGTCGGCAGATTTCGGTGCGCCCTACTGCATCAGACCCCCAGCAGGGTATTAACCAGCCTGGCTGCGGTGCGGGCCGTTCTTCCGTCAATATCCAATGATGGATTCAATTCGACAACATCGACCAGCGCCAGCTTGTCACTGCGCGCCAGCATCGCGCAGACCCCGTGGATTACTTCCAGCGGCACCCCGAATCCGGCAGGGGCGCTAACCCCGGGGGCGACCGAGGCAGGAAGCACATCCAGGTCAATGGTCAGGTACAGCTTGTCTACGCTCTCCATGAAGTCGGCAATGAAGGCCAGGACGGAAGGCAGCTGCCCGGCAGTGCACTGCTCGTCAAGCAGGTAGCGCACTTCCAGGGCGCGGGCCTGCTCGAAGAGGACCCGGGTATTGTTCGGTTTGCTGATGCCCACCACGGCATAGTTGAAATCTTGTCCCGCCGCCTGCAGGTCCTTGGCAATATCCAGGAAAGGAGTGCCGCTGCTCCGCCGCGGAGCACTGCGCAGATCGAAATGCGCATCCAGATTCAAGATGCCCAGCCGAGTTCCAGGCTCTTGGCTGCAATGCCGGAAAAGGCCGTTGAACGAACCGTAAGCCGTTTCATGGCCGCCGCCGAGCACGACTGGAAGCATCCCTCCTCCGAGCAAAGCGCTCACCGACTGCGCCAGCCGCTCCTGCCCTGATTCAAGCTCATCGCCAGATACTGCGACATCACCAGCATCAATCAGGAGCCGTGGCTCGTGGATAGCAAGGGAACCCAGGGCGGCACGCAGCGCCTGTGGTCCTTGCGCCGCCCCGGCCCGGCCCTCGTTGCGCAGCACGCCGGCATCCGAAGCGAAACCGAGCAGCGCTGCCGGTCCCCGCCCGCTGGACTGGTCGTCAGCCTTGCGGTTGATTTGCTGATGCCATCTCAGGTGCTGCTCGCCGGCACCGTCATTGCGCCCGCTCCACGTAGCCGCTGCCCGGTCAACAGCCAATTCCGGCTTAAAATTCTCCATGGTTCCAGCTGACCAGAGACACCGCGAGTACGCTATGCCCCCTGCGCATCTTCGTCTGAAACACCAGACAGCAGCAGATTAGCGGGTTCGCAGCGCCCCGTAGTCCAGCGGACCTCCCGTGGCCGAGTTGCCGTAGACCTCCACATGGATGTGATCCATATGCATCGTGGTGTCATTCCAATTGCCGGTGAACTGGTTTCCGTACTTTCCTGATCCGGAATACGGCGTCCAGCCTGTCGTGGGAAGCCAAATCCGGTCTTGCCAGATCAGGTAATAGATACCCAGCTGACTGCGGTTATCCAGCAGGAACTGGGCCAGCTTCTTGCCCTGGGCAACCCGCTGCCTGTTCTTGTAGTCGCGAATCATCAGGTCCACGGCCTTCCCGGAGCTGTGCCCGGCAGAGCCGCTTCGAATGGTATGAATGGCGCTGATAGTATCGCCGGTCTTCCCCTGCAACGCAGCGATGACGCGCTGCGCATCGGGTTGCAACGTTCCCGGCTCATTTTTGGAAAGGTAGTTTTCCTTGACCCAGCCGGTGGCCTGGGGAGCGGCGACTTGCGCCCATCCGGAATCGCTGCGCAGGTAGGCGACTTTCTGCCCCGCTGGCAGCACGGCTTTGCTCTGGTGGCTGATTCCCGCGCCGGCGCGGAGGTTCACGTTGGTTGTGGTCCAGCGGTATTCGGCTTTCGGTGCCGGTGCCGGTCGCGGCGCCTGCGGTTTGCTAGTAGCAAGATAGCCATTGCTGATCCATCCGGTGCCCTGCGTTGAGGCAACTCGCGTCCAGCCATTGGCCGTTCCCAGGACGCTGACCTGCTGGCCCTTGGAGATGACCGCCAGTGATTTATGGCCGGTGGAGTACCCGGAGCGCAGGTGCACATTAGCCGTCGTCCAGCGCTTGGCCTGCTTCAGCGGCGTGTAGGCCTTGGCCACCAGTACGCTTGATGGAACCCATCCCATCGTCTTGGAAGTCTTCACTCGCGCCCAGCCATTCGACGTGCCGTGCAGGGTGAGCTTGGACCCCGCTGGCACGGTCCCCAGGGACTTGGCAGAGCCCGAAGCGCCGACGCGCAGGGCGGTATTAGCCAGGATCCAGCGAGCCGATGGGTTGGCGGGCTTGTAGGCGGTGCTGGACAGGCTAGTGCTAGGCACCCAGCCGGTGCCGCGCTGGGACTTGATCTGGGACCAGGAACCTCGGGTTGCGTACAAGCCGACTTTTTCACCCGGCGCAAGGCTTCCAAGGGATGGAGATGAGCTGCGATTGGACTGGCGCAGGACGCTGCTGCTGATCAGCCAACGGTTCCCGATCGTTTTCCGGGTTGCTGCCGGTTGCGACGACAGCTGCTTGGCCGGCAGCCAGCCGCGTTTTCCGGCAGAAATGGCATAGGTCCACGAGCCTGACGTGCGCAGCCACTCGACTTTGGCTCCAGCTGGAACACCCGCAACGCGTGCCGCTTTGGCAGAGGCGGACTTGCGCAGCACTTGCGCGGTTTTCGCATACCGGTACACCGGCGCGGGCATTGCGGTAGACAGCTGGCTGGTGGGCACGAAACCGGTGATCTTGCCGATTCTGATCCGGCTCCAGGAACCGGTTGCGCCCAGGCGCTGGACCTCGGCTTTGCGCATGGCCCCGGTCAAGGCCGCGGATGCCGCCGATGCCTTCTTGCGCACCGGCTGGAAGGAAATCAGATAGCGCACGGCTGAGGTCTTGGGCTTTGCCGGCGCCAGCGCTTTCGGCGTTGCCAGGTACTTGGCCGAGACCCAGCCGGTCTTCTTCATGTAGCTCGCTTGCACCCAGCCCGATGAACCCTTGGACGCGAGGAGCTTGGCACCTTTGGGAATGACTAGCAGCGACGCGGATCGGGCCGATGGCGACTTGCGCAAATTCAGGTTGGTGGTGGTCTGCTTGGCAATTGCCGGAGGAGCGGCAGCGAGTTGCGCCAGGCCGGCTGGAGCCTGCGTTGAGGCGCTGGCGCCAGCTGCGGTCCCGAAGGACAGCATCAGGACCAGCAGCAGGCCCAGTACACGTTTAGAGAATTTCAATGTCAGTGCTTTCGAGCAAGGGCATATTGCCGTTTCCTGCGGCCCACGGAAGTGCACAGCGATCCGCTGTGGTGACAATTGCTGTTACCGCCAAGGAAATCATGACACAGGTATGGCGGTTTCACCGCGCTTGGATTCTAAGGTTCTAGCGTGCCTCGGAAATGACGAAAGCGGTGACGGATCCGGGTTCGATTTCAGTTCGCCCGGCATCCTGGATGACAGGTCCAGCGGCCTGCCGCGACAAGCGGTCGAATTCCCTGCGCGGCAGGTGCTTGATGCCCACCGGAGCATGGGCGTGGAGCCACGCTTCGACCTCTTCCGCTGGGGATTCTGTCAGCCAGGCGAACAGCGCGTGTGCTGCCTGCGCCGCGGCCTTGCCTGTGGACATGTCCAAGGATTTGTTCAGTACGATGCTGATCTGCGCATCCAGGACTTCCTCCGCTTTTGGAAGCTGCGTGCCGGAGACCTGCAACTTGGCAATCAGCTTCGGCAAGTCAGCGGCCGGCAATGGAGGCAAGCCAACGGCTCGGGCCTTGCCCACTTCACTGACCATTTGCTCAGGGAACATCTCCAGCACCTTGGCGAACATCTTGGGATTAGCCCGGCGTACCGATTTGGCGTAGGCCTGTGAAGCCCACTGCTGCCAATCCGGGTTCTGCGGATCTTGCAGATAGGCAATCACGGCTGCTCGTGCCACCGCTGACAGGCCCTCGTCCTCGCTCGACGGATCCTCCTTGTCGATTCGCAGGATGATGGGCTGGACCAGTTCTCCGGGGTCGCGATCGCGCAGTTCAGTCATAGTCTTATTCTATGGCGAGTGGTGGCCCTGAAATACTCGGAGCGGACTAGCAGTGCCCCGACTGGCGAAGCCGATTGCTCCCCGGCTTCCACCGCGTGCACAGCGCGGCATTGCGCCATGTTCCAATGCTTGGCTTACTGCTGGCCTATGGGCCCGAGCACTGGTGCTTCGGGGAACGGCAAGCTGACCAGCAAGCTGATTCCAATCACCTCCGCGAACACCACCGTTTCGCCAGTGGGCGTGCAGTTCATCGAGCCCACGGTACGTACCGATGGGCTGGGCACCGTGCTGCTCGATGAGGCTGTCGGCAAATCGTGGTGGACCCTGCTGTTCCGGGCAACGATCCAGCGGAGATCCTGCCGGCGCGCACTCTTGCCAACTACGAGGAGCTGGGCGCGCCTGGTGCCGTTGTCCTAGAAATCCATTACGGATGGCCCGCAAGCCTTTGATGCTGTCTTGGCAGCAATGAACTTCCAGGGTGCAGTTCGCGTCGTTGCGGATATTTGGCCAGCACCGGCTAACTAGCGGCTTGGACTCTTGCCTAGCGCCGCCGCACCTTGCGAACAATCAGCAAGATGACACTGGTAAGCATGGCCGTCGCCAAGCTGACCAGCAGCGGAGTCTGCCACGGAATTTCCAGGACACTTCCGGTGAATTGTTCCCAGAAGGAGCCGACGGTCTTCCAGCCAGTGGTCTTCGATCCAATAACTCTGGCCGCGCTTTCCACGACTGCCGGCATCATCCATTGGATAGCCAATGCGAAAACCCACATCAGCAGGTTCATGACCCTCGAGAACCCGACGAATCCCAAGATGAGGCCGAGGATCAGCGGCCCGGAATACCAAAGGTAAACGTAGTACGACTGGGCGCCCGCAACGAGCGATGCGATGATCTGCAGCCAATAGCTCACGCCTACAGTGAGCGTTGCATAGAAGAGCACCGCTATGGGCAGCCGCAATTTAGTGGCCAGGAAATACCAGGCTTGGCTGACCAGCAGCAGGCCACCGAAAACCCAAAGATGGCGAATCGAAGCTGGGGAGAGTTCCCCGTCCAAGAGCCCCGGTTCGAATGCTTGGAGTCCTTGGAACCCCAGGCCCAAGAGTCCCAGGACCATGCCCACGGCAGTCACGATGGCAAAGCCGGTGCGACTATATCCAATGCGTCGGGCAAACCAGCAGCCCCAGAGGGTGATCACGGAGAAAACCACCAGCAGCCCTTGGGCGTCGTCGCTGGCATGCGGGAGAATTGAGCGGTCTTCCTGACCGATCCATAACCACGGCAACACCGCGATCGCAGTGATCAGCAATCCGGCGACCAATTGCATCCACCAGTTTTGCCAGACGCGCCTCATTGAACCCACTCTTACTCCTCGGTGTCCCTACGCGCTCATTGTTCCAGAGCCAGAGCGAAGCATCGCGAATGCCGGCAGGCGTTTCCTCCAACTCGCTCGGAGCTTGTGATTCGAATGTGAGTGATTTTGGCAGAAATGCCAGATGGCCCACGGGCATTCCACCCAACTGGAATGCCCGCGAGCCATCTGGACTATGTCTTCTACCTTGCCTCGGCGTGGGTGGCCAGGGCTCCTTGATCCCGTAAATGCAGATGGTTTACGTCATCAGGCGGTCCTCGTTGATTTCGGCGGTAACCTGTTCAACTTCATCTACCAACAGTGAACTACACATAGATCACACTGTGCAACAGGCGTGCTAACAACTAGTCAATATGATCAATCGGACAAGGAATATCTCGTTATTATTCACCATTTTGTCGTGAGATCTGAATCACAAATTTTTGATCAGGAAATGCGGCTGGGACTATTGACCTTGACGTTGCGTCAACCATTAGCGTGGTAGCCATGAAGGATTCAACTAGCCACGAGCCGGCAGTTCACCACTCGATTGCGCATGTCTCAAAATCCGCTGGCATCAGCAGCCGTACCTTGCGGCACTACGACCAGATCGGCTTGCTGAAACCTGACTACCTGTCCGCCAACGGCTACCGGTTCTACACCGACGGGCAGCTGGTCCGGCTCCAGCAGATTCTCCTGCTCAAGCAGCTGGGCATCAAGCTGGAGACCATCGCTGAAATCCTGGACGAGCAACGCGATGAACTGGTCGCGCTGAGCACCCACAAGGAACAGCTCCATAGGCAGCGTGCGGCGCTGGACCGGCAGATCGCTGCCTTGGAGCACAGCATTTCAACACTAACGACAGGAGGAAACATGGAACCGGAAAAGAGCTTTGACGGCTTCAACGAGCAGTACAAGCAAGAGGTTGCCGAACGCTGGGGCGCCGACGCGTATGAAGCATCGAATCGCTGGTGGCGTTCCAAAACCGGGGACCAGCAAAACGCATTCATGGAAGAGGTAAAGATGCTCAATCAGGATTGGATCGTGGCGGGGAAGAATTCCGTCCCAGCGGACAGCTTCGAAGCCCAGGAATTAGCGGCTCGACATGTGCGCTGGCTCCAGAGCGCCAAGGGCACCCCGCTGGATTCCGGCGATCCGGCACAGCACAAGGCATATATCTGCAATCTCGGCGAGATGTATGTCGCTGATCCGCGGTTTGCAAAGAACTACGGCGGATACGCGGAGCTGGTTCGCGACGCATTGCGGATCTTTGCAGAACGGGCTATCGAGCTGGACTAGGCTGTGGCTGTTCCCTATGGACTCGGGAACAGCCAAGGGCACCGCATTCAGCTCTGGGATTCGTTCGCGATATCGTCGCGGGCCTGCGCATAGCGTTCTTGGATATAGTTCTCCAGTGCAACGCGTTCCACGCGCCACATGCCCCGCCCGCCAATTTGGATGGCCGGCAGCTCGCCGCTTTTCACCAAAGCGCGGACCTGGGGCAGCTTCACATTCAGTTCCTCTGCCACGTCTTCCAACCGCAAAAACCTCATATCAACAGGTTACTGTGATTAGCGCCCATTTGATCTCAGCCTGGTTATTTTGTGGATAAAAGATGGCTTTTCGCCCGAGCATTCGCCCTGTTGACCCCAGTAGCCGACTTGCACGCAATAATATCGGCCAATCCGCGCAACACATTTGGGATTCACTGGTCATATTGACTAAAATCTAGGTTGGTACTTATGCACGCGCAACACAACCTGTCTCAGGAGACCACCACATGAATTCGGATACGTATCAGCTCGATGAAACCGACCGGCGTATCCTTCTGGCACTCGATGCGGATCCGCGTGTGCCGATCATGATGCTGGCGCAGCAGCTGGGCCTGGCCCGCGGCACCGTGCAGACTCGTTTGGAACGCTTGGCCCATTCAGGTGCGTTGCGCCCGAACACCGCGCGAATCCTCCCTGCGTCCATGGGCCGTGGCGTCAGCGCTTTCGTTAGCGCTGAATTGAACCAGGCCAGCTTGAATGAGGCCATCGCCGCACTGCGCCAGATTCCCGAGATTCTGGAATGCGTCGCGCCGGCGGGAGACACGGACCTGTTGATTCGTGTGGCCGCGACTGACCCGGATGACCTGTACCGGGTCAGTGAAGAGATCCGCCTCTGCCCGGGCATAACCCGCACTTCCACCTCGATGATCCTGCGCGATGTCATCCCATTCCGCACTACCGAGCTGCTCAAGAAGCTGAGCCAGGACTAGCTCCCAGTATGTTGGAGTCCAATGCGTAAACGCCGTTGCCGGCACCGCAAGGTGGCCGGCAGCGGCGTTTGGCATTATGGCCTGTTTGGAACTTCTTCGAGAATGGCAGCGGGCAGATACTTGGCCGAGCGGTACACCTGCATCATGGATAGCAGGCAGAGCACGGCAAGCAGGCCAATGAATAGAGCAGGATGAGCGACCGTGCGCCACAGTGCAAAGAATGTCGGGAAGCTGAACCCGATGAAACAGCACATGTAGAACCGGCCGGTCAATTTGCCGACGTCGGCGCCGCCGGCAAGATCCAATACCTGGCTTAGCCCGGCAACCAGCAAAATGCCATTGGCCGAACCGGCTATGGCGAATGCGATAATTCCCAAGAATTCTGAGCCGCTCAGCGACACTGCGATCATCATGAGCAGTGCAGCCAGCGAGGTAGCCAGTCCAGCCATGAGCAGCTTGATCTTGCCCAAGTCATTGAATCTCTTGACGAATGGCTGGATCAAGGTACCCATGCCCATGGTGACCGCGACTGCCAAGGTGGTGTAGAACAGGCTGGATTCACCGGCGCCGTTGCTCAGCGCCGGAACCACGGCAAACCCTGTTGCCGCCATGCCAAAGACCCATGGGGCTGCGGGCAAGACGATGCGGTAGAACCGCTGGAGGTTTGCCGGAGTCGTCACGTCGGCCTCCAGATGATGCCCTGCCCGGTCAGTGACTCGGTCTTCTCGGGTGAAGAACATCAACAGCAACCAGGAAAGCGCCGCGGCGGCATGGACGATGTATGCCAGTTCCGGGCTGCCGCTGGTCCCGACAATTGCCCCTGAAATGACCGGTCCCAGCGCGAAACCCAAGGACGTGCACAGCGCGGCACGAGTCGCGCCGGCAGCTCCCGGGCTAAGCAGCTTCACCCAGCTGGTGATGGCAACCATGGCCAGGCCCATGCCCAAGCCGGTCAGGATGCGTCCCGCATAGAGACCGGACTCGTGAACCGATCCGAAGATGAGCCCGAGGGATCCCAGAATGGAGCAGGCAAGGGCAAGCAGCGAAAATGGCTTGCGCCCGAACTTGTCCGCCAGCGGTCCGCCGAAAGCCAACGCCGGGATCATGCCCGCCAGGTAGCTGCCCATGACCAGCATGGCCTCGAACTCACTGAGCTCGCGGAATTGCTGGTACCAATTGATCAGCGATACGTATTGGTTGGCACACCAACCAGTGAGCACAAGGCATACGCCCGGAAGCCACCACGGAGTTGCCTTTCGGGTGGTCATGCGAACAGTGATTTCTACCGCTCCAACTCGTGGAACAGTTCACGGACGCGATCAGCAATTTCATCGCGGATCATGTTCATTCGTTCGGCACCGGTGATGCCGTCTTCACTGGGTTCGTAGGTGACCCAGCGTTCGGTCTTGATGGACGGATCGAATTGCGGATTCGCATCGGAGCCAAGGATTACCACGCGGTCAACTTGCTCGACGACGCGAGGGTCGATGGCCTTGGGCGTGCCCTGCGACATGTCCGCGCCGGCCTGCGAGAGCGATTCAACCGCTTCGTGGTTGATGCCTGAACCTGGGTTGGTTCCAGCCGAGTAGCTGGTAACTTTCCCTTCAGAAATGTAGTCCATCAATGCGGCCGCCATTTGCGATTTGCCTGCATTGCGGGAGCAGATGAAAAGTACCGAGTTAGCCATGAACCTATTGAACCATTTGCGCGCCGGTTAGGGGCCTTTGGACGAGAAGGTTGCGAAGCAGGAAAAGACCTGCCCTTGGCGAAAGCAAACAGCACTCCCGCTATAGCTAAAAGTGGCGGATTTGGCTACGGTTGGAAATACTCAGCCCAAGGCAATAGGAGAAAACGTTGCTTGCTCTACATAAGAAGATGATTGTATCCGGCGTCGTCATCGTGTTGGCAGGCGTTCTCATCAGCAGCATCTTGCCAGTCCTGGCGATGTGGAGCTTCGAATCCGGTTTTGGAAGCAGCCCTTTGGGCAGCGCGCCGCTGGCTTTCCTTAATTCATTGATCCAGAGCGCGCTCATCCCCTTCGGCGCCGTGCTGGCCGCCATCGGCGTGGCCAAGCACATGACCCGGGCCGACGCCGCCGATTAGCGGCAAGATAGCTCCTGCGGCGGCGGCACCGAACACGAAGGACCACCCGCGATTCGTTCGCGAGTGGTCCTTCTGGTTCGTTGCGCCGGTCCTACTTCAGCAGCTTGTAGGTCTTGATGGTTTCTCCCTTGAAGAACGCCGGGTGGCGCACCCGCATCCACAGCATGATGCCAACGCCCAGCAGCAGCACGCCGACCCCGAGGATGAACACCATGCCCACTCCCCCGATATTGGAGCCCGAACCGTAGTCCGGATTCATGGATTCGATGGCGGTGGCAAAGAACATCACCAGCAAGACGACGCCACCTGCCAACGGCGCCAAGAACTTGCAGAAGAAGTTCCTGGCATTGGCGAACAGTTCCCCGCGGAAGTACCAGACGCAGGCCAAGGCGGTCAGCCCGTAGTAGAAGCAGATCATCAGGCCCAGCGCCGTGATCGTGTCCCACAATGCGTTCTCCGAGAGCAGCCTGGTGACCACGTAGAACACGGCAGCGGCAGCAGCGGAGGCGAAAGTCGCCACCGACGGGGACATGAAGCGCGCGGAGATCTTCGCGAAGCTGGAGGGCAGCGCCTTGTAGTAGCCCATGGCCAGCAAGGTGCGTGCCGGCGAAACCATGGTGGATTGCAGCGAGGCCGCGGAGGAGGACAAGATGGCCAAGGACATCAGCATCGCCAGCGGGCCCATGACCGGACCGGAAAGCACCGCGAAAATTGATTCCTGGTTCTCCGGGTTGCCTGCGCCCAGGCCCGTGGTGCCCACCCCGGCCCAGTAGATCACCCCGAGGGATACGGCCAGGTACAACGCGATGATCACCAGCACCGTCCAGGTGGCGCCGCGTCCGGGGACCTTCTTCGGATCGGTGGTTTCCTCGTTCATGGTCAGGGTGACATCCCAGCCCCAGAAAACGAAGATGGACAGCGAGATGCCCGCGGCGAAGGCCGAGAAGGTATCGATGCCGGCCGGATTGAACATCTGCCAGGTGATGGGTGTCGGATCATTGGGCTGGCTGGAGGTCAGGGCCATGACCGCGAAGAGCAGCAGCACCGCCACCTGGAACCCGACCAGCACGTACTGGAAGACCTTCGTGGCGTTCATGCCCCGGTAGGAGATCCAGGCGGCCACCGCAATGAACACCAGCGTGGTGGGGATGTTGACCCACAGGTTGCCGGTCAGCTCCGCAATCCACGGCTGGCCGGTGAGCTGGGCAATCAGGATATAGAAGAAGTCCACGGCCACTGCCGCCAGGTTGGAGAGCACAATCACCGTCGCAGCGATCAGGCCCCAGCCTCCCATCCAGCCGATCATCGGGCCGAAGGCACGCGTCGCCCAGGTGAAGGAGGTGCCCGAATCGGGCATGGCGCTGTTCAGCTCGCGGTAGCCCAAGGCCACCAGCAGCATCGGCAGGAATCCGGCCAGCAGGATCGCAGGCAGGCTGGTGCCGACTTCGGCCACCGTGGCGCCGAGGCCTGCGGTGAGGGTGTAGGCCGGGGCGATGCAGGAGATGCCGATAACGACAAGCCCCAGAACGCCAACGGTGCCCTTGGACAGTCCTTTTTCGTGCAGTCCGCTCTCGGAGCGTGCAGGCGGCGATGCCTGCCTCAAGTCGTGCGACATGGTGGTTACCTTAAACAATTAGCGAGGTGTGAGTGCGTCGGCCAGAAGTACCGAGCCACCTTCCGTCAGGGGTCAGATGGGCACCGTCCGCGTGCTTCGCGACGGCAAGTGCCCGGGGAACAAGGATCGTGCAGGAATGATGCGCTGCCTTCTAGCTGGCAGCCTCGAGGGTCGGGACGACGCCCATCGGGACGTTGAGCTGGCCCAGGATCCGCTGGGCCTTGGGGCCGATGAACAATCGGCGCGGGGCGGCCAGCCGGGCCGATCCCAGCAGTGCCAGGTCCCCGTCCTGCCAGGACAGCTGGGCGGCCGCTTCGTCCAGGCCGCGCCCGGAGACCACCTCGACTACCGCCTCCAGGCCCAGGGAACCGGTCAGTTCCTGCAGGTAGCTGCGGGTTTGGGCCAGATGGTCATCCAGCTCCAGCCGGGGGTCGGCCAGATCCATATGGGAGACCAGCGTGGCCACGCGCAGCGGCAGTCCGCAGGCGGCGGCGATCCGCGCCGAGAGGCCGATGACTTCCCGTGCCCCCGGGCGGTCCCCCACGAATGCGGTCAGCCTGGTGATCTTCCCGCCGGCTGCGCGCAACGTGGCCAGGGAGGCCGGCGAGGACATGAACACGGCCATCGGCGAGGAATGCAGCAGCGCATTGGCGATCGCCCCGGGGCTGAAGAATCCGGCTCGGTGGCGCTTGCGGCCGCCCAGCACGATCCCGTGGGCCCCGAATTCCTCGCCCAGGCCGATGAGCCCCTCGGCCACCGAGGGCACGGAACGGGCTACCACCGAGGTGGCGATTCCTTCCGGCACCAGGGCCAGGGCCTGCGCCGCCCAGCGGTCCACCTGGTCGGAGAGGATGGAGGAGAACCCATGGTCCCCGCCGGGGTAGACCGCGTTGAACGGGGTGGCGGCAGGCAGCACGATGGCGATCCGCAAGGACGCGTCGCGGGTACCGGCCACCAGGGCGCTGGCCAGTTCGATGGCTTCGGCACCGCGCTGGTCCGCGGTGTAACCTACGAGCAATTTCATGGTCTAGGCACTGGCCTTTTCCTTGGACGGGGTCAGCGTGGCAACGCCATCGTAGCTCTGGTCGTAGGCGGTGCCATCCAGTGCGGCGATGATGCGCGCGGCCGAGCGGCGGCCCATGCGCACCGCGCCGTCCACGTGCTGGAAGCCTTCGCCGGCCAGATCCGAGGAGGAGAAGTAGATCGGTCCGACATTCTCGTTCTGCGCCGGGCCGAAGCGGTGCAGCCCGCCCAGGTCGTAGCTGGTGGCGTAGGCGCCGCGGGTCCATTCCTCGGCGGCGAAGTCCGAGAGGTAGAAGACCTTGGGATCCAGTGCCTTCTCGCCCAGGTAGCCGGCCATGGCCTTGAGGATCACCGCGCGGTGCTGTTCCTCGTCCAGTTCCCACATGGCGTCGGCCTTCAGATCCGAGATGAAGCCGACCAGTGTGCCGGTTTCCTCCCCGGCATAGGTGTTGTCGTAGAGCTCCTGGACCAGGCTGCTCGGGCCGAAGCAGGTGCCCGACAGGCCCTCTTCGCGCCAGAACGGGGTGTCGTAGACGGCGTGGACCTTGATGACCAGGCCCATGGACTGGTGCTGGTGGGTGATCTGCTGCTTGCGCGGCAGCGCCGGGACGTAGGAAATGCGCGAGTACAGGTTCGGCGGTACCGCCAGCACGGCCTTCTTCGCCGAGACGGTCACGGTGCTCCCGTGGGCCACCACCCCGCCATCGAACCATTCGAGCTTGAGCACGGGGTTGTCCAGGAAGACGGTCTGCTGGCCCAGCTTCTCGGCCAGGGTCTTGGATACGCCCTGCATGGTGCCCACGATGCGCCGGTCCAGGATGAAGTCCTCGTCCACCAGGTTGTCGAAGGAGCCGGCCGAGGACGCCATGAGCACCGCCTGCAGCGCGGAGAAGGTGTGCGCCGGCTTGGTCAGCATGCCCCCGGCGATGAACAGGCCCACGTTGTTGCAGGCCAGCTCGTCGGCACAGTGCTGGCGCAGGAAGTGGTGGAAGGAGATCTGGTCCAGCTCCTGGGCCTGAGGGTGCTCCCACGGCTTGTCCGGGTCCATTCCGGCGGCCAGCTGGTTCATGAGCTCTACCAGCTTGTCCATTTCGGCCACGGTGCTGGCGGCCACCGGGAAGTCCTCGCCCTCATAGGCGATCCGCTCGCCTTCCCCGGTGAGGTAGACGCTCTTGCCCGCCTTGTAGCGTTCGAAGGTCTCGATGCCAAGTTCATTGATCAGCGAGTAGAGGCCGGTCTGGTCGGGGCTGATCCACTGGCCGCCGATCTCGATGGTCGCGCCGTCCATGACGTCGGTCCAGGTGCGCCCGCCGACGCGGTCGCGGGCTTCGAGCACCGCGACGGACTTGCCGGCCTTGCTCAGCTCATAGGCTGCTGTCAGTCCCGATGGCCCTGCACCGATGACGACGACGTCGCGTTCCAGATGTTGCATGATCGACTCCCTTGCACATTTAAATGAATAAGGTTCATTTACCTGTCATATAGCATAGGGTACGAAGATCCAGTTGTGAAGCACCCCACGTCAGGAAGAGGTCCGCATGAGTGAAACGGAAGCCAGGCGAGCCGGGCGCCCGCGCAAGGCGGTGCTGAATCGGGAGCGCATTACCGAGCACGCGCTGGAACTTGTTTCCGGGGACGGCTACGAGTCCCTGACCATGCAGCGGCTGGCAAAATCCCTGGGCGTCTCTCCATCGGCCCTCTACAATCACGTCGATTCCAAGCACGACCTCCTGCAGTGGATCCAGGAACTGGTCATGGCCGATATAGACACCTCGGTATTCGACCAAGCCGATACCAAGCAGGCTTTGCTTCAATGGGCTACGAGCTACCGGAACGTCTTCGCGCGGCACATTCCCCTGATTCCGGTCATCGCGGTACTGCCCGTCTCCGATTCGCCGCGCACCTTGGGAATGTACGAGCGCGTTGCCGAAGCGCTGGCAGACTTCGGCATGGCAGAGAACGAGATTGTGCCGACGATTGTTGCACTGGAGTCATTCATCTTCGGTTCGGCCATGGATACGGCCGCCCCGCATGACATTTTCGACACCAGCAATCACCAGGATCTCACTCCGCATTTCACCCAGGCTGTGGCGGCGCAACGCCGATCAGAGCTTGATACCAGCGACGATTCGTTCCAGCGCGGGTTGTCGGCCCTCGTTGCCGGCTTGCTGGCAAACGGAAGCTGAGCATGGGCTATCCGGAACAGCGGCCGCCGAAGAAGGGGCTTAGCGCCAAGCAATGGGCAGCTATTGCACTGGTGATCCTCGCGGTGGTCTTCATGCTGCAGAACCTGGCCTTCGTCCGCGTTGAATTCTTCTTGATCCATTCCACGGCTCCGCTGTGGCTTGTCCTGCTCATTACCCTGGCCGCAGGGTATGCCATCGGGTGGTTCTCCAGACGGCGAGGCTAGTCGTCGAGGATTGCCCACTCCCCCACCTGCTCGTTATCCGAGTCGTAGACATCTTCCTGGGCGCCGGCAACGATCGGATACATCGTGATGCTCGTCGACCAGTCGCGCAGAATCTTCTGCAGCTCCTCCAATGGCTTGAGCTGCATGTTCTCGGTATCGAAGTTAACTTCCAAAACAAAACGCATGGCCTGCTCCCGTCCTTCCCGTTGCCGCCATCCTATGCCTGCCGGGCAAGAAATACGAGACTTGCCGCAAGCCCGGCCTCGGAGTAAGCACCTGGTCCGGAAACAGGAAAACGGGATCCCGAGTTGCCTCGGAATCCCGTTTTCCTGGAAATGCTTGCGAGAGCTACTGGCTTGCGCCCATGTAGCTCAGCGACTGGAGAGCTTCATTGCCGCCGACCTTGTACAAAGCCAAGACCAGGCCGCCGAAGACGATGCCCATGATGGCAGAAAAGCCGAGCGAGATCTTGACCAGCGAACGAACTTCGCCGCGGCTAACCTCGGCTTCATCGTTGAGGTAGCGAGCCGCGCCCTGGGTGAAGCTGGCTGCCGGGGTCAATGCGGGAACTGGTGCGGTGAGCAGGTTCGAGGCCGTATCGGTGGCTCCACCGCGCAGATGGGCAACAGTGGTGCGGTTCTTCCGATCCTGGCGGAGCTTGACGATGTTGGCGCCGTGGCGTGCCAAGAGGATGTCTTCACCGAGTGGGATCGAGGCCATTGTTGTTGCTCCTAAAGAATTAACGCTGCTGCATTTCCAGTCATATCCATCATTTCCGACCATTTATCTATTGAGAAGTGGTTTGTTCAGAACCCCACATGCCCCTGTGATGCAATCCGCATGATTCAGGGGTTAAATCGGCCTTTCTGGTGACCGGGGACATAGTTTCCCGGAATTGCGCGAGGTTAATTACCTGCCTGCATTCCGCTGGCACCTGCCGTTTATTCCCGACACCATTTCCCGGTTCATTGGCATTGGGTAAAGACGGGGCCAGCGGCTGCCCAAGGCCCTTGACGCGGCTGAGCCCCAGTCCGGAAATGGACTGGGGCCCAGCATCGTCAGCGCATGGGTGCAAACCCTATGCGGTCTTCAGGTCCTGCCCATCCTGCTTGCGCTGGCGCTTTGCCGCGCGGATCTGCAGTACCAGATCGTGGTTCGACAGGTCTTCCGGCGAGGCAACGCCGCGCTTCCGGGCCTTGGCAACCAGGGCCTGGCGGATTTCTGCCTGGTGGGTGCGCTTGTACCGGATCACCAGCACAACGGTTGCGATGGCCAGAACAATCAAGGTCACCAGTGCGGTGACAACAGTTGCGTCAAAATGCATTATCTTCTCGACCTCCCCATTCTTTCAGTCGCAGCTGCGGTGGGGTCCGTTGCTTGTCTGGAGAACCGATCCCCAGCTGCCAACGGGCCGCAGCCATGCTAAGAGAAGAACATCAAGTTTAGCATGTTTCTTCGACCAACGCAGGGCTGCGGGTTGTTCCTGCGAACATCGGCGAGATGGAAATCGGTCAAGAATGGGGCCTAGTACTCTCCGCTGCCGTGGCCGTGTTCGAATACCAGGGAGGTTTGGGTGGTGGCCACGGCCGGATTGGCCGAGAGGTTATCGAGCACGAACTGGCGCACATCCGAAGAATTGCGCACCGCTACGTGCAGGACGAAGTCGTCAGCGCCGCCCAGGAAGAACAGCTGTCGCACCCCCGGTTTGCTGCGCATGTCAGTAGCGAAGTTCGACATCAGGTGACGGGCTCCGGGACGGATTTTCACGAAGATCAGCGCTTCGAGCTCCCGGCCCAGAACCTGCGGATCCACTTCGATGGTGAAGCGCGAAATCACTCCCGAATCGCGCAAGGCATTCAACCGCGCCAGGCAGGTGGACGGTGCTATGCCCAGCTCCTCGGCGAGGGAGTTGTTGGTCCGCCGGGAGTTCTTCGTCAGCAACGCCAGCAGTTTGCGGTCTATGCCATCAAGCTGCGTTGCACGGCTCTCCCGCCCGGATTCGTTCATCGACATTCAGCCGCACCTGCTCCTCATTATCGCGGTTCGCTGGATTCATCATACGGCCCGGTTGGCGTCCCCTTGGCGTTTTTCCGCCACCAGTTCCCGGTGCCGCACCGTTTCCGTTCCGCTCGGTGCGCGACGCTGGGGAATGCTTCGTCCAGGACCTACGGAACGCTCTTGATCTGGCGTACCAGCACGGCGCCGAGGAGGCTGATCACCACAGAGCACAGGAACAGGGTTGGGTAGCCGCCGAACCAGCTCACCGCCAGCCAGGCGATCAGCGGGGCGACCACCTGCGGCAGCGAGTTGGCAATGTTGATCATACCCAGGTCCTTGCCGCGCGAATCGGCGTTCGGCAATACCTGGGTCAGCAGCGCAAAGTCCACCGCCAGGTAGGCGCCGAAGCCGATGCCCAGGAGCACTGCGGCGACAATGGCGGTGGCGAAGGAGGTTGCCGTCGCCAGCACGCCGGCCGCGGCGGCCACGATGACCGAAGAGATGATGACGTACTTCTTGCGCTTGCCGTCCTTGTCCGAGAGCTTGCCGGAGATCACCGAAGAGAAGATCACGCAGAAGGCGTAGATCGCGGTCAGCACCAGCACGCCCTGGGCCGGTTCTGGATGCTTGATGGCATCCTGCAGGAAGAACAGCAAGTAGACCAGGCACAGCTGGCAACCGAGATACAGCAAGAAGCGGGTCAGCCAGGCCCATCCGAAGTCGGCATGCTTGACCGGGTTGATCCAGAAGCTGCGCAAGAATTCCAGCGGCTTGACAGGCTCCAGTGCTCCCTTGGGCAGCGGAACATCCTGGCGCATCAGCACGAACGGAATGGAGCAAATGGCCACGGCGGTAGCGACGATGGCGTAGCCGAAGACCAGGTTGCTCGCAGCGACCATGCCGATCACGGCACCGATCAGCGAACCGCAGGTTTGGCCCAAGGCCACCAGCCCGCCAACCATGCCGCGCTGCTCTACCGGCACCTTGTCCGGGATGGCCGCGAAGATCGCAGCCAGCGCGGCGTTGCCGGCAGCTTGCATCAGCGCCCAGCCGATGACCAGCGTGCTCACGGTTTGCGAGGTCGACATCAGCAGCAGGGCCAGCGCAGCGCAGATAGTTCCAAAGAACACCCACGGGATGCGGCGCCCGAATTTCGATGTGCTGCGGTCGCTGAGCGCGCCGAACAGCGGGTTGGCTACCAGCGAGACGGCCGCGCCGACGCCGGTGACCAGCGAGAGAATCGCGTTCTTCTGGCTGGCATCCAGTTGTTCGGCGTGCAATCCGAGCAGCACCTGGATCGGTGCGAAGAAGCCGACATTGATACCGATATGGACAATGACAACCGCAGCGATCCAGCCAGGGCCAACCCGTTTGGTGGGCGTCTGCAGGGCCGCGGGAACCTTCAGTGGTTCGGCTGCATTCATAAGTTTCTTACCGGCCTAACTCGCGCGGACCCGTCAGGGGGTCCTTCAATTGTTCAATGCTTGGGGTGGCTGATTTCGCAATGAGCCGTCTCACGGCCTTGGCCATCAGGCCGCCATCGATCATCGAAGCGGACACCAATGAGCCCTTGGCGTCGAGCCCGAAGACCGTCTGGATCTTGCCTCGCCGGTTCAGGCGCGTCACGGTGCTGGCGGCCTGGCTGAAGTCGCCCACGGTTTCCACGTGCATTTCGTGGCGGTCGCTCCAGAACCATGGCACCGAACGCTTCGGTGCGGCTGTGCCCATGATTGTTGCCGCCGCTTGGGCGGCATCTTCCATGGCAGCTTCCCAGTGCACCGCACGGGGCTGGTTTTCCTCCCGGGCGACGTCGCCGATAGCCAGCACCTGCGGGTTGCTGAGGGAACGCTGCTGGGAATCGACAACGATCCCGTCGTCTACTTCCAGGCCCAGATGCCCGGCGAGCGCGGTTTCAGGTTCGACGCCGATGGCTGCCACGATCAGCTCCGCATCATGGCGCTGGCCATTGGCCAGTGCATAGTTGGGGCCGAGCTCGGTCACCGCACCAGTCAAGGTGGCAATGCCGTGGTTGGCATGATCTGCGTGCAGCTGTTCGGCAAGTTCTTGGCCCAGCACGTGGGCAAGAGGTGCGTCGGAGCTGGAAATCAAGGTGACTTGTGCCCCGGACATCTTGGCGGTGGACGCGAATTCGGCCCCGACCAGTCCCGCTCCGATGACAAGCACCCGCTGGCCGAACATCCCCGATTCCAGGACGTCGGATATCCGGGCGGCGTCAGCAGCGCTGTGCAGGCTGAGCGCATGGTGCCCACCGGGAACATCCAATGCCTTGGGCGTGGTGCCGGTAGCCAGCACAACCCAGTCGTCAGCGGATTGCGGCAGTTGCAGGCTTTGGACATCTTCCTGGATCAGGCCGACGCCATGGTGCTGGTACCAGGACACCGGTGCGAACGGTTCAACCTGCAGGGACTTGCTCAGCGGCGGACGATCATAGGGCAGGCCCTGGGCATCGCTGATCTTGATGGATCCGGCGTATTGCTGCTGCACCAGGTGCCGGGCCAGTGCGTACCCCGCGACCCCGCCTCCGATGATGTGCACGGAAGGCATTTAGATTTCAAGCTCCAAGAAGCCGTCCACGACGTCCACCTTGTAGGTCCGGGCGTCCACGGTGGCGGGCATGCACTGCACCTTGCCGGTTTTCAGGTCGAAGGTCGAGGAGTGGATGGGGCATTCGATGCTGCAGTCTTCGAGCCAGCCGTCGGAAAGCGAAGCGACCTCGTGGGTGCATTCATCCTGCAGCGCATAGAAGTTGCCGTCTTCGGCGTGGAAGATCGCGATGTCTTCGCTTGCGCCGCTGTCTTTGGCTTCAACCAGCAGCGATTCGCCTTCGGGGACAAGATCTACGGGACCGACTCGGAAACTCACGATGACTCCTTAATAATCACGACGTTCTCCACTAATCTTGTCACCTATTGATTGCCTGCGCCTATTTGATGGCCAGTTATCACCGCTGCCCACGTCTTATGGCTGGGCGTGCAAGCGCGATACGAGGCCTTGCAAGGCGTGGTCCGCTGGCAGGAGGGCCAATGCACGGGCTCCGTCCAGCCCATTTCCCGGCGAATCCTGGACTTGCGCGGCAGGGACCAGCAGGTGCAGCTCCCGCACGAAGCTGCTTCTGGCGAATTCGCCGGCGAGCACTCCCCCGATGGCTGCGACCGGAATCGCTCCGGCCTGCTGTTCCAGCCTCGCGCGGCGCAATGCCGTTGCTGCGGAGCTGGCCAGTTCTGCACCGGCGAGCGCGCAGATCCGCGCCGCCATTTCATCGGTCGCGGCCAACTGGGCAACCGTCTGCGCAAAGGAGGCGACGATGGCCACCCTGTCCGGTATCGCTTGCAGGTCAATATACGCTTCGGAGAGATCGGGCCAGCGCTTCGCGAGTTCCCCGGTCAGCGCGGTGGCTGGCCCGCGGCCGTCAAAGCCGCGCATGGCCGCGTTCATTGCCTTCTGGCCAATCCAATAGCCGCTGCCGGCATCACCCATGATGTGGCCCCATCCATCAACTCGGGCCACCGAGCGGGGGCCTACCGCCAAGGTGACGACACCGGTACCGGCTGCAACGACAGCGCCGTGGCGTTCTCCCAGCGCTCCGAGATAGCTGGTCACCGAGTCGTGGGCCAGCGCAATATGGGAAATAGCGCTGGATCCGATGAGGTCGTAGAGCTGCCGTGCATCATGTTCGGCTTTCACCAGGCCTGTGGTGCCTACGCTCACGGTGCTGCACTCCCATCCGGCGGCAGCGGCAGCTTGGTTAATGGCGCGTGCCAGTTGGGGCAGGACTGGTTCATGGGTTTGCACACCGGGAAGCGCTAATTCTGCAGTTTTGCCATCCTGCTCGAATCTCAGCTTGATTCCGGTCTGCCCACCGTCTACTGCCAAAAGTCCAGATGCCATTTTTCCATTCCTCTTGCACTTTGTTTCCAGGATACTTTGCGCTCCCCGCATTGGCCGCAGAGCTGGCGGGGTTCGCCCTGCAATCCGCAGGTGCCGCGAACTGATCACCGGCACGGTCGAGTCAGCAGCTTCGCGGCCCAGAACTGCGGGCCCCGCGGTGTGGTTGCCTCTGGCAATGAATGGAAGAACGCAGGAACCCAATGGCAATCCACCTCTGCGGGATTCCAGCTGATTGGCAGCACCCTTCCGATAGGCCATGTCCTGGAAAGTTCAACGGCCGTTGGAGACTCGCATCCCGGTTGCTGGTGCACTCGCGACTCGTCGCACGCAATTGGCTGGAGAGGCTTGCTTGGGCGCAGATCGCGACCGAACAAGGTTATGAGGCATCTGGAAGCTTGGCCCAAACCGCAGCCCTGTACGGCACGAGCCGTGACGAATTCAAGGATTGCATCGCGCAGAGAGTTGAAGGAGGAGCAGAATGAACTTTCCCTCGAACGCGCAAAGGCCGTTGCAATCCCCGGGATCCAGGGATTGCAACGACCGCAAGAACGATGGTTGATTCTCGTTCAGCTATTGGGCTACCGCAGTTTCGATTTCCTTGAAGGCATTCTGCGCCGCGTCGCTTACGCTCTGGCGCTCGAAGAACACTTCCATTTCATAACGGTAGAGGACATCCTGAACCGCACTGAACCCCATTGGCGGGATTGGTTCCGTGCTCTGAAGTTCGGGTTTCAAGCTCGTCACGAATTCTGCAGAAGAAGCTTCGATTGAATCCAATTTTGAGACGACTTGTTCCCGCACTTCGGTGTTCGAAGGTAACCCGCGGTCCATCTGGTTCAGCGCGCCAGCTTCTTGCGAATTCACCATGAAGTCAACAAATCTCTTGACCTCTTCCGGGTGTTCGGTGCGAGCATACCCCGACATCATCATTGACGACTTGTGCCAAAGACCATTGTCCTCAGCCTTGCCGGTGTGGCTTGGCAGTCGCAGCGGAACCAAGTCCGAACCAACCGCTGTGGAAAGGCCTCCCAACTGGTTGCTCCACCACATGCCGAAGGCTGCCACTCCCGTGCCTGTCATAGAACGGTCTGGACCTGCATTCTGGTTTTCCGCCAGGACCGAGGCCTTTGGATAAGAACCGTTATCCATCAAGTCCTTGTGGTGCTGGAAGTACTTGGCCAGATCGTCAGGCGAGAATCCGAGTGATCCATCCGAGCTCGTCAGATTCTTCTTGTCTTGACGCAACCAGGTCTGCAACCCGGCCGGTTCGTTCGGGGCTTCGGCTCCATATTTGCCGTCGAGCTTCTGGCTCACCGTCTCGGTGATCGTCCGGTAGTCATCCCACGTCCAGGTCTTGTCATCTGGAACTTCCAGGCCAGCTTCGGCTAAGACTTTTGGATTTGCGGTCAATGTGAAGGAATTGATTCCGGTGGTAATGCCGACAAGGCCGGCATCGGTCGTACCGTTTTGAACGGCAACGTCTTCGAACTTGGAAACATCTACGCCTTCGAGGTCCAGCAATGCGCCGCGGTCCGCGTATTCGCGAAGGTACTTGTCGTCCATCTGGATAATGTCCGGAGCATCGTTGGAGGCAACCTGTGTTGCGAGCTTGTCCCAGTAGCCGCTCCAGTCGGAGTACTCGCCTTGGACATCGATGTCCGGGTTGGCCGCTTCGAAAGCCTCAATAATTTCATTGGTTGCCTGGGCCCGCGAATCCGAGCCCCACCATGAGAAACGAAGCTGGATCTTCCCGTCCTCACCGTCGGCAGCGCTGCTACCGCCACAGCCAGTGAGGGCCAGAGCGGCTACCGCCACAACTGCAACTGATTTGCTTAGCCGCAGACCGAATTTCCGTCCAGTTTTTCTCGTGCATACCTGCTGAGTCATGAAAATCTTCCTTGGGTGGGGTGGTGATGCGAGGCCATCCTGCAAGCAACACCTGGTTTTTCATTGTGGAAAGCGCTTGCCAAACAATCTAGATGTGATTGCGGTCACTGGTCAAGGGGTTTCGGGAATCAAGTCAGTTAGTTTTCGCATGGCACGATTCCCAATGAACATCACTACTGGCCGTCAGCCAGCTGCGTGGACTCGCGCAGGACCGGCACACCGGAAACCACAATCTTCCGCAGTTCGCCGTGGTTCAGCGCCATCTCACCAGCCCATTTTCCGATTTCTTCCAGAGGAAGTCGAGCAGTGCTGACCGTGGGCGTAATGTCGATAAGGGTCGGGATGTCGTCGAATCCCACCACAGCGATATCTTCGGGAATACGCAAGCGGTTCTCGCGAATCGCCCGAATGGCACCCAGGGCCATGACATCCGAAACGCAGAACACGCACACCCGATGGACACCGCCTGCCGACTTCTGCCGCTTGAGGTAATCGCTCATTGCAACATAGGCCCCCTCGCGCGAGAAGGGGCCGCTGATAACTTCCTCTGCATCCAGGCCACTGCGCTTCAGCTTCTCCAGGAACCCGTTGGAACGGTCCCTTGATGTCAGCAGATTCGCTTCCCCGGCCAATACGACAAACCTGCGGTGGCCGGCACTGATCAACTCGGCCGCCAGGTGCTCGGCAGTTGCCTCGTTGTCGATTTGTATGCCGCCCATATCGGTCATGGGCTGGCCGATAATCATGACTTGGCCACCATTTTCCTGATAATTCTCGATCAGTTTCAGCAACTGCCCGTTCTCGCCCAAACTGCGCGATCCCGACAGGATGATAGCGTCCGTCCGTTGCGACATGAATGCCTGAACGGCTTCGATTTCCCGCTCGGGATCGTACTCCGTGCTGGCCAAAAGCAGCTGGACACCGCTATCACCAAGAGAGCGCTGCACTCCCCGGGCGATGGTAGAGAAGTAGGGGTCGGCTATGTCCCTGACCACCAAGCCGATCAGCTTCGTGGTGGATCTGGCAAGCGCTTGCGCTTGGGCATTGGGGAAGTAACCGAGCTTTTCAGCCGCAGCACGCACTTTATCCGAGATTTCCACAGCCGGCTTGCGTGCTGACCCATTGAGCACTCGCGAAGCGGTCGCCAGGGAAACCCCGGCTTCATTAGCCACATCAGTTAGTCGAACAGCCATCTGAAATCCTTATCATTCTCTGCAACCTGGCACAAGCTTATCTTTCGCGAACGTGATGGTTGACACTCCAATTACACCTCACTATCGTGGAAAGCGCATTCCCATTCTATTCCCTTACGCATTCCCCGTTTCGAGGAGACCCCAGTGACAGAAACAAAAGTTCTACGCATCGCCATGAACGGCATCACCGGCCGCATGGGATACCGCCAGCACTTGCTGCGTTCAATCCTTCCTATCCGAGACCAGGGAGGAATCACTCTCGGGGACGGTTCGAAGCTGACCGTTGAACCGATCCTCGTTGGACGTAACGAAGCGAAGCTGCGCGAACTTGCGCAGAAGCACCAGGTTGAGCACTACAGCACCGATCTTGACTCCCTGATTGATGACCCGAGTGTCGACATCATTTTCGACGCGTCCATGACTTCCTTGCGTTACGAAACGCTGTCGAAAGCCATCGGGGCAGGCAAGCATATCTTCACCGAGAAACCGACCGCTGAAACCCTCGAAGAGGCCGTGGATCTCGCCCGCCAGGCACAGGCCAAGGGAATTACCGCCGGCGTCGTGCACGACAAGCTCTACTTGCCGGGCCTGGTGAAGTTACGCCGTTTGGTCGACGAAGGCTTCTTCGGACGCATTCTCTCAATGCGCGGCGAGTTCGGCTACTGGGTATTCGAGGGAGACATCCAGGAAGCGCAGCGGCCTTCCTGGAACTACCGTCTTGCGGATGGCGGATCGATGACCACCGACATGTACTGCCACTGGAACTACGTCCTTGAAGGAATCATCGGCAAGGTCAAGTCCGTCACCTCGACCACGGCAACCCACATCCCTACCCGCTGGGACGAACGAGGCGAAGCCTACGAAGCCACCGCAGATGATGCGGCCTACGGCATCTTCGAACTCGAAACTCCTTCCGGCGATGCAGTAATTGCGCAGATCAACTCCTCGTGGGCAGTGCGCGTCTACCGCGATGAACTGGTGGAATTCCAGATCGACGGCACCCACGGTTCCGCCGTCGCGGGATTGAACAAGTGCGTTGCCCAGCAACGCGCCCACACTCCGAAGCCTGTTTGGAACCCCGATTTGCCAGTCACTGAGTCGTTCCGCGACCAGTGGATGGAAGTTCCCGCCAATGCCGACCTGGATAACGGCTTCAAGCTGCAGTGGGAAGATTTCTTGGCCGACATCGCAGCGGGACGCAAACACCAGTATGGCCTGCTTTCGGCCGCTCGCGGTGTCCAGCTGGCGGCTTTGGGATTGCAGTCAGCCGCCGAACGACGCACCCTCGATATCCCGGAGATCACGCTATGAGCTACGCATCCTTGCCCGAATTGACACTCATTGACGAAAACGGGCAGAACTTTTCCTATCGGTTGAAAGGCCCCGGCGAATTCCAGCGGCCGTCTGCCCCGCTTTCCTCGCGCAAGGCCTATGCCGCAGCCCATGTCATCCCCCTCATGGGAGCAGACAATACGCCTGGCGCACCGGCAAGCATCGATTGGGATGCGACGCTGGCCTACCGGCACGAGCTATGGTCCTACGGGCTGGGTGTCGCCGATGCGATGGATACGGCGCAGCGAGGCATGGGGCTGGACTACGCGGCTACCTGCGAGTTGATCAGGCGATCGGCGATCGAAGCGGCCGTGGTTCTCCAGAAGAACAGCTACCCGGCCTTGGCCGGGCTCACCGTCAGGGATATCCTCGCCTGCGGTGTCGGCACGGACCAGCTGTCGGCAGACACTGTCCAGCCGGGCCAGCTGGCTGAAGTCACCAACGCTTATTTGGAGATGCTGCGCCTTGTTGAAGATTCAGGTTCGAAGGCGATCTTGATGTGCTCCCGGGCCCTGGTCAAGGCAGCGCGCACCTCGCAGGATTATCTGGACGTGTATGCGACTTTGCTCGACGCTGCCAAGCAGCCAGTGATCCTGCATTGGCTTGGAGACATGTTCGATCCACAGTTGAGCGGCTACTGGGGAACACAGGATTTGGCAGAAGCCACCGGGGTTTTCCAGTCCATTCTGGAGCAGCACGCGTCGAAAATCGACGGCGTCAAAGTCTCTTTGCTCAATGCCGAGCATGAGAAGCAGCTTCGTGCCGCATTGCCAGCTGGAGTGCGCCTCTACACTGGAGACGATTTCAACTATCCCGAGCTGATTCACGGTGACGGGCAACTGCATTCCGATGCGTTGCTGGGAATTTTCGCCGCCATCTATCCCGCTGCGTCAACGGCCCTGCAGGCTTTCGATGCAGGCGACGCAGAACGCGGCCGGAAGATCCTGGACTCCACCAGAGAGCTGGGATTGCATATTTTCAGCGCCCCAACTTTCTACTACAAGACCGGGATTGCCTTTCTTTCGTGGCTCAATGGGCACCAAAGCGGTTTCCAGATGATCGGCGGGCTGCACGCCGGACGTTCACTGCCGCACTTGGTGCGCACATTCGTTCTCGCTGATGGCGCTGGCCTGTTGCAAAACCCTGATCTGGCTGCTGGGCGAATGGAACAGCTCCTGGCAATTTCTGGAATCAAAACTACAACTTCGTCCCTGACAGGTGTGTCATGACATTCGAACTATCGCTTAATACCGGCACTACCCCGAATCTCAGCCTCCACGAAGCCGCTGAAGCTGCAGCGCAGGCGGGCCTGAGCCATATTGGTCCGTGGCGGCATTTGCTTGCCGAGGCCGGTGGCGCTGGGCCAGCAGCCCAGATCATCGCTGGGGCAGGGCTCAAAGCCAGCACCTTGTGCCGTGGCGGCTTTCTCACTGCACCTTCTGCCGAAGCCCAAGCTGCCGCGCTGGCATCGAACCGGCAGGCCATCGAGGAAGCTGCCGTCATCGGCGCCAATGAATTGATCATGGTCGTGGGCGGCTTGCCGTCGGCCGCGCATATTCTGGGCGGCACCGGGGATCCAGCAGACAAGAACATTGTCGCGGCGCGTGATCGCGTCGCGCGCGGCTTGGAAGAGCTGGTTCCCATCGCCCTGGAACACGGCGTTCGGCTGGTGCTAGAACCGTTGCATCCAATGTATGCCGCCGACCGAGCGGTGCTTTCCACACTCGGACAGGCCCTGGACTTGGCCAGTCCTTATCCAACCAAGGCCGTGGGCGTTGTTGTTGACACCTTCCATGTGTTCTGGGATCCGCAGTTGCAGCAGCAGATCCAGCGGGCAGGCCTTGAGCATCGCCTGGCCAGCTACCAGATCTGTGATTTCAATCTGCCGATTGCCAGCAATGCACTGCAATCCAGAGGCATGATGGGCGACGGCCATATCGATTTCTCGGCGATTTCCCGATGGGTGTCACAGGCCGGATACCGAGGTCCAGTTGAAGTCGAGATCTTCAATGAGGAGATCAACCAGCAGGATTCCGCGCTGACCTTGGCAACCATGTCCCAGCGCTACGAAACTCTAGTACTGCCCCACCTTGAGCAAGCTGCGGGCGTTCAGCCGGCCAGCGCATTAAACTGATCTGAATTCGAATATCTCTGAAGGAACACGATGAATCAGCAAGCCACCGCAGCGGGATCTGCAACGACTAGTGCCCTGGCAGCGCCAACTGCTCCTGCGGTGGTGCTGATTGGTCTGAACGGATTCGGACGCCAGCATTTGGCAAATATCCATCGACTCGCAGCCGAGGAGAAAATCACGTTCCTTGCCGGCATCGATCCGGTCGATCCCGGGAAAGAGATTCGCGGCAAGGACACGCACGTGTTCGCCGACTTTGATGCTTTCCTCAGCTCCGGATTAACCCCGGACATCATCATTATTTCAACGCCGATCAGTACGCATGCCGACCTGGCGATGAGGGCCTTGCGTACAGGTGCAGATCTCTACCTCGAAAAACCGCCGACAGCGACCCTGGATCAGTATTCACGCCTGCTGCAAGCCGCGGCCGATGCTGGCGCCCACGTGCAGGTAGGGTTCCAGGCCCTTGGCTCGACAGCCTTGAAAACCATAGATGGGTTCTTCGCCGATAACGCGAAGAACTCTCCCATCGGGGCCCTTCGTGCGGTGGGTGCCAGTGGAAATTGGCTCCGCACCACGGGCTACTATGAACGTTCGCCTTGGGCAGGACATCGGAAACTCGACGGCGTCGAGATTGCCGACGGTGTAGTGACCAATCCCCTGGCCCACGCGGTCGCCAGCGCCTTGCACATCGCCGGAGCGCGCAAAGCCCAGGATGTCGCCCATCTGGCCACCGAGCTGTATCACGCCCACAGCATCGAAGCAGACGATACCTCCGTGGTGCGCGTGCAAACGAGCACCGGAATCCCCGTCATTGCCGCGCTGACCGTTTGCGCCAGTGAACAGCAGGATCCATGGATCACCATCTATGGCACCGAAGGCACCGCAACCTTGTACTACACCCGTGATGAGCTGCTGGTTCGACCCAACCCGGACTTGGGGCTTCCAGAATCTTCTGAAGTTTTCGGACGAGTCAACCTTCTCGAGAACCTCGTCGAGGTGCGCAACGGCAGCGAAACCGAACTCTTGAGCTCTTTGGCGTCGGCCGGTGCTTTCATGCGCGTCCTCGAGCAGATACGGACCTCGGATACTCCAACTCAGATCGCGGAAGAGCAGGTTATCCCTGCAGGGGATGGAGCAGATTTCCACCCAGTGATACCGAACATCGAACGATTCATCGACCGGGCGGTGGCGGCGCAGTCCAGTTTCTCTTCACTCGGAGCGCCTTGGGCCTTGCCAGCGAAAACCAGTGGCTCGTTGTCGCTGATCAATCCCGCAACGGGGAAGCAGCGCACCCTTGCGGAGTTGCGGACGGGAGAAGATATTTCCCGCACCAATTCACCGCGTCCTTTCTTGGATAACCTGAAGACCTTCAACGGAGTTGTGGTCAGTGAGCAGCAACCGCTTGACCACACCTGGCATCTAGGTGTCGGGGTTGCATTGCAAGATGTGAACGGGACCAATTTCTGGGGTGGGCGCACCTACACCCGCGACGCCTCACGCTACATATGGCGTGCGGACCATGGACATATCCGCACAGTGTCCAATGCGTTCGCCCGCAATGGCAGCGCTTTGGATTCGCAGCTTGAATGGGTCAGCCACGAACAGGAAATCCTGCTCGATGAGCACCGTTCAATTGAGCTCAATGCATTTGAGGACCACGAAAGCGCCATCACTGGCTGGAGCCTGGATTTCAGTTTCAGGCTCTCGGCGCGCGAACGCCAAGTGTCGCTTGGCTCTCCGGGTACCAACGGCCGTCACAACGGCGGCTACGGAGGTTTCTTCTGGCGTCTGCCGCCAATCGCTGATCCACAGATTTTTACCCCATCGGCTACCGGGGAATCGCAAGTCCACGGTGTGCACAGTCCGTGGCTCGCTTTCAGTGCCACGTTCTCCTCGGACTCGGTGGCTTTGGCTGATCTTGCTGAAGGCCACGGGGATGCCACCATCATTTTCTGCAGTGAGCATGATGACCCATGGTTTGTTCGCAGTTCTGGATATCCGGGTGTCGGCAGTTCGCTGGCCTGGTCTACACCGGTTGTGCTGGACCCTCAGGAAGCGATAACCCGCCAAGTTCGAGTACTCGTGGTTGATGGGAGGGTCCCGGTGCAGACCGTGGCCCTGCTAGCCCGAAAATACGGTTCAGGTTCCAAGGAAGGCTGATTGTGCCCACCACCGCCACTCATGAATACGCAAAGAAGCATGCCCAACTGGTCGAGCTCATCAGAAGCCACCATGGGCAGTATCTGCTTCTCTCAACCCCCGCTTCGCTTGCCTGGCTCTTGGGCGGTGCCCGCACTCACGTATCTCTTGCGGCACCACCCATTGCCCGGGTTCTGGTTCATGCCCAGGGTTGCGAGCTTGCAACGTCCGTGAGCGAAGCTGCACGGATCCAGCGAGAAGAGCTCGGCAACGTGGAACAAGTTTCGGTGCATGTCACCGCCTGGTACCAGGATCTCGACAATGTCCGAGAATGGTTTCCAGCGGCGAGCGGACAAAAGATCCTCAGCGAGCGGGAAATCGAGTCCGATTTGCGAGCCCTTCGCTCAGCACTCAATGAAACTGAGATTAATAGGTATCGCGCTCTTTGCCGCGACACGGCTGCGCTCATGACCCAAGTGCTGTCGGCCGCCCGTAGCGATGATTCCGAGTTCGACGTGGCAGCCAAGCTGACAGCTGGAGCCGTCGTCCAAGGAGGCGAAGTGCTCGTTGCCTTGGTCAGCGGCGATTCACGTGCCGCAGCCCGGCACCCCCTGCCCACCGCGGCCCCGCTCGGAGGCAAAGCCATGGCAGTGCTGTGCGTAAGACGTCATGGGCTCATTGCCAACATCACCAGGTGGGTGCGATTCGGTGCGCCGACGCCTCAGGAACTCTCTGGAGAAGACGACATCCTGGCTGTCGAGGCAGATATCCTTGCGGCAATTCGCCCTGGCGGCGTTCTCGGTGAATTATTGCCCGTCATCCAGGAATCCTACCCGGAGCATGGTTTCGATGCCGGGGAATGGTCGTTGCATCATCAAGGCGGCATTGCCGGCTACAACGGACGAGATCCCCGGCTCACCCCAGGAGCAACTGATCTCTTCCAGTTGAACCAGGCTTTTGCGTTCAATCCCAGTGCAGCACGCGATGGTCTGGCGTTCAAAGTTGAGGACACCATGCTGCTGACCGAGTCCGGGGATTTTGAGGTTCTCACCTTCGATCCGCTCTGGCCCTCAAACCTGGTTAACGGTTTGCCACGGCCGGCAGTACTTCAACGCTAAGCGCACCCCTAAACAATTATTGGCTGGGAAATCCTTTTGAGGTTTCCCAGCCAATAATTTTATGTACCGATGCCTTTTATACGGTGGCCTTCAATTCCGAGCGCCAGCTGCGTTTCGGTTCCCAGCCAAGGACATCTCGCGCTTTCTGGATACTGAAGGCAGGGCTATCCGTGGTGAGTCCCGCTGCGACGTCCTCGAGCTCCGGATAAATCTCTGGGATCAGCTCTGCGAGCGGACGCGTTGCCATGGCATCCTTTGCACCAACGAAGAACACCGAGCCATTCTCTACGCGGTCAAACCGTTCAAGCAGTACCAGCAGGAAATCTGCCACGTCCCGCGCATCAACGTAATTGAATAGCGCAGGCGCTGACAAGCGAGGATCTTGTAGGCGCTCAGCAACAGTGTGTCCCTGCTGCGTTGGAGCGCCGGCCCACTCTTCCTCTGCGATCACATAGCAGGGCCTGAAGGAAGCGAACTTCACCGAACTTGCCGGTCCCATTTTCGCTGCGAACATGGCGGCAATCTGCTCGGCTACGAATTTGGAAAGCCCATAAGCATGCCATGGCTTGGGAACTTCGTTTTCATCAAGAGGCAGCTTCTCCGGCACCCATCCGCCCGGAGAACCATAGCCCATTATTGATGGGCTGGAGGCCAGCACGACCCTGGTAGCACCGGCCTCCACTGCCGCCGAGGTGACGTTATGGGCAATGGTCGCGTTCGTGTGCAGAAGCACCTCTTCCGGGGCCATGAAAGGAACAGCCATTGCCGCGAGGGACACCACCGCTTGCGGAGCAAGCTGCTCGAATAGCGCATGCGTAGCCTTCGCATCCATCAGATCGATGCAGTGATACTCCACGCCATCGAGAGGTTCTTCCGGAATCTGCCTGTCAAGAGAGATCACTTCATGCCCTGCGTGGGAAAACCCCGCGAGCACGGCACGGCCTAAACGCCCTGCTCCCCCGGTGATGACGACTTTTTCACCCATGGCTCCGTTTACACCTTGACCTTCGGTTGAAACGAAATGTCCACGCCCAGGCCAGCACTCCCGACGTCCACGAGCTGCCTGGTTTCCAGCGATTGATTTCCGCAAATCCCGACAGCAATGGCGCGCACACCGTCGATGAATCCGGCCTGCCGCGCATATCCATCCTCGTTGGCTCCGCGGAAGAGCTCTTCGAGCAGGAGCTTGTCGCCGCCACCATGCGATCCATTCGAGTTTTCGATCTGAATCTCCACTGCTTCTTCCCAATGCCGCTGCAAAAGCAATCTCTCGCCTTTCGACCTGGCATTGCCGCTCTGGCCATCATTGCTATATGAAGGATCCACCGGATGCCCGCCGGCCGCGGGCAGTACTGCTGCCCGTTCGACAACGTCCAGTTCCAGGCGTCCTTCCGTCCCGTTCACCGCAACCCGGTATCCTTCCCATGGGCTGTGCGCGTTCAGGGAATATGAAAGCACCGGTCCGTTTTGATACTCAGCAGTCAGGCTCAAATTGTCTTCGATGGTGATCTCGCCATTGAAGACTCCCTGGTCTCGGCGGTACCCATCAAAGTGTTCGTTCTCTAGATAGAGCTTTTCCAACCGCTCATCGCTGCGAAGATCCAAATCAAACGGATCCTTATCGCTTAGCCCGTGGGTACCGCGTTCGTTGGCTTGGCGGCCCCTGAACTCTGCGTTGTCGGGCCCGTAGAACTTCAGCCCTCCTGTTGCAAAGACCTTCTGCGGTGAATCGTCGAGCCACCAATTGACCAGATCGAAATGATGGCTGGACTTATGGATTAGCAAGCCGCCAGAGTTTTCCTTGAGTCGATGCCATCGGCGAAAGTAGTCTGCTCCGTGAACGGTATCCAGCATCCAGTTGAAGTCCACGGATGTGACTTGGCCGATTTTCCCATCGTCGATGGCCTTCTTCAGGGCTGTATTCCGAGGAGAATAACGGTAGTTAAACGTGACCACGATTTCATGGCCGCTTTCTTCCACCGCCCGAGCTATACGAGCGGTGCTCGGCGCATCAATTGTTAGTGGTTTCTCAACTATCACGTCGGCGCCGGCATACAGAGCGGTGCAGATCAGCTCAGCATGCGTGTAGTCCGGGCTCGTGATGATTACCCGGTCAATGTGGCGTTCTCGAATGACTTTGGCCAAGTCTTGCGGATCAAAGGACCCGACCTTCTCGCCGAAGGTCTGTTCGACTACGTCTTGGTAGTACTCGATTCGCCCCTGGTTGGTATCTGCCAATGCGACAAGTTCAGCGACGTCGCTATGTTCACCGAAGATAGCAGTCAGGTACATTTCGCATCGGTTCCCTGTGCCGATCAGTACGTAGCTGGTGCGTGATGAGCTTCCCATGCGGTTTCTCCTACGATAAGTTTCTGGCGCTTGTGTCTGGTATCGGTCGAGGCCACTGGCCTAGCGCTGTTGTCCTAGGCCAGTGGCATATTCCTGCTATTTGATACCAGTAGTTGCGATGCCCTTGACCAGGTATTTCTGCCCGAAGAGGAAGGCAAGGAATACAGGGACCAACGTGACGATCGACATTGCGAACAGTGCGCCCCAGTTGGATTCTCCGGTGGAGTCTATGAATGCGTTGAGCGCAACTTGCACGGTGTAATTACTCGGGTTGGTGAGGTAGATCAGTGAGGTAAAGAAGTCGCTCCAGGTCCAGATGAACGTGAAGATTGCCGTAGTTGCCAAGGCTGGAACCATAAGCGGCAGGATGATCTGCAGGAAGATTCGTGGATGGCCGGCGCCATCGATTCGGGCTGCTTCATCCATATCCTTAGGGATTCCTCGGATGAATTGGATCATCAGGAAGATGAAGAACCCGTCCGTGGCAAGTAGTTTCGGAACGATGATTGGCCAGAAGGTATTGACCCAGCCGATCTGAGAAAACATGATGTACTGCGGAACGATAATCACGTGGATCGGCAGCATGATGGTCATCAGCATCAGCGCGAACATAATCTTCTTGAACTTGAAGTCAAGCCTGGCAAATGCGTATGCCGCCATGGAGCAGGACACCAAGTTGCCAAGGATGCATCCCAAAACCAAAATCGCAGAGTTCATCAAGTACTTGCTGAAAGGTTCAGACAGCGCGTTCCAACCGCTGGGGTAGTTATTCCAGTCCACCTGGGAAATAACCAAACCGGCCTCGCGGAAGATCAGGTCGTTCGGGCGGAAGGAGCTAGCTACCATCCACAGCAATGGATAGATCATGACTCCGGCACCCAGGATCAGCAGCGCATGCTTTAGCAATGAGCGCATTGAAACCTTGAACTTCGGGCTCTTACCCTTAACGGTCTTGCCTCGTTCATCAGTACCGCCAACCGGCGGCTTTTTTCCGAGAAGTTCTTCCTCATCAAGCACGAGTTCTTGCGGTGACCCACCGCGTACTTGCGAATCTGGAAGTGAAGTTTGATTAGTCATCGTAAAACACCCAATACTTAGAAACGAAGAAGTTCACAGCGGTAAATGCACCAACTATGAGCACCAGGAGCCATGCCATGGCTGAGGCATAACCCATATCGAACTGTTTGAATCCTTGCTGGTACAGGTAGAGCGTGAAGAACATGGTGGAATCGGCAGGACCGCCCGATCCATTGGACACGATGAAAGCTTGAGTGAAGTTCTGGAAGGCCCCAATGATCTGCAGGACCAGGTTGAAGAAAATAATGGGGCTAATCATCGGCAACGTGATACTCAGGAACTGCCGCCATTTGCTCGCCCCATCAATGGAGGCTGCTTCGTAATACATCATGGGAACTTGACGCAGACCCGCAAGGAAGATCACCATCGGTGAGCCGAAGGTCCACACGTTGAGCAAGATCAGGCTTCCAAGTGACGTATTTGGATCGGAGATCCATCCAATGCCTTGGATACCGACCAATTCCAAGAGCTGATTCACCAGGCCGGTGGTACCGAAAATCTGCTTCCACAGCACTGCGATTGCAACTGAGGAACCCAGCATGGAAGGCAGGTAGAAAATTGAGCGGTAAAAAGAGAGCCCGCGCATTCCCCGGTCAAGCAAGATTGCTACGGCGAGGGCCACTGCCAGCTGCAACGGAACACCGATCAAAACGTAGGTGAACGTGACCCGCAATGAATTATGCAGCCGCTGGTCGTCGAGCATCCGTTCAATGTTCTCAAATCCTGAAAAGGACGGAGCCTGCAAAAGGTTGTAGTCCGTAAACGCAAGATACAGCGACATGGCCATGGGCCCCAGGGTGATAAGGAATAACCCGATCGTCCACGGAATGAGGAAGATATGCGCTGCCTTGTTGTCCTTGGGAGGGACTTTGCGGCCATTGTTCTTGCTGAGGTTCTGCAGTTCGGCAATGGCGCTCATTGACCACTACCTCCTTTCGACGAAACGCGAAGGCAGCCCTTACGAATCGGGACCGACATGAGTGACTCCTTGCTAGAAGCGCTTGGTGAAGATGATTCGAAATCGACTTCAGGAATGCGCTTTCCAATCTCTATTCCTCAACGCTAAACTAAACACCAACGTGAGGTCAACCACACTGGCGAGATAGGTTTGAGGAATCGCCTCGGAGCCACCGCTGGACGCCATCACACGGTGCGAACAGTCGCTGGATGCGTCCATATGAAAATAGGAGATCAGTAAAATGTCGCAGGCCAAAGACGGTTTAAGTGACACTATCGTGTCAATAGAGCTCTATTGGATATCACTGCCTTTTGATGCCGCGCGGCGAAGCCAGGAAGATTCCAATGCGGAATCAATCGATGCTTTCAATGCATCATCACGCACGTTGACCCAGATGGAATCATTAATGGTGAAGGTGCAAACCGCGGATGGGTTCACCGGCTGGGGCGAAGCCTTCGGCCACAAATCCAATCCCGCGACATGGGCTGCCCTTGAACAGATCGTGGCCCCCTTTTTCTTAGGGCGTTCATCGGCCCTCGACGGGAGCATTGCCTCGGCCGAATATGCATTCCACGCCTTCGGGCGCACCGGACCCATTCACTTCGCACTATCCGCAGTGGACATCGCTCTTTGGGATATAGCGGCACGTCGTGCAGGACAGACGCTGCGGGAATTCATCAATATCGATGCCCGCCATGAAATCAATGCCTACGCGTCTTTGGTCCACTATGCCGAGGATCCGCAGGAGGTTGCTTTTCATCTTTCCAGGGCTTTGGAACACGGATTCAAGGCATTCAAAATCCATGAGTCCTCGATTCCAGCCATCAAGGCCGCACGGCAGGCCGTGGGCTCCCACCCGCTGATGGTCGATGTCAATTGCAAGTGGCATCATCCAGCCGAAGCCGGGTCGTCGATTGCTGCCATGGCGGACCTGGAGCTGCTGTGGATCGAAGAACCGATCTTCCCGCCAGATGATTCGCAATCACTAGCCGCCCTCAATGCTCGTTTCGGCAACGTCTCCGGTGGAGAAAACCATTCAGGGGTCCAGGGGCTGACCTCGGATATGGAACTCGGCGCCCTGCAGTTTGCCCAGCCTAGCGTCGGAAAGATTGGCGGACTCAGCGCCATGCTCAAAATTCGCGAGGCGGGTCAACGGCTTAATGTCCATGTGGTGCCACACTGCTTCTACTACGGTCCGGCCCTCCTGGCCACCGCGCAGCTGATCGCCGCAGACCAGGAAGTCCAGCTTGCCAACGGGTCACTCCGTCCGGAATTGGAAATCCCCTTCCTCGGTTGGGAAACCCAGCTCCACCCTTGGCATGCGCCGCATCAGGGGAAGCTCACTAACGAGGGTACGATCCGTCTGCCAACGGAAGCCGGGCTCGGTTTCACTCCGGATCCAGTCGTTCTTGAAAACCATGCCCTCAAGCATCTGGTCTTGACCACTGCGCCTTGCGAAGGGTAAATGATCCGGCAAGGCAATAGCCGCTTCAAGCATTGCGGACAGCCCGCGATTGCCTGGAGCCCCGCCGTCCAGACGGGAACCTGCCGTGGTTTCAAGCACCCGAGAGGCAGCTCCGGGCGCATTCGACCACAGAGAAGAAAGGGGCAGCAGGCCACCGAAGAAAACACTCGAAAAATCACTTGTGTAATAAGTTTCTTACTTATAGGATAAGTAATTAAATGAGCTTACCCCCACAGTGATCCCAACAGGAGATTCCCGCCATGACCTATACCCCCGACGCCATCCGCCACGTCAAGCTTTCAACGGCCCGGTTGCCGCTGGCCACACCGATCTCCGATGCGAAAGTTTTCACCGGTCGCCAGAAGCCAATGACCGAGGTGGTCTTCCTCTTCGCGGAGATCACCACGGAACAGGGCCATGAGGGTTTCGGGTTCTCCTACTCCAAGCGGGCTGGCGGTCCTGCACAGTACGCCCATGCCAAGGAAGTCGCACAAGCGATGATTGGCGAAGATCCAAGTGACATCGCCAAGTTGTACACCAAGCTCCTCTGGGCCGGCGCTTCGGTGGGCCGCTCTGGTGTGGCGACCCAGGCGTTGGCCGCACTTGATATCGCGCTCTACGACATGAAAGCCAAGCGCGCGGGGCTTCCGCTAGCCAAGTTCCTCGGCTCCCACCGCGATTCGGTGCGCACCTACAATACTTCCGGCGGCTTCTTGAACGCCAGCATCGAGGAGGTCAAGGATCGGGCTACCCAGTCCATCGAGGAAGGGATCGGCGGCATCAAGATCAAGGTCGGCCTGCCGGACAGCGCCGAAGACCTGCGCCGCGTTGCCGCAGTGCGCGAGCATATTGGCCCGGATTTCCCGCTCATGGTCGACGCCAACCAGCAATGGGACCGCGCTACCGCATTGCGCATGGGGCGCAGGCTCGAGGAGTTCAACCTCGTCTGGATCGAAGAACCGCTGGATGCCTACGATGCTGAAGGCCATGCGGCCCTGACCGCTGCCCTGGATACGCCAATAGCCACAGGAGAGATGCTTGCTTCGGTATCCGAGCACGAACGCCTGATTGCCGCACGCGCCTGCGACATCATCCAGCCTGACGCTCCCCGGGTCGGTGGCATCACCCAGTTCCAGAGACTGGCAACTTTCGCTGACCAGGCTGGGCTGGATCTGGCACCGCACTTCGCAATGGAAATCCACTTGCATCTGGCAGCAGCGTACCCACGCGAGCCTTGGGTGGAGCACTTCGACTGGCTCGACCCGCTGTTCAATGAGCACTTGGAAACCAAGGACGGCCGGATGATCGTTCCGAACAGGCCAGGGCTCGGCTTCACCCTGAGCGACCAGGCCCGCGCGTGGACCACCGAAACCGCGCAATTCGGCACCGCCTGAGTCCCCATGACTGGACCTTCGCGCCGGAACCGCCTGCCAGGCGGTTCCGGCGCTTATCCTTTAAGCATGCACAACGCCAAACCCAATCTGGCATCGGCCTTGGTCGGGCACCTGCGCGCGCAGATCAGCGGCGGGGCCATTCCTCCGGGACAGAAGCTGCCCAGCGAGAACGAGCTGATCGCCGAGCACGGGGTATCGCGCACCGTGGTCCGCGAGGCCATCACCCGGCTGCAGGCCGAAGGGCTGGTCTACACGCGGCGCGGCGCGGGCAGCTTCGCTTTGACTCCTCCACCGCCCGCCGAGCCTGCCGCTCAAGCACTGGTTCCGCGGACCGTCGAGGAACGCCGCCAGTTGATCGAGTACCGGGTGGGTTTCGAGACCGAGGCCGCCGCCGTCGCGGCCCGCTCCCGCACCGCGCAGGATTTGTCCGCAATGGACCAGGCCCTGCGGGGCTTCGAGGCCGCAGCGGGCAATGCGGCGGTGAGCATGAGCTGCGATTTCGAGTTCCACCTGGCCGTGGCCAGGGCTACCGGCAATCCCTACTTCGGCCAGGCTGTGGAGAATTTCGGTCCCTCCATGATCGCGATGCCGCGCGGCCGGCTGGATTCGGCCGACACGATCACCGCCGACCGGCTGGGTTCGGTGGCCGCAGAGCACCGCACCGTGCGTGATGCCATTGCCTCCGGCGACCCGCACATGGCGGCCGCGGCCATGCGCATGCATTTGGGCAACTCCATGCTGCGGCTGCAATCCGAAGCGGGGCTCGGCCCCGCGCTTTAGGGCCGGGACGCGGAAAAGACCTCCGGCTGGCCGTGGCAGCTGCCATCAGCTCCATGTCGCCGAGAGGTCTTTCCTTCAAAGTTCCGTACCGGGCCTAGGTGATCACCAGGTCCAGTGCGAAGACCCCGAGCAACCCGAGTACCGCCAACGTCGTGGTGTAGGTGGTGCGCACCGCGAGCGCCTGCCCGACATTGAGGTTGAAATACTCCTTGAACATCCAGAAGCCCGGGTCGTTCACGTGGCTGAAGGCGATCGAGCCGCAGGCGGTGGCCAGCACCATCAGCTCAGGCGACGCTCCGGTGGCCGCGACCAGCGGTGCAGCGATGCCGGCGGCGGTCGATACCGCCACCGTAGCTGATCCCAGCGCGATGCGCAGGATCACCGCAATGATCCAGGCGAGGAACAGCGGGCTGAGATTCCACCCCGCAGTGGTGTCCGCAATGTAGTCGGCAATGCCGGCGGAAACCAGCACCTGCTTGAAGGCGCCGCCGGCGCCGATGACCAGCAGGATCATGGCCATGGCCCGTGCGGCCTCGCTCATCGACTTGGCGACCTGCGCCATGGAACGGTTGTTCAGCGGGCCGAAGGCGGCAATCGCCACCAGCAGGGCGATCAGCAACGCAATTTCCGCAGAGCCCAGCAGCGCGAGCACATCGTCGGCCTCTTTGCTCAGCGTCACGGTCATGCGCAGGATTTCCGAACCGGCAATCAGCACGATGGGCAGCAGCGCCACCAGGAAGGACAAGGCGCCCGAGGGCAGCTCGTCGTCGGCGAAGTCCTTTTCCGCGAGCAGCCCCGAGGGCATCTGCGGGTTCATCTGCCGCACGAAGGACAGCCGCGGCCAGGCCATCGCAATGGCCACACCGGCCGGAATGGCAATGAGCAGGCCGTAGGCCAGCGTCAATCCGACCGATGCGTTGTACAGCCCGGCCACTGCGGTCGGACCCGGGTGCGGGGGCAGGAAGGAATGCATGGTGGACAGCGAGATGGACATGGGCAGGCCCACCCACAGCAGGTTGACCTTGGTGGCGCGCACCAGGGTGAAGGCGACCGGCACCAGGATCACGAACGCGACCTCGTAGAACATGGTCACGCCGATCAGCATCGCGGAAATGATCATGGCCCACTGCACGCCACGCTCGCCGAAGACCGAGAGGATCTTGCGGGCAATGCGCTGCGCCGCCCCGGCGTCGCCCATGACGCGGCCAATCATGGCGCCTAGGCCGATGACGACGGCGGTGCTTCCCAGCTGCCCGCCCAGGCCCTCGGTGATGATCTCCGGGATGTCAGCGACGCCCGCGGGCTCGCCGTCCACGCTCAGCGATCCGGTGGCGACGGCCCAGAAGGCCACGAGGGTGGCGGCGAGGATCAGGGCGATGAATCCGTTGAGCTTGAACCTCATCATGAGGATCAGCAGCACGACTACCGCCAGCGCTACGACAAGCAGGGGCATAAAGGGGCTCCGATCTGGGGAATACTTTGGAAAGGGTGGAATCTCGGCATCGCGGGTGGCGGCGGGGGCTTGGGTTTACGTGAGCTGCCGCATATCGCCATGTGCCTGTAGTCACGTTAGTAAGCCGGGATCGCTCCCGTCCAAGACTCGATCCGCATGTTTTGATACCCAGCCGGCATCGCGTTGCGTGCCCGGGTGGCGGCCATCCCCGCGATCCCGCGACATTCCGGCACTCCGCGCCCGGTAGCGCATTCGGCTCGGCGTTTCGGCACTCCCCGGGAACCGTGCATTGAGTGACGAGCCTCACAGTAGTTGACGCGCTGCAACCATTGAGGAGCCACCGGACCGTGGACGCGCAAAGGCCGCGGAAGGCTTCCGTTGAAGCCTTCCGCGGCCCTTGGCAGCGGTGCGGTAGCGGGTCAGCCGGCCTTGACGGCCAGCACCGGATGCTGCGCCTGCAGCAGGATTCGCTGGGCGTGCGAGCCCATGATGAACTTGCCCACCTGGCTGCGCTGGCGCAGCCCGATGACGATCAAGGACACCTCGTGCTTCTCGGCCAGCCCGAGGAACTCCTCGGTCAGGTCATCACGGTAGCTGGACTCCACGATGCGAGCCTCGACTCCCGCCGCGGCGGCAGCTAGCAGTACGCGTTCCAGGTCCTCGGGCGAAGCGGTGTGCTTGTCCACCAGCGACCCCTCGCGCGAGGAGTTCACGATCAGCAACGGTTCGGCGCGCAGCTTCGCCTCGATGATGGCCGCGTCGACGGCGGCCTGCCCTACTGGGGTGGGGACGTATCCCACGATGATGCTCATGCGTTTTCCTTTTCCTTTACGGCCTGCACGGCCACCAAGCGGTTCTTGCGCTGATCGATGGCGGACTTGATCATCGGCCACACGGCCACGAACACGAACACCACCAGCAGCGTTGCGGAGATGGGTCGGGACAGGAAGCCCGAGGGGTCGCCTTCCAGCACCAGCAGGGATCGGCGCAGGTTGGATTCCAGCAGGCTGCCCAGCACGAACGCCAGCACCAGCGGGCCGGGCTCGAAACCGAATTTCTTCATCAGGTAGCCCACGGCGCCGAACATGACCACCAGCATCACGTCGAACATGGAGTTGCGGATGGTGTACGCGCCCAGCAGGGTAATCAACGCGGTAATCGGCGCCAGGATCGCGGCGCGGATGCGCAGGATCCGCACAAATACCCCGATCAGCGGGATCGACATGATCAGCAGCAGGATGTTGCCGATATACATCGAGTTCACCACGCCCCAGAACAATTCCGGGTCATTGGAGATCAGCTGCGGGCCGGGGGTGACCCCCTGGATCAGCAACGCCCCGAAGATGATCGCCATCGTCGCATTCGCAGGAATGCCCAGAGTCAGCAACGGGATGAACGAGCTGGTCGCCGCCGCATTGTTCGCGGTTTCCGGTCCGGCGACACCCTCGATCGCCCCCTTGCCGAAGCGCGTAGGGTCCTTGGCGGTCTTCTTCTCCAGCGCGTAGGAGGCCAGCGAGGAGATCGTCGCGCCGCCGCCGGGCAAGATGCCCAGGAAGAAGCCGAGCACCGACCCGCGGCCGATCGCCCCGGAGGCCTGCTTCAGGTCCTGGCGCCGCGGCCACACGTTGGCCACCTTCAGCGGGGCGGACACGGCCCGGTGCCGCTCCTCCAGGTTGTAGAGGATCTCGCCCACGCCGAACAGGCCCATGGCGATCGGCACGAAGTCGATCCCGTCGGCCAGCGACAGGTTGCCGAAGGTGAAGCGCTCGGCCCCGGTGAAGCCATCGCGACCCACCGTGGCCAGGAACAGGCCCAACGCCGCGGCGATGATCGCCTTGATCTTGGAGCCTCCGGAGATGGTGGCCACCAGCAAGATGCCCAGCAGCGCCAGCGCCGTGTACTCCGGCGGGCCGAAGTCCAGCGCGAAACTGGCCACCAGCGGAGCCAGGAAGGTCAGACCCACAATGGCGATCGTGCCGCCAATAAACGAGCCGATGGCGGCAATGCCCAGTGCGGTGCCGGCCCGGCCCTGCTTGGCCATGACATAGCCGTCGAAGACCGTCACCACCGAGCTGGCCTCGCCGGGAAGGCGCAGCAGCACCGAGGTGATCGTGCCGCCGTACTGGGCACCGTAGAAGATGCCGGCCAGCATGATGATGGCGGTCACCGGCTCGACACCGTAGGTCAACGGCAGCAGGATCGCGATCGTGGCCGCCGGGCCCAGGCCCGGCAGCACGCCGATCAGCATGCCAATGACAACGCCGAGCAGGCAATACAAGAGGTTTGTGGGGTCCAGGACGGTGCCGAAGCCGTCCAGGACTGGTCCGAAGAAGTCCATGGGAGTCAACCTTTAATTGCGACTTAGAACAGTCGGGGAATCGTGGTGCCGAGCGCGGCAATGAAGATGGCGTAGAAGGCCACGACCACCAGCACCGAATACAAGGCGGCAGAGCGCCAGCGCTCACCGCCCAGCCAGCGCATCCACACGAAGCACAGCAGCAGCGCGGGAATCTCGAAGCCGATCAGCGGCATGAGCACCACCATCAGGATCAGGGTGGCGAAACCAATGACGGTGTACCAGCTCATGGCACTGAACTTCTCCCCGTCCTGCCCGCCGCGCCTGCCCACGATGAGCTGCACCACGGCCATGACGGCGGCAATCAGCGTGACGATGAAGGGCCACATCCCGGCGCTGGGCGCCGCGGGGGTGCCCAGCCCCAGGCCAACGGACAGCGCCATGCCGGCGCAGCCCAGCGCGAGCACCACCAGGCTGGAGGCAAGGTTCGCCACCGGTCCGGCCGGTTCCGGGGCCTCGGCTTCCCACTGGGCGGCGAGTTCCTCCGGGGTCAGCGCCTCGGGCGACGAATCGTCCTCGGGCTGCACCGGGCCGGATTTCGCGCGGGGCGCGCCGGGCACCGGCGGGCGTTCAACGTGTTTGGCTTGCATGATGTCCTCCTGTGCTTGAAGTGTTCCGGATCAGCTGGCTGCCGGGAGGCTACTTGCCGGCCAGCGAGATGTCGTACTCATCGGTCAGTTCCTTGTACTTCGCGGCCAGCTCATTCCATTCGGCGGTGACTTCCTCGCCGGAAATCTCGTTCGGAGTCAGCATGTTCTTCTCGTTGAACGAGGTGTAGGTGTCCGTGGCTACCGCGTCCTTGATGGAGGCCACCAGCTTCTGCTTGGCGTCATCGCTCAGGCCCTTCGGGGCTGCGATGGCGCGGTACTGGGAGACCGGGACTTCATAGCCTGCCTCGATGGCGGTGGGCACATCGGGAAGGAACTCATTGCGCTCGGAGGAGAAGACCACGATCGGGGTGACGGTGCCGGCGTCGATCTGCGGCTTGGCTTCGCCCAGCTGCACTGTGGAGACCTGTACCTGGTCGCCCATGACGGCGGTCAGTGCCGGGGAACCCGAGTCGAATGGTACTGTGGTGCCTTCGATGCCCGCCTGGGCCAGGATCAGTTCCTGGGCCAGCTGCGAGCCGGTGCCCACGCCGGTAGTGCCGAAGGACAGCTTCTTGCCGCTGTTCTTGATGTCATCGAAGTTCTCCATCCCCGACTTGGTGCTGGCTACCATGACGTAGTCATCCTGACTCAGTCCCATGAGGACATCGAGGTCATCGAGCGAAACCGCCTCGTCCGCGGATACCGCCAGCGGGGTAATGGTGATCAACGAGGCGTTGAGCAGCACGAGGTTCTGCCCGTCCGGGGCCATGGCCGCCACTTCTTCGGTGGCCAGCGCGCCGTTGGCGCCCGGCTTGTTCACCACGGGCAGGGCCACGCCCAGGGAATCCGCCATGCCGTCCGCCGCGGCGCGCGCGATCAGGTCGGTGGAGCCGCCAGGCGCCTGGCCGACGGTCAGGGTGATGGGGCCGCTGGGGAATTCGGCGGAGGCCGAGCCCCCGCCGACGTTGCCGCCGCAGGCGGAAAGCGCTAGTACCGCGCCAGTGGCCGAGAGGGCGAGCAGCGAGCGGCGAGTCAAGCGATTTTTCATGGGAAGTTCTCCTGTGGTGTCGAGTGTGGGACCCCGGCCGAGGCCTCGAGTGAGACAGCTCACCTTGCTGGTCTTGGAGTCAAGCGTAGAAACTTGAAGTGATGCATGTCCAAGGTTGAATGTGCATAGAATGATTCCAGAAAGGTATCAAATGTTTACTCTGGACCAAGCACGCAGTTTCGTTGCCGTTGCCGAGGAATTGCACTTCGGCCGTGCCGCCGAGCGGCTGAACATGACTCAGCCGCCGCTGAGCCGGCAGATCCAGAAACTCGAGCGCACGGTCGGCGTGGAACTGCTCGAGCGCGACAACCGCCGCGTGGCCCTCACCGCGGCGGGCCATGCTTTCCTCCAGGATGCCCGCCGGCTGGTCGTGGCCGCCGAGCGTGCCCCGGACAATGCCCGCCGCATCGCCGCCGGCCAGCTGGGCGAGCTGCGCATCGGCTTCACCGCGGCCTCGGGCTTCAGCCTGCTCGGCCCGCTGCTGGGAGAAATCTCCGCGCAGATGCCGCAGGTGCACCTGGAGCTGTCGGAAATGGTGACCGGCGAGCAGGTCGACGCCCTGCTGGACGGCGACATCGATCTGGGCTTAGCCCGCCCGCCCTTCGACGAGAAGCTCTTCGAATCCGCACTGCTATTAACCGAGGGGCTCTACGTGGCAGTGCCCTCCGGCCACCGGCTGGCCCGGCTGCAGCGGGAGGTATTGTTCGATGACCTGCGCAACGAACCGCTGATCATGCACTCCCCCACCAAGGCCCGCTACTTCTACGACCTGGTGGTGCGCCGCGTCGACATCGAGCACAAGAACGTGCGCCATACCGTCAGCCAGGTGCTGACCATGCTCGCGCTGGTCTCCGCCGGGCGCGGTATTGCTTTCGTCCCGGAGAGTGCCAAGCTGCTGGGCGTGGGCGGGGTCAGCTACCTGCGGCTTGGCGAGGTTACCGACGATCCGGTGCAGCTGCACGCCATCTGGAGCAAGTCCTCGCGCAATCCGGCGCTGGAACGGGTGGTCTCGATCGTGCGCCACGCGCTGCACGCTGAATGATGCACAGTAGGTATCAAACAATACAAATATGGGCTTGGACAGGCATCATAGAGGGTTCCTAGGCTGAGGGTAATACCAATGCACCGCCCCCAGCTTTCCCGCCTCGCCTGAGGTGGGAACCAGTCAAAGGAACAAACCATGGCCCAGTACACCCCCGCCGAACTTGCCTCCAAGCTCAAGGACGGGTTGCTCTCCTTCCCGGTCACCGCATTCGACGCGAACCTGGAAATCGACGAGGCCGCGTACCGCAACCACCTGGCCTGGCAGTCCAGCTTCGATGTCGCGGGACTGTTCGCCGCCGGAGGCACCGGCGAAGGCTTCACGCTGACCCCGGCAGAGGCCTCGCGTGTGGTCCGCATGGCAGTGGAAGAAGCCGGCTCCAAGGTTCCGGTGCTGGCCTCGGCCGGCGGTTCGACCAAGCAGGCCATCCAGAATGCGCAAGACGCCGAGGCCGCAGGGGCCGAGGGCCTGCTGCTGCTGCCGCCGTACCTGACCGAATGCGACCAGGAAGGGCTCTACCAGCACGCGTCGGCCATCTGCGCATCGACGACGACCGGCGTGATCGTCTACAACCGCGCCAACGCGATCTATTCGGCGGACACCGTGGCCCGGCTGGCCGATAACCACGAGAACTTCATCGGCTTCAAGGACGCGCTGGGCGACATCGAGCACCTGACCAAGGTGTACGCCAAGAACGGCGACCGCCTGTTCTACCTGGGCGGGCTGCCTACCGCGGAGACCTTCGCGCTGCCGCTGCTGCAGCTGGGCATGAGCACCTACTCCTCGGCCATGTACAACTTCGTTCCGGAATTCGCGCTGGACTTCTACAAGGATGTGCGCGCCCAGGACCTGAAGGCGGTCAACGAGAAGCTGAACCGCTTCGTGCTGCCGTACCTGGAAATCCGCGACCGCGTCAAGGGCTACGGGGTATCCATCGTCAAGGGCGGGCTGAAGGCCATCGGCCGCGACTCCGGCTCGGTGCGCCCGCCGCTGCAGGATCTGACCGAGCAGGACCTGGCGGACCTGTCCGCGCTGATCCAGCAGGCAGGCATCGTTCCCGCCGGCGCGAGCCTCTAACCAGCACTGGCACTTTACGACACACCAATCAGTCGACTCAGGAGCAATTCATGAGCACAACCACGCAGAACCTCACCGGCCAGTCCATCCTCGCCGGCGCCAGCACCGAAGGCAACGGGCGCAAGGTCAACGGCTATAATCCGGCGACCAACGAGCGCCTGGAACCTGCCTACAGCCTCATCAATGAGCAGCAGCTGAAGCTGGCCACCGCTGCGGCGGCCGAGGCCTTCGAGTCCTTCCGTTCCTTGGAACCGTCGAAGCACGCAGAGTTCCTGGAAGCCATCGCGGAGAACATCGAGGCAGTGGGCGCCGAACTGGTCGCTCGCGCCATGGCCGAAACCGGCTTGCCCGAGGCGCGCCTGACCGGCGAGCGCGGACGCACCACCGGACAGCTGCGGCTGTTCGCGCAGGTGGTGCGCCAGGGCGACCAGCACGGCGTGCGCGTGGACCCGGCCCTGCCCGAGCGCACCCCAGCCCCGCGCGTGGACATCCGGCAGCGCAAGATCCCGGTGGGCCCGGTCGCGGTGTTCGGCGCGTCGAACTTCCCGCTGGCGTTCTCCACCGCAGGCGGCGACACCGCCAGCGCACTGGCTGCCGGCTGCCCGGTGGTCTTCAAGGCCCACAATGCGCACCCCGGAACCAGCGAGATTGTTGGCCATGCCATCAGCAAGGCCGTCGCCGACTTCGGGCTGCACCCGGGAGTCTTCTCACTGGTTTATGGCCCCGGCGCGTCGATCGGCCAAGCCCTGGTGAAGGATCCGGTCATCAAGGCCGTGGGCTTCACCGGCTCGCGGGCCGGCGGCACCGCCCTGATGGCCGCCGCGGCCGCGCGACCGGAACCCATCCCGGTGTATGCCGAGATGAGCTCCATCAACCCGGTGATCTTCTTCGAGGGAGCATTGGCTCAGGATCCCGTTGCGCAGGCCAAGGCCTACTTGGCTTCTGTTGTCGGTTCTTCCGGGCAGCTGTGCACCGCACCGGGACTCGTCTTTGTTCCCACCGGAGCTGCCGGCGACGCATTCGCCCGCGCCGTCAGCGGCCAGGCACCGGAAACTTCCGGGCAGACGATGCTCACCGAGGGAATCTACAATTCCTGGACCGCTGGTGTCCAAGCGCTCGGCAGCCAGGACGGTGTCGAACTGCTGGGCCGTGGCACCGAAGGGGCAACCGAGAACGCTCCGGCACCAGCCATCTACACCGCTGGAGTGGAGCAGCTGCTGGCCAACCCGGTGCTGCAAGACGAAATCTTCGGAGCCGCCTCGCTGGTGATTCGCTACGCCGATGCCGCACAGCTGCAAACCGCGCTGGGCCGGCTGGAAGGCCAGCTCACCGCCACCTTGCAGCTGGACGATTCGGATCACGAAGCCGCAGGGCAGATCATCGGGACGCTGGAAACCAAGGTCGGGCGCATCCTGGTCAACGGATGGCCAACCGGTGTGGAAGTGGGCCACGCGATGGTGCACGGAGGTCCATTCCCGGCAACGTCCGACCCGCGGACCACCTCGGTGGGCACCCTGGCCATCGAGCGCTTCCTGCGCCCGATCGCCTACCAGAACTTCCCGGACGCGCTCTTGCCCAAGCCCATCGCGGAAGACAACCCGTGGAAGCTGACCCGCCGGATTGACGGCGTCCTGCAGGCGAAAGGCGAATAATCCATGACTTCCCAGCCCACCATTGCCTCGGTGAAGGTCATCCCGGTCGCCGGGCATGACTCCATGCTGCTGAACCTCTCCGGGGCGCACGGGCCGTTCTTCACCCGCAATATCGCCATCATCACTGACTCCGAAGGCCGCACGGGCCTCGGCGAAGTGCCCGGCGGCGAAGCGATCCGTTCGACCATAGAGGAGGCCGGCACACTGATTACCGGCGCCCCTGTGGCGACTTACCGTTCGCTGCTGCGCCAGGTGGCAGCCCGCTTCGCAGACCTCGATTCCGGCGGACGCGGTGCACAGACCTTCGATTTGCGCACCACCGTGCACGCAGTCACCGCACTTGAGTCTGCACTGCTGGATCTGCACGGCCAGTTCCTCGGAGTGCCGGCGGCCGAACTGCTCGGCGACGGGCAGCAGCGCGACGCGGTTCCGATGCTCGGCTACCTGTTCTACGTGGGCAACCCGGATACGACGGATCTGCCGTATCTGCGCGAACCGCAGGGCAACGACGATTGGGAGCGCTTGCGCCGCGAGGAAGCCATGACACCAGAAGCCGTGGTGCGCCTGGCCGAGGCGGCTCAGGCCCGTTACGGGTTCAAGGATTTCAAGCTGAAGGGCGGCGTCCAGGACGGGGACTCCGAGGTCGATGCTGTCATCGCTTTGAAGGAACGCTTCCCCGAAGCCCGGATCACGCTTGACCCCAATGGCGGCTGGCTGCTCGAAGATGCTATCCGGCTTGGCAAGCGCATGCGCGGAGTGGTGGCCTATGCCGAGGATCCGTGCGGCCCTGAGGGCCGCTTCTCGGGCCGCGAGGTCATGAGCGAATTCCGCAGGGCGACCGGTCTGCAGACCGCCACGAACATGATTGCGACTGACTGGCGCGAAATGGCGCACGCGGTGCGCACCAATGCGGTAGACATCCCCCTGGCAGATCCGCATTTCTGGACCATGTCCGGTTCAGTGCGCGTTGCCCAGCTGTGCAACGAGTTCGGACTGACTTGGGGGTCGCACTCGAACAACCACTTCGACATCTCGCTGGCGATGTTCACCCAGGTCGGCGCCGCTGCTCCGGGCGAGATCACGGCACTCGATACCCACTGGATCTGGCAGGATGGACAGGGCCTGACCGAGGAACCATTGGTGATTCGGGACGGAGAGATCAAGGTTCCGCAGCGGTCCGGCTTGGGTGTCAGCCTGGACATGGATCGGGTCGCCCAAGCCCACGAACTGTACCTGGAACATGGGTTGGGCTCGCGTGACGACTCGGTGTCCATGCAATACCTGATTCCCGGCTGGACCTTCGATTCGAAGAGTCCCGCGCTGGTTCGCTGATGGGCTGCCAGGGAATCTGAATAATGCACCGTGGACGGTAGAGGGAGCTTTCGCACCCTCGCCGTCCACGGCTTCGAGAAGCCCCGGAGCTGGGAACACCAGTACCGGGCGGGAAAGGCAATATGCAAGGAGTTCTACAGGGATTCTCCGTTGTCTTGATCCTCATCGGCATCGGCCTGCTGATGTCGGTCGCACTGCCGCGACAACGCGCGGCCATTGCCCAGGGGCTCACCCCGCTCATCTTCTACATCACCAACCCCGCCCTGATGTTCACCCTGCTTGCCAGTACCGATCTGCATGCGGTGGTTGCTGTATTCACCCCGATAGCCTTGATGGTTGCGGTGCTGACCGGCTCCGCTTATGCATTGGTCGCGCGGCTGGCCTTCAAGACTCCAGCTCATCGGCTGCCCGTTGCGGCCATGTCCACGAGTTATGTGAATGCTGGAAATATCGGTGTGCCGCTGGCCCTTTATGCGGTGGGCAGCACCAGTCCCGTAGTGTCGGTGCTCATCGCGCAGTTGCTGATCATCGCTCCCGTCTACCTGTGCATGTTCGCGGTGCTCTCCCGCGCCAAGTCCGGTGGCGCGGATGGCCTGCCCGGTGCGAAAATGATCCTCAAGTCCATCGCCAACCCTGTCACTATTGCGACCTTCCTCGGTGCGGTGTTCTCCTTCTTTGGCCTGGCACTGCCCGAAGTCATTCATGCGCCAGTGCAAATGATTGGCGACGCATCCATCCCCCTGTTGCTGATGTCCTTTGGAATGGCGCTATACGGCCAGCGTCCATTGTCAGATAAGAACCTGCGCGGCGAAATCTATCTGGCGACCGCGTTCAAGGTGTTCTTCATGCCTTTGCTCGCCTGGCTCGTTGCCCGCTTCGTTTTCGGCCTATCAGGAATCGAACTTCTCGGAGTGGTGATCATGGCGGCGCTTCCAACCGCGCAAAACGTCTTGCTGTTTGCCCAGCAATTCAAGCTGCCCGTCGCCGTGCCGCGCGAAGTGGTGCTGGCAAGCACCCTGCTGACCTTTCCCAGTGTGCTGGTCATTGCCTTCTTGCTGGGCTAGATACGTGCAGCACCGGTATTCGCTCCGGTGGGCATCTTGAGCTTGCCGAAGCAAGCCGTTGCCAGCTGTCTCCCGAAGGGTAACTCGGCGGAACTGATTAGTTGGCGAAGCCTCCAGCCGATGAGCTGGCAACCAAGGCGCTATCGGCCATCGCACGGTGCCGAATCCGGAGGGACGCCATTTATTCAATGAATTAGCCAAGATACCTAGCACGCTTGGACCACGGGTTCGACGCTAGGAGAGCTGGATCCCGGAATGTACTCCTAGCGTGAAACACCTTTGGAAAGATAGCGTTCGCTATGCAAATAATTATGTGTTTTCCATGGTCAGTGCGGATCTGAAAATTTCGAACTCCGCAAACATGCAGATAACCATCATTCATTTTTCGAATCTGCGAGTCCGACGGGATAGTTCCACAGAAATATGTGAAACACCTTTTTAGTACATGAGCGAATATAAAAGATTTATTTGAGAAGTACTTCCTTTAGGAGTTGCCGAGCAGTTACGCTCCTACCGGCACACACCACATCGATTGATCACCGACCTTTGTGCGCCCAAAAACCCTACAAGGAGAACATCAATGGCACGTTTTTCTACCCCTCTTCGGAGAACCCTGGCCGTCTCCGCGGCCGTAGTGATCGGCATGAGCGGCTTCGGCGCTGGCGCCTTGCCAGCTACCGCCTCCCCCGTATCGGCTCCCGCTGAAAAGTCCCTCCCCAAGGCAAATGGCGAAGACAAGGTCAAGATCGGTTCGGTTCAATCAGGCGAGGCCTACGACCAATTCATCGTCACCTACAAGGCTTCAGCCACGCAGACGGGCAAGTCCTCCCGCGCCAAGGCCTGGGGCAAAGCAGCCAAGGCAGCAGGCGTTACCGTCAAGGAAATGCGAGCCATGGCCACCGGCAGCTTCGTGGTGAAGGCCGACAAGAAACTCAAGGGCAACGGCGCCAAGGAGTTCATGGCCGATATTGCGCAGTCTGGTCTCGTGGAATCGGTGGAACCCGATGCCATCATGAAGATTTCCATGACGCCTAACGACACCCGGTACGGCGAGCAGTGGCACTACAGCGGCACCAACGGGATGCGCTTGCCTTCGGCCTGGGACATCGCCACCGGCGAAGGCAGCATCGTCGCTGTCCTGGATACCGGCATCACCTCGCACTCGGACCTGAACGCCAACATCGTTTCCGGCTACGACTTCGTCTCCAGCTCTGCCTCGGCACGCGACGGCAACGGCCGCGACGCGAACCCCCAGGACGAGGGCGACTGGTACGCCGCCGGTGAATGCGGCGGCAGCTACTCGGGCAATTCCTCCTGGCACGGCACCCACGTGGCCGGCACCGTAGCCGCAGTCACCAACAACTCCAGCGGCGTGGCCGGAGTTGCCCCGGATGCCAAGATCCAGCCGGTCCGCGTCTTGGCCAAGTGCGGCGGCAGCCTGTCCGATATCGCCGATGCCATCATTTGGGCGTCGGGCGGTGCGGTCCCGGGAATTGCCAATAACCCAACCCCGGCAGACACCATCAACATGTCCCTGGGCGGTGGCGGCGCTTGCGGAACTACCTACCAGGCGGCCATCAACGCCGCGGTTTCGCGCGGCACCTCGGTGGTCGTTGCCGCCGGCAACGAAAGCCAGAACGCTTCGAATTCCCGCCCGGCCAACTGCGAAAATGTCATTACCGTAGCGGCAAGCAACCCTTCGGGCGCTCCGTCGTACTACACGAACTACGGCTCGGCCGTTGACGTCACCGCACCTGGTGGCGACACCCGCTACGCCGGCCAAGGCGTGCTGTCCACCATCAATACCGGCACCACTACTCCATCCAGCCAGGGCTATGCCTTCTACCAGGGCACTTCCATGGCCACCCCGCACGTAGCGGGCATGGTCGCACTGATGAAGTCGGCAGACCCTGGGTTGTCCCCCGCCTCCGTGGAAACTGCGTTGAAGCAGGGCACCCGCGCGATGCCAGGCGGTTGCAGCATCGGTTGCGGCGCCGGTCTGGTGGATGCTGCCAAGATCATGAGCGCCATGGAAGGCACCGACCCCACGCCAACCCCGGATCCGGAGCCTAGCGGCAACCTGCTGAAGAACGCGGGCTTCGAGAATGGTTCGGAATACTGGACTGCTAACCGCGCTGACACCTTCGAGACCGGCTCGGCTGCCCGTTCCGGCAACGGCCTGGCTGGCCTGAATGGCTGGGGCAACTCCAACACCTACACCTTGGACCAGAAGGTCACCATCCCGGCAGATGCCTCCGCTGCGCAGCTGGAGTTCTACCTGCATGTGCTGACCAACGAAACCACTGCGTACAGCCAGTATGACAAGCTGACCGTACAGGTCCTGGACGGCTACGGAACCTACAACATGGGGACCTGGTCCAACCTGGACGCCAGCTCGAACTACGAACTGCAGACCGTTGACCTGGGCAACTTCCGCGGCAAGACCGTCACCCTGCGCTTCAAAGGCGTGGAAGACAGCTCGCAGGCCACCTTGTTCCGCATCGATGATGCAGCGGTAGCCACCAGCTAGTTATTCAAACCAACTAGATCCCTATTAACACAGTAAACGCGACACCCATCGGTGCCGCGTTTGCCGTGGAAAAAGACCGCTCAGCTCAAGGTCCAGGAACGCTTGGACAGGCCGTACCAGAAACCGTCAATAGCAGTCTTGGCATCAATGCCGCCCGAGGCGTAGGCAGCTCCCAGCGCAACGTACAGCGGAGCCCAGTGTTCCGAGCGCGGATGTGCTTCGCGCGCTGCCGGAGCCTTGTGCAGGAAGTCCAGGATGGAGTCCACGTCGCCGCGGGCCATGGCCTCTTCGGACCAGTGGTCGAACTCGCTGGAGGCCGTTGGCGGGGCTACGTCCGGCCCGCCGGCCGGGTTGAACCAGCGCAGGTTATGGGTGGTGAATCCGGAGCCGACGATCAGGGTTCCCCCATCCCGCAATGGGGCCAAGGACTTGCCCAAATCGAAAAGCCCCGAGGGATCCAGGGTCGGCATGGACATCTGAACCACCGGCACGTCGGCATCCGGGAACATTTCCTTCAGCGGCACGTAGGCGCCGTGGTCCAGGCCTCGGGACTCATCGCGCTCCACGTGGTGCCCGTAGGCGGAGGTCAGTCGCTCGACTTCATTGGCCAGTTCCGGAGCCATGGGCGCGTCGTAGCGGACGTCGTAGTACTTCTGGTCAAAGCCCCAGAAGTCGTAGACCAATTCGTTCTTCTGCCGGGTCGCGCTCAGCGTCACCGGGGCATTTTCCCAGTGCGCGGAGATCATCAGAATATCTTTGGGCTTCTCGAAGGTGCCGGACCAATCGGCCAGTTCACTGGTCCAGCGCTGGTCATCGGCCAGCGGCGGAGCACCGTGGCTGAGAAAGAGGACGGGAGGGGTATCGGGTCGCTGAGTCATAATTCAAAGCTACCAATCATTAGTTGAAGCGTCAACCTTTTGGAATCGTTTGCCGTTCCTGCCTCCAACCTACTGCGCACTGGGGCCATCGTCCATAACTCATGGACGAAGGCCCCAGCACCCGGGGCACTAGGCTCCCCGGCCCCTCTGCCCGGACTCAACCACTTCCACCGGGAAGTGGCATTCGGTGCTGTGCAATCCTTGCACCGGACCATCGCCAGGCATCCCCAAACGAATAGTTCCTCCCTGCTCACGCACCCGCATTTGGGGCCGTTCGGCACTGCACACCGGCTGCGCCTTCCAGCACCGGGTACGGAAACGGCACCCCGAAGGCGGATCCAACGGCGAGGGCAGCTCACCGCGCAGCACAATCCGCTCGGCCGGCCGCTGCGCCGGATCCAGCTTCGGCGATGCGGACAGCAACGAAGCAGGATACGGATGCAACGGCGAATCAAACACCTGCTCGGTCGTCCCGGTCTCGATGATCCTGCCCAGATACATCACCGCCACCCGGTCAGTCACATGCCGCACCACCGACAAATCATGCGAAATGAACAGGTAGCTGACACCCAGCTCCTGCTGCAACTCGTTGAGCAGGTTCAGCACCTGGGCCTGCACCGAGAGGTCCAGCGCGGACACCGGCTCGTCCAGGATGATCAGCTCCGGGTTCAATGCCAATGCCCGTGCAATGCCCAATCGCTGGCGCTGCCCTCCGGAGAACTCCTGCGGGGACTTGTCCGCATCGGTGCGGCGCAACCCCACCAAATCGAGCAGCTCATGTAGCCGCCGCTGCTTGGCAGCCCCGCGATACAGATCGCGGTGCGTAGCAAAGGGCTCGGTGATGATCTGCCCGGCGCTCATCCGCGGGTTCAGCGAGGCGAACGGGTCCTGGAAGACCATCTGCACCCGGCGCCGCCACGTCAGCAAGTCCTTGCCGTGCAGGGCGAAAGGATCCTTGTCGTCAAAGAGCACCTGTCCCGCGTCCGGGGTTTCAAGCATCATCAAGGTGCGCGCCAGCGTGGACTTGCCGCACCCGGATTCGCCCACCAGGCCCAGGGTCTCGCCGCGCTTGATGCTCAGGTTGATGCCGTCCAGGGCGCGCAGTTCGCGGGACCCCGACGCGCCGGCTGAAACGTGGAAGACCTTGCTCAGATCCTTGACCTGCAGCACGGTATCCGAACGCTGGATAGTTGCGGTGCTCATGCGGGAATCTCCTTCTCGGTGGAGCCGGTTTGGCTGACGGTGGCGTGCGGCACCTGCTCGGCGAAGTGGCAGGCTGCCCGTTGGCCCGGACCGGTTTCCCGCAACGCCGGGCGTTCTGCCCGGCACAGCTGGGACGCGAGCGGGCAGCGGTCCTGGTAGACGCACCCGGCGGGGATGCGGCTGAGCTCCGGAGGGCTGCCCGGGATCGAGGACAGCGCCTGCCCGCGCTGCCCTTGGCCGGGCACCGATTCCAGCAAGCCCTTGGTGTAGGGGTGGGTGGGATTGGCGAAAACCGTTTGCACGCTGCCCTGTTCCACCACGTTGCCGGCATACATGATGCACACGTCATCTGCTTCTTCGGCTACTACCGCCAGGTCGTGGGTGATCAGCACCAGCGCCATGTCGGTTTCGGTACGCAGGCGCTTGAGCAGCGCCATGATCTGCGCCTGCACCGTCACATCCAGGGCCGTGGTCGGCTCATCTGCAATCAGCAGTCGCGGGTTCAACGCCACCGCCATCGCAATCAGGATGCGCTGTCGCATCCCGCCGGAGAACTGGTGCGGATAGGAGTTAACCCGGGTTTCCGGCTCCGGGATTCCCACCCGGCGCATCAAATCCACGGCTTCGGCCTTGGCCTGCTTCTTGCCCATGCCGCGGTGGATCCTGAAGGCTTCGCCCAGTTGGGTGCCCACCGTATAGACCGGATTCAGCGCCGCCAGCGCATCCTGGAAGACGATACCCAGCCCGGGACCTGCCACCTGGCGGCGCCGTGAACTGCTCATCTGGTTCAAGTCCTCGCCCAGCAGCTCGGCGCTGCCGCCGGATACCTGGGCGACCGGGTCCAGCAGCCCGGCGATCGCCTTGGCAGTCATGGATTTGCCGCACCCGGACTCCCCCAGCAGGGCCAGCGTGGTGCCGCTGCGGGCGGTGAACCCCACGTTGTTGACCACCCGCAAGGTGCCCTGCGGGGTACGGATATCAACATCCAGGTTTTGGACCTGCAGCACGGCCTGATCGGTGATGGTGCTCATTTTGCATCCTTTACTATGGTCTTCAGCGCCTTGGCCGAACGCTTATCCAAGGTCAAACGCCACCGCTGGGCCGGGTCGGTGGCGATCCGCAGCCACGCGGCCAGCGCGTTGGCCGCCACCGCGGTGATCACGATGGCTAGGCCCGGCAGGATCGAGAGCCACCACGCGGTCTGCAGATACTGGCGGCCCTGGGCCACCAGCAGACCCCAGGAAACTTCCGGCGGCTGGATCCCGATGCCCAGGAAGGACAGCGAGGATTCGGCCAGCATCACGAAACAGAATTCCAATGTCGCCAAGGTCAGCAGGGTTGGGGTGACCACCGGGATCACATGCCGGGCAATGATCGCATTGGGCTTGGTGCCGAAGGTGCGGGCGGCATCTACGAAAGTCCGCGACTGCAGCTCAGCGGCCTCGGCCCGGGCGGTACGCAGGTAGATCGGGATGCGGGTGATCGCCAGGATCAGCACGATATTCGCTGCCGAAGGGCTGAAGACGAACAGCACCACCACGGCGAGCAGCAGCGAGGGGAAGGACATGATCACATCGGCGATGCGCATCGAGACGGTCTCGCGCCGGCCCCGGTGATAACCGGCCCACACACCCCACAGCGAGCCAATCAGCAGGGCAATGGCCACCGCCGGGACCGCGACCATCATCGTGGTGCGGGTGGCCACCACAATGCGGGCGAGCACCGAACGGCCCAGCGAATCCGAGCCCAGGATGTAGGCCCACCCGTTGGCCGGGTCGAAGGGGGGCTTGTTCATGAACATCAAATCCTGCTTGGTGGCCAGCTCGCCCATCAATGGCGGACCGAAGATCGCGGTCAGCGCCACCACTGCCAGGACTGCGGCCGCTACGGTGGCGACCTTGTCGCGCAGCAGCAGGTGCAGCATGCTCGGCTTGCTGCCGCGCGCCAGCTTGGTCCGCGGTTGCTTGGCGTGCGGTTCCTCGGCTTGCGGGCCTTGGGGGTTCATCGTCTGCGTCATGGCAGGCTCCTTGTCAGCTCGTGCTCCGTGGCGTCGGCGCGCTCAGCGGCATCGGCCGGTGCCGGCTGCGACGGGCGCTGCCGGGACGCATCGCGCCGGGCGCTGCGCCGCGCCCGCTTGCCGGCGCTGGGCCGCACCCTCGGGTCGAGCAGCGCGTAGCCGAGGTCGATCAGGATGTTCAATGCGAAGATCGCCACCGCGGTGAGCAGCACGCAGGCCTGCAGCACCGCGAAATCGCGTTGCAGGATCGAATCGATCATCAGCTTGCCGATGCCAGGCCAGCCGAAGATGGTTTCCACCACCACCGCGCCATTGACCAGTCCCACGGTCAGGTCCCCGGCCACGGTCAATGCAGGTGCCGCGGCGTTGCGCAGCGCATGGCTGGCGATCACCCGGCGCTGGGTCGCGCCTTTGGAACGCGCCAGCTTGATATACGGTTCGGACAGGGCCGAGACCATGGCCCCGCGGATCACCTGCACCAGCGTGCCGAAGGGCCGCATCAGCAGCGTGGCCACCGGCAGGAACCAGGCGGCCGCCCCGACCACCCCGGAGGTCGGCACCCAGCCCAAGCTGATCGCAAAGACCCAGATGCCCACGATAGCCAGCCAGAAGTCCGGGATGGATGCGGCGATCATCGAGGTGAAGCTCGCAAAGCGGTCCAGCAGCCCGTTGGGCTTCAGCGCGGCAATCGAGCCGACCACCACTGCCAGCACGATGGCCAGCAGCATCGTCATCGCCGCCAGCTGCAGTGTTGCCGGGAAGGCGCGCAACGCCATGGCTGCGGCGTCTTCCCCGGTGCGCATCGATGCGCCGAAGTCCAGGCGCAGCAGTCCGCCGAAATATTGGGCCATCTGCACCCAGATCGGCTGGTCCAGGCCGTTGCGTGCAGCAAAGTCCTCGCGCATCGCCTCGGTCGCGTTCAGCGGCAGGTACAGCGCAGCCGGGTTGCCGGTCATGCGGGCCAGCGCGAAGACGCCGATGACCACGACGACCAGGGGCAGCGCGGAGGAGATAATTCTCTTTCGCAAATAGGTCAGCATCTCACATCCTCGTTTCACTCATGGCGGCGCCTACTTGCTGGAGACTTCGGCCAGGCGCAGCTCGTCGCCCGTCGAGGAATTCGGGGTGTAGTCGATATTCGCCGCGACCCCGAGCATGCCGGTCTGGTGGGCGATGTGCGCGAACTGCACCACCTCGTCATTCTGGTACTTGAAGACCTTCTCGAAGGCCGCCTGGCGGTCTTCGCCGGTGGCGGCATCAGCGGTGGCAATCAGCTCGTCGAGCTCCTTGGTGCCAAAGGCCGACTGGGCGCCCTTGGTGGTCATGTACTGGTCCACGGTGAAGGCGGCGTCACCGGCCTGGTTGCCGTGCTGGGTCATCAGCATGATCGCCCCGTCCTCATCGGTGGGGAACGGGCGGACCTGGTAGGTCAGGTGCTGGCTGGTCTCCAGCATCTTCAGGTTCACGGTCAGCCCGACCTGGGAGAGCTGTTCCTGGATCACCTGGGCCAGCTCCTGGATCTTGGGGAACTGGGCGGTGCGCACGATCATGTTGATCGGGGCTGAGACGTCTTCGCCGGCGGCCTTGGCTTCTTCGACCAGCGCTTTGGCCTTCTCCGGGTTGTATTCCCAGACTGGCAGGTCTTCGCTGTGTCCCACCACGCCGGCGGGGACCAGCTGGGCGGCGGCCTTGTCGCGTCCGCCGTACAGCGAGGCGACAATGGATTCCTTGTCGATGGCGTAGTTGATGGCCCGGCGCACGCGCTCGTCGTTGAGCGGGGCTTTGTCATTGTGCATGCGCAGCGCCACGGTTTCGTTGTTCGGGTAGGAGACGCCCAGCTCGCCGATGTTGTCTTCCGGGCTCAGGCCGGTGGCGATATCCGCCTCGCCGGAGGTGATCATGGCCGCGCGGACGCTGCCTTCGGAGCGCCACTGGTAGTTGGCCTTGGCGAAGGACGGGGCTTCGCCCCAGTAGTCGGCATAGGCGGAGACATCGATGGACTGCCCGGCTTTCCAGTCATCAATCTGGTAGGGGCCGGTGCCAATTGGTTCGCGCACCTTCTCGGTGGCGGAGGTTTCCTCCGGGACGACTTCCAGGAAGGACAGGCGCAATGGCAGGATCGGGTCCTTCTTCACCGCGGTGACTTCCAGGGTGTAGTCGTCCACGACCTTCAGCTTCAGGTCGTCGTCTCCGAAGACATAGCCTTCAACGTTGCAGCCCAGCTTGGAGTTGACCGCACGGTGAATGGTGGCGGCGGCATCGGCGGCGGTGAAGTCGGAGCCGTCATGGAATTTCACGCCCTCGCGCAGCTTCAGCGTCCAGGTCTGGTCATCGTCGCTGGACCACTCGGTGGCCAGTTTCGGCTCAAGCTCACCGCTGGAAGGGTTGCGTTCGATCAGCGGCTCGGTGATGGTCGAGCGAACCACCACGCCGGTGCTGGTCAGGTTCGATTCGCAGGCTTCCAGCGTGGGCGGTTCCTGCTGCAACACCACGCGCAGGGTGTCGCTGGCGGTGCCGGAGGCAGGTGCGCCGGCAGCTTGTTCCGAGTTGGCTACCGAGCAGCCTGACAGGGCGGTGGTGCCCAGCAGGGCGGAGGCGGCGACGGCCAGTGAGAGCTTGCGGGTGCGGGTGTGGTTGGTCAACATCATTGTGATCCTTCGCGAAGAGTGATGGGTTCAGTGAGTGGAGCATCCGGCGTGGCAGGACTGCCGGCGTTGATTCAAAAGCTTTGACCGATGAACCCGCATGGTCAAGGAAAAACAGGTCCCTTCGGTGGCGCCCGGCGAGCGCCGCAGTGGCGATCCGCGCCTTTGGCAAATGTGACTTGCGCGACATTTCGGGGTTATTTGACGATCAATGCCTCAACAGCATTGATCCATCCAATCTGCGTGTTGGACGTGAATTGATTGGTCTTCCTAGGATGCTGGTATGCCCACAAATACCAGCGCCATGACGCACTCAAAGAACTCCCCCATCACCGACGACGCCATTCTGCGCGTGGGACCGGTGAATCCAGAGGTGGCCCAGGCCCTGCAGGCCGACTTCGGCGCGCAGGCGCTGCCCGAGCCAGGCCCAGAACGCGAAGCACTGCTCGAGGAGCACGGAACGCAGATCCGCGTGGCCGTCTGTTCCGGACGCATCGGGGTGGACTCGGAGCTGATGCAGCGCCTGCCAAATCTCGAGGCGATCATCAATTTCGGAGTGGGCTACGACGCCACCGATGTTGCCCAGGCCCAGGCCCGCGGCATCGTAGTCAGCAATACCCCGGACGTGCTGACCGAGTGCGTGGCCGATACTGCGCTGGGACTCTACCTGTCGACGCTGCGCTCGCTCGGCGCTGCCGAACGCTTCCTGCGTGCGGGCGCCTGGGCTGCCGGAGAGAATTTCCCGCTGGCCACCCGGGCCAGCGGCACGAAGGTAGGCATCCTTGGCCTGGGCCGCATCGGCCAAGCAATCGCAAACCGCCTAGAAGCTTTTGGGTGTGAAATCCACTATCACAACCGCTCGGAAAAGCCCGATAGCCGTTATGCCTACCATCCCTCGGCCCTCGCCTTGGCTGAGGCCACCGATGTGCTGATGATCGCCGCGGCCGGTGGACCCCAGTCCGCTGGGCTGGTGGACCGCGAGGTCATCGAAGCCGTCGGTCCGCGCGGATTCATCATCAACATTGCCCGCGGTTCGGTCATCGACGAACCAGCGCTGGTCCAGGCCCTGGCTAATAAGGACATTGCAGGGGCAGGGCTGGATGTTTTCACCAAGGAACCGAGCGTCCCCGCCGAACTGTTGAACCTGGACAATGTCGTGCTGCTGCCCCACGTGGGCAGCGGAACCCACGAAACCCGCGCCGACATGGCAGCCTTGACCCTGGGCAATTTGCGCTCCTATCTGGAGGATCGCACGCTGCTCACTCCGATCTCCTGATCGGTTCCCCAGCTCGATGCTGGCCCACCGGCATCACCACTTCTGCCGAAGCGGCGACGAGCGGCCGATTTTGCCATGCAAGGCCGGCCGCTCGCCGCGGATTTTGGTAGGAGAATCAACAACCTCCCAGCGCAGCGAACTTCCTTGGCATCCAGAGCAGTGATTGCTGAACCCGGCACAGCTCTCAAAAGCAGTGCGCTGGCACTGCTGCCGGCTGTTGCCGGGCGGGCCGCCTTCGTTCGCCGCCCCGGCTGGCAACTGGCGAAACCCGTTGCCTATTTCCCTGCGCTGCCGCCGTCACCCGCTTTCCGAGGGGTCGTATCATTCCCCTGCAATTCGGCCAGGTAGAGTTCGCGCAATCGCTGCGCCGCGGGATTCCCGGCCTCAGACTCCCACGCCAGGAAGATGTCCGAGTGGTTCAGCTCCTCCATCCCGCCCGGACCCACCAGCTCCTCGAAGACCACCCCCGGCGGGGCAAAGTCGCGGGCACTGGCTGGCACCAGGGAGACGCCCAAGCCCACCGAGACCAGCGCCATCAGCGCTGGGATCTGGCTGGCCACCTGGGTGACCGTGGGGCTGACACCCACCGAATCAAACAGCCGCAGCACCAGATCGTAGAAGTAGCGCGCCTCGTGGGTGGAGTACATCATCAGCGGCAGGCCGACCAGTTCCTTGATCAGCACCCCCTTGCCGGTTTCCAGGTGGTGCCCGGCCGGCAGCGCGACGACCAGCCGATCCTTCTTGACCAGGTGAGTTTGCACGCCCGGCCGGTGCACCGCCGGGCGCAGCAGCCCCAGGTCGATCTGTCCCTTGCTCAGCGCATCGAGCTGGTCGATGGATACACCCTCGCGCAGCACCAGCGTGATCTCCGGCAGTTCGCGGGCCGCCAGCGCGAGCAGCTGCGGCAGCACCGACTGGCCGGCTACCGAGGTGTAGCCGAGGATCACGGTGCCCGATTCCCCGGTGGCGACCTTGGAGACTTCCAAACTGGTTTTCTGGCACAGATCCAGGATGCGCCGCGCGTTGGGAAGCAGCACCTGTCCTGCCGCGGTCAGCGCCACCTGCCGCGAGGTGCGGGTGAACAGCTTGGCATCCAATTCGCGTTCCAGCAGCTGGATTTGCCGGCTGAGCGGGGGCTGGGTCATATTCAGCCGCTGCGCCGCGGTGCCGAAGTGCAGCTCCTCGGCCACGGCCACGAAAGATTCCAGCTGGATCAGCGAGAACATCAAGTCACTCCTTGAATTGCTGGTTGCCAATTTTATCTTGGACAGGTATCGATTCACTTTCTAGGGTGATTCTAAACGTCCCTTACCGACTGGAGCTACCCCCATGACGCAATCCCAATCCCACCGAATCGCCGATATCCAGATCACTCCTGTCGCCTTCGCCGATCCACCGCTGCTCAATTCCGTGGGCGTGCACGAACCGTATGCATTGCGCTCCATCGTGGTGCTGCACACCGAATCCGGCCACTACGGGCTGGGCGAGACCTATGGAGACAGCGCGCACCTGGCTCGGCTGGAACGCGCCGCCGGGTTCCTGCGCGGCACCGACGTGTTCAAGCTCAACCAGATCTCCGAGCTCGTGGAGGACTCGCTGCGCGGGGACCAGGGCCAGGGCGGGCACGGCACAGGCGGCATGGTCACCACCACTTCGCTGGCCGACCGGGTGCTTTCCGCCTTCAATGTCGCCGCACTGGATGCGCAGGGCAAGATCTTGGGACTGCCGGTGAACACGCTGCTTGGCGGAGCGGTCCGCGATCGTGTGGACTTCAGCGGCTACCTGTTCTACAAGTGGGAACGCCACCCGGGGCACGAGCCGGACGCCTGGGGCGAGGCGCTGGACCCCGAGGGCATCGTGCGCCAGGCACGCACCATGGTCGAACGCTACGGATTCAAGGCGCTGAAGCTCAAGGGCGGGGTCTTCCCGCCCGAGCAAGAGGCCGCCGCAATCGAAGCCCTGCACCAGGCCTTCCCCGGATTGCCGCTGCGTCTGGACCCCAACGGGGTGTGGAACGTGGCTACCGGGATCGAGGTGGGCCGGCGGCTGGACGGCGTGCTGGAATACCTGGAGGATCCGTGCCTGAGCGCGGAAGACAACGCCGCGGTGCGCCGGGCCATCCCGATGCCGTTGGCGACGAACATGTGCGTGGTTTCCTTCAATGACCTGCCCGAAGCGATCGAACGCAAAGCCATAGACATCGTCCTGTCGGACCACCACTTCTGGGGCGGACTCAGCCGTTCCGCGCTGCTCGCCGGCATCGCGCGCACCTTCGGCCTGAAGCTGTCCATGCATTCGAATTCGCATCTGGGCATCAGCTTTGCGGCGATGGTGCAGCTGGCTGCGGCGACCGAGAACATCGACTACGCCTGCGACACCCACTGGCCGTGGAAACGCCCGGACGAGGATGTCATCCTCCCCGGGGCGCTGGAACTGGCAGACGGTGCCGTCGCGGTGCCCGAGGCACCGGGCCTGGGGATCGAGCTTGACCCGGAGGGGTTGGCACGGCTGCACCAGCAATACCTGGACTGCGGGCTGCGCGAACGCGACGACACCGGCTACATGCGCCGCATCGACCCGTCCTTCGAGCTGGCGAGCCCCCGATGGTAGCGCCGTTGCGGGTGGTCGTCACCGACGCCATCGTCGCCCGCTTCGAGCCGCTGTTCCGCAGCCTGTCCCCGCACCACGACTGGCACTTTGCCGCCTCGATGGCGCCGGGGCCGCAACTGGAACTGATAGCCGAGGCCGACGTGCTGGTCTGCGCCCGGCTGAGTGCCGAGCAGGCCGCGGCTACCCGCGCCGGGCTGGTTCATGTCACCGGTTCCGGCACCGACCGGCTGGCACTCGACCAGCTCCCCTCCGGCACCACGGTGGCGCGCACCGCGCACCACGAACGGGCCATCGCCGAGCACATCCTGATGGTCATCCTGGCCGCGCAGCGCCGCCTGCTTGAAGTCACCGCGCAGTTGCGCGCTGGCAGCTGGCAGACCCTGGCCACCGATCCGCAAACGCCGCTGCACCGTACGCTCGCCGAGCTGACCATCGGCTTCGTGGGGCTCGGTGCCATCGGTACGCAGGCCCTTGAACTCTGCGGCAGCCTGGGTGCCCGCTGCGTCGCCGTGCGACGCACCGTCCCGGAGGAGCTCCCGCCCCATGCGGCCTGGGTGGGCACCATGGATGCATTGCCACGCCTGCTGTCCGAGGCAGACGTGCTGGTGCTCTGCGTGCCGCTGACCGATGAGACCACTGGTCTGATCGGCAGCGAGCAGCTAGCCGCACTGCGCCCCGGGGCAGTGCTGGTCAACGTCGCCCGTGGCCCGGTGCTGGACCTGGCTGCGTTGCACGAGGCGCTGGATTCGGGCCGCTTGGGTGCCGCGGCGCTGGATGTATGGTGGCAGGCTCCGGAGGGTATGCAGGCACCGGAGGACACCCGGCGCCTTGCCAACCATCCCCGAGTCATCGCTACCCCGCATTATTCAGGCCATTCGAACGACACCTTCACACGCCGGGTGCAGGAGATCTGTGCGAATATCGATGGCTACGCGAACTGCCTGCCCGTGCGAAACGCTGATTAGAATAGGAGTTATGCAAGAAGAAGAATTGATGCAGACGGTCGAAGAAGAATTCACCGCCATCTTATTGCGTGCCCGCCAAATGCTGATCCGTCGTGCCAAGATCATCCACCCGGATCTGCAGGACCCGGGGTACCGCTTGCTTGCAGTGGTCATCCGTGATGAGGCGCAGCAGCAGGGGGCGCTCGCAGAGAAGCTGCGCTTGGACAAGGCAACCATATCGCGCCTCGTGCAGCACCTTGAATCCTTGGACCTTGTCACCCGTACCCAGGATCCTTCCGATGGCCGGGCCCAGCTGGTTTCGGCAACAGATATAGCCAAGGAAAAATGGCGTTCGAGCGGCAACACGCTGCGTGAGGAACTGCGCCGCCAGCTCAAGGAATGGGAAGCATCCGAACTGAAGAACTTCGGAGATCTCCTGCACCGCCTCAACCACAGCTTTGACGAAATTCTCTAAACCGCTAGAGGAGCCGAAGCCTTGGAAACCCTACAGTTTCCAAGGCTTCGGCTTTTTAAGAATCAATCCATCAGTGCCAAGAAATCATCGGCATTCAGCGCGGCGCTCTGAGCGCCCTCGGCAGTGTCGCCCAAGACATCGTTGAACAGCTGCGTCTTCTTGGCCTGCAGCGCGAGCACCTTGGATTCGATGGTGTCCTTGGCTACCAAACGATACACATAGACGGGCCGGGTCTGCCCGATGCGATGGGCACGGTCAATCGCCTGTGCTTCGGCCTGGGGGTTCCACCACGGGTCAAGCAGGATGCAATAGTCCGCTGAGGTGAGGTTGATGCCGAATCCTCCGGACTTCAGCGAGATGAAGAAGACCGGGAAATCCCCCTCGCTGAAACCGTCAATCAGTTCCTTGCGCCGCGGTCCACTGGTGGAGCCGTCAAGGTAACCGTGCTCAATGCCCAGTTCCTCGGCGACGTCGCGTGCCTTGGACAGGAAGCTGGTGAATTGGCTGAAGACCAGGATTTTGTGTCCCTCGGAAACCGCATCCCCCATGAGCTCGCGCAGCATTTCCAGCTTCGCGCTGGGCGCATTGCCTTCGCCCACCAGCGAGGGATCCAAAGCCAGCTGGCGCAGCAAGGTGAGCGACTGGAGAATCTGGAAGCGATTCGAGTCGACATCGTCAACCAGGCCCAGCACTTCTTGCCGCACGCGCTGGAAGCGGCGGTCATAGGCTTTCCGGTGCCCTGGCTCCAGCTCGACTTCCAGGACCTGTTCGGTCTTTGCCGGTAGCTCGGGAACGACCTGCTCCTTGGTGCGGCGCAGCACGAATGGTCGCAGACGGTTCTTCAAGCGTTCCATCCGCTCTTGGTCCCCGTCGGCGATTGGCTTCTGGTAGTTGTCCTTGAAGGACTTCGCACCACCCAGCAGGCCAGGTGCGGCCAGCGAGACCAACGCCCACAGTTCCGTGAGGTTGTTCTCCATGGGCGTGCCCGTGACCACGAATTTGCACGGCACCGGCAGCTGCCGGGCCTGCTTGTAGCCCTTGGACGCGTGGTTCTTCAGCTGCTGGGCCTCGTCCATGATCATCACGTTGAATCCAGCGGCCTCGAAATCCTCATAGGCCAAGCGGAAGATCGTATAGCTGGTCACCACCAGCTGCGCATCACCGATCTGCGCAGCCAAATCCTGGCCGCTCTTCCTTGCCGTAGAGGTAATGCCGGTGATGCTCATCTGCGGGGCGAAACGCTGCGCCTCATTGATCCAGTTGCCCACCACAGAGGTAGGGGCAAGCACCAGGAACTTCTGGCTGGGATCTTCAACGCGAGCCTGTTCCAGGCAGGCCAGCAGCTGGACGGTCTTGCCCAGCCCCATGTCGTCGGCGAGGACCCCGCCAAGACCATGGGTGCGCAAGAAGTCCAGCCAGGACAGGCCATGGCTCTGGTAGGGGCGCAATTCGGCATTGAAGGTTCCCGATAGCGCAACCGGCTTCATCTCTTCGCCGCTTTGCAAGGCCTTCATGGTCTGCAGCCACTGGTTGTGCTGGGCTTCGATAATTCCCAGATCCACCAGTTCCTGCCACCAGTCGATGCTCAACTTGTGGATGCGGATCGTATCGCCCTGCACCGTGCCCAGCTCCCCGGCTTCGGAGATCAGCTGGCGCAGCTGGGCAAAATCCGCACCATCAATCGGGATCACCGTCAGGTCATCGAGGATGAGGTATTCATCTTGCTTGGTCAGGGCTTCGAGCAGCAGCGCGAACGGCACCTTGATCTCGCCGAGGAGCACTTCCACGGACAGGTCGAACCAGTCCCCCGTGCTTTCACCCGCTTCGACGCTGACAGTCGCGGGGGCATCGCTGATACGGTACTTCGGCAGCCGGTTCTGCTCCTCGATAATGACATCGGGATGCTCTTCCAGCAACGGCAGTACGTGGACCAGGAAGTCGATGGATTCAGAGGTGCTGAATTCCTTCGGAGGGAAAATCCCTGATGCGGTCAGTTGCCCCAGCGACCCCAGCTCGCCGAGCTTGTCCTGCACCGAAGCGGCAATTTCCTTTTCCACGGCATGCTGGCGAGGCCCCTTAGATGAGTACTCCCAGGAATAGCGCACGTTCAGCGGGGCTTGGATGCTTTCCAAGGACAGCTTGAGGCTGGGGCGCGCGGGAACCGGGATGCGGTAGCTGCCATCTTCGCTCTTCAGCGGCGCCATCACGCGCAATCGGTCCAGATGCTGGGTCTCGAAAAGATCGATGGCTCCATCCGGAATGATGTGCGCACCGGAGTCGATGAACGCCGCCAGTTCCTTCGTGACAGGTTCAGCGAACTGCGCCAATCCGAGTTCCTTGGCCTTCGGCAAGGGGCTGGAGGCGTAGGCCAGCAGGGTCGGTGGCGTACCGATCGGCAAGAGGTGGTGGTGCTCTTCGCGCGGCCCGCGCAGCTTGCCTTCCATGCGCAGGCCCTGTTCAGTGCGGCGCACATCCACGTGGGCCATGGCTGGTATCTCGCTGAATTCCACCGGGAGCTTGGCAGCGGAACCGCCGTTGACGATCTGCACTCCGGCGTCGCGCAGGGCCTCGAAGGCATCCAGCAGGTCCTGGCCAGGCAAATCCATCAGCGAGATCCAGTCCTTGGGATCCCATGAATGCCGGTAGGTGTTCTGTTCCACGTGTTCGCGCAACCGGTCCAGTTCAACGACCGCTCGGCGCTGCTTCTTGGAGAAGCGCTCATCGAAGGCGACGTTGCGCCAGCTGACTCCAGTCTGGACCCAAGGGCTCTTGGTGCCCCGGCGGGCCGGCCGCGCCTGCAAGGTCAGGACGTCCTCGCCACCGTAGCGGGGTTCGCTGACCACTTTCAGGATCAATCCCAGCGGTTCCCCGTCAACCAGTTGCTCATCTGGAATTGCTGGAAGCAGACGGTCCAGGGTTCGTTCCCACTGCGGCTTGCTGTTGCGTTTCCATGCGAAAGGGTCCACCCCGGAGTCGGAGACGAAGAAGCCCTGGTCCTCTTCGGTGGTGACTTCAATGAGCAAGGCGGCGACATCCTCGCAGGATTGAACGCCCGGATGCTTGCTGCAGAAGCTGGTGAAGCTGATATTGCCGCGGTTGATTTGCAGCTCGGCCATCACCGATTCGCGCAGCACCATTGCGGAAATGCGGGAAAATCCCGGCTTCATGTCCCGGTGGACGATCTCCACTTTTCCGGAATCGCAGAGGAACTGGCCCAGGTTGTATTCGGATTCGGTCACCAAGGTCTGGGCCGCAGAAAGTGTCAGCTGGAATTCCATACTCGCCGTTCATTGTTCGTGCAGTGGGTGCCCGAGAGCTCGATTCCATCTTAGCGAGCAGCCAGACAAGTTGCCCGATGACGAAAAGTTACCCTTGCCCTTTACGCGCTGGCACCTCAGCCGATAGAAAAGAACCACAGAATCACGAGTTCCGCTCTTTGAGCCCTGGCTGAGTGGACGGCAACCCTCCTGCGTCATTGTGCGGGGTGCCCCAGGTGAAGATTCGACGCATCTTGAACGCCAAGATGCGTAAGCGATGGCGCCCCTTGCGCCAGAAAGGGGATCAATTCCCCATGACTAATGCAGCATCTGCCCCAACCGTATCCGAAGACCGCGCACAGCGCCTGCAGGAAGCAGGCAAGGGCTGGGGCGAACGTATCTCGGCGGCCCCGCAAAGCGCCAAATTGACCTTTACCGTCGAGGGCGAGGGGTTCGATTCGGTAGCCAGCAACATTGTCTCCGGGAAGCACACTTTCCAGGTCGACGAACCAGCTGCCCTGGGTGGCAATGATATCGCGGCAAGCCCGGTGGAATATGCGCTCGGCGCGCTGATCTCCTGCCAGGTTGTGGTCTACCGCTTGTACGCGCAGAATCTCGGCATCCAGGTGGACGAGGTGAAGATCCAGGCCAACGGCCACCTCGATGTCCGTGGCCTCTTCGGCATCGACAAGTCCATCCGCCCGGGCTTCTCGTCGGTGGAACTGGATATCCAGATCTCCGGCCCCGAATCGGCCGAACGCTATGAAGAACTGCGCCAGGCAGTGGATGCCCACTGCCCGGTACTGGACCTGTTCGCCAACCCGGTACCGGTGACCACTGCGGTGAGCATCGCCAGCTAGCAAGTACAGCAATGGTGCCTCGGAGCACCTTTGCTGAATAGGAAAATAGAGCATCGCCCGCACAGGTCCAATACCTGCGCCGCCGATGCTCTGTTTATTAAACCCCGGTGGGAATTCTTCCCCAAGAGAAACCCACCGGGGCGCATTTTCGAGGTGGATCCCCCAAGCTATCCACCCCGAAATCTTTGCTAGCGCTTTTCTTCGATAGTCACGGTCCAGCCGTCGAAGTTTGCCGCGTTCACATCCAGGAAGTACTTTCCGGCGGTCTTATGCAGAGCTGTTTCCTCGCTCACCGGACCGTCAATCATGGCTTCGGGAAGCCCGCCGTCCTTCATCAGATCCGTCCCCTCGGTGAGAATGTAGATTGCGCCAAGGGACATATCTTCGCCGCCCTTGAATGAATAGGTCATGCGGGCTTCAGCCCCGGTGAGCTCGAATACCTTGCTGGCCTTGTCGGTCTTGCCGTCGAGGCTGATGACTTCCTCCCAGGTGGCCTCCACAGGCTCTTCTGCGGCAGGTTCCTCTGCGGCTGGTTCTTGTTCGGCAACGGCCGGCTCGGTCGGTTCGGACGCCGCCGAAGCCTCGGTGGTTGGTTCCTCGGCCATCGATGCGCCCTTGGTGACGGCTTGGTCAACAGCAGTTGCGGTGGAGACGGCGCTGCCGATTCCCACGACACCGCCGATGACCATCAACAGGATGCTGATGATCCACGCCAGCTTCTTGTGCTGCGCATAGCCTTCCAGGGGACGGCGGAACTTATCGGTCATGCCGCCGGTCAGGATGATGATCAGGTCGACCAGGGTCCAGATGCCAAACCCACCCAGGGTGAACAGCTTCAGCAGACCGGTGCCTACCTTGCCCAGGTAGAAGCGGTCGACGCCCAGGCCGCCGAGAAGCAGCGACAGCAGCCACGTCGTGACGAACGACTTCGGCGGGAGATATGGCGCTGGGTGCTGCGCCATTGGCGCAGGTTGTGCATTGGTGTAGCTCATGATGACTCCTTAGAAAATGTGATGATCACTGATATTTGGTGTGAGGGGTGCTACTGCTTCACCCAGGTGCCGCATCGGCTCGACTCGAAGTCCTGGCCCTTTTTGACCGTGACGGAGGGGCGCCCTCCGCCAGGGATGCCGTTGTCGATGATGTCGCTGCCATTGGTTCCCGTTGTGACCACTGCCCAGTAGCAGTCGCTGCCCACAGCTTCCTTGGCTCGATAGGTGCCGGCCTTGATGTCGCTGCCGACGGTCCACACCCCGTCTTCGACGGAATTCTCCAGCTGTTCCGCTTCGATCTTGCCGACCGCCTTTTCGCGGGCAGCGACCTTGTCTTCGGCGTCCTTCAGTTCCTGGTCCCGGGTATCCAGGTTGGCGGCCTGTTCATCCAGAGCTGCGCCGCGTTCCTCTACGGCTTCCTCCCTTCCGGCGATTCCGGCTTCCAGCTCGTCAAAGTCGGATTGCAGCGAATCGCGTTCCGCCGCCACCGCCGCATGCGACTCGGACAGGGCCATATATTCTTCGGATTCCTTCGGATCGACGAGGTCCATTCCCCAGAACACCCCTCCAACTAGGGCTCCGATGACGAGGACTGAGGAAAGGACGAGTCCCCAGCGCTTCTTCTCGGTCTTTGGCTTTTCCTCGACCCCGGCCCGGACCGTCGATGGTGATTGATTCTCGTTCATGGCTATTTCGCTCCCTCTATGAGCACGTTGACGCCGGTGTCCGGGTGGTAGGACCAGCTGGCCTGCAGCGAATCCCAGGTATCGCTCTGGGTTCCGTCCAGTGCCCGAGTCCGGTCCATTTTCTGCTGGGTTACTTCCGGTACGCCTAGCTCGTTGAGCATGCAGTAGTAGGCAATGAGGTTGGAAGTTCCGCTGTCCAAGTAGTCCTCGCCTTCGGTGTCCAGCTCGATGGCTGCCCCATCGTCCAGGACGTTGTATCCCTCAGGGTCGATGCCGCAGGTTTCGACAGCTTGGTCGATGACGCCTTGGCTCAATGCACTGCCGTTTTGCGCATCCGATAATGCGTTTCCGGAGCCGCTGGAACCGCCTGCGACGGAGAACCCGATCGCTACTCCCAGAACAGTTCCGATGGCCAGTCCAGCGCCGGCTGGCATCAGCCATGATTTCTTCGGGCGTTGCCTGAGCATTTCAGGCGGGACCATAGGTCCCTGCATCTGTGGTTCCACGTTTCCTCCAGGGGCGAGTTTTCGATGACTTCGACGTTCTTGCCTGGAGTGCCTGATTCGGCGATGCGGCATGATTCCGTCGTGAAACCAGATTGGATGACGCATGGAAAAGTTGATTAGTAAATAACTGATAATAGGGATTATCAGTGATCTTTATAGTCGATGAAGAATTCTTCTTGTAGGGTCAGAGTAATCAATCGATCGGGTATGGACGGAGGCAATGATGAACGCGCAAGAACTGATCTCCCTATCGGACATCGCACGCCTCGCCCATGTCCAGCGCCCTGTCGTTACCGTTTGGCGCAAAAGAAGCCGAGGCACTGAACTGCCCTTTCCGGAATCGAAACAGAAGATTGGCGCCCAGGAGCTATTCGCGTCCGAAGAAATAGTTCAGTGGCTGCAAGCAACCGGCCGCGGAAACAACCCCGAGTTCAAAGAAGATTCAGCGGCGTACTCAACTTTGGCGCGAGAGAACTTTCCTCTCGTCACTTCACTTCTGGCCCTGCAACAATTCTTGGGCCAGCCACTGGCACAGTTTTCGCCGAGCGGGCTTCTAGACGCTGCAGACGAACTGGATCCGGATGACGAGTACCTCTATTCAGAAATCGAAGCAGAGCAGGACAAATTAGCGTCCATCGTCGCGTATGTCGACAAGCTGATCGACGCGTCTTTCGGAGCGCTGCCCGCGTTTGAGTCGCTGCTCGAGGATCGTTTTCGGTCCAATGAAATCGAGATTAGCCGCGCTGCCCTATCGGAAGCTGCCCGCCGGCTTATCGCCAAGTGCGCACTGGAGCTGGCAGGCTCGGATTCTGTCTTCCACGAGGCCACTCCAGGAGGCAGCGACCTTGTATATGGGCTGATGCAACTAGTAGAAGAATCGACTTTACTGCAGATCCGGCTTCCCGTTGCCAAAGAACAACACGACATTTCCCGGCTGACCGTCCGCAGGCTGAAGATGCTACTCGCTGCAAATGAGTCTTTCATGGCTGCTTCCCCCGCGAATGGCTTCAACCCGATAATCCATCTGGCCCAGTTCCCCTCTCCGGGAATGCAGAAAGACGACCCGCTGTCGGTCTTGCAAGCCATCGATGACCTGGTCCTTGAACTTGGCCCCAGTGACAGCGCCATCATCATTGCCCCGGCGAGCGCCTTGGTCAATGCCGCAGACCAAAAGGCAGTCTCTAACGTGAGGGCGTCCATCTTGCGCATGGGACGGGTTCGCGCTGCGATTTCTCTGTCGCAAGGCCATTTCCTCTTCAAGCCACGGACTGCTCTTGGCTTGTGGGTCATCGGTCCAGATAACTCGGATGTCCCATTGGCGGAGCGTCGCATCATGCTTGCTGATCTCAGCGACTTGCCATTGGATGACAATGTCGCGGATGATCTCGTTGCAGATCTGGCGGCAAGCCTCATGGAACTCCACGGACTCCGAGCGCACTCTTTCAGGTTCGCCCAGTGGGGACTAACCAGCAGGATCATCGCCAGTTCCCGCGGGCTGATTCCGCGGAATCGGGCTACACGCCAGCATCCGCACACAGGCCCAGCATCTTTGGCGGCGCATCAGGTTGCTTTCGAGCAACTGCTGGAGGAGCTGAATGAAACCAGCACTGCGCGCCCTCAAATGGACTGGGAACTGCAGCTGCGCGGAACAAACGCGCAGCCTGTCGAGCATGCCGGGCTCGCTACCTTGGACGACTTGGTATCCCAAGGACAGGTACAGGTCCTGTCGGGAACACGATTCGGCAAAGATTCATTACTCGCGTCCCTCCAGCACGGAATAGGTGTTTGGAATTCAGCGGATATCCGGGGTGGGCAGCCCACCACTGCAATTTCGTATTTCGACCTCGCACAATCTTATAGCCGTGCAGCACTTACCGAGCCCGGGGACATCGTCTTCAGTTCCGCAGGCAATCCGACCGCCACAGTTGATATTGAAGGTGCGAAAACAGTGAACTTCCCGGCAAGGATTCTCCGCATCAAATCAACCGCTGATTCCGGGCTTCACCCAGAAGTCCTTGCCACGGATATCAACGAGGCCTCAACCGCGAACTGGCGGCAGTGGGCGGTTCGAACGCTTCCGCCGAGTACGCATGAGGCAATGAGTCGCGCGCTTCAGGTAATCGAAGAGGAACGCCAACACGCAGCCAACCGCATTGAGCTTTTGAATGCTATGTATCGCCAAATTACCGGCGCATTATTGTCCGGTGGACTTGAGATACTTGTTCCAGAACGTTTAAGGAAGGACGTCCCCAGTGGCGAGAACTAAAAAGGTGGCGGCCGCAGCTGCCCCAAGCACGATGAAGGAACTCAAAGATACTCTGTGGAAAGCCGCAGATAAGCTTCGAGGATCCATGGATGCTTCCCAATACAAGGACGTAATCCTTGGCCTGGTTTTCCTCAAGTATGTCTCCGATGCTTTCACCGAGCGCCGCGAGCAATTGGCAGCAGAACTTGCCGCTGACGGTATGACAGAAGAACAAGTGGCCATGCTGGTGGACGATGTCGATGAATACCTCGGCCAAGGTGTGTTCTGGGTTCCAGCAAACGCGCGATGGGAGTACCTGGCACAGAACGCTAAGGGACTGTCGGCACTCGACGGTGAAGCTCCCAAGAACATCGGCGAGCTGATCGATGCAGCCATGGATGCAATCATGGCTTCCAATGCAACGCTCACCGGCACCCTGCCACGCGTCTTCAACCGCGAGTCGGTGGACCAGCGCAGACTCGGTGAACTGCTAGATCTGCTGAACACCACGCGCTTCACCGGCCAAGGTTCTGGACGTGCACGCGACTTGCTCGGCGAAGTCTACGAATACTTCCTGGAAAAGTTCGCACGTGCCGAGGGCAAGCGCGGCGGAGAGTTCTATACGCCTGCAGGTGTGGTCCGTGTCTTGGTGGAGGTCTTGGAACCGACCAACGGCCGCGTCTATGACCCAGCCTGCGGTTCAGGTGGCATGTTCGTGCAGACCGAGAAGTTCTTGGACGCCCACAATGCAGATCGCACTGCGATCTCCGTCTACGGTCAGGAACTGAACGAACGCACTTGGCGCATGGCCAAGATGAACCTGGCCATCCATGGCCTCAATGCCAATCTAGGGCCGCGTTGGCAGGACACCTTTGCACGCGATGTGCACCCGGAGATGCAAGCCGACTACATCATGGCCAATCCCCCATTCAACATCAAGGACTGGGCACGCAATGAGTCGGACCCACGCTGGCGTTACGGTGTTCCACCGGCAAACAACGCGAACTACGCGTGGATCCAGCACATTATCTCCAAGCTTGCACCAGGCGGCAGCGCTGGCGTAGTCATGGCAAACGGTTCCATGACGTCGAATTCCGGGGGCGAAGGTGATATTCGTGCCCAATTGGTCGAAACCGATCTAGTTTCCTGTATGGTCGCGTTGCCAACTCAGCTTTTCCGCTCCACTGGAATCCCTGTGTGCACTTGGTTCTTCGCCAAAGATAAGACCGCCGGTGTTCATGGGTCAGTTGACCGCACGGGACAGGTGCTCTTCATCGATGCCCGAAACTTGGGCCACATGGTGGACCGCGCCGAACGTGCACTGAGCGACGCGGATATCACACTGATCGCTGATACTTTCCATGCGTGGCGCGGCAACGTATCTGCAGAAGGCAAAGATTACGCGGACGAAGCAGGATTCTGCTATTCGGCAACGCTGGCGGAGATCAAGGAAGCAGACTACACGCTCAACCCAGGGCGCTACGTTGGAGCAGCCGAACCTGAAGATGACGGCGAACCCATTGAAGAGAAGATCGCCAGGCTCAAGATAGAACTGTTCGAGCAGTTCGAGGAGTCCGAGCGTTTGGCGCAGGTTGTACGCGAACATTTGGAGAAGATCTCTTGAGCCCTATAAAACCAACAAGGCTAATAGATGCTGGGATACAGGTACTGGATTGCGAACATAAAACTCCTCCGCCTGTAAGTGCGGGGTTCCCCTACATCGCAATTCCCGACATTCAAAATGGTCGCATCAATACATCGAAATCTCGACTGATTTCCGCTGAAGATCTGAAACTCTGGACTAGACGGCATAAACCCCAAGGCGGCGATATCCTTGTAACTCGCCGAGGTCGGGTCGGAGATACAGCGCCTGTTCCGAGTGACTTGGAATGCGCCATTGGGCAAAATCTCGTTCTACTACGTTCAACAAATGAAAACGTTGACCAAGACTATCTTAGGTGGGCTGTTCGCAGCCCACAGTGGTGGGCAGAGGTGGAACGGTTAACGAACGTTGGAGCAGTTTTTAGTAGCTTGAATGTAAGGGACATTGGACAGATTCGGCTCATATTTCCTGATTTGTACATTCAACGAGCGATCGCTAAAGTTCTCGGTGCCCTCGACGATAAGATCGCGGCCAATGTCAAACTCGCTGAAATGTTGACTGAGGTCGCAATGGCAAAATTCAAAGCATGTGCGAAATCTAGCCACAGGTCTGTTCCGTTGAGTGACCTTGTGACCACCCAGTATGGGATCACTACTTCGTCTCACGATGGCCCTGGCCCACAGTTTCTTCGGGTTACTGATATCAATAAAAAGCCTTGGATTGAATGGGAAACAGCACCATATTGCACTGTCAGTGAGCCTGAACTAGCCAAATACAAAGTACATCCTGGCGACATTCTTGTGGCTAGGATGGCTGATCCTGGTAAAGCAGCATATGTTGATCCAGGAGACCCGGAGGCAGTCTTCGCTTCATACTTGGTCAGGCTGAGAGCACTTGATAGCCGTCTAGCGTTGTTCATTTACTACTATCTGCGATCTGATGTGTATAAGAAGTATACAGAGGGAGCCATACAAGGTTCGGTCCAAAAGAACATGAATGCCAAGGTAATTGTTGCCTCTGATATTTCAATGCCTGAGCCCGAAATGTTGAGCAAGTTCAACGAGGTCGTGACCAAGATACGTGCTCAAATACAATCCGTTTTGAAGCAGAATCTGAAGCTCTCCGAAACACGCGACACTCTGCTCCCACACCTCATGTCAGGCAAGCTGCGCGTCAAGGATGCCGAATCGCTCGTAGAGTTCGTCGTGTAACCAATTGGCAATTCGTCGCGCATACCGGGAAGTTCTCGTTATGACTAGCTACACATGGAAAGGCAGGCGATATGAATTCGACTGACAGTACGTCCGACTCAAATAATACTGTGCGGTTCAACAGCACACCGCCTACTTCAGGCCTTACCACGTGGTGTCCGATACTTCTCGACTCGATCAGTGATCGAGTTTCGAACGGACAGCGGCGTGCCAATGTAGTCGCCAATCAGGAATTGGTCACTACCTATTGGAGCGTTGGACACGACATCCTCGAACGCCAAACGGAACAAGGACGGGGCTCCACTGTCATTGACCGGCTCTCTGCCGACCTTCGTGATCGCTTTTTTGGAATCAAGGGATTTTTTCCGCGAAACCTGAAGTACATGCGCTCCTTTGCCGATACCTGGGCAGCCACGGCAATTGTGCAATCACCGCTTGCACAATTGCCGTGGTACCACCACATAGCACTTTTGGAAAAGCTCAATGACGAATCCACGCGACTTTGGTACGCACGTATGGCGTTATCCGAAGGTTGGCCGCGCAACCACCTGGTGCGCCAGATAGTGACCCGTCTGCATGAACGTTCCGGGCAGGCAACCTCCAATTTCGACACGGACTTGCCCTCCTCAACTTCGTTCATCGTCCAGAACGCAACTAAAGACTCCTACATCTTTGATTTCCTGGAACTTACCAAAGCCCACAATAAACGGGCACTCGAAGCCCAGCTGTTGCAGCACGTCGAACGTTTCTTATTGGAACTTGGACGAGGATTTGCGTTTGTCGGAAGGCAACTACGGTTGGATGTAGCCGGCGATGAGTTCTTCCCGGACCTGCTCTTCTACAATTTCATCCTTCGCCGTTTCGTTATAGTCGTGCTGAAGGCTGGCAAGTTCGAGCCCGGCCACCTCGGCCAGCTGGGCATGTACATGAGCGCAGTCGATGTCTTGCTCGCCCAGCCCGGAGATGATCCCCCCTATCGGCTTGCTGTTGTGCAAGAGCAAGAATTCGGTGGTGGCCGAATATGCACTGCGTGGCTTCAGCTCTCCCATGGGTGTCGCCGAATGGGCCGCCGAACTCAAGGATTCTCTGCCAGAAAGTATTTCCCGCAGCTTGCCGAGTATCTATGAGCTGGAGGCAGAACTTACAAATGCAGGAACCAGCGCTCCAGACGATTCTTCGCTCCGAGATTAAGGATTCAACTAGATGACAATGAATACCAGCTTCTCCGAAGCGGACCTTGAAGGCCTCGTTCTCGAATGGCTCGGCGACGGATGGCGTCCTGCCCACGGACAGGACATTGCTCCGGGCACAGGCGAGCGAGAATCCTGGGATGAGTTGCTGATCCGTCCGCGTCTGCACTCCGCGCTACGCCGCCTGAATCCTGGCGTCCCGGAACAATATCTGCAGCAGGCCTGTGCGGAAATCGCGGCTCCGGCATCCCAGGATGCGATCACCGAGAACTACCGCATTCACAAGATGTTCGCGGACGGCTACCGGATGACCTATCTGGATCCGGACGGAACCGAGCAGAATCCCACCTTGCGACTAATCGGTGCCGAAGAGACAGATAATGATTGGCTCGCCGTCAGTCAGGTGTCCTTGGTCCAAGGCGACTACAAGCGCCGCTTCGATGTCGTCTTGTACTGCAACGGCATGCCGGTGAGCATCATGGAGCTTAAGCGGGCCGGCTCCAAGAGCGCGGATGTCGCCGCCGCCCACGCCCAACTGCAGACCTATCTGCGGGAATTCCCGCTGGCATTCCGCTTCTGCGTATTCACGTTCGCCTCCGACGGCCTTGATGCCAAGTACGGCACACCCTTCACCCCGCTGAATCATTTCTCCCCGTGGAATGTGGATGATGACGGTGTTCCCGTCCCCGCGGACACTGTCATCGACGGAGATGTTGTCCTGCCGATCGAGACTGCCATTGCAGGGTTGTATAACCCGACTCGTTTCCTCCAGCTGCTGCGCTCCTTCACTGCCTTTGATGCCGGAGCGGAAGGGCTGCTCAAGCGCATCGCGAAGCCGCACCAGTACTTCGCCGTCACCAAGGCCGTCGGATCAACCGTGGATGCCGTGCGCACCAACGGCAAAGCCGGCGTGGTCTGGCATACCCAGGGCTCGGGCAAGTCCATGGAAATGGAGCTCTACACCGCGTCGGTCATGCGCCACCCAGCGCTGAAGAACCCTACGGTAGTGGTGATCACCGACCGCAATGAACTCGACGGACAGCTCTATTCCGGGTTCGCGCGCTCCCAACTGCTGCCTGATACACCCAAGCAGATCCGCCGCCGCAGCGAGTTGCGCTCTGAGCTTTCCGGGCGGGTTACCGGAGGTATCTATTTCACCACCCTGCAGAAATTCGGACGCACCAAGGATGAGAAGGCAGCGGGCACGGAACACCCGCTGCTTTCCGACCGGAAGAACATCATTGTCATTGTCGACGAGGCGCACCGCAGCCACTACGACGATTTGGACGGCTATGCCAGGCATCTGCGCGACGCGCTACCCAACGCCACGCTCATCGCGTTCACCGGAACCCCGATCTCCTTCGAAGACCGCAATACCCGTGATGTCTTCGGCGACTACATCGACGTCTACGATCTTTCCCGGGCTGTGGATGATGGCGCCACCGTGCCTGTCTACTTCGAGCCACGGCTGATCAAGGTGCAGCTGGTCGACGGACGCACCTTGGAAGATCTGGACGCGGATGCCGACAGTGTGACCTTGGGCCTGGATGACACTGAGCGGGCGCGTATTGAGCAGTCCGTGGCTGTGGTCAACGCAGTCTATGGCGCACCGGAACGGCTGGCTGAACTGGCCCGGGACCTGGTTTCACATTGGGAGTACCGCCGGGACACCGTGGCCCCATTCATCGCTGACGCTTCCGGCGCGCCAACCTTCGGCAAGGCCATGATCGTCGGCGGCACACGCGAAATCTGCGCGAATCTCTATTCCGCCATCATTGCTCTGCGGCCCGAATGGCATTCCGACGAGCTGGACAAGGGCAAGATCAAGGTCGTGTACTCCGGTACCGCGTCGGACGTACCTCCGGTCTCCGATCACGTCCGCCGCGACTCCGCGAATAACGTCATCAAGGAACGCCTCAAAAATCCTGAAGACGAGCTGGAATTGGTCATCGTCAAGGACATGATGCTTACCGGATTCGATGCCCCTCCGCTGCATACACTGTATCTGGACCGACCGCTCAAGGGCGCCTTGCTCATGCAGACTCTAGCGCGCGTCAACCGCACCTTCCGTGGAAAGAGCGATGGCCTGCTTGTCGCATATGCCCCGCTGGCTGAAAACCTCACCAACGCGTTGGCTGAATACACTGCCGATGACCGCAAGAACCAGCCCGTAGGCAGGAATATTGATGAAGCCATTGCCCTGGTAGTGGACTTGGTCAGCCAGATCCGTGATCTGCTCTCCGGCCACGATTGGAAAGCCGTGCTCGGCAAGCCCGGACCGAAGTCGTTCCTGAACGCCGTCACCGGCGCGGTCAACTACCTTCGTGATCCTGCCACCCCGGGAAACAGCGGAGTAGCCAAAGGTGCGCAGCCTCTGGCCGTCCAGTACCGGACCACCGCCGGTCGTCTTGCACGGGCATGGGCACTGTGCACCGGTTCCGGCAAGCTGGAAGAGCTCCGCCCGGAGATCCAGGTCTACGAGGAAATCCGCGTGTGGATGGGCAAGTTCGATGCCCAGGATCGCCAAGCGCGAGGCCTTCCCGTACCGGAGGAAATCCAGCGGCAGCTGGCCCAGATCATTGCCTCGGCAACCGACGCAACCGGCAAGGTCCTGGATATCTACGAGGCGGCGGGAATGCCGAAACCGTCACTCAGCGACCTGACACCGGAATTCGTCGCCAAGACGCAAAAGGCCCGGAATCCGCAGCTGGCCATCGAAGCGTTGCGCAAACTGGTAGCCGAAGAATCCGCGAAGTCCACCAGGAATAACGTCATCCGCCAACGTGCTTTCTCTGAACGCATCACAGAACTGATGACCAAATACACGAATCAGCAACTGACCTCCGCAGAAGTCATCGCTCAACTTGTGGAACTGGCCAAAGAAGTGGCCGAGGAATCCAACCGCGGCCAGAAGTTCACGCCGCCCATGGATAATGACGAGCTGGCTTTCTATGACGCGGTGGCGATGAATGAATCTGCGCTTCTGGGGCAGGGCGAAGACATGCTCGCCACCATTGCCCGCCAGCTGGTCCAGGTGATGCGCAGGGATGTGCGCACCGACTGGACCGTTCGCGAGGATGTCCGGGCCAAGCTGCGGTCATCGGTCAAACGGCTTTTGATCTTGAACGGATATCCACCAGACAACCAGCCCGAAGCCATTAAGCTCGTCATCGAGCAAATGGAATCGATGGCGCAACGAACAACTTTGGAAGGTGCCTAACATGGCTATAAAGTTCGATGATGTATTGGTCATCGGGATTGCTTCAAGTGCCCTGTTTTATTTGGCAGAAGGTCATGAGATTTTTGAGACACAAGGCCGAGACGCTTACCAAGCCTACCAACGTGAACATCGCGACGAAATTCTTGAGCCAGGGCCAGCTTTTAGCTTCATCAAAAAGCTGCTGGCGCTCAATGACCTTAGCGATGAAAAGGATCTGGTCGACGTAGTACTTTTGTCGCGAAACAGTCCTGATACCGGTTACAGAGTCATGAAATCGATTAAGCACTACGGGTTGGACGTCAACCGCGCCGCCTTTACCCAAGGCGAGTCACCATTCGTTTACCATCGATCATTTGGTATCGATCTTTTCCTGTCCGAAAACGACCGTGATGTTCGAGAGGCCAATTCTGTAGGTTGCCCGGCAGGGAGAGTATTCACGCCAACTAAGCCGAACACCGCCCCGAACGATTCGGAAATGGTTCGACTAGCTTTTGACTTCGATGGGGTTATCGGCGATGATTCGTCCGAGCAGATCTACAAGGACAAGGGGCTACCGGCTTTCAGAGAGTACGAGTTTTCGCATCAAAACGAGCCTGTTAAGGATGGGCCCCTTAAAGCGTTTTTCATGGCTATAGCACATATCCAGAAGTTGGATCGGCAGCGTGCTCGAGATGACGAAACATACGAAAGAAGGCTAAGGACTTCCATAGTAACAGCCAGAAATAGTCCGGCTGAGATGCGAGTACTAACAACGCTTGAGTATTGGGGAGTCGACGTCGATGATGCGTTTTTCCTCGGTGGGATCGAGAAAGGTCCAGTTCTCGAAGTATTAGGCCCTGATATCTTTTTCGACGATCAGCTGACTCATATTGAAAGCGCATTTGAGCATACTCTGTCAGCTCATGTAATCTTTGGCGTTCGAAATGATCCACTTTTGGAAACTGACGGAGTAAGTTAATGTCGCAAAAAACGCCAAGGCAACCATGGAAAAGATTCACTTCTTATTTAGCTGATCTTTCCTCAGCAAATAAGTGCATTGCAATACTCATGATCGCCAGCATTGTGATTCAGATATTGACTTTTTTGGGCATTGTGAAGGAACTTGATAATAAAACATTTGCCATTATAAGCTTCGCTTTATTAGCCCTTCTTGCAGTTGTTCTTGATTCACAAGTCCAACAAAAACGTGCATTCGATGCATCTCAACGTTTCCATCTTCAAACCAAAGAATCGCTTTCAACTAGCAAAACGTCTTTGGACACCTTGCTATTGCGTAGAGCGCCATTCGATGTTCGGCCAGAATTCATCAAACCAGAGCTTGACAGTTTACTGGATCCGCAAAGTGTTCGTTTATGGAAGTTTCGAGGTGGGTCGGGTCGCTGGCAGCGGTCGACGGTTCTGCCCACTTTGGCTCAAGTACCAACAGCAGACGTCAAGTACAAGATGCTTATTCTCGACCCGCGAAGTGAGACCTTATGCGGCCAATACGCCAAATATAGAAATACGCATCGCCGTCGTTCCGATGCGGACAACATCGATGGGAAGACTAGCGCAAGTCAAGATACCGCACGATCCGTTTCCAATGAACTTTTGGCGTGCATCGTGGCCGCAGCATGGTTTACTGCCAAATCTCGCGTGCAGGCTCGCGTCTTTTTAAGCCAAACGTACAGCCCACTACGTATGGACTTGAGCGCAACAGGTGCTATGCTCACCGTTTCAGATCCCAACGAGCCCGGATTGATGTGCAGAGCAGATTCATGGTTATACAAAGCATTAGACGATGAATTCGAGCGCAACATCGAACAGTCCCCCGCAATTTTTTTTGGTCATGATGTGGGGGTCATTCACCAGGAACCAGTTTTGAATGCAAATGTCGTTACGCAAATCTTGCAAAATTGTCGCGTTTCGGCCGAGAACGAAAGTACACATTTGTTGTCCACCGATTTTCTAAGCCAGCTTGACACCGAACACCTCGCATCACTTGCGTTAAAGCAATAAAAGGAATGAGCATGATACAGGGACTCGCTCAAGTGCTACTACGAGAGAAAGATGTTAAGCCCTCGGGCAAGATCTTGGAAAACATAGTCGACGAGATTGCCGGTTCGATACACAGAGTACCTATAACGTTACATCCGTTGGGGTTCGTGCACTTTGACCTCACTAATTTAGTCGACTTTGACGATGATTCCTTTGCCCGTTTCCACATCTGGGATCCTAGTCTCGCTCCGCCAGACGAGGGCGGCTCCATACATGACCATACTTGGGAGCTGAATAGTTTGGTGTTAAAAGGGAATCTTCGTAATCGCAACTACCGGCCGTTGCCAGACAAGGACGGACAGTTTGTTGCAACTCGTGTAATCTACGGACACCGAAATTCGTTCATTCCGGCTGGGAACTATTCGCTGGAATTGGTTTCTGACCAGACCCTGCGCGAAATGGATACCTATTCTATTCCCAGCCGATTGGTTCATGAGTCGACCCTACTGTCATCTGTAGCTGTCACCTTTGTTGTTGGGACTCCCGATGAAATGGCCAAAACGCGTGGCCCACTGCTGCTAAACAGCCACACGCAATATCGTTCCGGGACTTCACATAGAAAACGACTCAGCGACAGGCACGGAATAACCCTTCTCCAGGAAATTGTCTAATTATCCGTCCAGTATCCCAATCAAAGAGCAATCCGCTAACCTTTGAGGCGGCATCCAGGATGGCCAGGCCCAATTACTCTTTAGTGCATGTCGGTGCACTTACCGGGTCTGCGAGTAGAACCAGTTGATGTGCTCTTCGAGCAGCTGGGCTGCCCGTTCGCGCTGATTCGTCGCAAAGGCGTGGTGGATGGCCTTGTGCTGGCGGCGCAGCACGCGCACCACCGGTTGCCAGGCCTCGTCGCTGGGCACCGATTCGGAGACATAGTCGCTGATCGAGTTGCGCAGCGATTCCATCATCGATTCCACTACCGAGTTGCCGGCCATGGAGGCCAGGAGCACATGGAACTCGGCATCAATGCGGTGGAAGGCCTCGCGCGAGAGCTGCGCGTCGTCCATGCGCATGATCAGCACCGCGGTGCGGTCAATGACCTGCTGGGCATGGATCGGATCGCGCGGCGTCATTTGCGCTGCCCAGGTTTCCAGCAGGATGCGAGATTCGACGATCTCGCGGACGTTGATCCCCTTGGCCGCCAAGTGCAGGCGCAATGCCTGCGAAATGCCTGCCGAGGGGTTGGAGATGATCACCGCTCCGGAGTTGGGCCCGGAGCCGGTTGAAGTCTTGATAATGCCCATCACATCAAGGATGCGGATGGCATCGCGGACCGAGGCCCGCGAGATCCCATGCTGCTCCGCGAGCGCACGCTCGCCGGGAAGCTGGTCTCCAACGGAGAGCTTCTCCTTGCGCAGATCCTCTTCAATTGCTTGGAGAACAATCTGGTACGCACGCGGAGCTGGGTTTACTGGCATCGGATCTATTTTAGCCGTTCACGGCTAAGGCAGCATCCAGGACAGAACCGGGGTGGACTGCAGGTAAACCAAGCAGCACAGCACCAGCAGCATGCCTACGGACCAACCGGCAACCTTCTTGAGGATCACCGACTCCTGGCCTTCCATCTTCACCGAGGTAGCGGCGATGGCCAGGTTCTGCGGGGAGATCAGCTTGCCGACCACGCCGCCGGAGGTGTTGGCGGCAACCAGCAGGTTCGGATCGATGCCGGCATTGATGCCAGCGGTCTGCTGCAGCTTGGCGAACAGCGCGTTGGCCGAGGTATCCGAGCCGGTCACCGCGGTGCCGATCCAGCCCAGGATTGGCGACAGGAAGGCGAAGAATGCGCCGGTGCCTGCCAGCCAGGTGCCAATGGTGATGGTCTGGCCCGAAAGGTTCATTACGTAAGCCAGGCCGAGGACCGACAGGATGGTCAGCGCGGCGTAGCGCATGTTGTAGACGGTCTTGCCGATTTCGGCAGCACCCTCGGCGAAGGTCATCTTGTACTTGCCGTTGCCGTCGTTCTTCGCGTAGACCAGGGCCACGATCAGGCCGGTGATCAGCAGCAAGGTGCCCGGGGAGGATAGCCACTGGAAGTTGTAGATGGTCGAAGATACCGCTTCGCCATCAGCATTCAGGATCTTGCCGTCCAGTCCTGGCCAGCCGAACTTGATGTCCGTGGTTGCCAGCCATGCAGGAATGTCCACGCCCAGCTTCCACAGCTTGGCCACGCCGAAGATGACGATAACCAGCAGGTACGGGAACAAAGCCATCCAGGTGTTGACCGGGTGCAGCTTGGCATTGGCCTCGTATGGAATAGCGGCGGCTTCAGCAGTCAGCACGCGCTGGCGTGCCTCGTCGGCACCCTTTGGAGTCCAGAAGCGCAGCAGGATCACTGCGGCGGCCAGGCCAACCAGCGCAGCAACGATATCGGTCAGCTCATAGGAGAAGTAGGTCGAGCACAGCCACTGGGCGACACCGAAGGAAATGCCGATGGTCAGCGTTGCCGGCAGGGTCTGGCGCATGCCGCGCCAGCCGTCGAGGATCAGCACCAGGATCGATGGGACGAACAGCGCCAGCAGCGGGGACTGATGGCCAACGATGGCGCCGATGTCGGCAGCCGGGATGCCGGTCAGGGCACCGGCGGTGGTGATCGGGATCGCCACGGCGCCGAAGGCCACCGGGGCGGTGTTGGCGATCAGCACGGCGCAGGCTGCGCGCAGCGGCGACAGGCCCAATGCCAGCAGCATGGTGGCGGTAATCGCCACCGGTGCGCCGAAGCCTGCCAGCGCTTCAAGCAGGCCGCCGAAGCAGAAAGCAATCAGCACGGCCTGAATGCGCACGTCGCCGCCGCCGATGACGTCGAAGACGCGGCGCAGGTCTTCGAAGCGGCCCGACTTGACGGTGACCTGGTAGAGGAAGATCGCCATGACAACGATCCAGACAATAGGGAAGGCACCGAAGACCATGCCCATCAGTCCGGAGTTCAATGCCAATCCAACCGGCATGTTCCAGCCGAAGATCGCCACGAGGATGGCAACAGCGAGCGAGCCGAGGCCGGCCCAGTGGGCCTTGACCTTGACTACCGCCAGAAGTACGAAGAAGGCTACAAGCGGGATCAGTGCGATGAGCGCTGAAACAGCTATGCTCCCCGCGATCGGATCCGTGGAGGGTGTAAACACGGTGTGGGCGTCCTTACTCGAGATGGTCTGACCATATGTGGTCCGACCACCTAGAGTACAAGGTGAGAGCTATCACAACAAGTCTTGACTATTACGAAGTGCGTGGCATAGTATGGTCTGACCACACCCTGAAAGAGTCATTTATTATGCGAATTGCTCTCTTTGCCACGTGCATTGTGGATGCTATGTATCCGGAAACCGCCAAGTCGACAGTGAAAATCCTGGAACGCTTGGGCCATGAAGTCATTTTCCCCAAGGCGCAAGCCTGCTGTGGGCAAATGCACATGAATTCCGGCTATATGCCTGAAGCCCTGCCCGTGGTCGAAAACCACATCAATGCCTTCGACACGGAAGACTACGACGTCGCAGTTGCCCCCTCGGGCTCCTGCGTTGCTTCGGTCAAGCACCAGCACCCTTTCCTGGCCGAGCGCCTGGGCAAGCCGGAGCTCAAGGAACGCGCAGTTGCCGTGGGCAAGCGCACCTATGAACTGAGCCAACTGCTGGTGGATGTCCTGGGGATCACCAACGCGGCAGAGCAGCTGGGCAGCTACTTCCCGCAGACCATCACCTACCACCCTTCCTGCCACGGCATGCGTTCGCTGAAACTCGGCGATCGGCAACTTGATCTGCTCAAGACCGTCGGCGGCATCACCGTCAACGAGCTTCCGGAAGCTGACCAGTGCTGCGGCTTCGGCGGTACCTTCTCGATCAAGAACTCCGATGTCTCCACGGCAATGCTCGAAGACAAGATGAAGAACATCTGCTCCACCGGCGCCTCGGCCTGCGCGGGCGGCGACGCCTCCTGCCTGATGCACATCGGCGGCGGACTTTCGCGCACCGGAGCCAAGCCAAAGACCCTGCACCTGGCAGATATCCTGGCCAGCACCATGGAAGAGACGGTGTCACTGTGACTCAGGTATTCCTCGGCATGCCTGCCGGCGGGCAGGGCAACCTGTTCGAGACCGAGCCATTCCCCAAGGCCGCGCACCGCGAACTGGGCAACACCCAGATGCGCAAGAACCTGCGCCACGCCACCCACACCATTCGCGACAAGCGGCTGAACGTCGTCGGCGAGCTTCCGGACTGGGAAGAGCTGCGCGACGCCGGCAGCGCCATCAAGAACCTGACGATGGCCAACCTCGAAGAGCGTTTGGAAGAGTTCGAGAAGAACTTCACCGCCCGGGGCGGCATTGTCCACTGGGCCCGTGACGCGGACGAAGCCAACAAGATCGTTACCGAGCTGGTCAAGGCGACCGGCTCGAAAGAGGTCGTCAAGGTCAAGTCCATGGCCACCCAGGAAATCGGCCTGAACGAGCACCTGGAGACCGAGGGCATCGAAGCCTTCGAAACCGACCTTGCCGAGCTGATCGTCCAGCTGGGCAACGACAAGCCAAGCCACATCCTGGTTCCGGCGATCCACAAGAACCGCACCGAGGTGCGCGACATCTTCCTCAAGGAAATGCCGGTAGTGGATCCGAACCTGACCGATGAGCCAGCCAAGCTGGCCGAAGCTGCCCGCAAGCACCTGCGCAAGAAGTTCCTTTCCGCCAAGGTCGCCATCTCCGGCGCGAACTTCGCGCTGGCTGATACCGGCACCCTGGGCGTAGTGGAATCCGAGGGCAACGGCCGCATGTGCCTGACCCTGCCCGAAACCCTGATCACGGTCATGGGCATCGAGAAGGTTCTCCCCCACTGGGAGGACATCGAGGTCTTCATGCAGCTGCTGCCGCGGTCTTCCACCGGCGAGCGCATGAATCCCTACACCTCGCTGTGGACCGGCGTGAGCGAAGACGATGGCCCGCAGAACGTGCACATCGTGCTGCTGGATAACGGCCGCACCCGCGCCCTGGCCGACCGCTTCGGCCGCACCGCGCTGAACTGCATCCGCTGCTCGGCGTGCATGAACGTGTGCCCAGTGTACGAGCGCACCGGCGGCCACGCCTACGGTTCGACCTACCCGGGCCCGATCGGCGCAATCCTCTCCCCGCTGCTGACCGGCATCCAGGTCGAGGAAAACGGCTCCTTGCCATATGCTTCCTCGCTGTGCGGCGCCTGCTACGACGCTTGCCCGGTGAAGATCAACATCCCGGAAATCCTCGTGCACCTGCGCGGCGAGGACGTGGATGCCAACCGCGACAAGCACAAGCTCCCGACCCAGATGGATCTGCTGATGAAGGGCGGCTCCTGGGCGTTGGGCAAGGGCAAGAACCTCGGCCTGCTCGAAAAGGCCTTGCCGCTGGGCCGGCTGATGTCCGGCAAGGAAAAGAAGATCAAGAAGCTTCCGGGCATCGCCGCAGGGTGGACCGCCAGCCGTGACATTCCCGCCCCGCCAAACAAGTCCTTCCGCGACTGGTGGAGCGACGAGAAGGAGTCCAAGTGAGCGCAAAAGACGAAATCCTGGGACGGATCCGCTCGGCACTAGCCGATGCTCCCGTCGCGCAAGAGGTACCCCGCGAATACCGCAAGACCTCGGATATGGGTGAAGCTGAGCTCATCGACCTGCTGGTGGACCGCTTGGTGGATTACAAGGCCGGGGTGGACGTCATTGACGCCGCGCAGATCCCGGAATACGTAGCGGCCAAGCTGGCGGGAGCCTCCAGCGTTGTCTACCCGCATGGCTTGGACACCGGCTGGCTCTCAGGGCTGGGCGAGAAGGTCGAGCAGCGCATCGATGCCCCGGGCGCACGGCTGAGCATCGCCGAACTGGATGAAACCAGCGCCGTGGTCACCTCGTCGGCCGTTTCGGTCGCCGAGTCCGGCACCATCATCCTCGATGGCGAGCCAAACCAGGGCCGCCGCGCGATTTCGCTGGTACCCGACCACCATGTGTGCATCGTGCCGATCTCGTCGATCGTGCGCCTGCTGCCAGAAGCCATGCCGCGACTGGCCATCACCCGTCCGCAGACCTGGATCTCCGGCCCGTCGGCCACCAGTGATATCGAGCTGGAGCGCGTTGAAGGCGTGCACGGCCCGCGTACCTTGGACGTCCTGATGGTTCGCGGCCTGTAAGGCTGGCGCAATAAGCTTTCGCGGCCGGTTCCCCCCTCCTAAACCTCCAGGGGAACCGGCCGCGAGTGCATTTAAGTGTGCTGTCGGCTTCTTGCCCTAGCCGCCGGCAATAAAACCCTTCAGGTCCGCCTCTATTCGATCGCGCGCGGCAAAAAAGCGAAGCCGGCAGTCCAGCTTCGAACATTTCGCGGAAGCGCACCGGTGGCATGGAAACGCTCAAGCCCGCGATGACTTCCCTGGCTCCATCGTGACGGCAATCCGTTATGCTTCCCTTGCCTCGGATTTTCATCACCGGAGATATCTGGCGCACCCAGCCCGCCAATCCTGTCCAGGCTTGGACGTGTCCATGGCGCTGCCGCTGGACGCGACCGGTGAGTTGGGCGAATTCCTCGCTCAATTCATGACTGAATCACCAGTAACTGCCTAGCTGCCGATGCGTCATCTGCCCGTGGCAGCTGTCATCCAAAACAGCATCAGCGGGCAGATTCTGATTACATGGATAGGCAGGCGGAAGATTCTCACTTGAAGGGCCGGGATGGAGAAACAACAGGACCTTCGGATTTCGGTACGCACCATTCCCGATTCGGCTTTGCGCTTCGTCGGCTTCCTTTCCTTCTTCGACCGCTATGGCACCCCTCCCATGCTGGTCGCACTTTCGCTGGGTACCTCGCTCAGTTTCGCCCAAGCTGTCCAACTGGTAGCTTCCTATGCCTTGTTCTATGCCATTGGCCAGCCGATCTGGGGCGTGCTTAGCGATCGTTTCGGGCGTCTGGCGGTTTTGCGCGCGGCGCTCATCGGCGCTGGCCTCGGCGCGGTCGCCAGCATCATGTTCACCGACTATTTGCCGCTACTCATTGCCCGCTCCCTCACCGGGTTTATGTTCGGCGCGCTGTATCCAACGCTGATGACGCTCCTGGGCGATACGCGTACCGGGGTAGAACGCGCGCGGGGCTTATCTGATTTGCAGATCTATTCCTCGCTGGGCACCACCCTGGCGACATTAGCTTCAGGAGCATTGGCAACATACGCGAACTGGCGGCTGGTGTTCCTGTTGCCTGCACTGGGTTGCGTAGCGGCCCTATATAGCTTGCGGAAGGCGGCAGAGCCCGAACATTCGCGTTCCGGATTCCAATTCCGTGCAGCTTTGCGTCCCATGAATTTGGCCCTTTATGCCATCGTCTTCCTCGAAGGCGGGCTGCTCATGGGATTGCTGACCTATATCGTTCCCGCCTTGCAAGAATCCGGTGTCGCTATTGGCTTGGCGGGAGCGCTAGGTTGCGCTTTTGCCCTGGGAGTCATTCTGGGTGCACGCTTGATGCGCCGATTGGTGGCACGCATTGGCCGAACGTGGCTTATTGGGGGTGGCGGCCTGGTGCTTTGCGCAGCTTTCCTCCCCTCGGCGTTCGCTCCCTCCCCTGCCTCCTACACCTTCACCGCGTTCTTCCTGGGTGCCACGAACGCGATCATGCACTCATCAATGCAGGGGTGGGCGACCGATATTTCGCCTGACGCGCGGGCCACCACCGTTTCACTGTTCGTTTTTGCCCTGTTCGCGGGGGCATCTGCGGCGACCTACCTAACTGCAGATCTAGCGCAGAATGGCCACTACGGCCAGATCTTCGGAATCGGCTTGGCACTGAGCCTATTACTTGTGGCGGTGGCGACTGGCACTCATGCGCTGTGGCGCAGAATGCATCCAGCCAGCTGACTTCACTGGCAGGTAGGGGGCATTCTGGCATTGCAGAGAGTTCTTCTAGAGATTAGATGTTATTGCCGGTTGCATGTGAGAATCTTGAATTAAGCGAACGAGCCTCACAAGCGGAAAGCAGGTTGCCATGACCAGTCCAGGCGAAGAACCACGAAACCCCTATTCTTCAGGGCACCAGGGTCAGAACCGGCAGTACCAGCAGCCTGGTTCCTACGATCTCAACGGCGTCCCGCAACAGCCTTACTACAATCAACAGGCACATGGCCAACCGGGCCAGTACCCCCAGGGCAACTTCGGCTATCCGACAGCATCCCAATTTCAAGGCACCCAGCTGGCACAGACCTCGATGATTCTTGGCATTGTGTCCATCTTCGTTGCAGGCGTGATCCTTGGCCCGATTGCTATTTTCAAGGCCAATAAAGCCGAAAGGGAATTCAATACGGTATCCACGGTCGGCAAAGTGACCGGTTGGATCGGCACCATTTTGGGCGTGCTCTGGATCGTGTATGTCGCATTCCTTGTCATCGGTGCTATCGCATTTTCCGTGGACCCGTCATTCAGCGGGTCCTAGGCACTTCTTCCCTCCACTTTAACGACAAAGCCTCCGGCTCACTTTCGTGAGCCGGAGGCTTTGCCGGTATCGGCCCTTGTCCCGTCATCCCCATGACGGCCTTCGGGAAACTTTTACTCTGCGGTTGGCAGTACGAACGAAGCGTCGATTTCGATCTTGACCTTGTCGCTGACCAGAACGCCACCGGCTTCCAGTGCTGCGTTCCAGGTGATGCCGAATTCCTTGCGGGAGATGGTCGTGGATGCGAAGAAGCCAACGCGGGTTGCACCGAAAGCGTCTACAGCTTCGCCGCCGAGCTCTGCTTCGAATTCAACTTCCTTGCTCACGCCGCGGATGGTCAGATCGCCAACGAGAATGAACTCGCCAGCCTCGCCCTTGACCGCAGTGGACTTGAAGGTCATGGTTGGGAACTGCTCGGCGTTGAAGAAGTCCTCGCCCTTCAGGTGGCCGTCGCGGTTAGCGTCCTTGGTGTTGACCGATGCGATCTGGACGGTTGCCTCGACCGAGGAGTCCGCCAAGGTTGCGCCGGTGGTCAGGGTTGCGTCGAATTCAGTGAAGCTGCCGCGAACCTTGGAGATGCCTGCGTGGCGAACCGAGAAGCCGATCTCGGAGTGCGATGCGTCGAGGTTCCAGGTTCCGGTGGTCAGTGCAGATGCAGTCATGTCTAAGTCCTTTCGTCGGGCCATCAAGTAGTTGACGCCTCAATTTGTTTTGCTGATACCAGTATGACACTAATGAAGTTGAAGCGTCAACCACTTTCCCTAAAAAAGTTTCATCTGGCTATTCAAGAGATCCGTATTTTGATACTGACTAGGAAAGTTTCTACTGAAGTCATTTTTCATGCACCCCTTTACTCAGACGCGTACATGGCTAGACTGAGGCCATGAACGCAAATGACCCAGTTCCCGATCATGCCCAAGAAGAAGCCGAGTTATCCGCAGAGCTAGAGGAAATTTGGCAGGAAGAATCCATCACTACCGCTGCCACGACCGAAATCGCCGATGAAGTCGACGGCGAGCTAGGCACCCGGAACCAGCAATAGGTAGATGGCCTCCACCTATTTCTATCCTGCAAGCAAATCCATCCGAGAGAAACCAATCCCCAGTGAATCCTCGGCGACATTGAAATGGATCCCCGGCATCGCGATGCCGGGGATCCATTGCTTAATCCATGCAGTTTTCGTTGCCTCGGTTAGGGATTGGAGACCAAGCCTTGGCCAACCATCCATTCGAAGGCAACATCCGCCGGTTCACGGCCAACCACGTCCACCTGGTAATTCAGGTCCATCAAGACCTGATCAGTCAGCAACGGAGCGATCTTGTCCATGATCTGCTGGATTTCCGGGTGCTTTTCAAGGAATTCTCCGTTGAAAGCCGGGGCGGCGTTGTAGCTTGGGAAATACTTCCGGTCATCTTCCAGCACGGTCAAGTTAAGCGCCTTGATGCGCCCGTCAGTGGTGAAGACTTCACCGAAGTTGCACGCGCCATTAGCGGTTGCCTGGTAAATGGCACCCACGTCGTACAGACCGATATTGTCCTCAGCCACTTCTGAACCACGGTCGATATCGTAGTGTTCCAGCATTGGAGTCAGACCGTCTCGACGGGAATTGAATTCCGGGTCGACGCAGAACGTCAGATCTTCGGGGTCCAGCGTCTGCAGTTCGGAAAGCTTGGTGATACCCAGCCGCTTGGTCGTTTCTTCGTTCATCGCCAATGCGTAGGTGTTGTTCAACGGTGCCGGATTTCCCCAGATAATTCCATTGGCAACATCCTCATCGTGCACCGACTGCCACTGCTCTTCTTCACCCACAACAGGTGATTCGTGGCCCAAGTAGGTCAGCCACGCGGTACCGGTGTACTCCCAGAGCACGCTCGCGTCGCCGGAAAGCAGCAACTGACGTGCCGGCTGGGAGCCAGGAACATTGGTCAGGTCGGTGACGTCATAGCCGGCAGCCTTGAGCGCGATCACGGTGATCTTCCCCAGCAGCAGCTGCTCGGTAAAGGACTTGGACGTGACGGTCACGGTGGTGTCTTCAGCGTTTTCGACCAGCGGCTTGATCTCGGCGGGGCCGGCGTTGGGCACCGTCCCGGTCGATGGGCTAAGTCCGCACCCAGTCATTCCGATCAGCGCGGCCATGGACAGGACAGCTAAATTCAGTTTGCGGTTCACGAAAGTCCTCTCGGTCGTGCCACCTGTTCGACGACGCGGCCAAGCCAGTCAATCGTCAAAGCCAGCAAGGCCACTAGCAACGAGCCGGCAATCAGCACCACATTCAGGTTCAGGTTCACACCCGTAGTGATCAAGATGCCCAGCCCGCCGCCGTTGATAAAGGTTGCCAACGTCGCGGTGCCTACCAGCAGCACCAGGGCTGTGCGGATGCCCGATAGCATCACCGGGACGGCCAACGGCAGCTCGACCTTCAACAGCACGGACATCTGGCTCATGCCGATTCCCCGCCCGGCCTCCACCAGGCGTTCATCAACCTGCTGCAGGCCAACAATGGTGTTGGAGAGCACCGGAAGAATCGCATAGATCACCAGTGAGACAATGGCAGTTGTCGGGCCGAACCCCAACCAGAAGGCCAAGAGCACGATGACGCCAATGGCGGGTGCGGCTTGGCCGAAGTTGGCAATGGCGCGCACCGCCGGGGCTGCCTTGCGCAGTCCGGGGCGAGTGAGCAGCACGCCGAGCGGAATCGCGATCAGCAGCACGATGAGCGCCGAGATGACCGTGATCTTCAGGTGGTCGAGGGTGTAGCCCCAAATCGTTGCCGGATCCAGCGTTTGCTGTTCGGTCTCGGTCAGGTCGGCTGTTACCAGCCAACCCACCAAGATGGCGAAAGCAGCTGCGATTCCGGCGATCTGCCAAATCAAGCTGCGGGTTTCGGATCTCATGCCGATTCACCATCCTGCCCGGTGGCCGCACTATCGATATTCACGACGTTGATGGCACCCGAGTTCAGGCCAACCGGCGCCTCGTGATTAGCATCCGTGGTGTTGTTCGCGGCCGCGATCGCCTCCATGACGGTCTGCACCGTGATGACACCCGTGAGCACATCACGGCGTCCCGTTACCAGGGCCGACTCGGAACTGGCCACCAGCATGGTGTCCAATGCGTCGTTCAAGGTGGCCTGCTCACCGACGACCGGCATGGATTCATCGTAGGTACCCTCGATGATCTGGGCACGCGACAGTTGCCGGCGGTCCATGCGGCGCAGCGGACGTCCCCGCGAATCAAGCACTACCGCGTATTTGCGTCCGGCGCCCTGCAGCTGCGAGAGCACCTCCGAAGCATTCTTGCCCGGTGTGGTGGTGATGGCTTCTCCCAGTTCCACTTCGTTCACCCGCGTCAAGGTCAGCTGCTTCAAGCCGGCACCCGAACCGATGAAGTTCTCCACGAACTCGCTGGCCGGATTGGCCAGGATCCTTTCTGGGGAGTCGTACTGCTCCAACTGCGCACCTTCGTTGAAGATCGCAATCCAGTCGCCGAGCTTCACCGCTTCGTCGAAGTCGTGGGTCACGCACACGATCGTCTTCTGGACTTCAGACTGGATGTTCAGCAGCTCATCCTGCAGACGCTGGCGGGTAATTGGGTCAACTGCACCGAATGGCTCATCCATCAGCAAGACCGGTGGATCCGCTGCCAATGCACGGGCGACGCCCACACGCTGCTGCTGGCCGCCGGAGAGCTCCTTGGGGAAACGGTCCCGGTAAAGTTCCGGATCCAGCGAGACGAGTTCCAGCAGCTCGTCGACGCGGGCAGCGATCTTCTCCTTGGGCCAACCCAGCATCTTTGGAACCATGGCGATATTGGTCGCCACGGTCATATGCGGGAACAGGCCGCCAGCCTGGATCACATAGCCAATGCGGCGGCGCAGTTCATCACCGTTCATGCCGGTGACATCTTCGCCGTCAATGACGATCTTGCCGCTGGTCGGCTCGATCAGGCGATTAATCATCTTCAGGGTGGTCGTCTTGCCGCAGCCCGATGGCCCCACGAACATCACGATGGACCCGGCAGGGATCTCCAGGGTCAGGCCGCCTACGGCCGATTTCTTTTGTCCCGGGTAGGTCTTGGTTACTTCTTCAAGCATGATCGAAGCGCCAGTGACATTCTGGGCCACGGCATTTTCAGGGATCTTATGTTCAGACACGGATACCTCGCGGGGTAGTCAGTCGGCCAATGCCGAGCAAAATCAAATCAAGAATGAGCGCCAGGATCACGACGCCAACTACGCCGGTGATCACGGATTCCAGGGAGTTCGCGCCGCCCAGACGCGAGAGTCCTTGGAAGATGAACCCGCCGAGGCCAGGACCCAGGGCGTAGGAGACCACTGCGGCGACGCCCATCACCATCTGGGCTGAAATTCGTACGCCAGTCAGGATCACCGGCCAAGCTATGGGAATTTCTACTGATATCAGAGTCTTCAGCCGGCTCATGCCGATGCCGCGCGCTGACTCGATAATGGTTGGTTCGATGTTGTTCAGCCCAACGATCGCGTTGCGCAGAATTGGCAGGGCGGCGAAGAACGTCACCACGATGACTGCCGGAGTAACCCCGAAGCCCACGGGGACAATAAGCAAACCGATCAGGGCAAAGGACGGAATAGTCAGGCCGATGGCGCTAATGCCGTTAGCCAAGCCTGATAGGGGCTTGTTGCGGTATACCAATACGGCAATCAGCACAGCAATAATTGTCGCCAGGATCAAGCACTGCGCGACTAGCGAGAAGTGCTGCCACGAGGCGAAGAGGATATGGCGAGATCGCTCGCCAAAAAAGTCACCCACATTAAAACCTGCTTCACTTTAGTTTCGTATCTAGATCGTTATTTCAAGACTGGTCTCTGGGACCGTAGCTTGCCATGAGTTTAGCCGGGTCAGCGGCGCATGGCCAAGCCACGTTTTCCAGATCAAAACTCTGGCTCGGCCGTATTTAAGGCCAATTGATATCAATTGCCGATCACGAAATATGGTGCACTTTCAGCGAGAAGTGTAGTGAGATAGATTCATGAAACTTGCAACGCTCCGCCTCGCCAGCGAACCAGGCCATACCACCGCTGCTGTCATTGAAGATGGCCGCGCCTACTACTTGGACAATCTCGATTCAGTGCAGCGTTTCCTGCGTCTTGATGACGCAACTCAGCAAGAAGTAGTTGCTCGCGCTTTAGTGGGTGATTCCATCGCCGAGGGCGAAGCCGACTACGCTCCGCTGATCCCCAAGCCGGAGAAAATCTACTGCATCGGGTTGAACTACAAGACGCATGCGGCCGAGGTCGGCGAAGAGCTGCCGAAGTATCCGACGGTGTTCGCGAAGTTCGCTTCCACCCTATGCGGCGCCAAGGACACCATCGAAATTCCAGTGGAAGACCATCGGGTGGACTACGAAGCAGAGCTGGCCATCATTATCGGCAAGCCGGGTCGCCGCATCAGCCAGGAGGATGCAGCCGCGCATATTGCCGGCTACGCCGTGGCCAGCGACGTGTCGATGCGCGGTTACCAGGGCCGCACCCAAGAGTGGCTGCAGGGCAAGATCTGGGATCGCTCCACTCCCCTGGGCCCGTGGCTCGTGACCCCGGATGAGCTGGACCCCGCCGCCCGCATTACCAGCACGGTCAATGGCACCGTGGTGCAGGACGAACAGATCGATGATCTGATTTTCTCTGCTGACGCCTTGGTTTCCTACCTCTCGACATTCAATGAATTGCAGCCAGGCGACGTCATCCTGACGGGTACGCCCTCTGGTGTTGCGTTAGGCCGCCGCGACGAGAATGGGCGTCACCCGTGGCTCAAGCACGGCGATTCACTTGAAACTTCGATCGAAGGCCTGGGTACCTCTGCGGTAGTTTTCAACGCGCCGCAGAACTGATATTCCTTGTCGCTTCCGGGGGCCTGTCCGCATTGGCGGGCGGGCCCCCGAGGCGTTAAGCCCCGTTCCCAATTTTGCTATTGAGACTCATTCTCATATAAGCTTGAACGCGTGAATCTCATCGTTCTCTCCGCACTTGATACTTCCAGCCGCGACTCCGGCCTCAGCCACCTGGGACACCACCATCCTGACGCCGTCACCTTGCGCTATGACTTCGTCGACGGCAATCGGCTGGTGCGCCACGTCTCCGGATCTGCAGCCGCAGAACATGCCGAAACCGTTCTTGGGCACCCCTGCATCGGCTGTGCCACGAAGTTCGAGATCCTGCCGACGATCCAACGCCTGGCCCCCGAAGATTCCGAGGCCACAATGATCCTGGCGTTGCCCGCCACATGGCATAGCGGAACAGTGCTGGACATGCTCGAGACAAAGCTCGAACCACTGGAAATCCGGATCAGCAGCATCGTCTTGTCCCTGGATCCCGCCGAATTGGAAAACCAGATGTGGGACCGGCACACCCTCTGGGAATCGGGATTCAACGCCATGGAACGCGATGCGAGGACGTCGGGAGAGTTCTTCTTCACCGAATTGATGCAGGCAGATACCCTCATTCCGGTCGAAGGCCTGGAAACCCAGCTGCTCGAAAGCGCTACCGGTCCACGACGCGCTGGCGGCGCCGACTATGAAGCCGGCCTAGAATTAGCTCGACAGATGGCACCGCATGCGCATATCTGCGTGCACGAAGAAGGACTCGGCTCCTTCCACCCCGGAGCAGCGCGCCAACGCACCAGGGCCGGGCACCTGCCGCGAACAGCAACCAATGCCCGCACTGCGCCGATCCGCCTGCATGCCGAACGTCCGCTTCATCCCGAGCGCTTCCGCAAAGCCCTGCCGTCCCTGGCTGAATCCTGCACCTGCATCCGCGGAATCCTCTGGGTGGCTAGTGCCCTCAGCGAGCGCGTCGCCATCGGCGGAGCCGGTCCGCGCATCTGGATGGAAAACACCGGCGCGTGGAATTCGAATATCGCCGTCTCGGAATTGCTGCTCTACGGATCCGAACACGAAGCTTCGCAGATCGAGACGGTCTTCGAGCAATGCCAGGTCACCGAAGAAGAACTCAAGGACCTGTTCAGCTCCGCACATCATGAAGGAGGTGAATGGCATGAAAGTTAGGAATTCCATCCGCGCATTGAAGAAGGCGCCCGGCTCCCAGGTGGTCAGACGACGAGGTCGCGTCTTCGTGATCAACAAGCAAAATCCGCGCATGAAAGCGCGGCAAGGCTGAAGCCCGGAAATTGCCGGCGTCCACTTCGGTGGATGCCGGCAATGCGGCAGCCAGCCCGAGCCCCGGGCCTGATCGTGAAATAAAGTTAACAAACCGGACATGGCATCCGCCAGCGCGCTTTGTGACACAGTTCTCCCCTTGCCATATGATGGCACTCACATAAGGGGATCGGCTTCTCGCCTGAAACTCTTCATCATCAGTCACTCGCACATAAGGATATTGAGTCCATGGACGCTTTGGGCGATCTCTTCGGGGACATCTCCTCCGTCATTTGGGGACCGTTTGTCCTCATCCCGCTACTTTTGGGTACTGGCCTGTACCTGACCATCCGCTTGGGTGGCCTGCAATTCTTCAAGCTCGCTGCCGCATTGCGCCTGGGCCTGCTCAAGCGCAAGGATGCCGAGGCAGAAGGCGACATCTCGCAATTCCAGGCACTGACCACAGCGCTGGCGGCCACTGTCGGAACCGGTAACATCGTCGGTGTCGCAACCGCCATCGGCATCGGCGGCCCAGGTGCCCTGTTCTGGATGTGGGTCACCGGCCTGCTGGGCATGGCATCGAAGTACACCGAGGCCTATCTCGGCGTGCGTTACCGCGGCACCGACGCCGCAGGCGAAAAGTCCGGCGGTCCGCAGTACTACCTGGAACGCGGCATTAAGGGTCCGCTGGGCAAGTTCCTGGCCCTGTTCTTCGCCATCGCCGCCACCCTGGCCTGCTTCGGCATCGGCAACATGACCCAGGGCAACTCCATCGCCCTGAACTTGGAGAATTCGTTCCACGTCACCCCATGGGTTACCGGTGTCGTGCTGACCGTGCTGTCGATCGCTGTCCTGGTCGGCGGCATCAAGTCCATCGGCCGTGTCACCGCTGGATTCGTTCCGGTCATGATCGTCTTCTACGTGGCCGCATCGATCTACATCCTGATCGCTAACGTCGGCGGCATTCCTGCAGCTTTCGGCGAGATCTTCACCGACGCCTTCACCGGCACTTCCGCTGTTGGCGGCTTCGTCGGCTCGGCCATCATCATCGCTGTCCAGTACGGTGTTGCCCGCGGCATCTTCTCCAACGAATCCGGCATGGGTTCGGCTGCTATCGCTGCCGCGTCGGCACAGACCACCCACCCGGTTCGCCAGGGCCTGGTCTCCATGACCCAGACCTTCATCGACACCATCATCGTTGTTACCTGCACCGGCCTGGTCATCATCACCACCGGCACCTGGAAGGTGATCGATGAATCCACCGGCGAGCAGATCTCCGCTGCGCTGATGACCGGCCAGGCATTCACCCACGGCCTGCCTGGTGAATGGGGCCACTGGATCGTGACCATCGGACTGGTCATGTTCGCCTTCTCCACTATCTTGGGCTGGAGCTACTACGGCGAGCGCAACATCGAGCGCCTCTTCGGCCGCAAGCTCGTGATGCCATTCCGCATCGTCTTCTCGCTGGTCGTCTACGTAGGCTGCACCACCGAGCTGACCGCCGTTTGGAACTTCTCGGACATGATGAACGGCCTGATGGCGCTGCCGAACCTGATCGGCCTACTGATCCTCTCGGGCATGGTGGCTCGCGAAACCCACTGGTACCTCAAGCATGACCCGAAGCTGGAAGCCAACAAGGCGCAGATCGAGGACTTCATGAATGATCGTCCGGGTTGGGCTGAATGGAAGGCTGGCGACGTCGTCGGTTCCTCTCGCAACCGCGGTGCCCACGAGGCATAGGCACCGCAAGCTAAAAGAACCCGTTCAGCATCTGATTGATTCCAGATGCTGAACGGGTTCTTTGCTGTTGGAAGACAGCTAAAGGCTTAGGCGTTCCACAGGCCGTAGGAGTCGGCCAGGTCGGCGATCTTCTGGGCACGGGCCAGACGCGGCAGGTATGAGCCATCGCCCACCGAAGCGCCGGCGGCGTGCGCTTCGAGCAGTTCCATGGCCCAAGACAGCTCGTCTTCGCTGGGTGCCAACGCGGCGTTAATGCCATCTACATGATCGGTGGACAACGACAGCTTGCCGGTCATGCCCATGGAGGCGGTGATCCGGGTTTCTTCGGTCACCTTGGCGGCATCGGCGCCTGCTGGTGGAGGTCCGTCGATAGCGCCAGGCAGCTTGCCTACACGCGAAGCGATCACGAGCCGGCCGCGTGCGTAGGCCAGTGCCATCGGGTCGTCGGAGACGCCCGTGTCCTTGCGGAAGTCGTTGATGCCGAACGCCAGGCGGAAGGTACCCGGGGCCGAAGCGATCTGCGTGGCGTTCTCGATACCCAAAGCGGTTTCGATCAAGGCCAGGACCGGAGTGCCCGCGCGCAGCCTCATCGCGCTGTAGGTAACCTGTTCAGGCTGCTCGGTCATGGCCAGCATGATTCCACGCAGGCCGGGAGTTCCCGACAGCGCGGCAAGGTCATCGGCCCAGAAATCAGTGTCAATGCCGTTGACGCGCACCCACGCAGTCATGCCATTGGAGAGTGCTCGCACTACGTTGTCGCGAGCCTGGATCTTCTGGTCGTCAGGAACGGCAGCTTCCATGTCAAAAATCACCGAGTCCGCTTCACAAGCCAGTGAAGGAGCGAAAGTTTCCTCCTTGGCCGCATTGACCAAGAGCCAGGAACGGGACAATTTTGCAGGAAGAGCCGCAGCTCGACGATTTCGGAATGCCATACGTCCTACACTACTCACTCGGCCCTCCAAGCTTCCACTGGCCATGTACAGTATTTGCTTCAAGTGAACCGAAAGGCGCGGAATGCAGCACTGGAGCAGTCCGGATGCACGGCACCAACCTGAACCGGGTAGCCTTCTGCGCAGTGGAGCTGAGCATGGATGCAGTGTTGCCTGCGGCGCTCCACGGGCTCCCGCGTTCTGCCATTTCCGAAGTCCTACCGCAGGCTGGAAACGCGGGAATTGATCATCGGTGGTTCTGATTCTGCAGATCAACTGCCTCCCGCTAACTCCATTCGCCGGAACCGGAGGATTTCCTTCGCATAGTTTCCCGCGGCTTCATTCTCGGACACAGGCTGCCACCCGGAGGTCCAGCAGCAACCAAATGTCCCATTCAAGTGCAGGTTCTGCCCATCTGGCCACTGCGCGAAGCAGCGGACTACCTACCCGAATCCAGTGGCGTATAACCAACTTCACAACTGTTAAGCTTGCTCGCAGTCCAGGGTGACGAACAAATATAGCTGGTCAATATATCTGCGATAACCTCTTTCAGCGGTCTCGTTCTCCTTCGAAGCAGGCCGTCTCCTTCGAAAAACCGAAGGGATCTGCTCATGAAAGGTGCAGCCGTGGCGAACGATTCCGCGCAACTGAAAACCGTTTCCGATGGAACGAATCTTGAGCGCGGACTGTCCAGCAGGCACATCCAGCTCATGGCGATCTCCGGAGCGGTCGGCACCGGATTGTTCATGGGCTCCGGCAAGACCATTTCCGCTGCTGGCCCGTCGGTCATCTTCGTATACATGATCATCGGCTTCATGCTCTTTTTCGTCATGCGTGCCATGGGCGAGATCCTGCTCAGCAACTTGAACTACAAGACCTTCGCAGATTTTGCCGGCGATCTCTTGGGACCTTGGGCTGCCTTCTTCACCGGCTGGACCTATTGGTTCTGCTGGGTCGTCACCGGCATTGCGGACGTAGTCGCGATCGCCCAGTATGTCGCCTACTGGTGGTCCGAGATCCCGCTATGGCTCCCGGCGCTATGCTGCATCCTGCTATTGGTCGGGCTGAACCTGCCCACCGTCAAGGCTTTTGGTGAAACCGAGTTCTGGTTCTCATTGGTGAAAATCGTTGCAATCCTGGCATTGATCGTTTGCGGCTTGGCAATGATTGCCACCGGATTCAGTTCTCCCGAGGGAGACACCGCCTCTTTCGCCCACTTGTGGGCGCACGGTGGCATGTTCCCCACTGGTTTCATGGGCTTCGTCGCAGGCTTCCAGATCGCCGTTTTCGCCTTCGTCGGCATTGAATTGGTAGGTACGGCTGCGGCTGAAACCAAGGATCCTGAAAAGAATCTCCCGAAGGCCATCAATTCCATTCCGCTGCGCGTGATCCTGTTCTACGTCGGTGCCTTGACCGTCCTGATGGCCGTCACCCCCTGGTACAAGTTCTCCGCTGATGCATCGCCATTCGTTGGCATGTTCTCGATGGCTGGCTTGGCCGCAGCTGCAGGTCTGGTCAACTTCGTCGTGCTGACGGCCGCCGCTTCAAGTGCAAATTCCGGAATCTATTCGACATCGCGCATGCTGTACGCCCTGTCGCAGGATGGAGATGCTCCGCAGAAGTTCAGCAAGCTTTCTGCCACGCAGGTGCCACGCAATGCGTTGCTATTCTCCTGCATCTTCCTTCTTGCTGCCGTCGTGCTGTTGTACGCGGGTGACTCCGTAGCCCAGGCCTTCACGTTGGTGACCACGGTGTCTGCCCTGTGCTTCATGTTCGTCTGGTCAATGATCCTTATCAGCTATTTGGCCTTCCGCAAGCGCCGCCCGCAGCTGCATGATGCCTCCAAGTTCAAGGTCCCCGGCGGCATGGGAGCCCCCTACATGGTCCTAGCCTTCTTCGTATTCGTCCTGTGGGCATTGACCACGCAGGCCGATACGCGTGCTGCGTTGCTGGCTACGCCCCTGTGGTTCCTTGTAGTTGGAATGTTCTACCTGAAGGTGCGCAAATCCGATGGCCATCAGGCCCTGCGCGCAGCACATCGGGCAAAAGTCCGCGCGGAGAACGAGGCCGCTGCAATCCATCGGCGAAGCTAGGCCCTTTGCAAAGGATGCCAAGGCCTAATTGTGCCGGGCAACTACATATTCGTAAGAGATATCCCGGCCGACGAGTAAGACTTCTAGCAACCCCAGGCTTTCTCCGTACCTCTGATAAGCCAATGGCACCTGCTTGCGGATTCCGGTACTGATCTTGGAGAAGTACAACAGTGTTCCGTCCTTCCAGCGGCCGGTGTGCCCGTGGGCGAAAACCTCATTCCATTCCAGCACGGACGCAGAAAATCCGTTGAGCATCTGAATGCTGTCATCCATGTCCAGCCCTCGAACAAGGAATTCTGGGTGCCCGATGCGACTCAGGCCAACGGTGTAGGCAAGCGATGGGCTGATCCGGTCCGACTCAACAAAAATCACTTCATGTCCGTAGTCGCGGATCCGCTGGTCGATCAGGGCTTCCAGTTGCTTGCGTGTCATGCCATTGCACATATCGCACATGGTCAAGTTCCTTTCCTCTGCCTGCTCATCTTTTGACGATGCGGCGCAGTTCCTAGTGAGCCGACTGTTGCTGGATCACGGCGAAGTCCCTGGGTTCCGTGCAATGCAGAGTTCTTATCGGGATGTCGCCAAGGATCAGACTGGTGAGGGGAAGAGTGTTCAGTTCCGCCTCTGGCTCCGAGAAAATGAGCTCGCTAAATAGCGATGTGTTGTGGGTACCTTCGGAAAAGACTTGTCCATGCTCGACGACTTGTGATGCCAGATGCGTGAGAAGCCCAAAAACATCATCTTCGTCTCCACCGATACTGACGATTTCAGGATGCCCTCGTTTCGCCAATCCCAGTGTGTACCCCAGGACCTGTTGCTGCCTTGCCATAGTGCTGAGCACTACGGCATACCCCTTCTCTGATATTTCGCGCAGCGCAACAACGCCAAGTAGCTGCATTTCGGGCAACGAGCTGCGGACACTGAGATGGACGCCTTCAGGATTACTCATCGCATTCCTCCTTGGTTGATCTGATGCCAGCAAGTGTGGCGCGAATTCATCGCCCCGGCAGGAACTTTCTACGATTGTGGATATCCCGAGACAACGGCCTCAGAATAGGCCGGCGCATGAAAAAAGCACTGCCCGCAACGAGTCGTTGCAGGCAGTGCTTTTTCGCCAGCTTCTTCTACTTGGCTTTTTCTGCTTCCGCAGCCACAGCCGCGGCAACAGCAGGCATCACGCGGTCATCAGTTGCCGAAGGAATGATGTAATCTGCTGCCAGATCATCGCCAACCAGGTTGGCAATGGCATGGGCCGCGGCGACTTTCATGCCCTCGGTGATCTTCTTGGCGCCCGAGTCCAGGGCGCCGCGGAAGATGCCCGGGAAGGCCAGCACGTTATTGATCTGGTTCGGGAAGTCGCTGCGGCCAGTGGCCACCACGGCCGCATACTTCGCGGCAGCATCCGGCATGATTTCCGGGGTCGGGTTGGACAGCGCGAAGATGATGGCGTCCTTGTTCATCTTCGCCACGGCAGCTTCTTCGAAGGTCGACGAGGAAAGTCCTACTACGACATCCGCGCCGTCCAGTGCCTCGGCCAGGCCACCCATGACATCTTCACGGTTGGTGCGGCTGGCCAGGTCGGCCTTGACCGGATTAAGGTCGTCTCGATCGCGGTGGATGGTGCCACGCGAGTCGAGCACGATGACGTCATCCACGCCGGCCGAAAGCAGCAGGTTGGTGACGGCGACGCCAGCCGAACCGGCACCGGAGATGACGACCTTCAACGAGCTGATGTCGCGCTTGGTCTGGCGGGCCGCGCCGATCAGAGCTGCCAGCACCACCACCGCGGTGCCGTGCTGGTCATCGTGCATAACAGGGATATCCAGCGCCTCGATCAGGCGCTTTTCGATTTCGAAGCAGCGCGGGGCGGAGATGTCTTCCAGGTTCACGGCGCCGAAGCTCGGACGCAGGCGAATGACGGTTTCGACGATTTCATCGACGTCGGTGGTGTCCAATACCAACGGGATCGAATCCAGACCGCCGAATTCCTTGAACAGGGCGCTTTTGCCTTCCATGACCGGAAGCGAGGCAGCCGCACCGATGTTGCCCAGGCCCAGCACAGCGGTGCCGTCCGAAACGACAGCGACCAGACGGGAGGCCCAGGTGTGGGTGGCGTGCTTGGCTGGATCATCTGCGATGGCCTGGGATACCTTGGCGACACCCGGAGTGTAGGCGATGGACAGGTCGCGCTTGGTGTTCAGCGGCATTTGCGATGAGACGGAAAGCTTGCCGCCAAGATGGGCGTCGAAAATCTCTTCGTCGGTGATGGCGGACAGGTCTTTAGTGGATTCAACAGACATTGAATAGCTCTTCTTTCAAGAAAGTTCTGATTGACGAAAACGCAGTACCCACGAAATTGGTGGCAGAGCGTAGGAACGCGCATGACCATTCATCCGACCGCAATGGAGCGTGACCCACAGGCAATTAAGGAGGGCGTCAGGCTTCCATGTACACAATTCCCAGAGGGGCTCCGCCGGGTGAGGCTGAAGGATCCGTCATGGTGTGCCGGAAGATGGCTGGTCAGTACTTTCTTTAGACCTACGTTTTCCACCATACGGGAACCGCTTGGCGCTGTACAACCCCCATTCGTCGCATCTGTGTCATAAAGGAGTTGCGACAGGCAGTCCATTTGCAGCGTCATGAGGTGCACCCGAAGGACATCTCAGGCAAAATAAGGGCCATGGCATCACCGACTTCAGCACTGGGCAGGGTCCGCACCTTCGAGGCGTTAGATGAGAAGACCACCGCGCGGCTACGCCGCGCGCTGGACGAGTCGGATGACACGACCGTGTTCGTCAACGGCACCGCGTTGAAGTTGCCCAAAGAAGCGCACCAGGCGCTGATCGAGGTGCTTTCACGGTTTGCAGATGGCGAGTCCGTCAGCATCGGCACACCCGAGCTGCTCCTTAATACTTCCCAAGCAGCCCAAATGGCCGGAATCTCCAACAGCTACCTGCGCAAGCTGGCCGACGCCGGGATCATTCCAGTGGAATACCGCGGCACCCATCGCCGCATTCGCCCAAGCGCCATCCAGCAGTGGCTGGATTCCCGCACCGAAACCGAGAAATGAGCCAACCAGTCAGCGAATCCGCCAGCGCCCCGCAGGAGGTCGTTTGGTGGGATCGCCTGCTCATCCGGGTCCCGGGCTATTCCCTGTTCGCATGGCTGGGCGCTTACGGCATGTACCAAGCCGGGGACATTACCTTGGGTACCGCAGCGCTGCTCTTTTTCGCCCTCGCCCTTCCCTTGCTGGCCGGTTGGCAGATCTTCCAGGTCCTGCGCAGCCGCCGGCGCATCCAGTTATGGCGAAACGCCCAGCGGATCTCCCAAGGCAGTTTGGGTGTTCCCAACGTGGCCGAAATCCGCGCGAAGCTCGACCGGATTATCAGCATCCGGGCTCATGGCCCGGAACCGAAGAAGCCACGTTTCGGCGGCCTTGCACTTTTCGCAATGATCCTCGGGATCGCCGGGATAGCCATCACTGCGGGAATCTTGCTGGCGAAGCTTGGCCTTGCCGGCCTGTCGACGTTCGTCGTTATCGGCTTGCTTGTGGTTGCCCTGCGTCCGTTGCAACTCATGGGCGTCCAGAACCGGGCGTACCGAGCAGTGGTTTCTATTCCCAGGAAGATCGCCGAGGTTCGCAACCTGGTGGTGCGGGAGCGCCAGGTTTCCAGCGGGCAACGCAGCACGCAAGCTGCCGACAGTGCGCTGGATTCGTCCCTGATGATCATCGATGCTGCCATTGCCCAGTTCCGGTCCGGAAAATTCCGGGCCTCGGCGGACTGCGTCGATTTGCTGGTCCTCCTGGCCGGGCAGTGCTGGCTGCCCGGCAGCAAGCCCCGAATTCTAGCCGAGACACTTCATAGCCGCGTCAATGCGGCACTGGGCCAGCTGAGTATCGAGGAACGCAACGCCTCGCGCTGGAGCAGAGAATCACGTTGCTGAAAGCGCAGGTCTTGCCAAGCCTTGAATTTCCTGCTGGAATACCAAAGTATTCTATTTGAAAACAATTCTTGTGCCGCACCCAGCGCAGGAACCCCGCTCCCCCGCCCCGGGAGCCTTGCCGAGGAGAACCATGACCACCGCATCAGAATCGCTGACCACTTCGCACGAATCCTTGCTATCCGAGCGCGCGGCCGGAATCAAGCAGTCCGCGGTGCGCGACGTATTCGAGCTCTCCTTGGACCCTTCCCTGGTATCCCTGGCCGGAGGCAACCCCTACCTGCAGCTGCTCCCGCTGGAAAAGGTCGGTGAAATGGCCCGGCGCATCATCGTCGAGCAGGGTCCCGAAGCATTGCAATACGGCTCCGGACTTGGCACTCCTGAACTGCGTGCACAAATTATCGATGTCATGGCAGCTGAAGGCATCACGAACGTGGGGGTCGAAGATGTCGTGGTCACCAACGGCTCCCAGTCAGCACAGGACATGGCCTGCAAGGTCTTCTGCAATCCCGGAGACACTGTGCTCTGCGAAGATCCGACCTATGTCGGGGCCCTGAATACCTTCGAGGCCTACCAGGTGTCCGCCCGCCCCGTGGGCACCGATGCAAATGGCTTGATTCCTGACGCCTTGCGTGCGCGCATCGCCGAATTGCGCGCCGCCGGCGAGCGCATCAAATTCCTCTACACCATCCCGAACTTCAACAACCCATCAGGGATCACTCTGGCGGCCGAACGCCGCCAGGAAATCGTGGACATCTGCCGCGAAGCCGGCATCCTGATCCTGGAAGACAACCCGTACGGAATGCTGCGCTACGAGGGAACCCCTGCGCCTACCCTGCGGAGCCTGGACCCGGAAAACGTCATCTACATGGGTTCCTTCTCCAAGATCTTCGCGCCCGGCCTGCGCATCGGCTGGGCAGCGGTCCCGACCCACCTTTTCCGCCGCTTCTACCTGGCCGGCGAGGCGGTAGCCCTGTGCCCACCGACCTTGAACCAGATGATCATCAGCGCCTACCTCAACGAGCATGATTGGAAGGGGCAGATCACCAAGTACAACGACCTGTACCGTTCCCGCCGCGACGCGATGCTCGAAGCATTGGCCAAGTACCTGCCGGCAGGCGTCACCCATACTCGTCCCGAAGGCGGCTTCTTCGTTTGGTTGACCTTGCCTGAAGGCATTGACACCTACGCGTTGCTGCAGCAGGGCGTGAAGGCCGGGGTCATCTTCATCCCAGGCGCGGCATTCAGCCCGAGCGGCCAAGCCGACAACAAGCTGCGATTGGCTTTCTGCTCCGTTGACGAGAAGACCATCGACGAAGGCGTCCAGCGACTGTCGGGCCTGCTCAGCAACGAGATCTTCAAACTCTAAGTCCGGAGGCTTGTACCGGGAGCTCACGGCCCGGTACAAATGGCCGCCCTTGCATCCTTGATGGGAAGCTTGCTGTCCGCCTCCTGGCCAAGTCCGCACAGTTCCAAGCCGGGGCCTGGATCTCCGGCTAGCCCTGCGCAATCCGTGATTCCACGGAAATCTCAAGCAGCTTCTGCTCGGTCGCTTTCAAGACACGGTGCGCAGGCCATATCGCCCGCAGCTCGCGCAACAGCGCCGGCCCATCAAACGGGATCTCGACGAGCAGCCCCTGCTCCAACTGGCTCTCTACCGCCAAATGGCTGAGCACAGCGGGCCCCATTCCGCGCGCCACGCACTGGCAAATCGTTGCGTTCGAGTTGAAGACAGCGACCGGATTCGGGCGTTCGGCATGGGCAATGTAATCCAAGAATGCCCGGGTGCCGGAGCCTTCCTCGCGTTCTATCAGCGCCGTGCTTTGCAATTCGTGCAGGCTCAGCGGTTCCTTCCGTTGTGCCCAAGCATGTGAAGGCGACGTGACCACGAGCATTTCATCGTGAAGTACCTGCCGGCTTTTCAGGCCCAGAGGAATGTGCGGGGTTTCCACGAATCCTAGTCCCAATTCCTCCTGCTGCACTGCACGAATAACATCTTGGGAATTCATGATCTTCATTCGAGGGATGACTCGTGGCAGGGCACGATGCAGTAGTCCGATCCAATTTGGCGCCAAGAATTCAGCCACCGTCATGCTGGCTCCGAATTCCAGCTCTCCCTCTCCGGTTTCAGCCAGCGAGCGCGCGCCAGCGGCGAAGGTTTCCAGGCTGTCCAGGACTTCACGAGCCCATTGGACGGTCAGCACTCCCTCTGCGGTCAAGCGCGATCCGGTGGTCTTGCGTGCCACAAGCTGGTATCCCAGCCGGCGCTCCAACGTTTTCAATGCGCGGGTGGCATTTGGCTGCGCCATCCCGGCCGCACGGGCACCGGCGCTCAGGCTCCCGTGATCGGCGATGCCGACCAGCAACTCCAATGAGGAGGGTTGAATCCAGCGGGCAATGTCTTCGAGAGATGACGAGCTGCTTTCCATATCATGATCATATGTCCGCGATAGCAAGAAGTGGCATACCGCAATTCTCCAAACCGGAGAACAATTATTTCCATGCACGACTCCACAAGTCCCGTCAAAGAATCTGCCACCTCCAAACGTGACCAGTCCGGACATCGAAAACCTGCTTCGCGTTTCGCTCCGGCTCTTCCGGGACTGCTCCTCTGCCTTGCCGCCGGCATCTTGTGCATGTTCGCCAGCCGCTACATCCATGGCCTGAGCGCCCTGCTGCTAGCTATCCTGCTCGGTGCGCTGTGGCGCAATCTTGCCCCGGTCCCGCAGGCTTTTGCCCCCGGCACGGCAATTGCCGGCAAGAAGCTGCTGCGCCTGGGCATTGTGCTGCTGGGCTTGCAGCTCTCGCTGGGCACCATCCTCGGCCTGGGCCCCGGGGTACTGCTGGTGGTGGCTCTCTCGGTTGGCATCACGTTCTTGGCCACCTTGTGGATCGGCAAGAAGCTCGGCATGGATCTGCCGCAGCGCCTGCTCATCGCCACCGGCTTCTCCATCTGCGGTGCCGCCGCGGTCGCAGGTGCCGAGAATGTCGTCAAGGCCAAGCAGGATCAGGTCGCCACCGCGATCGGGCTGGTAGTGCTCTTCGGGACATTGATGATTCCGCTCATGCCCGCGGTGGGCTTGCTGCTCGGGCTGGATGAACGCAGCATCGGCATGCTCATCGGCGCGTCCACCCATGAGGTCGCACAAGTCGTCGCCGCCGGCGGTTCGGTAGGTGCCGGCGCCTTGGCCGTGGCGGTGACCGTCAAGCTGGCCCGGGTGGTCCTGCTGGCTCCAATCATTGCCGGCGTCGGCGTCTTCATGCGGCGGCGCCAATCGGTGCAAGGCGGCAAGAACCCGCCACTGGTGCCGCTGTTCGTGCTCGGGTTCCTGGTGGCAATGCTGCTGCGCACCACCGGGCTGGTTCCCGAGGCGTGGCTTGCAGCTGCGGCCAGCGCGCAGACGCTCCTGCTTGCCGCGGCCATGTTCGCCTTGGGGCTCGGGGTCCACCTGCGCAGCATCGTAAAAACCGGCGGACGTTCATTGCTGCTGGGGTTGCTGTCCACCTTGGTGATCATCGCCGTGTCGATCGGCGGAACCCTGCTGTTCCCGCCGGCCTAGGCATGGCAGCCATGCGGGCCCGCCGCACCTATTTCGCGCTCCAGCCGCCATCCATGGTGTAGGACGCTCCGGTCACCATGCCCGCGGCATCCGCACTGAGCCAGGCCGCCAGCGAAGCGACTTCCTCTGGTTCAACCAGGCGCTTGATGGCCGATTCGGCAAGCATGATCTTCTGGATGACATCCGACTCGTCAATGCCATGCGAATTCGCTTGATCGGCAATCTGCCGCTCCACCAATGGGGTACGCACATAGCCCGGGTTGATGCAGTTGCTGGTGATCCCATAGTCGGCACCTTCCAATGCAGTGACCTTCGACAGTCCCTCCAACCCGTGCTTGGCCGCAACGTAGGCGCTCTTGAATGCGCTGGCCCGGAGTCCGTGGATCGAAGAAATATTGATGATGCGGCCGAAGCCGCGCTCGCGCATGCCGGGCAGTGCTGCCCGGATCAGCAGGAACGGCGACTCCAGCATGAGCCGATGGATCAGCCTCCAGGCTTCGGGGTCGTACTCATGGATTGGAGCCACCCTTTGCACGCCGGCGTTGTTAATCAGGATGTCGGTATCCACGCTGAGATCTTCCAGCGACGCGGTATCCGAAAGATCCACAGCCCATGCTTTTCCGCCGAGCTCGCGGGCCGCTTCTTCAGCGGCCTGTTCATTGAGGTCGGCAATCGTCACGGTGGCACCGGCGTCGGCCAATGCCCGGGCACTGGCCAGGCCTATGCCGGAGGCGCCACCGGTAACCAAGGCGCGGCGCCCCTTTAACCCCTGGGGCCATGGGCCAATTTGTTCCGCCATTGCGCTCATCCTCTGCTCGGCTCCCCTGCGGCTTCCAGTTGCGATGCCCGCAGCTTCGCGCAGGTCTCTGTGATTCAAACTAGGCTCCGTCAGGAATCCGGTCAACGGCATTTGCTGTGCAGATTCCGCAGGTCAATGTGCAAGCATGCACAGCGGCTTCTGCCGGTTGCCCGTTTGCTGTGCGCTGGAAGCTAAGCTGGCTCTCGAAGGCTATTTTCACTTCCAAGAGCCAAGGACATGGTAGGCAATGACGACTTCCCCGATACCTGCGACTCCCGCCGAGGTCCCGATCCGCAAAGCGGCCAGTGTTTTGCTGCTGCGCGAGGCAGCTGGCGGGTTTGAGGTTTTCGTCCAGCATCGCGTGAACACCATGGACTTCGCAGCCGGCATGGTGGTTTATCCCGGCGGCCGCGTTGATGCCCAAGACGGCCAAGCGGTGGCGGCAGGAGAGCTGGATCCCGCCTTGCTCAGCGAGCACGCCCGGCAATGGGCGCGCACCTCGATCCTTGGGGAAGGACCAGATCGCGCGGAGCATCTGGCCGGGGAGATCCTGGCCGCAGCACGTCGTGAAGTCTTCGAGGAGACAGGGCTGCTGCTGGATCCTGGCCAACTGCGCCCCTGGGCCAATTGGGTCACCCCAGCCGGTTTCCCGCGGCGGTTCGATACGTACTTCTTTGTCGCGGCCTTGCGCCCCGGCCAGGAACCAGTCCACCAGACCACCGAAGCGGTGATCTCCACATGGATCAGCCCCCAGGAGCTCTTCGCTTCCCTGGAACGCGGCGAGATTAAAATGATGCGCCCCACCCAGCGCACCTTGCGGGATGCGATGGAGCAGGGCGGCATCGAGCAGATCATTTCCAGCGAGCCGGCCATCTCATCGGTTCATCCGGATCCCCGCGATTCCCTCTCGGGAAACGCTGTGCGGAATTCGGAAAAGCAGTTCAACGCCTGATTGCCGCCGGTCAGGATTCCAGCAGCGTGCGTCCAACGATGAGCGACATGATCTCGTTGGTGCCTTCCAGGATCTGGTGCACGCGCAGATCCCGCGTGATCTTCTCCATCCCGTAGTCCGCGAGGTAGCCGTAGCCGCCGTGCAGCTGGATAGCGCTGTTGGCGGCGTTGAACCCGGCGTCCGTGGCCATCTTCTTGGCCATCGCGCAGAGGCGGACGCGGTCCGGGCTCTTCGCGTCCAGTGCGGCGGCGGCACGGCGCAGCAAGGAGCGGGCGGCTTCCAGCTCCATGTCCATTTCGGCCAGCTTGAAGACCAGCGCTTCCTGTCTGGTCAGCGGTCCGCCGAAGGCCTGGCGCTCCTTCAAATACAGCGCCGACTTCTCCAGCGCGCTCTGCCCGCCACCCAGCGAGCAGGCCCCGATGTTCAGGCGGCCGCCATTGAGTGCCTGCATGGCCATGGAGAATCCCTGGCCTTCCTCGCCCAGCAGGTTGGCGGCGGGAATGCGCACGCCTTCCATGATCACCTGGCGAGTGGGCTGCGCCTTCCAGCCCATCTTCTTTTCGTTCGGCCCGAAGCTCAGGCCCTCGGCATCCCCGGGAACAAGGAAGGCGCTGATGCCGCGCGAACCGGTATCAGCGGTACGGGCCATGACGATGTAGAGCGCCGAGCTTCCAGCTCCCGAGATGAATTGCTTGACGCCGCTGAGCACATACTCGTCACCGTCCTTGCGGGCACGGGTTGACAGGGCCGCCGCATCGGAGCCGACTCCGGGCTCGGTCAGGCAGTAGGAGCCCAGGTCGTCCATGGCGGTCATCGATGGCAGCCATTTGGCGCGCTGCGCGTCGTTGCCGAAGGTGTCGACCATCCACACGACCATGTTGTGGATGGAAATGTAGGCGGCCAAGGTCGGGTCGGCCTTGGCGAGTTCCTCGAAGACCAGCACCGCATCGCTGCGGCTCAGACCGGATCCGCCATGATCTTCAGAAACATAGATTCCGCCCATGCCCAGCTGTCCGGCTTCGGCCAGCACATCCACCGGGAAGTGCTGTTCCTGGTCCCACTTCAGGGCATTGGGAGCAATCCTGGTCTCGGCGAAATCATGGACCATCTCGATCAACGACTTCTGGTCTTCGCTTACTTCAAACAACACCGGCTCCTTTGCCTGCACCTTGCGTCTTTGACCTCAGTCTATGTGACGCAAGATACAATGAGGGCCAATAGGATGAGTTCCGAAGCATTCATTTCGAAAGAGTTGGGCTAAGCGCATGCAAATCCGGACAAGCACCGCCGGGGATTGGCCTGGGATCTTCGGCTTCTACCGCAAAATCATGGATGAGGGACAGACCTACGCCTTCCCCCAAGGCCAAACCCTTGAAGAAGCCCGCCCCTGGTGGATGGAGACGCTACCGGGGCAAACGGTCGTTGCCGTGGCAGATGGCAGGATCATCGGCTCGGCCAAGATGGGGCCAAACAAGCCCGGACGGGGAGCCCACATCGCCACCGCGTCCTTCCTGGTCGATCCGGAATGCCGCAATCGCGGCGTGGGACGAGCACTGGGCGAATACGTGATCGACTGGGCCCGGCAGGAAAATTATCACGGCATCCAGTTCAATGCGGTCGTCGAGACCAATGAGGCTGCAGTGCGTCTATGGCAATCGCTGGGCTTCAAGATCCTGGGCACCATTCCGGGCGCCTTCAACCATCCGACCAAGGGGCTGGTGGGCCAGCACTTCATGTTCCTGCCGCTGCGTCCTGCTGCTCCACCTGGCCATTAGCCGCGCGCGTCGAACCGCTCACGGGCAGCGAGCACTTTGGGCACATGCTCCTCGGACCACAGGCGCAGGATTTCCATGGGTTCCAGGATCCCGCGTCCCAAATCAGTCAGCTCGTAGTCGACCCGCACCGGCACCTGGGCATATACGGTGCGCTGCACCAACCCGTCACGCTCCAGGTTGCGCAGGGTATTGGTGAGCACCTTCGGGGTGACCGCGCCGATGCGCTGGCGTAATGCAGAGAAACGTTGCGGGCCGCCAGCCAGGGACAGGAGGACCAGCGGAGTCCATTTATCGCCTAGGCGCTGCATGATTTCACGTGAAGGGCATTGCTGCACGAACACGTCAAAAGAGCCATGGCTATCCATGAGGAAACCTAGTTTCGTTGTAGTGGGCGGTATCTAAAAGATACCATTGTGCCGGACCCAATTTCCCAAGGAAAGAGAACACCATGAAGATTGCAGTTTACGGAGCTACCGGCATGGTCGGCTCGGAAGTCGTTGCCGAAGCCATTTCACGCGGCCATGAGGTCACCTCGGTCTCCCGTTCGGGCAAGGGAATCGACGGAAGCACCACCGTGGCCGCCGAGCTGGGCGACGGGGCAACCTACCGCGACCTGGGAAAGAACAACGACGTGCTCGTCATTGCCGTACCGCCATCGCGCACCGGTGGCGACCACCAGGAATACCTGGATGCCTTCGAGCAGATCACCGAAACCCTGGTCCCAGCCCGCCTGCTGGTTGTCGGCGGCGCCGGCGCTACCGAGGTAGACGGCGTCCGCCTGGTCGACACCCCGGGCTTCCCGGAGGAATACAAGGCCGAAGCCACCACCTGCGCCGAGGTCTACGACATGTTCACCTCGGTTTCCGGCATCACCTGGACCGTCGCGGCTCCAGCCCCGGTGATCATGCCTGCACGCCGCACCGGCAGCTACACCCTGGGCACCGATTCGCCAGCAGGCGACTTCGTTTCCTCCCAGGACTTCGCCGTGGCCATCCTCGATGAAATCGAAACCCCGGTCCACCAGAACCGCCGCATGACCGTGGCCAGCGAAAAGTAGATCCCTCGCGCAGTGCCGCTAGCCAGGTTTCGTCGGATCGGAGCGATTCGCTCCGATCTGACGAATGCGTTCCAGATGGCTAGAGTTGGTTTGGTCATCACCACTAGTTCATCGAGGTAAGCCCTTCCCCATGCAACGAAACTCGCGCGCGTCCAGGATCCTTGGCTGCGCTATCGCGCTCCCGCTCCTTGGATCCCTTCTAGCCAGCTGCTCGGCAGGTGCAGGACCCGATTCCCCCGCAGAGGAGGCGAAGCCGGTTGCCGGCGGCACCCTGGTCTATGCTTCGGGCGACGCCGAGCCGGCCTGCCTGGATCCGCATGTGGGCGGCAACTACCCGCAAGCCCTGGTAGCAAGCCAGTACCTCGAATCCCTGTTCACCAAGGATGCGGACGGGAAGATCATCCCGTGGCTGGCCGAAAGCACCGAAGTTTCCGAGGACGGCCTGACTCGCACCATCACCCTGCGCGATGGGATTTCCTTCACCGACGGCACGAAGCTCACCGCCAAAGCCATCGAAGCCAACATCGAGCACCTGAAGGATCCGAATACCGCGTCCTCCACCGGCTACCTGGCCGTGGGCAAGGTCGTGGATATCGAGATCGCCGATGAGCTCACCGCCAAGCTGACGCTCTCCGCCCCGGATAACGCGCTGCTGGAATCGCTGTCCATGCCATGGACCGCCATCGAATCCCCCAAGGCGCTGGAACGCGACCAGGCGACCAACTGCGCCTCACCGGTAGGCACCGGCCCGTTCAAGGTCGAATCCTGGGAGCACCAGAAGGCCGTGAACCTGGTCCGCAACGAAGACTACGTGCCGCCGGTCAAGAACACGGAGCGCTCCGATTCCAAGGCCTATCTGGAGGCCATCACCTGGCGCTTCATCCCTGAGGCCGCCACCCGCTACGCAGCCCTGGTCTCGGGCGAAGTCGATGTCATCGACAACGCGCAGCCGGACACCATCGCCACGGCAAAGCAGGACGGCTCGCTGGGCCATCTGGACGCCCCGCGCCCGGGTGCTTCCAACCGCCTGGAGCTGAACAGCTCCAAGGCGCCATTCGATGACCAGCGCGTGCGCGAGGCCTTCATCCGTTCCGTGGATGCCAGCGCCGGCGTCAAGGCCCTCTATTTCGGCACCACCGAGCGCAGCTACTCGCTGCTGTCGTCAGCCGAGCCGCTGGGCTACTCCGATGAATCGCTGTTCGGCACCGATGCGGCCAAGGCCAACGCGCTGCTCGATGAAGCAGGCTGGAGCGAACGCGACGCCGAAGGCTACCGCGTGAAGGACGGCAAGCGCCTGTCGCTGGACTTCCCGGTCTCCACCAACCAGTCGGTTCCTGCCGAGCAGTCCCTGTTCGAGCAGTTCCAGGCCCAGGCCAAGGCCGTGGGCTTCGAGGTGAAGATCCAGCTGCTGGACCTGTCCAGCTGGTACGGCGCCCTGGCCAAGCACGATTACAATCTGGTCTCGGCTCCCTACACCAAGGTCGGCCCGTCGGTGCTGCGCATCCTGTACCACTCCGACTCGACCGTCCCGGCGCCATCGGGCTACTTCGCCAACAACGCGCAGGTGAAGAACGAGAAGCTCGATGGGATCCTGGCCCAGGCCGAAGAGGCCAACGATGAAGCCCAGCGCGCTGCGCTGTACGAGCAGGCCCAGAAGCTGGTCCTGGAGGGCTACTACGTGCTGCCGCTCTACGACCAGCAGAACCACTTCCTCTACGGCAAGAACGTGCACGGCATCGGCGCCACCACCGCGGTGTCCTCGCCGGTCTACTACGACACCTTCATCACCAAGTAGCACCCCATGGGCACGATTGCTTGGGCCGGGCGCAAGATCGGCGGCGCGCTGGTGGTGCTGTGGCTGGTGGCCACCGCCATCTTCATCGCCATCCGGCTGATCCCCGGCGACCCGGCCGAAGCAATCATGGGCGGCCCCGGTTCCCAGGCCTCGGCCGAAGCGCTGGCCGCGGCCCGCGCCGAGTACGGACTGGACCTGCCGCTCATCTCCCAGTACCTGATGTACCTGGGCAAGCTGGCCACCTTGGACTTCGGCACCTCCTATTCGCTCAAACAGCCGGTCGCCGGCATCATGGGCGATCTCCTGCCCAATACCCTCTGGCTTGCGCTGCTGGCCCTGGCGGCCGCCTGGGTGCTGGCCATGGGCTTCGCGGCATCGGCCATGCGGGCCAACCGCTTTGGCGCATGGCTGGGAAATATCGTGGAGATCATTGCCGCCGCCGTGCCGCACTTCTGGCTCGGCGCGGTGCTGATCATGCTCTTCTCCTCGATGCTCGGCTGGCTGCCGGCCGTGGATAACGGCACCGCCCAGGGTTTGGTACTTCCCGTGCTGACCTTGGCATTGCCGCTGGCCGGGTTCCTCACACAGCTGATGCGCGATTCGCTGAGTGCAGCCCTGGGCAGCCAGTTCGCGCTGGCCGCGCGTGCCCGTGGCGAAAGCCGGCTGGCGGTCTTCTGGCGCCATGGCTTGCGCCATGCCGCCTTGCCTGCCCTGGGCCTGACCGGCTGGGCTTTCTCCTCGCTGCTTTCCGGCGCGGTTGTGGTCGAGGCGATCTTCGCCCGTCCGGGTCTGGGGCGCTCGCTGCTTTCTGCGGTGCTGGCCCGCGACATCCCGATGGTCACCGGCATCGCGCTCTTCTCCGCACTGGTCTACATCGTGGTCATGGCGATCACCGAAGGCATCGAGCGAGCCATCAATCCGGCAGGGGCGAGCTCATGAGCCGCACCGCAAGAATCTTCGCCGCCGCATTCGTCGCCCTGTGGGTGCTCATCGCGCTGGCTCCCTCGGTGCTGGCCCCGGGCGACCCATTGGCCATCAACCCGGCCGAGGCATTCAGCAAACCCGGGGCCGCGCATTTCTTCGGCACCGACGAATCGGGCCGCGACATCTATACCCGTGTCATCCATGGTGCCCGCGACTCGCTGGCTATCGGCCTGGCGGCCACGGGATTGGGCATGGGATTGGCCATCGTCTTGGGCACAGTTGCGGCATTGTCCCCGCGCTGGCTCGACGAGATCATCCTGCGCGTGCTCGAAGCGCTCTACGCGATTCCATCCTTGCTCATGGCACTGCTGATCATTGCCTTCACCGGCCCCGGTGTCGGTCCGGCCATCGTCGCGGTGGGCCTGTCCACCGCACCGGGATATGCCCGGCTGGTGCGCAGCCAGATCCGCACGCTGAAGAGTTCGGAAATGCTGGAGGCAGCCACCGTGCTGGGCCGCGGCTCGTGGCTGTTGGTCCGCAACCATTTGGTTCCCAACGCCCTCAAGCCCCTGCTGGCTCTGGTGACCTTGGGGATCGGCCAAGCCGTGATCTGGGCTGCTGCCCTGTCCTTCCTGGGCTTGGGCACTCCCCCGCCAGCTCCCGAATGGGGTGCCATGCTTTCGGCCGGGCGCACCTACCTGCACTTCGCGTGGTGGATGAGCTTGTTCCCCGGCTTGGCGATAGTTGTCGTGGCCGCAGGCGCCACGCTGATTGGCCGCGCGCTGGGCGGAAGGGCAAGGACAGCATGAACGAGCAAGCACTGATTACGGTCAAGGACCTTTCGGTCCGTTTCGGTTCCGCCGTGGCGGTGAAGAACATTTCCTTCACCGTAAAGGCCGGACGTTGCCTCGCATTGGTCGGCGAATCAGGGTCGGGCAAATCCGTGACTGCCCGCAGCCTGCTGGGACTGTCCGGAGGCATCGCGAAAGCCGACGAGCTGACTGTCTGCGGGCAGGACGCCTTGGAGCTTTCCGACCGCGGCTGGCAGCAGATCCGCGGGAATTCGGTGTCCATGATCTTGCAGGATGCGCTGATGGCGCTCGATCCGCTGCGCCCGGTGGGCCGGGAAATCGGTGATGCGCTCAAGGCGCACGGCAAGATGTCCAAATCCGAGCGCCAGCAGCGAGTGCTCCAGGTGCTGGAATCCGTGCGCATGCCCGAGCCCGGGCGCCGTGCCAAGCAGCGTTCCACCGAGCTCTCTGGCGGCATGCGCCAGCGTGCCCTGATTGCCCAGGCCCTGGCCGGCAACCCGCAGGTAGTCATCGCCGATGAGGCAACCACCGCCTTGGACTCGGCGCTGACAGCACTGGTCCTTTCGCAGCTGCGCGAGCTCAAGGAGCAGGGCCGCGGCGTGCTGATGATCAGCCACGATCTGGCCCAGGTAGCGCATTTGGCCGACGACATTGCGGTGATGCGCAACGGTGCAATCGTTGAGGCCGGCAGCACCGGGCAGATCCTGGGCGACCCGCAGCACGAGTACACCCGCCAATTGCTGCGGGCCGTGCCTTCGGGGATACCGCGCTTCGCCCCGTTGTCGGCAGCCAGCAAGCCGTTGACGGCACCACCGCCAGAAGCACCCGCCACTACTGCCCCCGCGTTATCAGTCACGCAGCTGTCCAAAACGTTCGGCAAGCACCAGGCCGTGGATGCGATCAGTTTCGAACTGCCCCGGGGCAAGACCCTGGGCGTTGTCGGCGAATCCGGGTCCGGGAAGACCACCACCGCGCGCATGGTGCTGGGCTTGCAGAAGCCTGATGCAGGCAACGTCAAGCTGCTCGGCGAGCACTTTGCCCCGGCCCTCGAATCCCAGCGCCGAAAGCTGCGCGAACAAATGGGTGCGATCTACCAGAACCCGTTGGGGTCTTTCGATCCGCGCTATTCGGTGGGGCAGCTGCTGGCCGATGCGCTGAGCCGCGGCAAGTCCAAGCGCGCAGCCGAGTACCGCAAGCCGGCGGCTGAACTGCTCGAACAAGTCGAGCTGTCCACCGAATTGCTGGGCCGCAACCCGCGCGAGCTTTCCGGCGGGCAGCGCCAGCGCCTGGCGATTGCACGCGCGCTAGCGCCCAAGCCGCAGGTGCTGGTCCTTGACGAGCCGGTCTCGGCCTTGGATGTATCAATCCAAGCCACGGTGCTGGACCTGCTGGATCGGATCCAGCTGGACACCGGAACCAGCTACCTGTTCATCAGCCATGACCTGTCGGTGATCGAGCACATGAGCGACTCCGTTGCGGTGATGCATGAAGGCAAAATCATCGAGCAGGGCTCTACTGACCAAGTCTTCGGCGCCCCGCAGCATGACTACACGAAACTGCTGCTCTCGGCGATGCCGCGGTTGCGCTAGACCAGATCGACCATCTGGTCCTTGACCTGCTTGCGCAGGATCTTGCCCAGCAGCGAGCGCGGCATCTCATCGATCTGCACAATGCGCTTAGGCACCTTGTAGGCGGCCAGCAGCTCGCGGCAGTGGGCGCGCAGCGCGTCCTCGTTCAGCCCGCACCCCTCTTCGAGCTGCACCGCGGCAACTACCATTTCGCCGCCGCGGGCCAACGGCTTTCCGAAGACCGCGGCATCGGCCACGTCAGCGTGCTGGCGCAGGGCGATCTCGACCTCGGTCGGTGAAACGTTGAAGCCGCCGGTGATGATCAGCTCCTTGGCGCGGTCCACCACCTGGGCGAAGCCGTCCTCGTCAACGGTGACCACATCGCCCGAACGCAGCCAGCCGTCCCCGGTCTTGGCCTTGGCCGTTTCCTCCGGGTTGTTCCAGTAGCCCTGGAACACCTGCGGGCCCTTGATCAGCAATTCGCCCGGTTCTCCCTGGGCCACTTCCCGGCTCGGGTCCTCCACGTCGACGACCTTCATCAGTGTCGAGGGGAAGGGCACGCCGATGGTGCCGGTGCGGCGGCTGGGGTGGAACGGGTTGCCCAAGGCCACCGGCGAGGACTCGGTCATGCCGTAGCCTTCTACCAGCAGGCCGCCGGACATCGATTCCCACAGCTCCACCACATGGTCGGGCAGGTTCATCGCCCCGGAGATGCAGTACTTGGCGCTCTTCAGCGAGACACCGCGCTCCTTGGCCGCCAGGGCGGTGCGCTCGTAGATCGGCGGCACCGCGCAGTACACGGTGGCCGGGGACTTCTTCCAGGCATCCAGGATCATCTGCGGATCGAACTTCGGGAAGAGCACCAGCAGGCCCTGCTTCTTCACGCCGAAGGTCAGGTACAGGGTCATGCCGAAGGCATGGAACATCGGCAGGATCGCGTAGAGGATTTCCTCGCGCTCCTGCGCCCCGAGCATCCAGGCCTCGCCCTGCAAGGCGTTGGAATAGAGGTTGAAGTGGGTGAGCATGGCGCCCTTGGGATGGCCGGTGGTCCCCGAGGTGTACTGGATGACCGCCAGGTCATCGACATCCGGATGCGGGTGGTTCGCATCCAATTGCGCACCGGAGAGCAGGTCCTTCCATGCCACGGTGCCCGAGGTGCGGGCCGTGAGCGACGCCTTGGTCTCGCGCAGCTTCTTGACCGGCAGGTTCAGCGCCAGGCGCTTGACCGCGGGGAAGGCTTCCAGCAGGTTGACCGAGACGATCGAGTCCAGCTGCACGTCCTTGGGGAATTCCTGGACGTTGGCCACGACCTTGTCCCAGGCAATCGCGATGCGCGCCTGGTGGTCCTCGAACTGGTGGCGCAGTTCCCGCGAAGTGTACAGCGGGTTGTGCTCCACCACGACGGCGCCAAGGCGCAGGATCGCGTAGAAGGCGATCACGTGCTGCGGGCAGTTGGGCAGGATCAGCGCAACGCGGTCGCCGGCGCGCACGCCGAGCTTGCGCAGGCCCTCGGCGGCCTTGGCTACCTGCGCGCCCAGATCGGCGTAGCTGGTGCGGCGGCCGAAGAACTCGGTCGCAGGGTTCTGGCCGGCTTCACGCACGGAGCGCTCGAACATGCGGCTGAGCGGTTCGGTGGGCAGCTCGATTTCGGCCGGGACTCCCGGCTGGTAATTTGCCACCCATGCGGGCGCAGCACTATTTTCCATACCTCCAATCATGCCCTGTAACGAAGCGCGGCGCGATTCCAGGGCTTCCCAGGCGCAAACGACGCGCTGCAGGTGGCGGATCCGCCCGCTGGCAGAAATACCCCGGCACCGCACAGCTGGGATTTTCCTGCGAACACCCGGAGCAGGGCAGCGATCGGCGATAGCGTGTGCGTGATTGCACGGCTACGCAACTACCGGGAGGCGTCCATGGCAGCACGCCGAAGCAAACGGCTTCCCATCACGCGCCGGCGCGCGGGAACCGGCTTCTTCTATCTGGAAGGGGCACGCACGGTGAAGGACCAGCACCTGCTGGATCGGATCAGGCAATTGTCGATCCCGCCGGCATGGAAACAGGTCCAGATCGCGGCCAGTGCGCGGGCCAAGGTCCAAGCTCGCGGAATCGATGCGGCAGGGCGCACCCAAATGATCTACCACCCTGATTTCCGCGAGCGGCAGGATGCCGCCAAATTCGACCGGTTGCCGGCGTTCGGCCGCGCACTGCCCAATCTCCGCCGCCAGCTGCTGCGGGATCTGCGCCGGGGAAGAAACGACAAGGACAGGGTCACTGCGGCCGTGGTCCTGCTGCTGGATCTGCACCTGCTGCGCATCGGCACGCACGCCTACTCGCGTTCCAACCAATCCTTCGGGGCCGCTTCGCTGCGAGCCAAGCATCTGGAGGTCCAAGGGCATTGCGCCACCCTCGAGTTTCCCGGCAAGAGCGGCCAGCAGCAGCATGTGAAAATCAGGAGCCGGCGACTGGCACGAGTGCTGATCCAATTGCGCGATCAGCCGGGCTACGAGCTTTTCCGCTACCTGGATGACGATGGGCACTCGCACCTGCTCCAGCCTGCGCAAATCAACCGGTACCTCGAGGAGCACCTGGGTAGCGGATTCACCGCCAAGGACTTCAGGACCTGGGGCGGCAGCTTAGCGGCTTTCAGGGCACTGATCGAGGCTCCCGCCTCGGCTATGGCTGCCGATGATGCCAGGAATCTGCGCAAGCTGGCCATCGAGCAGGCCGCCGGAAAACTGGGCAATACTCCCGAAATCGCGGCCGGCTCCTATATCGATCCCCGTGTGCTGGAGCTGGCGGACGATCCGGAAAAATTGGCGGCGCTGCGCCGTTCCAAACGGCAGCTGGGGACCAAGAACCATTTGGATCCGGCTTCGCGCTGCCTGCTGCGGTTCCTTGAAAGGGCCAGCTAGGTTCAGAATCTAGAAGTTCAGTCCGCGGGCCGCTACATCCCATACCTCGCTGGTGCCGTCCTCATGCACTGCCAGCACGTTGTCGACCAGGTTCACCGCGACGCAGACATGGTTCGGGATGACGTGGAGCTGCTCGCCGTGGGCTGGCAGGTCCAAGTGCTCGGGCCACAGCACGGTGGCGTGATGCTCCGATAGTGCGCTGATGCGGGCTTCAGGGCACTGGGCGATGCGCCCGTATCCGGTGGCCCAGGCCGGGCGGTCGCTTCCGAGCACCTTGCTGCCGGCGTCCAGCACGATGCGCCGGGGAATCTGCCTATCGCCTTCATGGCGGCTGATCACGGTGGACGCGACGGTCAGGGAAATATCCTCCCAGCGCACGCGCCCCAGCTCGAACTGCTGCGCATCGCCGAAGACGTACACCCCTGGACGCACCTCGGTCAGCACCGAGTTGTCGCTCAGTTCGGCGGTCGGGGTGGAGCCCCCGCTGATGCGTTTGATGGCATGCCCGGCCTCGCGCAGCAGGCACGCCGCTTCGGCCAGGGCCTTGTGCTCATCGTTGAGTGCCGCGTCGATGCCGTCCGGCGAGTAGCTGTGGCCGGGGAAGGTGAAGATCCCATGCACGCGCATGCCTGCCGCACGGGCGGCATCGGCTATTTCCACCGCGCCTTGCGGGCTGGTGCCGCTTCGGTGATGGCCGCTGTCGATCTCGATGACGAGCTTGATCTTGGAGGCCTTCTCCCCCAGCATCCTGGCCATCTGCTGCACGGCCTGGACAGAGTCCGTGCCGATGCTCAGCTTGGCACGGCGCATCAGCTCCAGGATGCGTGCCGCCTGGGATTCATTGACCCACAGAGGGTAGGCGATGAAGATCTTCGCGACCCCGTGCAGCGCAAACGCGAGGGCTTCGCCGACAGTTGCCACGGTGAGTCCGGCGGCACCGGCGTCCATCTGGCGTTCGGCGATTTCATGCATCTTATGCGTCTTGGCATGCGGGCGCAGTTTCAGGCCCTGGCTCGCCACCCGGTGGGCCACCCGGTCAATGTTCTGCTGGAGCTTCGCTACGTCAACGATGACCTGCGGGGTGTTGATTCCGGCCGGGATAGTGCCCAAATTTTCCGTCCTTCTGCACTTGGCTGCGTCACGGAGAATCCTGGAAATAGGCATTCCCGCCGATCTGAAAGATTACCGCAGGAAGCTTTGTACAGGGGAAGGAAAAACTAGCGTGGCAGCGTGCTTGACCGGGCCGACAGCTTGGTGGACAACTCATGCGCGTGGTGCAGCAGCAGGTTGCCCAGCTCTTCGCGGCGGTCCGCTTCAAAGCGCGTTTGGATCCCGGTCAGGCTCAGTGCCCAGGCAGGCTGTCCCGAGTTGTCGAAAACCGCAGCACCCATGCCCCAGCTGCCCTCGACGATCAAGCCGGGGTTGACCGAATAGCCCAGCTGGCGGGTTTCGGCGACCTTTTTGCGCAGCTCTTCGCGCGAATGCGCCGGCCCATATCCTGGCTCTAGATCGGCATCGCGCAGGTAGCGCTCAATGCCCTGTTCAGGCAGGAAAGCAAGGATCGCGATTCCGGCCGAAGCGACTCCCAGCGGGAAGCGCCGTCCTTCATACAGCACGAACGAGCGGATGGGAAAGGCTCCATCCTGGCGCAGCAAGCACACGGTTTCGTCGCCTCGCCGCGCCGAGAGGAACGCACTTTCCCCGGTCGCCTCGGCCAGCGCGGCGACATGCTCGCGGGCCAGTTCGCTGATGTCGTAGCGCTCGGCTGCCACCGCGCCCATGAGGTAGAGCTCGGGGCCAAGCAGCCAGCGGCCGGTCCGATGATCGTGGTCGCAGAATCCTTCGGTGGCCAACGCGCTGAGCAGCCGATGCACGGTGGGCCGGGCCAAACCGGTGCTCCGGGCAGTTTGCGTCGTGGTGATGCCCTCGGGCATTGCTGTGCTCACGGTGCGAAGCACGGCAGCCAGCCGCCCTACGACTTGGGTTCCAGCCGGGGAATTGCTCATGACCACATTATGGACGATCGGTTACGGGCCGGATAATTCCCGCTTCATACTTTGTCGCCGTACCCCTGTTGCTATCGAGCTGGTCGGCGGATAATTCAGCACATGGAAAATACATGGCAAATCGTCATCGACTGCGCCCGCCCGCAAGCAATGGTCCGGTTCTGGGCCGAAGCCTTGCGCTACGTTCCCGAGCCCGCCCCGGACGGGCATCCCACGTGGCGCGCCTACTGGCAGTCCATGGGCGTGCCGGATGATGAATTGCCGCCCGGAACCGGTGATGAACCGGAGTCGCTGGTCGATCCGCAAGGTGGTGGGCCAAGGATTTGGTTCCAGCAGGTACCGGAGGCCAAGAGCATCAAGAATCGCCTGCATCTGGACTTGCTGGTCAGCGGCGGCCGCGGCGTTCGCTTCGAGGAACGCAGGCAAATCATCACCGACGAGGCAGAGCGCCTGGTGGCACTGGGGGCCAAAGTCCGCACCGTTCACGACATGCCGGAGATGGGCCATTTCGCTATCTGCATGCTCGATATCGAAGGTAACGAGTTCGACATCGTCTAGCCCTCTCAGATGTGTCCATAATATGGACCCCTTGGCCATTCCTCCTCACCATCCGACCAGTTACCCGGCAATGCACCGGGTCTATTGCATGCTCACCTGCGACTACGTACGTTAGAGGATAAGCAGATCCGCGCTCCACATAGTGGACACATGGAGGAATCGATGACAACGAAGTTTCGGGATGACGCAGCCGCCGCCTTGGCTGCCGTCGTCAAGGATGGCATGACCATCGCAGTGGGCGGTTTCGGCCTCTCCGGCATCCCCAACCGCCTGATCACCGCACTGCGGGATTCGAAGGCAACCAACCTGACCATCGTGTCAAACAACATGGGCGTAGACGGCAAAGGGCTGGGCATCCTGCTGGAAAATAAGCAGGTCTCCAAGGTCCTGGCCTCCTACGTCGGGGAGAACAAGCTGTTCGCACAGCAGTTCCTCGATGGGGACCTGGAAGTTGAATTCTGCCCGCAGGGGACCTTGGCCGAGCGCTTGCGCGCCGGCGGGGTGGGCATTCCCGCCTTCTTCACCCCCACCGGCGTGGGAACTCCGATCGCCGAAGGCAAGGAAGTCATGGAATTCAACGGCAAGCCAGCGATCCTCGAGCGTGGAATCTTTGCCGATATCGCACTGGTCAAGGCGCACCAGGCCGACGCCGAAGGCAACCTGCGCTACCGGATGACCTCGAAGAACTTCAACCCGCTGGCCGCCATGTCCGGCCGCCATACCTTCGCCGAAGCCGAGGAAATTGCCGAGGGCTACCTGGATCCGTCGCTGGTGGAGACCCCCGGCATCTTTGTGCAGACCCTGGTGCAGGCCGATGCGGTCAAGGACATTGAACAGCGCACCGTGCGCAGCCGACAGGAGGCCTGAGCATGTGGACTCGCGATGAAATGGCGGCCATTGCCGCTAGCGAATTAACCGATGGCCAGTATGTGAATCTCGGTATTGGAATCCCCACGATGGTGGCCAACAACCTGCCGGAAGGCGTTTCGGTCAAGCTGCAAAGCGAAAACGGCCTGCTGGGCATGGGTCCCTTCCCCTATGAAGGTGAAGAAGATGCGGATCTGATCAATGCAGGCAAGCAGACCGTGACCATCCTGCCCGGCGGCAGCTTCTTCGATTCGGCGACCTCCTTCGGCATGATCCGCGGCGGCCACGTCCAGACCGCGATCCTCGGCGCCCTGCAAGTGGCTGCCAATGGCGATCTGGCCAATTGGACCATCCCGGGCAAGCTGGTCAAGGGCATGGGCGGCGCCATGGACCTGGTCGCCGGCACCCCGCGCGTGATCGTTCTGACCGATCACGTGGCCAAGGACGGGACATCCAAGATTGTGGAGAAATGCGACCTGCCGCTCACCGGAGTCGGCGTGGTCAACCGCATCATCACCGACCGAGCAGTGTTTGATATAGAAAACTCGACCTTGACCCTGCGTGCAGTAGCCCCGGGTGAAAGCGTGGAAACCATCAAGGACATCACGGCAGCAGAATTTGCCGTGGATATTGTGGAGGATCTGAAAGCATGACCGCAAAAATTGTGGGCTACGCCCGTACCCCATTCGTGAAATTCAACGGCGCCTTCGCCTCCGTCCCGGCCACCGAGCTCGGCGCCCATGCCGGCAAGGCCGCGCTGGAACGTGCCGGAATTGATCCCAGCGAGGTCCAGCAGGTCATCGCCGGCCAGGTGCTGCAAGGTGGCGCCGGCCAGAACCCGGCCCGCCAATCCGCTGTGGGTGCCGGCATTGCGCTGGACGTTCCGGCCATCGCCGTGAATGCCGTATGCCTCTCAGGTGCCGAGGCCGTTGTGGCAGGGGCCCGCCTGATCAATAGCGGCGAGGCAGACGTTGTCCTGGCTATCGGCCAGGAGTCCATGTCGCTGGCTCCGCATGTGCAGCGCGCCCGTGCCGGAACCAAGTACGGTGCCATTGAACTGATTGACACCCTGGAATACGACGGCCTGACCGATGCTGCCGAGAAGCGTTCGATGGGCGCTTCCACCGAGGAGCACAATGCCAAGTTGTCGATGACCCGCGAGGCCCAGGATACGGTCTCGGCCGCATCCCACCAGCGCGCTGCCGCGGCCCGAGATTTCGCAGCCGGCGAGATTGCGCCATTTACCATTTCCAGCCGTCGCGGCGACACCACGATCAGCGAAGATGATGGCATCCGCGAAGCTACCACCGTGGAATCCTTGGGCAAGCTGCGTCCGGCCTTTGCCAAGGAAGGCACCATTACCGCGGGCAACTCCTCGCAGATCACCGACGGCGCAGCAGCCGTGGTGCTGGCCAGCGATGCGGCCATTGAGCGCCTGGGCCTGGAGCCGCTGGCTGAAATCCTCTCGCACGCTTTCGTTGCCGGCCCGGACCGCACCCTGCACGAGCAGCCATCCAATGCCATCAGCGCAGCCCTGGAGAAGGCCGGCGCCAAAGCCCAGGATCTGAAGGCCGTCGAAATCAATGAGGCGTTCGCCGCTGTTTCGGTGCAGTCCACCAAGGCACTGGGTCTCGATGCCTCCATCGTGAATCCGCATGGTGGCGCGATTGCCCTGGGCCACCCGATTGGCGCTTCCGGTGCACGCATCATTGGCACGTTGGCCCGCCAGCTCCACGAGATGCCGGCCGGCTCGCTGGGCGCCATCGGCATCTGCGGTGGCGGCGGCCAGGGCACCGCAATGGTGCTGCGTTCGCTGTAGCCGCTGTCCGATTAGCCGGTGCGGTTGGGTCTGCCGGGATCCAACCGCATCGGCTTTTCCTTTTACCGGTGACGTGAAAAGCGGAACTCGCGCCTTGCCCGCCGCATGTTTCTTAACTGGACTTTGTTCTTCCACTTACTTGTTATGTAATTGGAAGGTCATATTCCAATTGTTCGACTTTAAGTTTCCAAGAACGCCCGGATGTGACGCCATCATCGCACCATGTGAGGACTCACCTTGGAAAATACGCAATTGCCTGATGATCCGAAGGTGCCACCGGCACCTTCGGATCCATTGCCAGCGCCGGCGGCACCGGCGAACCCGTTCGAGAATGCCGGGCAGAACCGGCAGGTCAGGAAATTCACCAACGCGGTCCTGGAACTGAAGTCCCGTGCCAGCCTGCAGCTTCTTGGATTCCAAGCCGGCGCCATTGCGGCCATTGGCATCGTCCTGGCTCTTTGCTACCTGATCCCCCTGGCCTCAATGGCCAAGGAGATCGGTGGCGGCGGCTCCGCTGAATTCAACGTGGCGTCCCAGCTCAATTCCTTCAAGGCCTTCATCATGGTCTTCGGTGCCGTCCTGGGCGGCGGGCTGAAGATCACCGGATCCGGGGGCGGATTCGGCATGTTCGGCGAGCTCAGCCTCGCATTCGCCCTCGTTTCGGTCACCTCCATCGTGGCAATCTGCGCCGCGAACTACCTGATCGTGCGCAAGCTGCGTCGTGGCGCACGCAACGGCGGATGGAAGAGCGCTGCATTGGCCTCCGGACTGCACGCGCTGGTCCTGTCATTGGTCTTCCTGGTCATTGCGCTCTTCGGGAAGCTCAGCATCCAGGGTGGCGAATTCTTCTCCGCCGCGGTGTCCCCGCGATATGCAGGTGTCTTCTTCACGATTGCCTTGGCCGTTTTCTTCTCGCAGTTCCTTGCCACCGCGCCCCAGCGCGCCAACGCCGGATCCCCATTGCTTACCGGGGTCCGCGAGGCCGTGGCCCTGGCTGTTTCGACCTTGGCCGCTTTCGCCTTGGTCGGCATCATTGCCGCATTCACCCAGCGTCCGGATGACATGCCCTGGAGCTTGGGCCTGATCCTGCTCCCGCTGCTGGGAACCATCGGTTCATATGTGGCAGCGCTGGGCTTCCTCGGGGCGCTGGCTCCGAATGTCTCCGGCATGGCCAGCTTCCTGGGCGAATACACCGCCGATGCCCTGCCCGAATCCGTCCTGCGCATCTGGGATATCGCCGACGGCAAGGGTGCTTGGCTCCTGGTCCTGAGCGTCATCCTGGTACTCCTGGCGGCTATCCGTATTGGCGTGCACCGTGGTCGACTGGCCGCTGGCTTCGACCTGCAGCGCGCTTGGCAGCTGCCGGTAGCGGCTTTGGTCCTGTGGATGATTCTTGCCGGGCTGACCAACATCTCCCTGGGTGGCGCTATCACCGCCAACGAGATGGGCAACATGAGCGGCAGCATGTCCTACGGCATCACCTGGTACTCGGTGATCTTCTTGGCACTCGGGGCCGCAGCTGTCTCGCTGCTGGCAGAAATCCTGCCCTTGCAGGTCTACCGCTTCGCCCCATCCCTGCTGGCAGTGATTGCCGGCAAGGACGCCTCAGCGCGATGGATTTCCGGCCAGGCACCTGCCGTTGCTCCAGCTTCGCCGGTTGCAGCCGCACCCAGCCAGGCTGCTCCAGTTGCCGCCGCAGCCCAATCCACCCCTGCCGTGTCCGCCGACGGCCAGCCGATGGCTGGTGAACCGGCTCCGGCGCTGGCCCCGGCCTCGGAAGAGTCCAAGAAGAAGGCCAAGGCCGTTGGCTTCTCGGTTCTCGCGCTGGCAGTCATTGCCGGTCTGGGCTTCGGTGCCATCGCCTACCTGAACGGGCAGCGCAAGCCGGAAGCTGAAGTTGAGAAATACCTCGCGCTGCTTGCCGAGGGCCAGGCCGGCAAGGCGACCGAGATGGTCGACCCGGGGATCGACAACGCCTCGCGCGTCCTGCTCAGCGACGACGTTCTGGGCAACGCCAAGCAGCGCTTGGAACTCGTTGATGTCATCGAGGAATCCAAGGGCAAGGACTCGGCCCGTGTGCGAGCGATCTACTCCATCAACGGCGAGCGCCACGAACGCTCCTTCAATGTCGACGCGGGCGACAAGGACTTCGGCCTGCTCGATACCTGGGTGCTCCATGAAGCATTGATTGTTCCGGTGGAGATCACCTCCGATAAGAGCTCGGAAGTCACTGTCGGCAAGGCCAAGGTCAAGCTGCTTGAAAGCGAGGACTACTACGGCGAGGGACGTTCCTTCACCGGCAGCTTCTACGCCTACCCGGGCATCTATGATGTCTCAGCGCCTGGCAACGAATACCTGACGAGCGAAGCCCAGGAATTGCGTGTCAACCATCCTGATTCGCAGCCGGCACAGGCGGCGCTGGTTACGACCACCACCGAGAAGCTCGACGAGCTGGTGCTGGATGAGGTCAAGAAGTTCGCTACTGCCTGCGTGACCGTTCCAACCAACCTCGATGACGGTTGCCCGAGCACCTTGCAGTCCAAGGACATCGCATCGTTCTCTGTGAAGTCGCATGCTGAAAGCGTGGCCATCGAGGAATCGGGCAGTTTCTCAAGCTCCGAGATCGTCTTCAAGTACAAGCTCAATGACACGGAGTTCATTGATTACGACGAAGAAGAGCTCACCCGCAGCTTCACGGGCAGCGTGGATTGGTACGGCGAGAAGCCCCAGGTCACCGTCGAAGGCGCATCCTGGTGGTAAGCCGCTGCTTCAGCTGTGGCAGCCCGCCGCTGACTAGAACGCAAAGCCGCGTGCCGGCCATGATCCATGGCCGGCACGCGGCTTTGCTCTTTGCTTCCTAATGCCACAGCGGTTCGCGCGAGACGTGGTTGACCAGTAGCTGCGCATCCAGCTCGACATAGGTTCCATTGGCCATGCGCGGATTGCTTTCGCCGGTGAGCGCGGCGATTACCGAGCAGATCAAGGCGCTGTGGCTCACGACCATCACATTCTGCCCGGGATGCTGATGGCAGATCTTGAACAATGCGTTCACTGCACGCCCCACCAGATGCTCTTCGGTTTCTCCAGTGCCAACCAGCAGTTGGCGCTGTTCGTCGGCGCCATCGGCCACCAGGGTGCCTTCGAGATCGCCGAAGTCCTGCTCCATCAGTTCCTGGTTTTCGTGCAGGGCACGGATGCCCAAGCTATTGGCGAGGATCTGCGCTGTTTGGCGGGCACGGAACAACGGGGAGGAATACACCGCGTCCCAAGTGCCTTCGGGCGCCAACTGCGCGGCTAGCTGCTGGGCTTGGCGGATGCCGGTATCGTTCAGTGGCAGGTCGCTGCGTCCATGCAGGCGTCCTGCCTTGTTCCATTCGGTCTGTCCGTGGCGGATCAGGATCAGTTTCTTTGCGCTCATCGTCTTCTTCTTTCTGGCATGCACCGAAGCAACTGGTGCCCGGTGCGAAGTAGTGTTCTTGGAGTCAGTTGCCGGTCTGCGAACTCTTGACCGGCGCTGGCAGCGGGGTGCTCGCGTGCAGCGCGGCGTACTGGCCGCTGGATGCAGCGAACGCGTCGACCGATTTCGCCCCGACCTTGATGACGTTGAATCCCGCTGCGGGCTCGTCAACGATCTGCGTCGGGGCAAATGGATTCATGTTGTAGGACACTGCAGGAGCCATGAACACCGGGGTGCTCAACAGCTGGCTGGTGGACGCCTGATGGTAGTGGCCGCAAAGGATTGCACGGATATCGCTTCCGGCGGCGATGGCCGCCAGCTCCATCGGGTTCTCCAGCCCGCGGCCGGCGCGGGCTTCATTGGCGGCTTCCACCGGAGGATGGTGCAGCAGAAGCAGGGATCCGCGCGGCGCCGGAACCGCCAGCAGCGAGGCAAGCCAATCGAGCTGCCGCTGTTCCAAGCGTCCCCGGGCCAACTGGAATCCCCCGCTGTCCAAACCAATAATCCGAAGCCCCAGGACCTCGTGCACCGTGTCGGCTGGATGCGGACCGGTGGACAGGCGCCTGGTGTTGAAGGATTCTCCAATCGCGCCCAACGGATCATGGTTGCCCGGAACGGTGATGACCGGGCAATCCAGTTCGCGCTGGGCCTGGTTGAAGATCCCTGCGGCCCGCTCATGGATGTCCGAACCGCGGTCTGCGATATCGCCGGTCACCACAATGGCATCCGGACCCAGACACGCGGCTGCTTCCAGCGCCTGTTCTGTTCGTTGCCACGAATCAATGGATCCGTGAAGCAGCTGCCCTTCGGGACGCAGGTGGGTGTCGCTCAATTGGATTATCGTCAGAGGTTCCATTTTTCCTCCTTCACGGCTGCTGCATTTCATCCCATTGAACGCCGGGGTTCTGGCCAGCAGGTGAACAGGGTGTCGACGCCATATGAAGTCCTGAAGAATCGGGGTTTTGCCGATAATCGGACAAATCGGCCATGGAAGGCAGGTAAAACTGGCTGACACATGCTTTCTGGCGCATATGAACGGCGAGTAGCATCCAAAACGACTAATCTTAGAAGAGAAGATTTGAATCCACCGAGGAGCTATATCCATGACCGGCAGCAAAGTCGTCGCCTTTGGCCACTTCCAGCCAGAGCGCATCGTCCCTAACACCGAGCTGGAAAAGTTGGTGGAAACCAGCGATGAATGGATCACCCGACGTGTCGGCATCGAAGAACGCCGCTGGGGAACCGGTGTTGAAACCGTAGACTCCATGGCCATCAAGGCCGCAGAGATGGCGCTGGGCAACGCAGCTGGCATCAAGGCAGCCGATATCGACATGATCATCGTCGCCACCTGCACCGCTACGGACCGTTCGCCGAACATGGCCGCACGCGTAGCTAACGCCCTGGGCATGGACCAAGGGCCGGCAGCGGTGGACGTGAACGTGGCTTGCGCAGGCTTTGCCCACGCCGTTGGCCTGGCCCAGGGCGCCATTGCCGCTGGCTCGGCGACGAATGCCTTGGTTATCGGCTCGGAGATGCTCACCGACTACACCGACTTCACCGATCGCACCACCTGCGTGCTGACCGCGGACGGCGCTGGCGCCTTCGTGATCACCGCATCGGAAGACAACGGCATCTCGCCGGTGGTCTGGGGTTCGGTTCCGTCCCTGTCCGATGCAGTGCGCATCGAAGAAGAAAACAACATGAAGTTCGCGCAGAACGGCCAGAGCGTTTACCGCTGGACCGTCACGCAGCTGCCGAAGATCGCTTCGAAAATCATCGACCGTGCCGGCATGAAGCCTGAGGAGCTGGACGCCATTGTCCTGCACCAGGCCAACCTGCGCATCATCGAGCCATTGGCAGAGAAGATCGGCGCACCGAACGCGCGCGTGGCCACCGATGTGGTGTACTCGGGCAACACTTCGGCCGCTTCGGTTCCGCTGGCCCTTTCCAAGTTGATGGCTTCGGATGAGCCATTGCCTTCGGGTTCCAAGGCGTTGCTCTTCGCCTTCGGTGGCGGCCTGGCTTACGCCGGCCAGATCATCACGATCCCTTAAGTATTTTCGCCATGAGTGGGCGCTACGGCATTTTGCCGTGGCGCCCACTAGTGCTTTAACGGCGCCTTCCGCATCAGCCTAAAAAGCTGCTCCGCACCCCTTGCAATAACGCGTTAGTGACTGCTAACGTATTTTTCATGCTTGATCTACTGGAAGTCGCTTCCGAGCCAACGCGCAGGCGCTTGATTCAGTTGCTGGGTTCCGGGGAACGCACGGTGACGGAACTGGCCGCGAACTTCGCCGTCAGCCGCTCCGCCATCTCGCAACACCTGCTGCTGTTGATTGACGTAGGACTGCTGCAAGCCCGCAAGGATGGCCGCAGCCGCTACTACTCGCTGGACCCTGCAGGCATCACGAAGCTCAAGGCCCTCCTTGACTCGTTCTGGAATACCGAACTCGACCTGCTCGTTGCCGAGGCCGCCGAATTGGCGTCGTTCAATGGGCCACCGCACCAGCCACCAGGAGAAAAGCCATGAGCTTTGAACGAACAGTCATCCTCCCCGTTGACGCCGACACCGCCTTTGCACTGGTCACCAACCCGGAACGCCTTCGCCGCTGGCAAACCGTTGCCAACCGCGTTGACCTGCAGACCGGCGGCAGCTACCGCTTCACCATGGGTCCGGGCCACCAGGCCTCGGGCACTTTCACCGAAATCGAGCCCGGCAAGCGCCTGGTCTTCACCATGGGATGGGAAGGTTCGGATGCCGTTCCGCCCGGCGATTCGACGGTTTTCATCACCCTGGAACCGCTGGATCAGGGCACGGCCCTGACCTTGCGCCATGAGGGGCTGGACGCCGAGCAGTCCTCGGGCCACGCCGAGGGATGGAACCACTTCCTGGATCGGCTGAAGGAGTTTGCCGAAACCGGCGAAGCAGCCATCGACGAGTGGAACGCCGTGCCCGAGCCGCAGAATCCGATCGTTTCCGCCGAGGGCTCCGTGGCAGCCCTGCAGTTCATCCTGAACAACATCTGCGCAGCGGACCTGGCCAAAGCCACTCCCTGCTCCGAGTTCTCCGTGAGCGAGCTGCTGGATCACCTTGCGGGTTCGGTCTCGATGATCGGCGGTGCCCTGGGCGCTGCGGTATCCGATGACCCGGCCCTGGCGCCGGAAGCACGCATCGCCAACCTGGTGCAGCCGACCCTGGAGGCTTTTGCCGCTCGCGGCGTTGCCGGCGAGATTGATCTCGGATTCGCTGTCATGCCGGCTTCAGTGGTTGCCGGGATCCTGAATCTGGAACTGATGGTTCACGGGTGGGACTTCGCCCAGGCGACCGGCCAGGAGTTCGCGATCCATCCTGGCCACGCGGAATACGTACTGGGCTTGGCACGCAAGACTGTGGGACCGGCTCAGCGCACCTCCGGCTCCTTCGCGGAAGAAACCATGGTCGCCGAATCCGCCAGCAGCCTGGATCGACTGATTGCCTTCACCGGCCGCGTTCCCGCAGGAGCCTGAGGACCTCCCATGGTTGATGTCTCCACGAGCATCGCTATCGACCGGCCACGTTCGGTGGTGGCCGGCTACGCGATGAACCCGCTGAACGCTCCGGCGTGGTACCGGAATATCCATTCGGTGCGCCGGCTGGATCCCCATGGCTTCGGCCTCGGATCACGCACCGCCTTCGAAGCCAGGTTCCTTGGACGGAAGCTTTCCTACACCTACGAAGTCACCAGGTTCGCGCAGAACGAGGAACTGGTCATGGCCACCGCGCAGGGCCCGTTTCCCATGCGCACCACCTATCGCTTCGAAGCGATAGGGCCAACGGCGACTCGGGTCCACCTGCGCAATGACGGCGAGCCAACTGGCTTCGGCAAACTGGCCGGCCCGCTGATGGAAATGATGATGCGGCGAGCCAATATGGCTGATCTCCGGGCGCTGAAAAGCATCCTGGAGAAAGACTGAGGACCAGCGGCGAACACCGCGGATACCTTGCCTGTGGCATCGTGTCCGCGGTGTTCGCGCGTCACTGACCTGAGCATTCCCGATTGCTCCAGTTCCCGACTTGACGTTAAGTGGATCACACCCCAGACTGGTACACGTGAACCTGTCTGACAGCTGGACACCCGGACAGCAACCGATCGAACGACGATCCGCTGCCGAAGGCGTCTTCCATGCACTCCGCCTAGCCATTGAAGCCCAGGAAATCGCCATCGGCGCGAAACTGGGGTCCGAAGCTGCCCTCGCGGCCGACTACGGCGTGAGCCGCTCGGTCATCCGCGAAGCGCTGCGCTCCTGCGCGGCCCTGGGCCTGACCCGCACCGAAACCGGGCGCGGCACCTTCGTGGTCTCCCACCGGCCCACCCGCGAGCTGAAACTGGGCACGTTCTCCTCCGACGACCTGCACGAAGCCCGTCCGCATATCGAGATCCCGGCTGCCACCCTCGCCGCCACCCGGCGCACCGCCGAGGACCTGGAGCGGATCAGCGGGCTGATCGAGGCGATGGAGCAGGAAGACGACCCGGCAGCCTGGGTCGAGCTGGACGCCGCCTTCCATGCCGCGATCGCCCAGGCCAGCGGCAACTCGGTGTTCTCCAAGGTCGTCGCGGACATCCGCGAGGCCATGGCCCGCCAGTCCGAGACCGTGAACCTGGTTGCCGGCCGCCGGTCGCCGTCGAACTCGGAGCACCAGGAAATCTACCAGGCCATCGCCGCCCAAGACCCGCAAGCGGCCAACAATGCGATGGCCAAGCACCTCAATGCGGTGCAGCAAGCAGTATCCACCATAGTCAGGAGCAAGAAGTGACCCCCGCCGATCCCCAGACCCTGCGCGCTTCGCTGGTCGTTGAGGCACTGCCGCAGCACGAACCGCTGGTCATCGCCACCCGCGGCGAGGCCGTGGAGTCCATCCACTACGGCTCGGCCGTGCTGCTGGATCCCGCCGGCTCCATCGCCGCCAGCCGCGGCGATGCCCAGGCCGCGTTCTACCCGCGCTCGGCGCTCAAGCCGCTGTTCGCCGTGGGCATGCTGCGCGCCGGACTGCAGCTCGACGACCAGCAGCTGGCCTTGGCCTCGGCCAGCCACTCCGGGAGCCCGCGCCACCTGCAGGTCGCCGAATCCACGCTGGCCGCCGCCGGCCTGGACCACACAGCGCTGCGCAATTCCACCGACCTGCCCTACGGCGTTGCCGAGCGCCAGGACTACCTGGCCGCTGGCGGCAAGGCCACCGCGCTCGCGCAGAACTGCTCGGGCAAGCACGCCGCACTGGCGGCCCTGTGCGAGCTCAAGGGCTGGGACACCGCCAACTACCTGCACGACGAGCGCCTCCTGCAGCTGCTGCAGGACACCGTGGAGGATCTTTCGGGCGAACAGATCTCCGGGGTGAGCACCGACGGCTGCGGCACCCCGGTCTACCGGATGACCCTGGCCGGATTGGCCCGCGCCTTCGGCAAGCTGGCCAGCGCCGCGCAAGGCACCGCCGAGGCACGCGTGGCCGCGGCAATGGCCGGCTACCCGGAACTGGTAGCCGGCGTTGGCCGCGATGTCACCGCCCTGATGCGCGCGGTGCCCGGCTCCGTGGCCAAGGACGGTTTCGAGGGCATCCAGGCCGTGGGCCTGCCCGATGGCAGCGCGCTGGCCGTGAAGATCGCCGACGGCTCGGACCGCGCCCGGATGCCGATCACCGCCAAGCTGCTCGCCGAGCACCTGGGCTCCGAGGCCGCATTGGCCCTTGAACCGCTGGCTACCAGCCCGGCCTTTGGCGGCGGTGCGCCCGTGGGCCTGCTGGCCGCACTGTAATTTTTTCCGTTCCAACCATTTCAACGAATCCTGGAGAAGAATCCACCATGCCTGAAACCTTGCTCAGCGGCCAGACCCGCAGCGAGCATGACCTGATCGGCGACCGCGATATCCCGGCGGATGCCTACTGGGGCGTGCACACGCTGCGCGCCAAGGAGAACTTCGACATCACCGGCACCGAGCTGTCCGGCAACCCGCACCTGATCCGCGCATTGGCGCGCGTGAAGCAGGCCGCGGCGCGTGCCAACCACGAGCTGGGGCTGCTGGACACCCAGCGCGCGAACGCCATCGACCAGGCCTGCGAGGCCATCGCCGGCGGGGCGCTGCATGAGCAGTTCATCATCGACCCGATCCAGGGCGGGGCCGGCACCAGCACGAACATGAACGCCAACGAGGTCATCGCCAACCTGGCGCTGGAAATCATGGGCCATGCCAAGGGCGAGTACTCCTTCTTGCACCCCAACGACCATGTGAACCTCTCGCAGTCCACCAACGACGCCTACCCGACCGCGGTGAACATCGCCACGCACTTCGCCACCCAGCCGCTGCTGGCAGCCATCGAGGTGCTGCAGGATTCGTGCATCGCCAAGGCCGCCGAGTTCCGCACCGTGGTGAAGATGGGCCGCACCCAGCTGCAGGACGCCGTGCCGATGACCGTGGGCCAGGAGTTCCGCGGCTGGGCCGTGACCCTGGGCGAGGACCGGGCGCGGCTGGAGGAATCGCTGTGCCTGGTCACCGAGATCAACCTCGGCGCCACCGCCATCGGCACCGGGCTGAACGCCCCGGCCGGCTATGCCGAGGCCGCCTGCCGCCACCTGCGCGAGCTGACCGGCCTGCCGCTGACCACCAGCCCGGACCTGATCGAAGCCACTTCGGATGTGGGCGCGTTCGTGCACCTCTCGGGCGTGCTCAAGCGCGTGGCGCTGAAGATCTCCAAGATCTGCAACGACCTGCGCCTGCTCTCCTCCGGTCCGCGCGCTGGCCTGAACGACCTGCAGCTGCCGGCCGTGCAGTCCGGCTCCTCGATCATGCCCGGCAAGGTCAACCCGGTGATCCCGGAAGTGGTCAGCCAGATCGCCTACCAGGTGGTGGGCCACGACTTGACCGTGACCATGGCCGCCGAGGGCGGGCAGCTGCAGCTGAACGCCTTCGAGCCGGTGATTGTGCACTCGATCGGGCTCTCCCTGAAGCACCTGGCCAACGGCTGCCTGACCCTGGCGCACAAGTGCATCGACGGGATCACCGTGGACGAGCAGGCGCTGCGCCGCGAGGTGGAGAACTCCATCGGCCTGGTCACCGCGCTGAACCCGCGGCTGGGCTACGCGGCATCCACCTCGGTGGCCCTCGAAGCGCTGCACACCGGGCGCGGCGTGGCCGAGCTGGTGCTCGAACGCGGCCTGCTCTCGGCCGAAGACCTCAATGAGTTGCTCTCCCCCGAGCGCCTCGCCAACCTCACCGACTAGATCCGAGGAATCATATGGATAATTCCACTCCGCACGCCACCGCGGCGCACGTCCCCGATGCCGCGCTGACGGCCGGCGACAACGATTACCACAAGGGCCTGTCCTCCCGGCAGATGCAGATGATCGCCATTGGCGGCGCCATCGGCACCGGGCTGTTCATGGGTGCCGGCGGCCGGTTGGCCGAAGCCGGACCGGGCATTGTCATCAGCTACGCAGTCTGCGGCTTCTTCGCCTTCCTGATCCTGCGGGCGCTGGGCGAACTGGTCATGCACCGCCCGTCCACCGGTTCCTTCGTGTCCTACGCCCGCGAGTTCTACGGCGAGAAGGCGGCCTTCGCCACCGGCTGGCTGTACTGGCTGAACTGGGTAATGACCGCCATTGTCGATATCACCGCGGTGGCCCTGTACATGGGCTTCTTCGGCAAGTACGTGGGGTGGATCAGCTCGGTGCCCCAGTGGCTCTGGGCGCTGCTGGCGCTGGCCGTGGTGCTGGCCATGAACCTGATCTCGGTCAAGGCCTTCGGCGAGATGGAATTCTGGTTCGCACTGGTCAAGGTTGTGGCCCTGGTGGCCTTCCTGATCATTGGCTGCTACTTCGTCATCTTCGGCACGCCGCTGGCAGGACATGAGGTCGGCTTCTCGCTGCTCAGCTCCAATGGCGGGCTGCTGCCCAATGGCCTGCTGCCGGTGCTGGTGCTGATGCAGGGCGTGGTCTTCTCCTATGCTTCCATCGAGCTGATCGGCACCGCCGCGGGCGAAACGGAGAATCCGGAAAAGGTCATGCCCAAGGCGATCAACACCGTGATCATCCGCATCGCCGTATTCTACGTCGGCTCGCTGGTGCTGCTCTCGCTGCTGCTGCCCTACACCGCGTACAGCGCCGGGGAATCGCCGTTCGTGACCTTCTTCGGATCCATCGGCGTGCAGGGCATGGACGTGGTGATGAACCTGGTGGTGCTCACCGCGGCGCTGTCCTCGCTGAACGCCGGGCTCTACTCCACCGGGCGCATCATGCGCTCCATGTCATTGAACGGCTCGGCGCCGAAATTCGCCGGGCGGATGAACAAGGCCGGGGTTCCCTACGGCGGCATCGTGATCACCGCTGTGGTGGCCGTGTTCGGCGTGGTGCTCAACGCCGTGGTCCCGGCCAAGGCCTTCGAGATCGTGCTGAACTTCGCGGCCATCGGCATCATTGCCTCCTGGGGGATGATCGTGCTGTGCCAGATGGCGCTGGTGAAGTCCGCCAAGCGCGGCGAGCAGCAGCGCCCCGGCTTCCGGATGCCGCTGGCTCCGGTCTCCGGCTGGGTCACCCTGGGCTTCCTGGCCCTGGTGCTGGTGATGATGGCCTTCGATAATCCCATCGGCACCTGGACCATTGCCTCGCTGGTGGTCATCATCCCGTTGATCATCGGCGGCTGGTACTTGTGCCGCGGACGGATCAACGAGATCGCCAAGGCGCGGCTGCACAACGAGCAGCCGGCCAACCAGCGGTAGCAGGATCCCGGGACCGGCCCGGAAGCAGCCCCGCGCTGCTTCCGGGCCGGTCTTTTCTTGCGTTCCGGGCTTGGCCTAGCCCTTGACCGGCTGCACGCTGAGCAGGATTTCGCGCACCAACGCGTATTCCTGGGTATCCAGGAACTGCTGCGCCTGCTGCTTCACCGGGTCATCCGGGACGCCGTGGTCTTCCAGATAGTCCTCTTCGACCCACATCATCGGCGACTGCTCGCCGACCTTGAAGAAGTTCAGATCCGGGTTCTCATTGCGCTGGGCGAGCACTTGGTCATCGACCAGGGCAATATCGAACCCGGAATCCTTCTCGCCATCTTCCTGGCTGGTCGATTCCCAGAACTCGGCAATGAGGCTGGCGGGATGGAAGCCGGTGCCAGCTCCGGGGTCCGGCAGCTCTTCGCGGTCCAGTAGCTCCCGCTCGTACAGCGACCTGTCCCCATCCGGCGAGGTTGCCGTGGTGGGGATCAGCGTGAGCACATGCTTGCCCTGCGCGTCCTTGATCTCCCATTCATCCCATTCGGTGCATTCACCCTCGCAGTCATCCCCGATGGCGGTCCACTGCTCCGGGATCATGAACTGGATGCCATGCACTTCATGCTCTTGGCTCAGCTCGGGCGCCGCCGTGCTTGGCGCATCCGGGCTTTCGGCGCTTGGCGATGGGCTGGATTCGGGGCTCGAAGCCTCCGGCGCGCTGGCACTTGCCGATGGCGATGTGCCGCTTGGCGCAGGTTCCTGACTGGGTGTCGAGTCCGGCTGGGCTCCCTGGCAGGCAGCCAGCATCAGGGCTGCTGCGCACATCATCGGGAGCGCGCCGAGACGGGTTCTGGCACGGTTCATCTTTTCCAACTCCTTGATCCATGATCCGGTCATGCAGCTGACATCGCGAGCTCCCCCATTGAATTCATCCTCCACTCAATTGCAGGTTTTTCCAATAGCGGCGGCATCACGCCTTAGTTGCAAGTTGTCCCGGTCTTGTTGCCGATGCCAGGTAATTTTCGATTTCCGGTAGTGCCCAGCCGCGAACAGTGGCAAGATATGTGAAGTGGAACACTCTAAGCATTCATTTCATAATTTAGATTCATTTATCGGCCTGGGCCGCCTCGGCGGCCTGGCGCTCTCCCCCGACGGCACCAAGCTCGTCACCACCCTCAGTGAGCTTTCCGAGGACGGGACGAAATACGAAAGCGCCCTTTGGTCGCTGGATCCCAAAGGCGAAGAACCAGCACGCAGGCTGACGTTCGGCGAGCACGGCGAATCGCAACCGCAGTTCACCGCCAACGGCGACCTGCTCTTCGTGGCCAAGCGCTCGTCGAAGGAAGACGCCAAGGCCGAAGGCTGGATCCTGCCGGTAGCAGGAGGCGAAGCCCGCTCGGTGATTTCCCACCCTGCCGGGGTGCAGTCCTTGCGGATCTGCCAGCAGTCCCCGCAGACCATCGTGCTGCGCGCCTCGGCCTTCTCCCGCGCCAAGGACCTGGACGCCGAAGCGGCACTGCGCACCGGCCGCAAGGACAAGAAGGTCTCGGCGATCCTGCACACGGGCTACCCGGTCCGCTACTGGGACGAAGATCTGGGCCCATCCACCCCGCACTACTACACCGGGTCCCTGCCGGGCCTGCAGGACGCCACCAGTACCCAGCTCACCGACCTCACCCCGGGCATCGGCGCGAATCTGGAGGATACCTCCTACGACGTTGCTTCCAATGGCAGTTTCCTGGTCACCGAATGGCAGGTTCCCGAAGGCCGGGCTTCCTCAGCCCCGGGAGTGATGCGCATCGACCTGCACACCGGCGCCCACGAAATGCTGCTGGCCCCCGACGACACGTACGAATATACGCTGGGCAAGATCAGCCCGGATTCAACCCAGCTGGCCTACGCCCGCTGGGAGCGTTCCACCGCCGATACCGCCCCGGTCTTCGAGTTGTGGCTGATGGATCTGGCCGACGGCGCCACCCACCGGATCGCCGCCGGCTGGGACCGCTGGGTCAATGACCTGCAGTGGGTTCCCAACGGGCGCTCGCTGCTGCTGACCGCCGATGACAACGGCCACGCACCGGTCTTCCATCTGAGCCTGTACAACGACAAGATCACCCGGCTCACCGATGACGGCGCGTACACCGATCTGGCCATCAGCAGCGACTCGCGTACCGCCTACGCGCTTCGTTCCAGCTACCTGTACCCGGCCGAACCGGTGGCCATCGACCTGGCGCACACCGGGGACCTGGAGCCGGGCGAATACGCGGCCTTGACCGAGCTGCGTTCCCCGGTCTCCCGCCCGGCCCTGCCCGGAACGCTCACCGAGGTGTCAGCCACCGCCGATGACGGGTCGAGCATCCGCGCCTGGCTGGCCCTGCCCGCCACCGCTTCTGCCGCCGACAAGGCGCCGCTGCTGCTGTGGATCCATGGCGGGCCGCTGGGCTCGTGGAATGCCTGGAGCTGGCGCTGGAGCCCATGGCTGCTGGTGGCCCAGGGGTATGCCGTGCTGCTGCCGGATCCGGCCCTGTCCACCGGCTACAGCCAGGAGTTCATCCAGCGCGGCTGGGGCCGCTGGGGCCAGGAACCGTACACGGACCTGCTGGCCATCACCGATGCCGCCGAGGCGCGGCCGGACATCGATGAAACCCGCACCGCCGCCATGGGCGGCTCCTTCGGCGGCTACATGGCCAACTGGGTGGCTGGGCACACCGACCGCTTCAAGGCCATCGTCACCCATGCCAGCCTGTGGGCGCTGGAAGGCTTCGGCAAGACCACCGACGCCGCGTTCTACTGGACCCGCGAGATGAGCCCCGAAATGCGCGAGCAGAACTCGCCGCATCATTCGGTGGGCAGCATCGTCACCCCGATGCTGGTCATCCATGGCGACAAGGACTACCGGGTGCCCATCGGCGAGGGCCTGCGCCTGTGGTACGAGCTGCTGGCCGATTCGGGGCTGCCCCAGAAGGAAGACGGCAGCACCGAGCACCAGTTCCTGTACTTCCCGGATGAGAACCACTGGGTGCTGTCCCCGCAGCACGCCAAGATCTGGTACCAGGTAGTCACCGAGTTCCTCTCCCAGAAGGTGCTGGGCAACGCGCCGCAGGAACTGCCCGAGCTGCTGGGCTAGAACCGCGCAGTGCCGGACTGCCGGGGCGGAGTCATTTCTGCCCCGGCAGTTCCACTGGCGCTGGAGCATCTCCCCCGGCACCGCGGCTGGCCAGCACCAGGGCTTTGGCCCGTCGCGCCACGTCGGCATCGCGTTCGCCCAGCAGCGCTACCAGCCGGGCCAGATGCGCAGCGCGCTGGGCATAGCCGGCGGCAAGCCGCTGGCCCAGGGTCATCGAGGACAATTCCTGGGCCTCGCGCCACGCCATCATCAGGGCACGCTCGAACAATCGCTGCCCGGCCTCGTCGGCGGTCCCGTCCGCGGTCGCGCCGAGCACGGCCACCGCATTGATCTGCGAATCCTCCAAGCCCATGGCCAGCTCCTCCAGCTGCCGGCGCGATTGCTGGACCGATCGCGAGCCGCGGGAGAACCTGGTCAGCTGCGTGCTCGCCCCGAGCAGGTACTGGATCACCTGGACCACATTGATCACCGTGAAGAACAGCATGAACACGAGCATCCAGTACAGCAACGTGGTGTTGTAGTCCGGCTGCTCATAGCCGGCCCGCTTGAGCACCACGGCGAAGTCCTCGGCCGTGCCGGCAACTTCCATGGCAGGATAGCTCGACTCGTAGATGCTTCCATGATCCCACCCGCCGGTCGTTCCCCAGGAGGCGGTTCCGCTGATGACCGCTCCGGAAATCAACCCGGGCATGATGCCCTTGCCGGCATCCGTGATCAGCAGCGGGATGATCGTCAGGTCCTCGGCCAGCTCGCCGTTGGAAGGATCCGCGCGATCAGAGTATTCGTCCTTGATCCGCAAGATCGCCGAGCGCACGCTCTCAGGTGTCGACTCGCGGAAGTCATAGCCTTCGACCTCCTTGATATCCAAGTAGGCCTCCGCATCGCGCACCGCGACCAGGATCTGCTGCGGGGTGTCGAAGTCCTCTTCCATGTACCGGCGGATCTCTGCCTCATCTACCAGCTGCCCCTGGTCATCGATTTCAAGTTCCATCCCCCGGCCGGACCCCTCATAGGTGCGTTCGGGCTCGTTGGATATCGAGGAGACGATGAGCCCCGAGGCGATCAGGCTGGCCACCAGCAGGGCCGCGAGCAGTCCGGCGGTCCAGACCCGGCGCCGCTTGGACGGTTCATCGCCAGCTGCCTTGCGGGTGCCGGCGAAGCGGGCCAGCATGCGCTGCCAGGCTGCTCGTTTGCCCAGCGTCCCTCCGGCGACCTGGTCGGTCTGCATCGTGTCACCGAGCACCCCGCGGGCCAGCGCATTCGCCATGGCGATCTGCTGCAGCGCACCCTGCTTGGTTGCCGGCGGGAGCCCCAGGCTGGCGCGCAGCTCATTGTGCTGGCTGCCGATCTGTGGCACGTCCTGCTTCAGGCCCCGCGGATAGCGGCGCAGCCGGGTGGCGATTTTCCCGGCAAGCTTGGCCAGCCGCTTTTCGGCCTCGGACCAGCGCTCGATGGCCGTGCGCTGGCCGGTGTCGCCATGGGCGGTGTTGAGCAGTTCGCCCAGGGCGCTGCGGAAGTTCTCCAGATCCCCGCCGGCCACCATGGTGCCGGGAGCCGTTTCCAGCCGGATCAGCAGCGCCGTGGCAGCATCGTTGATCGGAGAGCTGAGCTTGTCGAAGGTGGACCCGGTGCCGGCCAGGCGCGCATGCACCGAGCCGGCACCCATCAGCGAGTCGGCCAGTTCCGTCAGCTTGCGCGCGTCGGCCTCGAAAGCGGCCAGTTGCTGCCCGGTGCTCTTTTCCAGGCACTCTGCGCGCGTGAACAGCGAGTGCACCAAGGGCTCTTCGCGGCGGGCGGCCTCCAGGGACAGGGATTCGAGCTGCCGCCACGCCTTGGTGAATCCGGCTGGGCGGCGCGATGGGTCGGTGGCTTGGTAGGTGGCTTCCAGCGCTTCGAGATCCAGGACCACGCGGGCCAGCTTGCGCTGCGCCGCGGCCAGCCGCCGGTGCCGGGATGCCCACCGGGAGCGGAAGCGAAGGGCGCTGGCCAGGAACGCGGCGGTGAGCATGGCGCTGGCGCCGACCACGGCAAACCAGAAGATCGCCGAGTTGCTGGGCGAATCATCCAGCAGCACGGCGGCGGTATGCGCGGCGGCCACCACCGCCTTGGGTCCGTGGCCTACCGACACGTTCTTGACGAAGGCATCCTCGATATCGAAGCGCAGGTCGGTGTGCGCGTCATCGGACGCGGCCAGATTCCGGTCCAGACCCACCCCGGAGAAGCGCTGCTCGGCATCGCTTTGCCCGGAATCCCGGTTGTCCATCTTGGTCGAGACGATGATCTGGTTTTCGGGCACTTCTCCGCGCAGCAGTTCATCACCCGTTAGCCAGCGTTCGGCGACGACCAGTTCCAGCGGGGCCGTGGCCCGCACTGGGTGCCGGGCCAGCTCGGCGTCCACCGTCTGCTGGGTGATATTGAAAGGGTTCTCGCCCTGGACACCCACTTTGACCTCATAGGGTGCCGGGACGTTGGCTGCCTGCACTGCCAGCACGGCGCGCACGCCCAGGGCCGTGGTCACCAAAGCCATGGCAATGGCGGCGATGGCAGTCCAATGGAAGGGGCGGCGCAGGCGCCGCCCGGTCGAATCATGCATCAAGCGAGCAGGCATCAGCAGGCCTCGCTTCCCGGCAAGAAATTTCTGAGCACCGCCATGGGATCATGCTCCAGCGCATCGGCGGCCGGTTGCTTGCCTGCCATCCGCTCACCCAGCCCTTGCGGGACCTTGAGCCGTGCCTGCCCGGCTTGCTCCAGCGCATCGCGCAGCACGCTATCGAGCTCGTCGCGCAGCTCCCATAGCCTCTCAAGGATTCCAGGAGCATCCTCCGCCCCGGTGCCCCGCCGGCCCACCCGGGTTCGCAGCAGCTGCAGCTCATCGGCATGGGTGATGATCACGGTGCGCGCGGCCTGGGCGCAAGCCAGTTGCCCGGCACCGGGAAGATCGAGGAACAGCGCCAGGTCCTCCAGCCGTGCACGGTGGTATTCGAAAATCCGGTTCCAGGACTCGCGCGAATCCCGTGGCCGTGCCGTGAAGGCATGGGCCAGCTGCACCGCGCCGCGCAGCAGCGAGAGCTCGTGCTCGCGGTCGCGCAGCTGGGCCAGCTGCGCTTCGGAGACCTGCTGTGGCTGCGGGGAATCCGGGTCCGTGTCCAGTGCGCGCAAGGCGCCTGGCTGGGAGCCGGCCCGTTGCCTTTCAAGTTCTGCCATCACCTGCGCCAAGCGGCTCTCCTGCGGCAGGCCGGGATTGGGCACCGGATGGCGGCCCAGGTAAATGCTTGCTCGCTGGATCCGTGATTCGAGCAGCTCGGCCTCCTTGTTGCGATCGGCGGCGGCTGCCTGCCGGGCCTTGCGGCGCTTGGCACGCCAGGCCCATGCGAGCAGGAATGCAATGGCCGCGGCGAGCGCGCCCACGGCGATCACCTTGGCCAGTGTCCGGTCAGGCGGTGCCTGCAGCTGCTGCGTGGTGGCCAGCGCGACGGCGGTGATCCCCGCGGTGTAATCCCCGGCGGCGAACTCTCCCTGCCCTGCCTCCAGGATCCGCTGCTGGCTTCCCGGTGCGGTTTCGCGCACGTCGCGCCCGGGATCCACGGCGATTTCCACCGGATCCCCGGCTTCCTGGGGAAGCATCACGCCGATGGCGATCCAGCCTTCCCCGACATAGCCCAGCGTCTTTCCGTTCTCCAGCCAGTCATCGCTCAGCGCGTCGCTGTCGCCGAACATCAGCATCCCGCGCACCAGCTGGCCGGCGCCCTTGAGATTGTTGGGTTCCTGGTCCACCCCGAGCAGGATTTTCGCATCTTGGCCATCGACAGCCGCCCGGACCTGATCCATGATTCTTTCTGAATCCACATCATCGAGCGCCGCGTCGGTGACCGCCAGATAGAAGTTCCCCTCTTGGGAGCTCACCGAAGGAATGCGGACGGTGCCTTCGTCTTCGGAATCCCCGCCGGGTGTCGCCGAGGGGTAGACCGGTGCCGGCGATGGCGCCTCTAATTGGGCGGCTTGCGCGCTTGTCAAGGACGGGATGCTGCCCGCGCCGAGGCCAAGTCCGAGGCAGACCGCGAGCATGCTTGCCAGCAGGGCCCTGCGTGGTACCGGCGGTCCGAGGCGGCGGGGACGAGTCATGGAAACTACTGTATCAACAGGGGTTCGACTAATCTGGCTTCACGTGGAACAGCACGCATCTACCCGGTCAGCGGATCCCACCTGCTCCCCACCTGCCAGAGCTTGTCCGGATTCGAAACCTGCAAGATCGTTCGGATGGATCCCTCGGCCACTTCGATCGCGACCACGTCCTGCCGGTCCGCCAGCCTGAAGAGCAACGCAGGCTCCCCATTGACTCGGCCCATGAAGACGGTTCGCCCGGGATTCTTCCGCTCCACGCCCATCAGGAAGCGGGCGATGCGATGCGCTCCGATCACCGGGTTCAACGCGGCCCTGACCTTGCCGCCGCCATCGGAGTAGAGCACCGCGTCCTCGGCCAGCAAGCTGACCAGTTCCCCGGCATCAGCCGCGCGGATGGCCTCAACGATCTTCGAGAGCAGGGCTGACAATTGACCCGATTCCCTGCTTGGCGCCCGGGCCTGCCCGAGTTTCCGGCTGGCCCGGCTCAGCAGCTGCCGTGCCGCCGCAGGCGAGATCTCCAGAACCTCGGCAATGCGCACCGAGGTATACCCCAGCGCATGGTGCAGAACGTAGGCTGCTCGGGATGGGGCCGAGAGTTCTTCGAGCAGGAAGAGCACGCCCAGGCGCAGCATCGACGCGGTGACGGCTGCATCCTCGGGAAGCTCCTGCTGGTCCACCGGCTCGGGTAGCCATGAACCGGCATACTCTGTCCGCTGGTGCTGCGCCGAGCGCAGGACGTCAATGGCCCGGCGCGTGGTCAGCGTGGTGAGGTACGCCGGCCAATTGCGCACCTGCTGCGCGGCCGCTGGATCGAGCTTGAGCAGATTCTCGCCCACTTCGCTGACGACGTCTTCGGCCTGCGCCCAGGCTCCGAGCATGTTGTAGGCCAGGACCGTCAGCCGGCGCCGCTGCAAGTTCCACTGCCCGAGTGCGGCAGATTCCCTTGGTTCTTCCACGCGCCTGATTCTACCTGCGGGTCCTGGCACTATCAGCGCACCGGGGGTTCGAGCTGGGTGGTGATAGCGATGCGGTTCCAGACATTGATCGTGGCGATGGCCAGGATCAGGTTGCCCACCTCTTCTTCGCTGAATTCTTCAGCGGCGCTGTTCCACACCTCGTCACTCACCCCGTGCTGCGGGTCCAGCCGGGTGACCGCGTCGGTCAACCGCAGTGCGGCACGTTCGGCATCGCTGAATAATGGCGAATCGTTGTAGGCGGCCACGGCAAAGAGCTTCGCGGCGGAAATCCCCATCTCCAGTGCGTCATGGGAGTGCATGTCGGTGCAGAAGGAGCAGCCGTTGATGATCGAGGCGCGCAGCTTAACCAGTTCGTATAGTTCCTTGGGCAGCGATTGGCCGGCATAGGCTTCCAGTCCCAGTACCGCGGCGTAGCCCTTCTTGTGGGTCTTGCCCAAATTCATGCGCATGCTTTGCTCCAGTTTCTTCGTCGTTTCCCGGGCAGTGTGCTGCCCTTCAAAAGTACGTCGGATCCGGAGCTTAAACTGTGACACCCCAAGGAAAACTTTTTCAGGAGTTTTCCTTGGGGTGTCCGCCTCAGTCGCCTAGTCCAGCAGCATCGCCGGTTCCTGCAGGATCGACGCCACGTCGGCCATGAAGCGGGCCGAGAGGTCGCCATCCACCACGCGGTGGTCGAAGGAGCCGCCCAGGGTGGTGATCCAGCGCGGGACCACTTCGCCGTCGATGACCCATGGCTTCTGGCGGATCGTGCCGAATGCAACGATGGCTACTTCGCCCGGGTTGATGATCGGGGTACCCGTGTCGATTCCCAGCGCACCGATGTTGGTGATGCTCAGCGAGCCGTCGCGCATGTCCTCTGGACGGGTCTTGCCGGCACGAGCGGTGGTGGCCAGATCATTCAGGGCGATGGCCAGTTCCTTCATGTTCAGGTTCTGGGCGTCCTTGATATTCGGCACCAGCAGGCCACGCGGGGTGGCTGCGGCGATGCCCAGGTTCATGAAGCGCTTCTGGTGGATCTCGGCGCCGTTTGCGGTCTCCACCCAGCTGGCGTTCACCGAAGGGTTGCGGGCCGCCGCCCAGATTACGGCACGGGCCAGCACCAGCAGCGGCGAGACCTTGATGCCCTCGAAGTCGCGGGACTTCTTCAGGCGCTGCACGTATTCCATGGTGCGGCTGGCATCCACGTCCACGAAGATCGAGACATGCGGTGCGGTGAAGGCCGAGTCGACCATGGCCTTGGCGGTGGCTTTGCGCACGCCGCGCACCGGGGTGCGTTCCACGCGGGCATCGGCCAGCTGGCCGTGGGCCCAGTAGGTCGGTGCCGCTGCGTGCTCGGCTTCGCGCTGGGCCTGGTAGCTGTTGACGTCCTCGCGGGTGATCTCGCCCTGGTTGCCGGTGCCCACCACATCGTTGATGTCGATGCCCAGCTCCTTGGCCAGCCGGCGTACCGGCGGCTTGGCCAGCACGCGGTCCACGAAGCTCGCCACCGCAGGCTTGCGGCGATCCACTTCGCGGGTCACCGCGGTGCCCAGGGACTGCGCGCGGCGCGAGATGGTCTCGGCCAACGCGGATCCGGAGGCGCGCACCGCTGCGGTACGCGCACCGGCCGCCGAAGGAGCGGGGCGGGTGGTGCGTGCCCGGCGCACCGAGGCATCAGCGGTGGGGCCCGATCCGACTAGCGGGCCGGGTTCCTCCGAGGCCTGCGGTGCGGCGGTGCTCAGGGCTTCGGCTGCTTCGGGCACGCCGGTTGGAGGTGCCGCGTTGCCTTCTTCATCGATGGTGATCAGCGGGTTGTCCACGAGTACGGTATCGCCCTCGGCCGCGTGCAATGCGGTGACCACCCCGGCGAAGGGGCAGGGCAGCTCGACCAGCGACTTCGCGGTTTCGATTTCCACGAAAATCTGGTTGACCTCAACGGTGTCGCCCACCTTGACCTTCCAGGAGGCGATATCCGCTTCGGTCAGGCCTTCGCCCACATCGGGGAGATTAAAGACTGTCATTACTACTCCTTGGATTCCGCTTAGTAAGCGAAAGACCGGTCGAGGGCTTCAAGCAACTTGTCGATGTCCGGCAGGTACTGGGACTCCACCTTGGAAATCGGGTAAGGCATGTGGAATCCGCCCACGCGCAGCACTGGGGCTTCCAGCGAGAGGAAGGCGCGCTCGGTGATGCGGGCCGCGATTTCGCCGCCCAGGCCGCCGAAGGTCGGCGCTTCGTGGGTGACAATCAGCCGGCCGGTCTTCTGCACCGATTCGGTAATGGTGTCGAAATCAATCGGCGACAGCGAGCGCAGGTCGATGACCTCGATGGACCGGCCATCTTCCAGCGCGGCATCAGCGGCAGCCAGGGCGATCGGCACCAGCGGGCCGTAGGCGACGATGGTCGCGTCGGTGCCCGGGCGGACCACCTGCGCCTTGAAGGCATCCAGCGCCGGGGTTTCGGTATCGACCTCGCCCTTGAGCCAGTAGCGGCGCTTGGGCTCGAAGAAGATCACCGGGTCCTGGCAGCTGGCTGCCTGCTGGATCATCCAGTAGGCGTCATGCGCGTTGGACGGGGTGATGATGCGCAGGCCCGCGGTGTGGGCGAACAGCGCCTCCGGGGATTCGGAGTGGTGCTCGATGGAGCCGATGCCGCCGCCGTAAGGGATGCGGATGACTACAGGCGTGGTCAGACGCCCCTCGGAGCGGGCGTGCATCTTGGCCAACTGGGTGGTGATCTGGCTGAAAGCAGGGAAGACGAAGCCGTCGAACTGGATTTCCACCAGCGGGCTGAAACCGCGCAGGGCCATGCCCACGGCGGTGCCGACGATGCCGGCCTCGCCCAGCGGCGAGTCGATGACGCGGTGCTCGCCATACTTGTCGATCAGCCCGTCGGTGATGCGGTAGACGCCACCGAGGCGCCCGATGTCCTCGCCCATCAGCAGGGACTTGCCATTGGACTCCAGCACCTTGTCCAGGCCGCTGGTAATGGCCTTGGCCAGGGTCATTGTGGTGGTCATTTAGTGCTCTCCCTCAGCCGCATCGGCGAATCCTGCTTCGTATTCCAGATGCCAGGCCAGTTCTTCCTGGATCAGTGGATGCGCTTCGGCGTAGACCTGCTCGAAGGACTTGGCCAGCGGCGGGACAGGGAAGGCCATGGCGTCTTCGCGGACCTTGGCAGCCATCGCATCAGCGTCGGCGGCCAGCTGCTCGAAGTAGGCGTCGTCAACCAGGTTGTTCTCGCGCAGGTAGGTTTCCAGGCGGATCAGCGGGTCCTTCGGGGCCCACTGGGCCTCTTCTTCGCTCATGCGGTATTTGGTTGGATCATCGGCGGTGGTATGCGCGCCGAGGCGGTAGGTGACGGCCTCGATGAGGACCGGGCCCTTGCCGCTGCGTGCGTGTTCCAGCGCCCAGCGGGTGACCGCCAGAACGGCCAGCACGTCGTTGCCATCCACGCGCACTCCCGGCATGCCGTAGCCTGCGGCGCGGTTGACCAGCGGCACCTTGGACTGGACCTCGAAAGGAACGGAGATCGCCCACTGGTTGTTCTGGCAGAAGTAGACCACCGGTGCGTTGAAGGAGCTGGCGAAGACCATGGACTCATGGGTTTCGCCCTCGGTGGAGGAGCCATCGCCGAAGTAGGCGACTACGGCGTTGCCCTCCTTGGCGCGACGGGCTTCATCCCAGCCGCGCTGTTCCATGTTCAAAGCCATTGCGTAGCCGGCGGCATGCGGCATCTGCGCGGCAAGCACCATGGTGTACATGTGGAAGTTGTTTTCCCGGGGATCCCAGCCGCCTCCGGAGATGCCGCGGAACAGGCGCAGCATTTCGGAGAAGGACACATCGCGGGTCAGTGCCACACCGTGCTCGCGGTAGGTGGGGAAGATGTAGTCGCTTCGGCGGGTGGCACGGCCGGAACCGATCTGCGCCGCTTCCTGCCCGCGCAGCGGAACCCAGAGGCACAACTGGCCCTGGCGCTGCAATGCTGTGGCCTCTTGGTCGAATCGACGGGTCAATGCCATGTCGCGGTAGAAGCCGCGAAGCATGTCATCATCAACGTCACCCAGATACGCATCGTACGTTCCATGGGACTGACGCTGGCCGTCTGGAGTCAGGATCTGAATCAGATCCGGCTCCGTCGCCTCGGTCGCAGCACGCGTCATTTATCATCCTTCGGTCATAAATATGCCCCACACGGAATACATTCCGCATGGGACATATACGGCTTGTCTAATTTCTAAGCCTATAGGCACTGACCGCTAAAACGCGAGAAATCAGCACCAGTTGCCCCTATGCCAGGTCTAGTGATTCCTTGCACAGTTCAATAAAACGATCGTTTGCTTCAACTTCGCCGATGGAGACGCGCACTCCTTCGTTCGAGAAGCCGCGCACCGACAGCGCCACGGCGTTTGCCCGCTCGACGAACTCATCGGTCTTTTCGCCCAGCGGAAGCCAGACGAAGTTCGCCTGGGTGGAAGGAATCTTCCAGCCCTGCCCGGACAGGGCCGAGGCAACTCGTTCGCGTTCCATGACCAAGCCCTCAACGCGCTCAAGCACCTGGTCGATGTGGGCCAGCGAAGCGACCGCGGCATCCTCGGCCACGCTGGAGACGGCAAACGGGGTGGCCACTACGCGGATGTTATCGGTGATCTCCGGGTGAGCCACCGAGTAGCCCACCCTGAGATTCGCCAGGCCGTGAGCCTTCGAGAAAGTGCGCAGGAGAACCACATTTTCGTTCTCGTTGTAGGTATGGATGCCATCCACCGATTTCTCGTCGCGGACGAACTCGGTGTAGGCCTCATCCAGGACAACCAGCACGTTCTTCGGAACCCGTGCCAGGAAGTCATCGACTTCGGCCTGGCTGAGTACCGGACCGGTGGGGTTATTCGGTGTGCACAGCAAGATGACTGAAGTATTCTCGTTCACCGCTGCGATCATGGATTCCAGATCGTGGCGCCCGTCTTCCAGCAACGGGATTTCAACGGGCAGCGCACCGGCAGTCTGCACGAGGATTGGGTAGGCCTCGAAGGAACGCCACGCATAGATGACTTCATCCTGGATGCCGTCTTCGTTCTGGCCCGCGAAGGCGTTCAGGATCTGCACCAACGCGCCAAGGGAACCGGCCCCGGTCACGATGTCTTCCGCAGGAACGTCCAAGTACTCGGAAAGTGCTTCGCGCAGCTTGGTCGATAGCGGATCAGGGTAGCGATTCAGGCTGGACTGCTCCACGACCGCCCGATGCACAGCGTCCAAGGGACCGAAGGGAATTTCATTCGATGACAGCTTGTAAGCTCTCGCGCCTTCAATAGGGGCAGGCGGCTTGCCCGCAGCGTATTTGGGCAAACGTGCAACTACAGAGCGTGGCTGCACCTGATCTTGGGTCACCGGGTTCTCAGTCATACCTCAAAGCCTAGCCCTCACTAAGGGTTTAGCGATATCTCCGGTTCATCCTAATCCCAGATTTCTATGCCAAAGTTAAGGCATGAGCTTTCTGATTCGAGTCATCGTCAATGCGCTTGCCCTCGCCGCCGCCGTCTGGATTGTGCCCGGCCTCAAGATCGTCGCGGCCGGCGAAGGTGCAGTAAGCACGGTCATCGCCTATTTGGCGGTTGGCGCAATCTTCGGATTGGTCAACGCCTTGGTCCGTCCGATCGTCAAGCTGTTCTCCTTGCCAATCACCTGCCTCACCTTGGGCTTGTTCACTATCGTGATTAACGCCCTGATGCTCCTGCTGACTTCATGGCTGACGACCTTCACCCCGATTGAACTGGTCATCGAGCAGTTCTGGTGGGATGCCATCGCCGGCACGATTATCATCTCCATCGTCTCTGCGGTCCTCGGATTGTTCGTCAAGAGCGAGAACGAGTAAGCGGTATTCGACGCAGTACAAGAAGAGGACGGCATCCGACAGGTGCCGTCCTCTTTCGTTAATATCCGATTCGCCGCCCCCGATCAGCGTCCCATCTTATGCCCTGATCCACAGCACCATTCATCAGCACGGTGATACCCGGTGATGCTGATCCGGCCGGCTGGTTGCAGTTCTTGAGCGCTTTAGTGGCGTGGTGCCATGTGCTTGAGCCGCTCCTTGTCTTCTTCCTTCAAGGGCGGACGTTCTTTTTGCTTGCGCTCCAGCTTGAACATGCGGATTTTCAGCGGGGATTCGGGAAGGTAGAACTGCTTCAGATGCTCTCTGATTTCCAGTTTCGGGTCCTCATCGAGTTCCAGGAGGTGGTCACCGTAATTCTTGAGATGATGCGACGGGCCAAAGAGCCCGTCTTCGGGCAAGATGTCCTGCATGTGCTCGCGCGGACCTGGGAAAGTGGTGGTGTAATGCTCGCCCTTGCGGGGATTGGGTCCGCCATCGGTGCCGGGCACCATATCTTTTCGGTCTTCTACGGATAGGCTGCGGATATCCTCTGGCAGATCAATAGTGCCGATGGGAGAACCAAGGGTCAGCAACTTGTTCAGCTTGTACTTGCGCTTCAAGAACTTGTTCTTCGTCAGCTGGGCTACGTGAATGCCTCCTTGCGAGTAGCCGGAGAGGATTACTTCATCGCCCTCTTTCGCTCCGCTGAGCCATAATGCTTCATCGAGCGGTTCCACAAAATTCTCGGATTCCACCCCGAAGCCGTCAGCGATGCCTTCCGGGCCAAAAGGCGAAGGAACTTCGGCGTCATCCTGCGTCCCCGGAAAGAGCGCGATATAAGTATCATCGTCAGCTTCGACGATCATGATCTTTCCGTTGTTCTCCGTGCCTTCGCCCTCCAGCTTTTCGTGCAGCTGGAAATAGCTTCTCATCTTGCCATCCAGTTCAACCGTCTGAGCTGGATCTTGCCCTGCGAGCTCTATTTCGGTATTCCGGTTTGACCCCAGCAGCCGCATAATCCGCGACAGCGACTTGGCGGTACCTTCGATTTGCTCGGTCAAGGTCATATTCGGCGCCAAGGGCCAGTGCGGGATGTAGGACATCAGCAAGCGCAAAAAGGTCTCCATGCTTTCCCTCGGCGGACGCCAGCCGTTATCGCGGGTCTTGGATATGAAGTCCCCGACCAGTACTGCGCTGGTGCTTACGAGCATCATCCGTTCAACTGCGGCTTCGGCAACCTCATAATTCCGCATGGCCGCAGAGACCTTTCCGGTAAGTTCGAACGCTGTGATTTCGCCTTCCCTGGCCTGCTGATAGCTGTCTCTGATCAAATCGCCTAGATGCCCGATACCATAGCCCCTGGCTTCAATGCCTGCCGCCATGCACTGCAGATTCAGGTCCCCCTGGCAATTGTCCGCAGCCTGCGCGGCCCTGAGTAAAGCGTCGGATATGCCATTGATGTCGCGAGCAACCCGCTGGCAGATTTCCCCTGCCTGGGCGTAATCCGGCTCGTTGTAATTGACTTCATATCCCATGGCTACGAGGCCATTCTCTGGTTCATGATTTGCGCTTCGAGGTTTTGGATCTCACGCATGGCAACCCCCAAGTACTCTTCAGCGTTGTTCAGCTCGCCATTGAGCATTTCCAGTCGCTGGCTCAGCTCCTCAACATTGTCTAGAAACGCCTTGCCAGCCTTTGAATTCCAAGTCAATGCCCGGATTGAACCCAACTGTGCGATGGCGAACTTAGTGGTTTTCTGGGCGTCATCGAGCTGACTTGCCACCGTCAGCAGCGTCGCTTGAAACATCATTTCCTTGCTCCGCATCCTTGAGAATTTGTCCACCATCATGGACAGCAGCAATGGGGCACCAGCACGTTTGGCGACCGGTTGTGGAAACAGCAGTGAAGTAAAAGATGTGATGTAGCGCCGAGGATGGAAGAATATGAGTATGGCTGAGATTGCGCGCACTTCCCTTGCTAATGAACCACTGGCTTTGACTGCCCTCGACGGACGCTACCGCAGCGCCGTGGCACCGCTGGTCGACTACCTTTCCGAAGCGGCTTTGAACCGCGATCGCGTTCACGTTGAAGTTGAATGGCTGATCCACTTGACCGATAACTCCGTTCTTCCAGGCACCTCCCCGCTTTCTGCGGAACAGAAGGCAGCACTGCGCAAGATCGTCACCGATTTCAACGCTGATTCCGTGAAGGAACTGGCAGAGATCGAAGCTGTCACCGTTCACGATGTGAAGGCTGTCGAGTACTACATCGCTAACCGCCTGGAAGCGATCGGCATTGGCAACCTCAAGCCGCTGGTGCATTTCGGTTGCACCTCTGAAGACATCAACAATCTGTCCTACGCTCTGGGCGTCCAGGGTGGCGTGCAGCAGGTATGGCTGCCGGCAGCCCGCGACCTGGTGGCACAGCTGGCCAAGATGGCCGAGGACTCCCGCGACGTGCCGATGCTCTCGCGCACCCACGGCCAGCCAGCCACCCCAACCACCCTGGGCAAGGAACTGGCAGTTCTGGCGTGGCGCCTGACCCGCCAGCTGGACCGCGTCGAGAAGACCGAGTACCTGGGCAAGATCAACGGCGCTACCGGCACCTATGCTGCCCACTACGCTTCGGTCCCTACCGCTGACTGGCAGCAGATCTCCAAGGGTTTCGTTGAGCACCTGGGCCTGACCTGGAACCCGCTGACCACCCAGATCGAATCCCACGACTGGCAGGCAGAGGTCTACGCAGACATTGCACGCTTCAACAGCATTCTGCACAACCTGTGCACCGATGTCTGGAGCTACATCTCCATCGGCTACTTCGCGCAGATCCCAGTGGCCGGCGCCACCGGATCCTCGACCATGCCGCACAAGGTCAACCCGATCCGCTTCGAGAACGCAGAAGCCAACCTGGAGATCTCCAACGGCCTGCTGAACACCCTGGGTTCCACCCTGGTCACCAGCCGCTGGCAGCGCGACCTGACCGACTCCTCCTCGCAGCGCAACATCGGTACCGCCATCGGCCACTCGGTGCTGGCAATCTCCAACGTTGCCAAGGGCTTGGATCGACTGTCTGTCGCCGAAGCCGTGCTGGCTGACGACTTGGACCACAACTGGGAGGTCCTTGCAGAGGCCATCCAGATGGTCATGCGCGCCGAGGCTATCGCCGGTGTCGAAGGCATGGACAACCCCTACGAGCGCCTGAAGGACCTGACCCGCGGCCACCGCGTGGATGCGGCCCGCCTGAAGGAATTCGTTGGCGAGCTGGGCCTGTCGGCTGAAGCCGAAACCCGCCTGCAGTCGCTGACCCCGGGCAGCTACAACGGCATCGCTTCGCAGCTGGTTGACCACCTGAAGAAATGACGTCCATTTAGCCGAAATTGCGTAAATAGAAGCGCCGTTGCCCCGGTAAGGTCTGGGTGCAACGGCGCTTCTGTCGTAATGCATGTCGGGCATGCTGGCTCAGAACTGCTTGCGTTCGATCAGTGCGCTTTCGATTTCGTGAAACCGACAGCGGACCGCTCCGCTTCTAGCTACGTGCTGAGCCGCAGACCACTACAGCCCCGGGCGTTTTGCAGGATTCTCAACCGCTTGAAATAACGGTTAGCGGCATCGGCGATGGAGCTCCGGTACGCGGAGATTCAGAACTGCGTAGCTCGTGCCTCGAATGCAAGGGGTATGCCGCGTTTTTCGAATTGGTCCAGCATTTGCTCATAAAGGGTCCGGTACTCTATGGCAGGGTAATGGCGAAGCGAAACCCGAACGTATGTCGTTCCATCCTTGGAGTTTCCAATGGGGCCATCCACGGAATCATCAACATAAATTTCCAATGACCGGTTCAGATCGGCTCGGTCCCAAAGGACTTGGACTTTCGCATTATTTACATGCTCGATACCTGTCACCGAGGTAATCGAATCCCAGTTGATCTTGCGACCGCCCCGAACGGTCAGGCCGCTGGCTTTGAATCTCAGGTCGATCGCCTCGTTGCCCTTGCGTGCCGCGCCTTTTAGTGCGGTGACAAGTGCGACGACTCCGAAAATAGCAAGAATGGCTCCGATCACGGTCGGAATTCCTTGCAAAACAATCTGGGATAGATAACTTGATGTCGAGGGTAAATCATTCGCGATTAGATAGATTCCCACGATGCACAGAATCCCGCCCAACAGCATTAGGGAAAACCCCTTATCGATTCTTGGATATAGATGCAAGGAGTTAGTTACAAAATCTTTGTGTTCGGGGAGCCTGGATCTGGCAGTATTCAATTCTCATCCATTTCACTATCGAATTCATCCTCTTCAAAGTTGACGGCTTCGAAAAAGTCGATCATAGGGTCCATCATGAAGCTCAACGCAGACAGGTCCGAGTCGTAGGCTTCCAGCAGGAATACCAGCCCGTGCGAACGCGCAACGGTCCTCACATGCCCGATGGCCGGCAGCACAGCTGAACCGTTTCCTTCACGCTTCCCATCCAGCGCGATGACGGAAGACAATTGGATGATCTGGCCAAGTGACTCCGAGTGGTATTCGCTCATCTGGACCGGTGCCGCCGATTCGTAGTCCGGCCGGGCCAGTTCCTCCAAGCTCAGGGCAGGGTCGTCATCCAGAACTATCAAATGGGCAGTGCCCAGTGCGTGTCCATCTTCAGGCGAATACCAGAGTGTATGCTCGGCTTCGGCTATCTGGTTGTTCGCCACGTCCAAAGCCAGCTGCTCATAGACCTTCCGCAGCTCAGGATCTTCCGGGATGGCCAATTCCGCAAGGTCCTGTGCCCATTGCTCCGCCGTCGCCCAATTATCTTCAGGAAATGAGCGAGGTACTGGAATCCAGAATTCCAGATCCGGTTCAATCTCGTATGTTGTCATTGAATTGGCACCCATTTGAAAGTTCCCAGTATCGACAAGCCCAACGACCTTAATCCTTCGGCGAATGCCTCACCATTCTCCGACTCAACGTGCGCGTAGGAATAAAGCAACCACAATCCAGCTTTTGGATCCGGATCGATGCTTCCATCCGGCAAAGGACGAGGAACAACCATGTTCAGGCCATTGTTCTTGAGCTCGGGAGCTTCGGCAGCTTGCTCCACGGAAGACCAGAGGTACCAGTCTGCTCCGTCGGCATCTTCGATTTCGATCTGGTTGCCGCCTGCGGCCTTTCGCGCAGCATCCAGCAAAGTGCCGGAGGGCCCCACCTTGAGTGGTGTCAGGATCACGGAAACCGGCATTGCACCGACGGCAAGTTTCTCTACCGGCATTGCGAAGCCAAGTGATCCACGGCGCCTCAAGTACTCGAACGTCTGGTGCATTTGCCGTCGAAGCATCAAAACCAGGTCTGCGCGCCCAAGTGCCTTGGGCTCAGCAGTCACCAGCTTCGTCAAAGCCTGCTCGTGCTCCACACTGCTGTTGAATTCGCGCCAACCTGCCGGATAAAGCAAGCTATATCCGATGCCTCGGGGACGCGCCTTCGACGCTGGTGGTGTTGCGCTCATCGTTTCTCCCGCCAATTCAATGTGTAGCTCGGATGTTCACTTTACGGATTGCTCCGCGCCTAAGCTACTTCTCGCGAGTCAAGTCCCAGATGCTTGGAGGCGCGGTCACTATGACGTTGCCCCGGTCTTCCCAGTTCCCGTGCTTCGCAATCTTTTCCGCCCAGGCCTTAGCTTGGGGACCCACGTCGTCAGGGTTCTTCAGTATGTACGCAGCCATCTCGCGATGCTTTGTCGCGCTTCCCTCCGAGATGTACTTCACGTATGTCTTCCAGTCGCCTTTGAATTCCTTATTGAAACCATCCAAATACTTATTGCTCTTGCCGGAGACGTTCTGCTGGTACTTTTGCTCGATCTTGCGGTTGTTGCGCCGAATCTTGGCTTTGGTCTGGCGGCTTCCACGGATCGTAGTTTTCAGTGGTCGTTTGGTGCCCGACTTGATGGAAGACCTGACAATGCCGCGCCCCGTGCTGGAACGCGTCTTGCTAAAGGCCTTGATAATATTCCGAGGCCCCGCTTTGGACCCTGCCTTGATCCCCGACGGGAATGCCTTGCTTAAGCCGGAGAAGGCTTTTCCAGCAAAACGGCCGAACGGGATAATTCCGACTACCGCTATTAGCAAGCTGGTCCAGTCCCCATCGCCTTGGACCATCTTGATGACCTCGATTGCCACCACGGCAACGGCAGCGATCACCGCAATTGCTGATGCGATCGGTCCCCACACCGGCGATGTGATGAACAAGGCCGCAATGCCCACGCCCAAGGCAATCCAACCTAGAACCGAACCCAGGGTAGAGAGGAACTTGTCATCGTTGTCCGCGGCTTTGAACGCATCCTCGATTTCGCCGACTGCCTCATCGTAGGCATCTTCCCAATAGGAAACGCGACCGTCGAATTTGCCCCACAGCTCACGCAGGTCTTCTTCGGCTTCTTCGCGCGCAGCGGTTGCTTCTGTCAGATCGCTTTTGGCCTCCGCTTTTTCCTCGTCGGTTCCTTCGCTGAAGCCGAGGAATCCGTCGGCATCATCTACTGCACCCTCGGCAGTGTCTTCCTGGCTTCTCTTGGTCTGCACGCTCTGGTGCGCATCCTCGATGTCCGTGATAAGCGCATTCAAGGTCGTGTATGAATCCACACCGCCCTCGGCGGTACACATCTGGAGCGCGCCTTGGACCCGGTCCAAAGAATACGAATATTTCTTCAAGGCCTGGCCCGTGCCGTCGTATCGGATGGCTGCCTTGCGCAATTCGGGAAATACTTCTCCAGCGTTCTCGCGCAGCTTGGCAATAGCTTCGGATTTCAGATCTGAAGTTCCATTGCTGATATCTTCCAGCCTGTTCGCAGTGCGTTCCATCTCTTCGCCCGAGGTGATCAGGTCCTTGGCGCTCCGGAGCAGGTCATCAGGATTTCCTTCGATGAGCTGCAGGGGTGAGCCCTTTGGCGATTCCAAGGTCATATCGTCAGTTTTCTCCGTCTACTTTGCTTCTTTGGGGGCGTCGGAAGCACGTGAATTCAAGAAGGCCTTCTTCGTTTCCAGATCCCACTCTTCGAATCCGTCCTTGATGTCCTTCAACCCGGTATGCACTCCTTCAAGATTCTTGAGGAGGTCATCTCGGGTATCGTTCCAGTTGTCTTCGAAGTCCTTGACCCGGTCTTTCAGATCGCCTTTGCCCATCGGGTCTCCCACTGAGCCGGCCATGCCTTTGGCAAAGTCAGACGCATTCTCGAAATCCTTAATACTATTGCCTAGCTCCGTGACAATTTCTTCCAGGCGCGCCAAATAGATCTCATCGGCCATGGTGCAAACGACTCCTCGGGTATCCAGCGACGACGCTGAAAGACAATTCGGTAATGAAAGATCAGGCGGTGCAAGAAAAATGTGGCCGCCCGCAACTTCCCAAGGCGGCCACATTAGTCCGTAAGAAAATGGGCCTACTTACCAGCCATGGAACGATCGGTGTCCTGGATCTGCTCCATCATGTCGCGCAGGGCGATTGCCATGTCATTGATGCCGTCGAAAGCCTTCTTCAAGCCATCGTTCAGGTCCTTGTAGCCTTCGCCGAACTGGCCCGAAGCGTGCTCGGTGGTGAAGTCCTCGCCCAACAGCTTGTCCACGCCGGACTGCAGCTGCTCAAGTACGCCATCCAGGTCTTCTCGCCCGGTGTCAAGCTTCGATGCCATGGCTTCCATTTCGCCGTAATTGGCCTTGAAATCAGTCACAATAATGCTCCTCGACTTGTCGACTGGCCCGCTTTCAGGGCCCCTTTAGTTCGTTCAGAGTCTAGAATAATGTGGCAGATGGCCTCCGTTCAATGGGGAGAACTCCCCGTGGCAGGCCGGCATTGAACTGAAGTAGAAAGGTCCCATGGACGTCGTTTCAGCAGCAGCCCTCGCCAAATCCTCCACCCTCGGAATGCGGCCGGCCGAAGCACGCCTGCGCATTTGGTCCTACCTTATCGACTACGCTATTTCGCTGGCTGCATTGCTGCCCGCCGGCATCGGCTACGTGATTTTCCGGGTGACTGGGCAGTACTCCACCGTTCCGCTGGTCCTATCCGCGGTCAGTGCCCTGCTATTGCTGGTCTACCTGATTGTCTTGCTCACGATGAACAGCCGCAAGGGCTCTTCGCCCGGCAAGTCCGCGATGCGACTGCGCGCCACCGGACTGGGCCGCTTCGCCGCACCGGGTTTCCCCCGCGTTATGGTCGCGTCTTTCGCCTTCCTGCTCAGCCATCTCCTCCCGCTCATTGGCCCCGTCCTGCTGCTGGCCTCCTGCCTGTTCGACAAAGAGCACCGCCGCAGCTGGCTGGACAAGATTGCCCAGACCTATGTGGTCGATGTGCGCAATGGACTGGACCCCACCAACCCGCGGGCGCTGGCCCGTGCCGAATACCTGCTTTCGCGCCCGGACCGGGATATCTCCGAGCATCTGCCGTCACTGGGAACGATCGAAGACGACGCCGGGCGCGAAGAAGCCGCCGTGCCTTCGCGTGCCCGGTCCACCGCTGGCATTGTCGGAGCGCAGAACAGCGACTGGCATTCGCCTTCGGAGCAAGGGCTGGGAATCGTCCGCCGCGCGGCCTTCGCCTTCGACGACGGGTCCTACATCCCGGTTCCCGAATCCGGGCTGATCGGGCGTGCGCCCCAGGCCACCGCGGGCACCGGCAATGAACTGCTGGTCGCGCTGAAGGACCCGGAACGTCTGATGTCCAAAACGCATCTGGCCTTCGGCTGCGACGGGGCGAATGCCTGGATCATGGACCTGGGATCCAGCAATGGCACCCAGGTCATCGTCGCCTCCCGCGCCCCGCACAATGCACCGCCCCATGTCCGCCTGCATCTGAATGACGGTGACGTCGTCCAAGTCGGCAGCCGCACCTTCCGCATTACCTTCCAGGAGACCGCCAAGTGAAAATCAAGGCCACGCTCAGGCGACCGGACACCAGCACCGTGGACGTCATCCTGACCTGCGATGCGACCGCCACCGTGGGAGATGCCGCCCGCGCCCTGGCCGGGGAGCAGGTTCCCGAGCACCCCACGCTGCTGGCCACGGCCACCGGCACCGCCCCGGTGCAGCTCGATCCGCACACCCCGCTGGCCGAAGCGGAACTGGGTTCGGGCTTCACCATCGAAGTCGTGCCGACTACCGACGCCTTCGTCTCAGGCGGCTCGGCGGCCGCGGTGCTGCGCGTGGCCAACGGCCCGGATGCCGGCATGGCCTTCGCGCTGCCCGCCGGCACCTCCTATGTGGGGCGCTCGGAGAAGGCCACCGTGGTGCTCAACGACCGCATGGTCTCCACCCGGCATGCGCGCATCGAGGTGGGCAGCAAGATCGAGCTGGTGGACCTGAACTCCGCCAACGGCATCCTGGTGGATGGCGGCTTGGCCCAGCGCGTCTCGGTGATCCCCGGCCAGCTGATCACCCTGGGCGCCACGGATGTCTACTTCGAGCTGCTGCACGGGACCGCCACGGGGCAGTCCCCGGTCTACGAGATGGGCGGCTCGATCCTCTTCAACCGCTCCCCGCGGGTGGAGATCCGCTACCCCGGCGAGGAACTGCCTCGCCCGGCGATCCCGCAGGAAGCCAGCCCCAAGCTCTTCCCCTGGCCGATGATCTTCGCACCGCTGATCATGGGCTTGACCATTTTCTCGCTGACCCAGCGCGCGCTGTCGCTAATCGTGGTGCTGGTCTCGCCGCTGATGATGCTGGGCAACCTGATCGGCCAGCGCACCCAGAACAACAACAAGCTGCGCCTGGAAATCGAGACCTTCGAACGGCAATTCGAGGCATTGGAAGATGGCCTGCTGGCCGGGGAGGAAGCCGAACGCGCCCACCGGCGCAGCGAAGCCCCAGCCACCGCAACGGTCTTCGAACAGGCCGAGTCCCTGGGCCAGCTGCTCTGGACCCGACGCCCGGAGCACTGGAACTTCCTCTCCCTGCGGCTGGGCTCGGGAACCGCCCGCAGCCGCACCACCGTGGCCCCGTTGGCGGACCGGGCAGGACTGCAGGAATACGTCGAACGGGTCGAAGCGCTCACCGAGCAATACCGGATGATCGACGATGTGCCGATCATCGAGCTGCTTCCCTCTGCCGGCGCCATCGGCATTGCCGGGCCCCGGCTGCAGTCCGCTGATGTCCTGCGTTCGCTGGCCGTGCAGCTTTTCGGCCTGCACGCCCCCAACGACCTGTGCACCGCCGCGATCATCGACCCGGCCTGGACCGGGGACCTGGAATGGTTCAAGTGGCTGCCGCACACCACCGGGCCGCGCTCCCCGCTGGCCCAGCTGGCGCTGGCCGATACGCAGACCTCGGGCACCGTGCTGCTCAACGCCCTGGAAGAGCTCATTGCCCGGCGCAACGACCCGGCCTCCTACCGGCTGGGCCCGCTGTCCACCCGCAACTCCTCCATGGAGCTGGGCAAGGAAGCCGGCGAGCAGAACACCAGCCTGCCGGTAGCCAAGGACCTCTCGCTGGTGCTGTTCGTCAGCAATGACGCCCCGGTGGACCGCGCCCGGCTCTCGCAGATCATCGAGCGCGGACCGGCCGTGGGCATCTACACGATCTTCGTGGCCCCCACCGTCCAGTCCCTGCCCGCGGCCTGCCGCACCTTCGTGGATGTCACCCGGGGCCCGGAGGATGCCCGCGTGGGCTGGGTGCGCGCCGGCGAAGAAGCCCGCAAGGTGACCGTGGAAGGGGTCTCGCGCGAGCATGCAGAGCACTTCGCCCGTCGGCTGGCTCCGATCGTTGACTCCAGCTCGCTGGTCCCGGACTCTTCGGATATCCCGGACTCGGTGTCGCTGCTGCGCATCCTGGGCACTGATCTGGCCGAAGCACCGGACGCGGTGCTCGAGCGCTGGAAGCAGAACAACTCGGTGATCGACCGCGCCGCCACCGGGCCCCGGCCGCGGCTCAAGCGCGCCGGAACCCTGCGCGCCTACATCGGCCAGAGCACCCCGGATGCGATGAGCCTGGATCTGCGCACCCAGGGCCCGCACGCCCTGGTAGGCGGCACCACCGGCTCGGGCAAGTCCGAATTCCTGCAGGCCTGGGTGCTGGCGATGGCCGCCGAGTACAGCCCCGACCGGGTCACCTTCCTCTTCGTGGACTACAAGGGCGGCTCGGCCTTCGCCGACTGCGTGGAGCTGCCGCACTGCGTCGGGCTGGTCACCGACCTCTCCCCGCACCTGGTCCGCCGCGCGCTGACCAGCCTGCGTGCCGAGCTGCACCACCGCGAGAAGCTCTTCCACCGCAAGAAGGCCAAGGACCTGCTGGAGCTGGAAAAGCGCCAGGACCCGGAGACCCCTCCGGCCCTGGTCCTGGTGGTCGACGAGTTCGCCGCCCTGGCCGGGGAGGTCCCGGAATTCGTGGACGGCGTAGTGGACATCGCCCAGCGCGGCCGTTCATTGGGAATCCACCTGATCCTGGCCACCCAGCGCCCGGCCGGGGTGATCAAGGACAACCTGCGCGCCAATACCAACCTGCGCGTGGCCCTGCGCATGGCCGACGCCGCCGACTCCAATGACGTGGTGGAGGACCCCATCGCCGCCGGCTTCGATCCGTCGCTGCCCGGCCGCGGCATCGCCAAGACCGGCCCGGGCCGGCTGGTGCCCTTCCAGTCCGGCTACGCCGGAGGCTGGACCACCGATGAGCCCGAAGCGGCCGAAGTGCGGGTTGAGGACCTGCGCTTCGGCGGCGCGCGCGTCTGGGAGCAGCCTGATGCGGGGTCCGAGGAGATCGAGGAGAACAGCGGCCCGAACGACCAGAAGCGCCTGGTCTCCAGCTTCATCGCCGCATCCAACGGGGCCGGGATCCCGGCACCCCGCCGGCCCTGGCTCGATGACCTCTCGGCCACTGTGGACTTGCGCGAGCTCGCCCCGGATTCGGACTGCCGGATCCCGCTGGCCCTGGCCGACATCCCCGAGCACCAGGCCCAGGAAACTGCTTGGTTCGAACCCGATACCGACGGCCACCTGCTGGTCTACGGCACCTCCGGCGCGGGCAAATCGGCGGCCCTGCGCAGCATCGCGATCGCCGCGGGAGCCAACCCTTCGGCCGGCACCGCAGCGGTGTACGCACTGGAATTCGGCACCAGCTCGCTGCGGTCGCTCGATCCGCTGCCGCATGTCGGCGCGGTGATCGGCGGCGATGACGTGGAGCGCATCCAGCGCGTCTTCCGCATCCTGGCCGAGCACCTCGATGAGCGCTCGGCCCGGTACGCGGCCGCAAACGCCGCCTCTCTGAGCGAATACCGCCAGGTCACCGGGGACTTGTCCGAGCCGCGCATCTTCTTGCTGATCGACGGCTTCGGCCAGTTCCGCAGCGACTGGGAGCTGGGCCACGGCCGCGGCGAGTACTACCAGGTGTTCATGCGCATCGTGGGCGAAGGCCGCCCGCTGGGCGTGCACGTGGTCACCACCGCCGACCGCTTCGGCGCGGTGCCCACCGCGATCAGCGCGAACATCACCCAGCGCGTGGTGCTGCGCATGGCCGACGAGCAGGCCTACAACGTGCTGGGCGTGGCCAAGGATGTGCTGGGCGAACGCAGTGCCCCGGGTCGCGCCATCATCAAGGGCCACGAGGCGCAGATCGCCGTGCTGGGCGGCTCCGCGAACGTGGCCGAGCAGACCGCGCTGACTACCAGCTGGGCCCAAGAGCTGGCAGCTTCCGGTGCCCCGCAGGCGGCCGGAGTCGAGTCGCTGCCGCAGGAATTCTCCGCGGCGGCGCTGCCCGACACGGTCAACGGGCAGCCGGCCATCGGCCTGTCGGATGCCACCCTCGCACCCTGCGGCTTCGAGCCCATCGGCACCTTCGTCATCGCCGGGCCGCCGCAAAGCGGGAAGACCAACACCATGCGCGCCATGGTCACCGCGCTGGAACGCGCCAACCCGGCCACCCAGTTCTTCCACATTGGCGGCCGGCGCGCCGAGCTGCGCGGCTGGCGGACTTGGAACGGCGCGGCCTCGGGCCCGGCTCAGACCCGGCAGTTCGCCAAGGACATGCTGGATCTGGTCGCCGACGATTCCATGCCGGGCAAGATCGTGTTCGTTGTGGAGAACTTCACCGAGTTCGCCGATTCGGATGCCGAGCGCCCGCTCAAGGAACTGCTCAAGGCCATCAACCGCTCCGACCACTTCCTGATCGCCGACGGAGACATCAACGCGTTCTCCTCCAGCTTCGGACTGCTCGGCGAACTGAAGTCCAACCGCCACGGCATCGCGCTCAAGCCCGACGCCTACGACGGGGACTCGCTGTTCAAGGTGCCCTTCCCGCGCGTCAAGCGCCACGAATTCCCGCCGGGCCGCGGATTCATGGTGCAAAACGGGCAACGCACACTGGTCCACCTTCCACTCGTGGAACAGTAGGGCCGCAGGACTCTGCGCCGGTTCAGTTTCCCGCGAACGATCCCGCACTTTCGGCTTCACGCTGCGGGCTGAACACCCCAGCGCCATGGCGCCAGCGGTAATAGGCCAAGCAGGCAAGGGTGAACGGAACACCGAAGTACAGTGCTGGACGCTGCACTGGATCAAAAGCCACGCCCACCAGCGAAGCGCCAAGCAGCACCAAGGCGATGATCGGCAGAATCGGGAACAACGGTGCCCGATAGGGCAGGGAATCGGTGGATCCATGCAGGGCTACGTAGTGCCGGCGGAACGACAGATGCGATGCACAGATCACGATCCACACCGCTACTACCGCAAACCCGGCAATGGATACCAAAGCCATGAAGAGCGACTGCGCCGCGATGAAGCTGGAGAACAGCGATACCAGTCCGCCGAGGATCGACAGGCTCAGGGCCAGCATCGGAATGCCCCTGCTGTTGGTCTTGGACAGGGCTTTGGGCGCCTGGCCTGCGGCTCCCATGGAATGCAGCATGCGAGCGCATGAGTACAGTCCGGAGTTGCCTGCCGAGAGCAGGGCGGTGATGATCACGAAGTTCATGATGTCCGCACCGGCTGGCAGGCCGGCGACATCCAGGACCGTGACGAACGGACTCTCATTCGCGCCCGCCTCGGCAAACGGGATAATTGCGGCTACGACCACGATGGCACCGATGAAGAACACCGCCAAGCGAACCACGGCGGTGCGGATGGCCCGCGGAATGCTCAGCTGCGGGTTCTTCGCCTCGCCGGCCGCTACGCCGATCAGCTCGGTACCGCTGAATGCGTAGAACACCGAGAGGACGGTGACCAGTACTCCGGTAATCCCCGCAGGGAACAGTCCCCCTTCGGTGCTGAAGTTGGACAGGCCAATCACGCCGGCGTCACTGGCCGGGTTGATGCCGATGATCGTGGCGGCGCCAACGACAATCACCAGCAGCACCGCCGCCACCTTGATCAGCGCAAACCAGAATTCGGTTTCGCCGAAGACCCGCGATGAAGTCGCATTCAGCGCAAACAGCAAAGCAGCGAAAACCAGTGAGAAGACCCAGACGGAAATCGAGGGGAACCAACGTTGCATCAGCAGCCCGGCTGCGGTGAATTCGCTGGCCAGGGCTACCGCCCAGCACAGCCAGTAGAGCCACGCCGTAGCAAAACCCCACGCTGGTCCAAGATCACGGGTGGCGTGTGCATGGAATCCTCCTGCCACCGGATGCCGCGCCGATAGCTCTCCCAGCCCGCTCATCACCATGTAGGCCACCAAGGCTCCGACTGCATAGGCCAGCACCGCGCCCAGCGGCCCGGCTTGGGCAATGGTGTATCCGGAGGAAACGAACAGGCCCGAGCCGATCACCCCGCCCAAAGCGATCATCACCAGATGACGCGAGGTCATGGTTCTTAGCAGTCCGGAATCGGCTGGTGCAGTCTCGTTGGTGCTGACGATGCTCTCGGTCATGGGGCTCCTTGTGGAATGAATGCGCTTGCAGGATATCGAGCTTGGACGGCAGTCCCGGACGGGCATGTCATCTGTGGTCACACGGCGTCAAGGTCGGTCATCCAAGCACTCGCCGTGTACCCTCGATGACGTGCATACCCCAAACCACCCCAGCAATTTCCGTGACGCATTGCGCGCCGAAGGCAGCCCGCCAATCATCCTCGACGGCGGTCTCGGCACCCATCTGGCCGATCGCGGCAATGACGTGACCGGGCACCTGTGGTCAGCGCAGATCCTCATGGACCGCCCCGAAGAGGTCCGCGCGGCGCACCAGGACTTTTTCGCTGCCGGTGCCCAAGTTGCCACGACTTGCTCCTACCAGGTCAGCTATGACGGCCTGGCTCAGGTGGGCTCCGAGCAGCAGATGGAACAAATGCTGCGCACCAGCGTGCGCCTGGCGCGAGAAGCCTCCAGCGCTGGGCGCACGGACACAGCACGCTGGGTGGCCGCCTCGGTGGGGCCCTACGGTGCCGGACCGGGCGCCGGGACCGAATACGACGGCGCCTATCGCAAGACGGCCTCCGAGCTGGCTAACTGGCACCGCAAGCGCTTGGAAATCCTGGCTGATGCCGGTGCCGATCTGGTCATCTTTGAAACCGTGCCAAGCCTGGCAGAAGCAGAAGCATTGACCGTATTGGCTCGGGAGCTGCAACTGCCGGCGTTGCTCAGCCTTGCGGTGCGCGCCGATGATCAAGGCCGAGTGGTTCTGGGCGATGGCACCGATCTTCGAGTCGTGGCCGGAATCGTTCAGGAATCCGGTGTGTGGGACGCAGTCGGCGTGAACTGCTGCCCGGTACCCCAAGCGGTGGCCGCGTTGCAGATCCTGGGAGAAGAAACCGGCTTGCCGCTGTTGGCCTACCCGAATAGCGGTGAAATTTGGGACCACGAAGCTCGTGTGTGGGTCCCAGGAACTGAGGGCAATGATTTGCCCGGAGCGGTTCCTGAACTCGTGGCCGCGGGCGCTCGCCTGATTGGCGGTTGCTGCCAGGTCACCCCGGGACAGATCACCCGGGTCCGCGAAGCCATCCAGCTCGGCTAAGGCCCGTCCCGGCACTTCGGCTTCCGCTGAGCCAGCGGCTTGTCCGCAGGCCTGGACAGTGCGCGAAAAAGCCGGCAGCAACACGCAGTTGCTGCCGGCCTGGGACCAGTTACCTTAGAACTCGAAGTCGCCGAAGTCCCCACCGGCGCCGCCGAGGAAGTCCCCGAACATGCCTTCGGCCTGGCCGCCCAAGCCTTCACCGGCCGCAGAGAGCTGTTCCCCGGCACCGGATACGGTATCGCCCAGGCCCTCGGCCATGGAACCGAACTCTTCGCCGATACCGGCGAAACCATCAAGCAGCGGTCCGGCAATGGCGGTACCGATGAACGCACCTGCCACGCCGCCGAGCAGGCCGACACCCAAGCCGCCGGCCGCGCCGGCAGCCATGCCCATACCCCGTCCCTTGCCGCCGGAACCCAAGATCTTGTCCATGAACCCGGGACGCGACATCTCCGCGCGGGTTGCCGAACGGGCCAGGTCCCTTGGGTCCTGGCTCATCGGGCGTTCTGCTGGCGGCAACTGCTCGGAGAGTTCATGATGCAGCAGTTCGCGTTGCTGCGGGGTCAGCCGGGCGAAAGCCTCGGCGTGGGCGCGTTCCATATCCTGCGGCGGAGCGGTACGGAGCATGTAGCGGTACTTCTCGATCGCGGCCTGGTCCTCGCGCGACGGTGCCGAGGCCGGCTGGTTGCCGTAGCCGCGCTCGCCGTAGTTCTGGTGCTGCGGCTGCTGCTGGTAGCCGCCGGGATTCTGCTGGTAGCCGCGTTGCTGGTTATTGGAGCCACGCTGGTTGCTATTGGAGCCGCGCTGGTTGAGCTGTTCCCGGACGTACTCGCCGGCCATTTGCTTGCCCTTGCGCAGCAGCTTGTCGAACATGGACATGGAATTGGCCTCCTAGACGTTGCGGGCGCGGTGCACGAAGCACCGCTCTCCCCTGTTTAAACTCCCCAGCATTGCTACTTGTTCCCCACGTTAGACAATTCTCATAATCGCCCGCCGGCCCCGCACCTAGGCGCTGCGCACCGGCTGCTTTGCCCCGGACGTGATCCTCGCCAGCAAATCGGCGGCCACGGACACGGCAATCACCGCCGGCTGCTTTCCCCGCACCTGCTCGATTCCAATGGGGCACTGGATCACCGCGATCTGCTCGTCGCTGAAGCCGCTGGCACGCAGATTCTTCTGGAAGCGGGCCCACTTGGCACTCGACCCGATCAATCCAATCGATCCCAAGCCCGGGTGGCGCAACGCGGCATCGCACAGGTGGAAATCCTCGGCATGATCGTGCGTCATGATCAGCACGTGCGTTCCCCCAGGCAGGCAGCTGAGCACCTGCTCCCCGAGCACCGCCACCGCCGAATGGATCCGCGCCACGCTCGGTTCAAGGGCCGGCAGGTCCGCCAGGAATTCCGGGCGCGAATCAATCAGATGCAGCTCCAGGTCATGGCGGGAGAGAATGCGGGCCAATTCCATGCCCACATTTCCCACCCCGAAAATCGCCACCGTGGCAGGAACCGGCAAGGGCTCGAGCAGCACCGTGATCTCGCCACCGCAGCATTGCCTGCCGTACTTGGCCGGGGCCTTGTCGCTGAGCTTCATGGTGATGCTCTGCGGCTGGTTCCCGCTCGCGCTGATCATCTGCCGGGCCCGTTCCATGGCAGCCATCTCCAGGTTGCCCCCGCCGATGGTTCCGAAGATCTCCTGGCTGGCAATCACCATTTTCGCGCCGGCCTCGCGCGGGGCATGCCCGCGCACCGCGGTGATGGTGGCCAGCACCGCGGGACGCCGCTCATTGCGCAGCGCGGTGACAGCTTCAATCCACGACAGCATGGCTACCGCTCCTCCCGTGCCGCTTCGATCGCCCAGAACACCGCTTCCGGAGTCGCCGGGGACGCCAGCGGCACCGAACGCCCGGAGCGGCCGAAGGAGGCAATGGCCTGACGCAGTGCCTCGCGCACCGAGAAGGCGAGCATCAGCGGCGGTTCTCCCACGGCCTTGGAACCGTAGACCGCGCCTTCCTCATGCGCCTTGTCCAGCAAGCTGACGTTGAAGACGTCGGGCATCTCGGAGAAGCTCGGGATCTTGTAGGTGCTCGCGGCTTGGGTGGCCACCCGTCCGCGGCTCGGGCCATCGGAGGTGTCCCAGCGCAAATCCTCCAGGGTCAGCCAGCCAGCCCCCTGCACGAACCCTCCCTCGATCTGCCCCAGATCCACCAGCGGCGAGAGAGAATCGCCCACATCATGGACGATATCCACGCGGCGCAGCACATAGGAGCCGTCAAAGCCGCTGACTTCCACCTCGCTGGCCGCCACCCCGTAGGAGAAGTACTTGAACGGGCTGCCCGTCATCTGCGAGAGGTCCCAATGCAGCCCTTCGGTCCGGTAGAAGCCGGCGGCCGAAAGCTGGACCCGCTGGAAGTACGCGGCGTTGACCACTTCTTCCCAACCCAGCGATTCGCTCTTGCCCAGCGCGGTGACCCTGCCGCGGCTGAAGCGCAGATCTTGCGCCGGAACCCCCAATTGTCCGGCGGCCACCTGCGCGAGCCGGCCGCGGATCTGCTCGCACGCATCCTTGACCGCGCCGCCGTTCAGGTCGCTGCCCGAACTGGCTGCGGTGGCCGAGGTATTGGGCACCTTGTCGGTGCGCGTGGGAGCAATGCGCACCTTGGATAGCGGCACGCCCAAGGCGGTGGCGGCCACCTGCAGCATCTTGGTATGCAGGCCCTGTCCCATTTCGGTGCCGCCGTGGTTGACCAGCACCGAACCGTCCTTGTAGACCAGCACCAACGCGCCGCCCTGGTTGAAGGCGGTGAGGTTGAAGGAGATGCCGAATTTCACCGGCGTCATCGCCAGCGCCCTTTTGGCGTGCTCGTGCCCGGCATTGAATTCTGCGATCTGCTCCTCGCGTGCGGCGATACCTGCCGAGCCGAGCAGCTGGGTCCAAGCAGCCTCCAAGCGCTCGGGATGCCGGACCGGCTGGTAGTACGGGGTGTCCTGTCCCTGGGTGTAGAAATTGCGGCGGCGCAGTTCCCGGGCGTCCAATCCCAGCTGCGGGGCCACCCGGCCCAGGATGTCTTCCATGACCAGCATGCCCTGCGGACCGCCGAAGCCGCGGAACGCGGTCTGCGAGGTCTTATGGCATTTGGCGATGCGCCCGTTGACCCTGATATTCGGGATCCAATAGGAATTGTCGATATGGCACATCGCGCGGGTCAGCACCGGTTCGGACAGATCCAGGCTCCACCCTCCGTCAGCGGTCAGCTCGGCCTGCAGGGCCAGGATCTTGCCCTGATCGTCGAAGCCGATTTTCCAGGTGGCATGGAATCCGTGGCGCTTACCGGTCATGGTCATGTCCAGGGTGCGGTCCAGCCGCACCCGCACCGGCCGTCCGGTGAGCACCGCGCCGAGGGCCGCCACCGCGGCATAGCCATGGGGCTGCATTTCCTTGCCGCCGAAGCCGCCTCCCATGCGCAATACCTGCACGGTGACCTCGTGGGCGCCGATGCCCAGCACATGCGAGACGATGTCCTGGGTTTCGGTGGGATGCTGGGTGGAGCAGTGGATCATGATCTGCCCGCTCTCATCCACCATCGCCAGCGAGTTCTGGGTTTCCAGATAGAAGTGCTCCTGGCCGGCGAACTCGAAATCGCCCTCGAAAACGTGGGCCGCCTGCGCGAAGGCGGCCTCCGGATCGCCCTTGGAGATCTCGGGCTGGATGCCGTGGAAGCTGTTGGCCGCGATCGCGTCCTTGATGGTGATCAGCGAATCCAGCGGTTCGTACTCCACGCGCACCGCCCTGGCCCCGGCTTTGGCAGCTTCCAGGTCTTCGCCCAGGACCCACGCCACCGGCTGGCCGAAGAACATGACTTCTTCCACCGGGAGCAGCGGCTCGTCGTGCTTGGCGCCCTGGTCATTGACCCCGGGAATGTCTTTCGCGGTGATGACCCGGACCACCCCGGGTACCTGCTGCGCCGCACTGGCATCCAGGCCCAGGATTTTTCCATGGGCGCAGGTGGACTGCACCGGGTAGGCGTGCAGGACCCCGGCCAGACGCGCAGCCAGGTCGTCGGTATACAGCGCGGTGCCGGTGACGTGCGCGGCCGCCGATTCGTGGCGGTGGCGCTGGCCGACTACCGGTGCGTCGGGGCGTTGGGATAGCTGGCTCATGAGTTCTGCTCCTGTCCTGCTTCCAAGCGGCGTTCAAGCTGCTGGGCATAGAACCGTTCAAGCGAGGAGGCCAGCATGGCCTTGCGGTAGTTGGCGCTGGCCCGGTGGTCATCCATCGGGGTTCCTTCGGTGCCCATGGTGCGTGCCGCGGCCCGGATAGTTTCCAGGTTCCACGGCTGGCCTTCCAGCTCGGCTTCGGTGGCCACGGCGCGCAGCGGGGTCGCGGCCACGCCGCCCAGCCCGATCCGCGCCGTGGTGATCATGCCGTCCGACACCGTGAGCGCATAGCCGATGGCTACCGAGGAGATGTCATCGAAGCGCCGCTTGGAAATCTTCTGGAAGCTGGTCAGCGGCGCCAGCGGCAACGGGATGCGGATCGCGGTGATCATCTCCCCCGGCTCGCGCACGGTCTGCCGGTAGCCGGTGAAGTAGTCCGAAAGCGCCACCACCCGGTTGCCGTGGATGCTGGAAAGCACCAGCTCGGCCTCCAGCGCCAGCAGCGCCGGCGGGGTGTCGCCAATGGGCGAGCCGGTCCCCAGGTTCCCGCCGATGGTTGCGCTATTGCGGATCAGCCTTGACGCGAACTGCCCGAAGAGCTGGGAGAGCAGCGGAACCTGCCCGGCGAGCTTGCGTTCCAGCTCGCTCAGGGTGCAGCCCGAGCCCAGTTCAAGGTACCGCTCGTTCCAGTGGATCTGGCGCAGTTCGGGCAGCCGGTCGATGGCCAGCACCGAGCGGGCGCGGGCGCCTTTGATGTTGACCTCCACGCCCCAGTCGGTGGCACCGGACACCAGTACGGTCTGCGGTTCGGCGGCCAGGATCTGCAGTGCCTGATCCAGGTCGCTGGCCCGGCGGAAACGGCCCAGGTCCCCGGTAGGGGTATCGGCGCGCTGGATATCCGTGGCTGCCGGGGCCGGTGCGGCGCGCTGTGCCCGGGCAGTCAGCGGGTCATCCGGCTCGGGCTCGCCCAGGGCGTAGGCGGCGTCGCGGATCGGGCGGTATCCGGTGCAGCGGCAGAGATTGCCCGACAGCGCGTGCAGGTCGAATTCATTGGGTCCGCACTCGTGCGCGCCGCTATCCTCCGCGCTGACTGCGGGATTGGCGGTCCGCTCGGGGCGGTAGTATTCGGCGGCCATGGAGCAGACGAATCCGGGGGTGCAATAGCCGCACTGGGATCCGCCGCGGTTGGCCATCTCTTCCTGCACCGGATGCAGCGCCGCGACGCTGCCCAGCCCTTCGGAGGTGATGATCTCCTGGCCGTCGAGCGCCGCGGCCGGCAGCAGGCAGGCGTTGACCGCCGTCCACCTGCTGCCTTCCCCATCGCTGCGGGCCACCAGGATCGAGCAGGCGCCGCACTCGCCCTCGGCACAGCCTTCCTTGCATCCGATCAATTGCTGCCCGCGCAGGAAATCCAGCGCGTTGGTATGCGGCGGCCCGTCGAATTCCCGGACCTTTCCGTTGACCGTAACCAGGCATTTTGTCTCTTGCGTTGCCTCGGCGCTCATGCCGTTGACACCTCCTGCGCCCGGGTATCGCCGGACGCACCATGAATGAATTGGATGATGGGTGGGATCTGGCGCCCTGCCGGAGGTTCCAGGCTCGTCCAGGGCGCCGCCGCGTGCTGCGGCGGGATCAGTTTCCGTGCGCTATCTGGCCCTTGGACCAGGCGAGGCATCCGCCCATGATTACCCTCCAGAATTCGGATCATTCACATCCATGCAAACCATCAAGGTGAGCCACCTCACCTCAGTGGATCCTTACTATAGCCCGTATCAACTCAGGCCAGTAGGGCCGTAATCGGGCCCCGTGCGAAGTACACCAGGAAGCCCAGCGCCACCACCCACAGCAGCGGGTGGATCTTGGCATACCGCCCGGCCGCGGTGTTCACCACCACCCAGGCGATGAACCCTGCGCCAATGCCATTGGCAATGGAGTAGGTCAACGGCATGGTGATCAGGGTGAGGAACGCCGGCATGGCGCTGGAGAACCGCTTGAAGTTGATCTCGCGGATCTGCGCGCACATCAAGGTGCCCACCAGAACCAGTGCCGCGGCAGCCACCTCGATGGGAACCACGGAGGTCAGCGGCGTGAAGAACATCGAACCCAGGAACAGCACGCCGGTGATGACCGAAGCCAGCCCGGTGCGCGCTCCTTCCCCGATGCCGGCCGCCGAATCCACGTAGACGGTATTGGAGGAGGACGAGCCCATGCCTCCGGCCACCGCGCCCAGGCCCTCGACCACGAACGCGGCCTTCAGCCGCGGGAAGGTGCCGTCCTTGCGCGCCAGACCGGCATTCTTGGCCAGTCCGGTCATGGTGCCCATGGCGTCGAAGAAGTTCGTGAACACCAAGGTGAACACCAGCATCGTCGCCGCCAGCGCGCCGATCCGCCCGAAGGATCCGAACAGGTCGAACTCCCCGGCCAGCGACAAATCCGGCAACGAGACGATATTTCCCTGCAGCACCGGCATGTTCAGGTGCCAGCCATGCGGGTTATCCGCGCCGGCTGGCCCGATCCTGAACACCAGCTCGGCGATCATCGCCAGCACCGTGGAGATCACGATGCCGATCAGGATCGCGCCCTGCACCCCGCGGGCCACCAGCGCGCCCATGATCAGCAGGCCCACCACGAAGACCATGGTCGGGATCGAGACGATCGACCCGCCATCGCCCAGCTGCACCGGAGGCCCGGCGGCGGTACGGGTGACGAAGCCGGAGTCCACGAACCCGATGAAGGTGATGAACAGCCCGATGCCCACCGTAATGGCGGCCTTCAGATCCTTGGGGATGGCCCGGAAGATCGCGGTGCGCACCCCGGTCATCCCGAACAGGACGATCAGCACGCCGTTGACCACCACCAGCCCCATGGCCTCGGGCCAGGTGACGTCCTGGATCACCGAGACGGCTAGGAAGGAGTTGATGCCCAGCCCGGCGGCCAGGCCGAAGGGCAGGTTGGCGATCAGCCCGAACAGGATGGTCATGGCCCCGGCAGTCAGCGAGGTCATGGCCCCGACCTGCGCGGCCGGAAGCCAGTTGCCGGCCACATCCACGGGTGCGGCCTCGGCGCTGAATCCGCCGAGGATCAGCGGGTTGAGGATCACGATGTAGGCCATCGTGAAGAAGGTGACGATCCCGCCGCGCAATTCCCGCGCCAGCGTGGACCCGCGTTCGGTGATGCTGAAGAACGCATCCAGGATGCCGCCCGGCCCACCCGGCCGGCGCGGCTTGCTGCCGCGCTGCGTGCCCTGGGGGCCAGCTGGCAAGCGACTTGTCGTGGTCATGGTCCTGGACCTTTAGTAGTCGGTCCGGGATTCTTGCGAATCCCATGCCTTGAACGGCAACAGGTGCTCGCCGCCTTCGGACTGGAAGCAGTTCACCGGCATCAGCGAGCGGTTGGATTTTGCTTCGAAGTAGTCGTAGAACACCGCGTCGTCGAATCCGGCGGCAGCCGCATCATGCCTGTTGGCCGCGAAGAAGACCTTGCCGATGCGTGCCCACAGCGAGGTGGCCAGGCACATTGGGCAGGGTTCGCAGCTGCTGTAGAGCACGCAGCCGCTCAAGTCGAAGGTCCCCAAGGCGGCGGCCGCGGTACGGATGGCCACCACTTCGGCGTGCGCCGATGGATCATTGTTGGCCGTGACGCGGTTGACCCCTTCGAAGACCTGGCCGTCGGGGGCGACCACGACGGCGCCGAAAGGCCCGCCGGCGTTGTGGACATTTGTGGTGGCAATATCGATGGCCATCGAAAGATAGTCTTGGCCAGTGGTAGTAACGCTCATCGCGTGGCTCCTCATGCTTTGGACAAGAGAACCGCAGCGCGCTGCTTGGCGCTAGCTACCGGTTGCGCTTGTCACCTGAAATCGATCAGTTGCATGCCCGGTAGATAGCGACCCATCAGGTGGGTGCCCGCCATAGACAGCTACGAGATTATCAGCGGATTGTGACGCACGCAACAATTCTTTTGAAATCTCTTTTTCGCATCATGAACAAAAACTTGCCGTCTTGCCGCTCATCCCCTCTCCCACTAGCAGCGATCCGACGGGACTGGCCCCTCCCTCCAGCGCCGCGACTCCCGAAGCTGGATCCTTGCCCCGGCGCTCGGGTTTCCAACACATTACAGCCGCCTATCGGCGCACCGATCCGGCGGGTGAATTTAAGTTCCCTTCGGCGCAACAACCTGAGCACCTAGGCGAAATACCTCTTTGAGAAGCTCAGATGCATCAAGTGCTAGAGAAGGGATCGGATAACGTGAGCGCACAGCTAGAAGCATCTGACACATCGCAGGCACTGCAAGTGCAACCGGGACGCTGGGTCAGCAACTGGACCCCGGAGGATCCAGAATTCTGGAAGCGCACCGGATCTGCGGTAGCCAGCCAAAACCTCAAGTGGTCCATCTTCGCCGAGTTCCTCGGATTCAGCGTTTGGCAGCTTTTCGCCATTGTCGTGGTCTATCTTCCAGTAGCGGGATTCAGCTACAGCACCACGCAGCTGTTCTGGCTGATCTCCATCCCGAGCCTCGTCGGTGCCACCTTGCGCATCCCCTACACGTTCATGGTGGCCCGTTTCGGCGGGCGCAACTGGACGGTCATTTCCGCGCTGCTCCTGCTGATTCCGGCCGGCGGCATTTCGCTGGCCCTGGCTGATCCGTCCACGCCATTCTGGGTCATGCTCAGCCTTGCGGCGCTGACCGGCTTCGGCGGCGGAAATTTCGCTTCCTCGATGGCTAATATCACCTATTTCTACCCCGCTTCCCGCAAGGGATGGGCGTTGGGCCTCAACGCCGCCGGCGGCAACCTCGGCGCGGCGGTCGCCCAGCTGCTTGTACCGGTCATTGTCACGGTCTTCGCCGCCGGGGCGTTGCAGCTTCCGCTGGCAGGGATGCTCTGGATCCCGTTGATTCTGCTCTCCGCATGGGGTGCCTGGAAATACATGCACAACCTGTCGTCGGCCCGCTCAGATATCCGCGGCGCCATTGCCTGCCTGAAGGTAAAGCACCTGTGGATCATCTCCGCACTGTATGTGGGAACCTTCGGCTCCTTCATCGGATTCTCGGCAGTATTCCCCAAGCTGATCGTTGACACTTTCCCCGAATACGCGGCCTTGCCGTTGGGCACCGCAACCATCACCTTGGCCTTCCTTGGCCCGCTGGTCGCGTCCCTGGCCCGTCCATACGGAGGCAAGATCGCTGACAAGCTCGGCGGCGCACGCATCACCGTGGCGACTTTCGGAGCCATGGCCTTGATTACCGCTGCGCTAGTGCTCAGCCTGCCACGGGCCAACTTCTGGATGTTTCTATTCCTGTTCTTGCTGCTCTTCACCGCAAGCGGCATCGGCAATGGCTCGACCTACCGCATGATCCCGGCAGTCTTTGCCCTGAGCGACGAGGGAAAACAGGCAAGCCAGGTGGATTCTTCGCGCAAGGCGGCCGCCGCTCTCGGTTTGATCTCGGCCATTGGCGCCTACGGCGGCTTCCTGATTCCCCAGGCCTTGGGACTGTCCTTATCCAGCACCGGCGCCTACACCACGGCGTTCATCATCTTCATCGCGGTCTACCTGCTGCTCATGGCCACCGCATGGTTCGCCTATGCACGCTCAGGCACCCGTTTCGCCCAGCACGGAGTCTAGGATGACCGACACTCATTGCCCCTATTGCGCCCTGCAGTGCGGCATCACCTTGGAATCCAACCAGCAGGATCACGGCACCGAACCGGTGAGCCTGAGGGGACGGGACTTCGAGACCAATGGCGGGGCGCTGTGCCGCAAAGGCTATAGCGCCGCCACGCTGCTCGATCACCCAGAACGCCTGCAATCACCCCTGCTCCGCCAGCCCGATGGAAGCTTTGCCCCGGTTAGCTGGGAGCATGCGCTGGATCTGGTTGCCGAAAAGGCGCTGGGCATCCGGGCCGAATCCGGAGCCGACGCACTCGCGGTCTTCGGTTCCGGTTCGCTGACCAATGAAAAGGCCTACCAGCTGGGCAAGTTCGCGCGGCTGGCCCTAGGTACCTCGCGGATCGACTACAACGGACAGTTCTGCATGTCCTCGGCAGCCGCCGGCACCAACCGCGCCTTCGGCTTGGACCGGGGATTGCCTTTCCCGCTGGCTGATCTGGATTCGGCCGGGATGATCCTGATGCTCGGTTCCAATGTCGCCGATACGATGCCGCCCTTTGTCCGGCATCTGGCCGGAGCCCGTGAGAACGGCGGGCTGATAGTGGTTGATCCGCGGCGTTCTGCAACAGCCAAGCTCTGCGCCGATAATGCTGGCTGGCACCTGCAGCCAACCCCGGCCACCGACCTACCGCTGCTGCTGGGCTTGGCCCACGTGCTGATGGCCGAGTCCCTGGCCGATACCAGCTACTTGGCCGCCCGCACCAACGGTTTCGATTCTTTGAAAGCCTCCTTAGCCAGCTGGTGGCCAGAACGCACCGCCCAGGTCACCGGTGTTCCTGCCGAGCAGATCCGGCACACCGCCCGGGCCTTGGCGCAGGCAGCCAGCGAAGCGAAGGCCGGCGGCAAGCCGGTCTACATCCTCACCGGCCGCGGCATCGAGCAGCATTCCAACGGCACCGATACGGTCACCGCCGCGATCAACCTCGCGCTGCTGCTCGGCTTGCCCGGAACCCTGGCCGGCGGCTACGGCACCATCACCGGCCAGGGCAACGGGCAGGGCGGTCGGGAACACGGGCAAAAGTGCGACCAGCTTCCCGGCTACCGCAAGATCACCGACCCGGAACACCGTGCGCATGTAGCCCGCGTCTGGGGTGTTGACCCCGAAACCATTCCCGGTCCCGGGCTTCCCGCCGTTGAACTCCTCGACGCGCTAGGTACCCCCACCGGTCCGCGCATGCTGATGGTCCACGGGGCCAACCCGGTGATCTCCGCACCCGATGCGTCGCGCGTGATCCACGCACTGTCCAGGCTGGATTTCCTGGTGGTCTGCGACTTTTTCCTCTCGGAGACCGCAGCCCAAGCGGACCTGGTCTTGCCGGTGCTGCAATGGGCTGAAGAAGAAGGCAGCATGACCAACTTGGAGGGGCGGATCCTGCGCCGCCGCGCTGCCTTGGCGGCACCGGAACATGCGCGCGGCGAACTGTGGATCCTCGCCCAGCTCGCCCAACGCCTGGATGCTCCCGGCCACTTCTCCCCCGATGCCCGAGAAGTCTTCGAAGAACTCAAATTGGCTTCAGCCGGTGGACTAGCGGACTACTCGGGAGTGCGTTGGGATGACCTCGATGCCGGGGCGGCCATCTACTGGCCGTGCCCTGCAGGCACCGAGGTGAAGGCCGAGCGCGGCATCCGCAATGGAACCCCTCGGCTATTCCTTAACGGTTTTGCCCATGCGGATCGGCGTGCAGTGCTGGTGCCAGTTGCTTTCCAACCGGAGCCCCGGATGAGTAAGTCGGCCGTGTCCCTGGTGACCGGCCGGCTGCTGGAGCACTACCAGTCTGGCGCCCAGACGCGCCGGGTCCCCGAGCTGGTCCAGGCCGCACCGGAACCGCTGCTGGAAATCCATCCAGCAACCGCGCTGGCCCACCGGATTGTCCAAGGACAAAAGGTCGTGATCAGCAATGAACGCGGTGAAGTCACCGCCCGCGCACGGCTGACCGTTGATGCCCGGCTGGACACGGTCTTCTTGCCCTTCCACTACCCGGATTCCGGTACCGCAAACCTGCTGACCGAGGCGAAGGTCGACCCGCGCAGCAAGATGCCGGAATTCAAGCACGCCCATGTTTCGCTGAGCGCTGTGAAAGAGGAACAATGAACGAGCAACGCCCGCAACGCATTATCATCATTGGCTTCGGCCCCGTCGCCGCGTCCCTTGTCGAAGGGCTGCTCCCGGCAGCGGCGGCCGGCCACTGCGCCATCACCATCATCAGCGCCGAAGACCACCTGGCCTACAACCGTGTGCTGCTCGCTGAACTGGCAGTGGGAGCCGCCGAGTTCGGGCATTTGGGCATGGTGGATCCGCAGCGCTTGGCCGATGCCGGAGTCGACGTGCGCTTGGGCGTGCAGGCTACCGGCATCGATCGCTCACGGCGCCGGATCCATCTGGGCGGCAACGACTATGTGTCCTACGACCGGCTTGTTTTCGCCACCGGCGCCCGAGCGGTAATCCCCACGCTCAACGGCCTGAATTTCGATCCGCACGCTGATGCTTCACTGCCAGCCGGAGTTTTCGCGCTGCGCACGGTGGATGACGCCCACCAGCTGCGGGAATCGATCGGTCTGGGCCAACGCATTTTAATTCTCGGCGGCGGAGTTCTGGGTATCGAGGCGGCCTTGGCCATTGCGCGCACCGGCGCCCAACCGGTGCTGGTGCATCATGGTCCGGCTCCCTTGGGACGCGTCGTGGATGCAGATGGAGGGGCGCTGCTGACGCGTAATCTGCGTGAAGCAGGTGTCGAGGTGATCCCTGGTGCGAAGGCCAGTGGCATTCAGAAGGATGCACAGGGTTTCACCGGCCTGATGACTTCCACCCACGGACTGATCCAGGCTGATGCCCTGCTCATTTCCACGGGTGTGAGAGCCAGAACAGAGCTGGCCTCGGGCTGCGGATTACCGGTGGGCCGCGGTATTAAGACTGATGAATTCCTTTGCGCCGATACCGAGCAGCGAATTTTCGCCCTCGGCGACTGTGCCGAAGTTGCCGGACAGCCACCGGTCGGACTGCTGGCCCCGGGCTGGGCACAAGCCGCATGGTTGTCCCAGCAGTTGTTGCGGCTGGCTGGTTCCTCTGGCTCCGAGCCGCTTGCTGCCCCGGACTTCTCTGCTTCTGATGTATTGATGCTCAAGGGACAAGGCATCGAGCTGACTGCAGCCGGCGATATCAGCGCCGGTTATTGGGACGATACCGATCTGCAGGCAACCGTCTATGCAGATCCTGCGCGCGGACGGTACCTGAAGATCGTCACCCGGCAGGATACGGTCACCGGATTCCTGGCCATGGGATTGCCGCAAACCAGTGCCGAACTCGTGCTGGCCTATGAACGGGCCACCGCGTTGCCTGAAGACCGTTCGGCCCTCTTGCGGCTGGATGATCCGGCAACGGATCAAATCGCTGCTATCCCCAGCGATGATGATCAGCTGTGCCGCTGTTCGGGCGCTACCTACGGCCAGGTAACCCATGCTGTAGGCGCTGGTTGCACCACCGTCGCCGAGGTCGGCGAGAACTGCCGTGCGGGCACCGGATGCGGCGGGTGCAAAGCGAAGATCGAAGAGTTGCTGGCCAAGGCGCCTGCCCTGGCGTAATGGCTCCAATGGGCGGTCGGCTCCCAGCTAGCTGGCCGCCCTTGCCTATGCCCGGCCGGAACGCAAAATCGCAGGGACGAAAGCCGTGAGCTTTCGTCCCTGCGTTTGGATGATGATGCGAGTTGCCTTATTCTTGCACGCCACCGCTGGAAAATGCGATAGCCGGAGCTAGTTGGTTGCAAGCGAATCCGTCTCGTCGTTCAGTTCGTACCAGCCTTGCCAGGCCGAATGCTCGACGTTCAGGCTGCGATCTGATTTGATACTCATTTGCTCTGCTCCATCCATAGCTGTCCCTCGATTTCCATGAGCCGCTGCACTGGCAGCGGCAGCGAATCGGCGTTCAGGCATTCGCCGGTATCCAGTCGGTACACTTCCTTGTGCAGCGGGCAGGCAACGGTGGCCACGCTGGTTCCTTCGACCATGGTGTCGCCCAGAATGCCGCGGGCCATGACCTTCGCGCCGCTGTTCGGGCAGTGATGCGAGGTTGCGTAGAAGGCATCTTCTTCGGTACGGAACAGGGCTAGCTGTGTGGCCTCGAGCCACAGCGCTTCTCCCCATCCACGCTCCAGCTCTGCACTGCGGCAAAGCGGAGCCAAGCTCAAAGTAGCTTCACGGGTGTCTTCTGCAATTTGCGTGCTCATGAACGTAAGCCCTTCGTGGTTGGCATCTGCTGACATACCGAGCTTAGAAGCCGCATGTTTCGCCCGATGCTTCCAGCCGTTGCCAGTCCGTAAAGCATGCCTAACAGCAAAAATGGGCACCGTGAATCCTGGATTCTCCCGGAAATCCGCTGGTTTATCCTGTCCAATTGCCTTTGCGCAACGATTGCCCATTGCGAATGATTCGAATATGTTTCAGCCGCTTCACCTGGCTTTCGTCTGATGGTGGAGAGAATTGCTCCGGCCGAAACACAAGGGTAATTGCGGCGCAAAGCATGCTTTCTACAGTGGACTCATCAGCCTGAAACTCACCGTTTCCCAGCGAAAGTCGAAATTGATCATGGGTACTCCACACAATGCACGCAACATCCTGGTTATCGGCGGCGGTCCCGCAGCCCACCGCTTCACCGAAGCCCTGGCCAGCCGCGCACCGCAGGATCTGAGCATCACGGTATTGACCGAAGAAACCCACCTTCCCTATGATCGCGTGGCGCTCTCCCAGGCGTTAACCAACCCCGGAGTCGATCTCACCCTCGGCGATCCGAAGCTCTGGGAAGCCGAGCATGTCGCCTTGGAAACCAACGCCAAGGCCATCGCTATCGACAGCACCAAGCGGACGGTCACCACGGAAGACGGACGCATCTTCAGCTACGACGAATTGGTGCTGGCCACCGGTTCCAACGCGGCCACGTTGCCAATCGCCGGCAACGAGCACACCTTTGTGTACCGCACGCTGGAAGATGTCTGGTCCATCGCGCAGAAGGTCAAGGAACTTTCAGCTTCCCTGGGCCGCACCCCGGTGGTAGCTACCATCGGTGGCGGGCTGCTCGGTTTGGAAGCTGCCGCGGGTGCCCAAGCACTGGGTGCGGAGGCAGTAGTCATTGATGGCGGCAAATGGCTGATGGGCACCCAGCTGGATGAAGGCGCTGGCCAGGCCATGGGCCGGCTCATCGAGCAAACCGGATTCACCGTCCACAACGGCGTTTTCCCGCAAGAAATCCTGACCAGCCAGGAGTCTGGCAGCACGGCTGTCACCGGCGTGCTGATGGCTGATGAACGCACCATCGATGCGGATATAGTGGTCGTTTCGATCGGTGTTCGTCCCCGCGATGAGCTGATCCGCAATTACAACGCGGCCCTTGACGAAGCAGGCAGCCCGGCACCCCGTTTCGGCATGGGCCCCCGCGGCGGCGTGGTCATCGACGCGCATTGCGCCACCGATATCGAGCACATCTGGGCTATCGGCGAGGTCGCGAACTACGAGGGTTTCTGCATCGGCCTGGTCGCTCCGGCCAACGCCATGGCGGAAATAGTGGCCGAACAGCTGGCCGGGGGCGAAGCCGAATTCGCTGGCTTCGACACCGCCACCAAGCTCAAGCTCTCCGGTGTGGACGTGGCCAGCTTCGGCGATGGCTTCGCCCGCGCCGAGGGGGCGCTGGAAGTGGTCTATGCCGATGCCCCGCGTGGCCTGTACCAGAAGCTCGTGGTTTCCTCCGATGCCAAGACACTGCTCGGCGGCATTTTCGTTGGCGATGCCACCCCGTACCAGTCGCTGCGTCCTTTACTCGGACGGGAGCTGCCCGGCGAACCAGGCGCGTACCTCAGCGCCTTGGGCGGCGAAGCGCCGGAGGGCGAACTGCCCGATGATGCGGTGCTGTGCTCCTGCAATTCGGTCACCGCCGGCACCATCCGCGATGCCGCTTCCGGTTGTGGTTGTTTCGAGGGCGAAGCTCCGGTGACCACCGTTTCCGGGTTGAAGGGGTGCACCCGTGCCGGCACCCAGTGCGGGTCCTGCGTGCCGATGCTCAAGAAGCTCATGGAAGCGCAGATGCTCAAGGACGGCGCGGAAGTTTCCACCGCCCTGTGCGAGCATATTTCCTTCTCCCGTCCGGAGCTCTACGAAGCCATCCGCGTGGCCGGGTTGCAGGCCTTCGGCGAGGTGATGGAACGCTTCGGCACCGGCCAGGGCTGCGATATCTGCAAGCCGGTGATCGCCAATATCCTCTCCTCGCAGACCAGCGCCCACCCGATGGATGCAGGTCTTGCCGGCGCCCAGGACACCAACGACCGCGTGCTGGCCAATATGCAGAAGGACGGCACCTACTCGGTGGTGCCGCGCATCCCGGGCGGGGAGATCACCCCCGAGAAGCTCGGCGTGATTGCAGCGGTGGCGCAGAAATACGGCCTGTACACCAAGCTCACCGGCGGCCTGCGCATCGACATGTTCGGCGCCCGCTTGGAGCAGCTGCCCGAGATCTGGCGCGAGCTGGTGGACGCCGGCTTCGAATCGGGCCAGGCCTACGGCAAGTCGCTGCGCAATGTGAAGACCTGCGTCGGTTCATCCTGGTGCCGATACGGCATGCTCGATTCCACCGCGCTGGGCATCGAAATGGAGCTGCGCTACCGGGGCCTGCGGGCACCGCACAAGCTGAAGATGGGCGTTTCGGGCTGTGCCCGCGAGTGCGCCGAGGCCCGCGCCAAGGACATCGGCGTGATCGCCACCACCGATGGCTGGAACCTGTATGTGGGCGGCAACGGCGGCGCCAACCCGGCCCATGCCCAACTGCTGGCCGGCGGGCTGGATGATCAAACGCTGTTCAAGTACATCGACCGCTACCTGATGTACTACATCCGCACCGCGGACAAGCTGCAGCGCACCGCGCATTGGCTGCAGGACCTGGATGGCGGATTGGAACGGGCCAAGCAGGTGGTGATCGAGGATTCGCTGGGCCTGGCCGACGAGTTGGAAGCGGCCATGGAAACCCACGTGGCCAACTACGAGGACGAGTGGGCCGCCACCTTGGCCGACCCGGTGAAGCTCAAGCGCTTCCGTTCCTTCGTGAACACCGCCGCACCGGATACCGAGCTGGAATATGTTTCCGAGCGCGGACAGCAGCGCCCCGCCGAGCCGGTGGCACTAGGTGCCAGCATCCCGGTCGGGGCGCCGCAAGGCTAGGAACGGCATCCCACCCGTGCTGCCTACCAGCGCGGGTGGATCTGTTCGCGCAGCTTGGCGTCGTAGAGGTCGCGGACCGAGGCGTTGAATCCCTCGGAGATCCGCAGCGAGCCGGCAGCCGCGTTCGCGCGGGCCTGCTGTGCGTTGCGGGCTCCGGGGATGATGGTGCTCACCCCGTCCTGGGCGGCCAGCCAAGCCAAAGCCACCTGGGCACTGGTGGCTTCGGGCGCCTCGGCGGCAGCCAGCTTGGCGAACTCGCCAGCGGCTTGAAGACCGGTGGCGTAGTCCACGCCGGAGAAGGTCTCCCCGACGTCGAAGGAGGAGCCGTCGCGGTTGAAGTTGCGGTGGTCGTCCTTGGCGAACTCGGTCTGCAGGGTGTAGCGGTTAGTCAGCAATCCGCTGGCCAGCGGCACCCGGGCGATGATCCCCACCCCTGCCTCGCGGGCTGCTGGAAGCACGGTTTCCAGCGGCTTGTGGCGGAAGGCGTTGATGATGATCTGCACGGTGGCAATGTTCGGGCGGGCAATTGCCGCCAGCGCCTCATCCACGGTTTCCACCGAAACGCCGTAGTTGGCCATCCGGCCTTCATCCACCATGGTGTCCAGCGCATCGTAGATCGCATCGGTGGAGTACACCGGGGTTGGCGGGCAGTGCAGCTGGACCAGGTCCAGGGTGTCCACGCCCAGGTTCTTGCGGGAGCGGTCATTCCACGCGCGGAAGGCATCCAGGTTGTAGTTCTCCGGCAGCTGCTCGACACGGCGGCCCATTTTGGTGGCCACGGTGACCCCGGCATCCGGGTTGGCCTTCAGCCAAGTGCCGATCAGCTGCTCGCTGCGGCCATCGCCGTAGACATCGGCGGTGTCGAAGAAGTTCACCCCGGCTTCGTAGGCGGCATCGAGTACGGCTAGCGCGTCGGTCTCGTCTACCGAGCCCCAGTCAGCGCCTAGTTGCCAGGTGCCCAGGCCAATGGCCGACACGTTGCGGTGGGTACGTCCAAGTTCTCGTTTTTGCATGCCTCCGAGTCTAGTGCCCGCAGTGCATATTTCCGGTCGATGGCAGATCATTCTGCTGTGTTGCGGTGTCTGAATTTGTTCTCAATTATCTAAACGATAGAATATAAATTACCGTCACACCATCGAGGAGATCATGTTCCCCACTATTCTTGCGGTCATTTGCGCCGTCGTAGGATTGCTCGTCATGCTTGCCAGCAAATCCATGAAGCCAGAAAACAAGAACCGCTCTTCCACGCGCTTCACCGGAATCAGCATCTTCATCGTCTCGCTGATCGTGCTGGCCATCATGTCAACCACCATCGTGCAGCCACGCACTGTAGGCGTGAAGGTCGCGCTGGGCAAGCCGACCTCCGTGGTGAGCAACGGCTTCCACCTGAAGTGGCCATGGGAAAAGGTCGAGAAGCTGGATGGCTCGGTGCAGAACGACGTCTACTCCGCCAGCAGCGCCATCCCGGTTCGCCTGGGCAACAACGGCCGAGCCGACGTTGACGCCTCGATCCAGTGGCAGCTGAAGACCGACGATGCGATGGACGTGTTCCTGGATTACCGCACCTTCGAGGGCATCCAGTCCAACCTCGTCGACCGCAACTTCCGCGCCGCATTGAACGAGGTCATGGCCACCTATGATCCGCTGGAATACGGCGAACCGGCCAGCGGCGGCCAGGACTTGGAGGGCCTGGCGAAGTCCGTCCAGGAAAAGATGCAGGCCAAGGTCAAGACCCAGATCGAGATCCGCTCGGTTACCTTGCCGATCATCAATTTCGACGAGCCGACGCAGAACCGCATCAATGAACTGCAGGCGGAAACCGCCAAGACCCGCGTGGCCCAGCAGCGCAAGCAGACCAGCACCGCTGAAGCCGAAGCCAACAAGATCCTGGAACGCTCGCTGACTCCGGAAACCCTGACGTCCAAGTGCCTGGATATCGTCGCCGAATCCGGCCAGAGCCCTATCGGCTGCTTCCCGAATTCTGGGGTCCAGCCCATCACCATGACCGGTGATAAGCAGAAGGACTCCAACCAGTAGCAGCCTTCACGCCAAACGCCCCAGTTCACGCTTGTGAACTGGGGCGTTTTGCTCTTCGGATTCGGAGTTGCCGCTAGCCCTGCGGCATCGGACGGTCACCGGCGTGGCCTGGCTGCTCCGAGATGACCTGGATTTCCAGGCCCTTCGAGTCGTACAGCTTGCCATCGATCAGGCGGTCGCCGTCTTCAAGGCCGGCCAGCTGGTACTTGTAAACGGTGCGCAGCGACGTTTCCTTCTTGCCCCAGTTCAGCTCGTTGAAGATGATGTTCAGCAGCACCGCCATGATGGTGGCCGAGGAGATGCTCGACTGGAAGATGGTGCCAACCCAGGCAGGGAATTCGGCGTAGAAGTCGGGCTTCACCATGGGAATGCAGCCGAAGGCCAGCGAGGTCGCGATGATCAGCATGTTCATGTTGTCATCCTTGGCCTTGGCCAAGGTGCGGATGCCTGCGGCCGCTACCGAGCCGAACAGCACCACGCCGGCGCCGCCCAGCACCGGGGAGGGGATGGAGGCGACCACGCGGCCAAGCACTGGCAGCAGGCCGAGGACCACCAGGATGCCGCCGCCGGCGGCCACCACGAAGCGGCTCTTCACACCGGTAATGGCCACCAGCCCGACGTTCTGCGCGAAGGCGGACTGGGTGAAGGTGTTGAAGATCGGGGCGACGGTGGAGGAGAGCATGTCGGCGCGCAGGCCGTTGGCGATGCGCCGCGAATCCACCTTGGATCCGGTCACTTCGGCCACGGCGAGCATGTCTGCGGTGGTTTCGGTATAGGTCACCAGGATGACGATCATCATCGAGATGATGGCACCGATCTCGAAGACCGGGGCGCCGAAGGCGAACGGCGTGGGAACCGCGAAAATGTCGCCGGTGAGCACCTGCGAGAAATCAGCCATGCCCATGAACACGGCCACCAGGGTGCCCAGGGCAATGGACAGCAGGATCGACAGGCGCGAGAGCGCAGGGATGCCGGACTTGGACAGCGCCAGCAGGATCAGCAGGGTAATGGCGGCCAGCGCGATGTTCTTGATCGAGCCATAGGAATCCCCTGCGCCCGCCCCGCCCATGGCCCAGTCGGCGGTGACCGGGAAGAGCGAGACGCCGATAATCGTGATCACCACGCCGGTGACCACCGGCGGGAAGAAGCGCAGCAGCTTGGCGAAGAACGGGGCGATGACAATGCCTATGGCCCCCGAGGCGAGCACCGCGCCGAAGACTGCCGGCATGCCTCCCCCGCCGTTGAGGATGGCGATCATGGTGGCCACGCCGGAGAAGGAAGTGCCCTGGACCAGCGGCAGCTGGGCGCCGAAGAATGGCACGCCCAGGGTTTGCAGGATGGTGGCCAGGCCGCCGATGAACAGGCAGCTGGCGACGAGCACGCCCATTTCGGCCGTGTCCATTCCCGCAGCCCCGCCCATCACCAGCGGCGGGGCAATGATGCCGCCGTACATGGTCAGCACATGCTGGAAACCGTAGGCCACGGTTTTCGGCGCGGGCAGGCGTTCGTCTTCGGGTCTGATGCTCTCAGCGGATTGGCTGCGGGCAGCACTCATGGGGAGTTTCCTCTTCGGTGGACTGCGGATTGGCGCACCCCATGCGTTCGGGATGCGCCCCGCCGTCAATTCTCCCGCACAAGCCCGCCAGGTTGACAGCTGGTGAACCCCAAATGGCTGCGAGGTGCATTACGTCAAGCGCTTAGCACTGCTCCAGTTCAGCTATCCAGCGTGCGTCCGGGCTGCTGGGTGTGCTCGACGAAACGCACCATCATCGCCTTGAAACCCGGGGTATTGGACTCGCGGGCCACCAGATCGCGGTGCACCAGCGCGTTGGCCTCCGGGTAGTAGGCCGCCACGCAGCCCTTGGCCGTCGGGTAGGACACCAGGCGGAAACGGTTGGCGCGGCGCTCGGAGCCGGCGAAGGTGGAGATCACGTCCACCAGGTCGCGGTCGCTGTACCCGGTCTCGGCCAGGTCCTCCGGGTTAATCAGGATGACCCGGCGGCCATCCTTGATCCCGCGGTAGCGGTCATCGAGCCCGTAGAAGGTGGTGTTGTACTGGTCGTGGCTGCGCATGGTCTGCAGGATCAGGTGGCCTTCGGGGGCTTCCAAGGCCTCGAACTCGGAGACGGTGAAGCGGCCCTTGCCGATGTCCGTGGCAAAGGAGCGGGTATCGCGCGGCGGATTGGGCAGCACGAAGCCGTTCTTTTCCCGCACCCGGGTGTTGAAGTCCTCGAAGCCGGGCAGCACCTTCTCGATGTGGTCGCGGATCACGTCGTAGTCCTCGGCCATGGCACGCCAGTTGACCGGGTGCCCATCGCCCAGGATGGCCTGGGCCATGCGGGCAACGATGACCGGTTCGGCCAGCAGGTGCTCGGAGACCGGGGTGAGCCGGCCGCGGGTGGACTTGATCACCGACATGGAGTCCTCCACAGAAAGGAACTGCGCACCGGTGGGGTGCTTGTCGTCCTTGTCGGTGCGGCCCAGGGTCGGCAGGATCAGCGAGGTCTTGCCGTGCACCACATGCGAGCGGTTGGGCTTGGTGGAGATGTGCACGGTCAGCTTGGCACGCTGCATGCCCGCCTCCAGCGCTTCGGTGTCCGAGTTGGCCAGGGCGAAGTTGCCGCCCATGGAGACGAATACGTCCACTTCGTCCTTCTCGAAGGCATGCAGGGCCTCGGTGGAATCGTAGCCGTGGGCGCGCGGGGATTCGATGCCGAATTCGGCGTCCAGCGCTTCGAGCAGCTGCTCGCCGGGCTTCTCCCAGATGCCCATGGTGCGATCGCCCTGCACATTGGAGTGCCCGCGCACCGGGCAGGCGCCAGCACCTGGCTTGCCGAAGTTGCCCTGCAAAAGCAGCAGGTTGATGATTTCCTTCAGCGTCGGCACCGAGTGCGGCTGCTGGGTCAGGCCCAGCGCCCAGCAGATGATGGTGGCCTTGGACTTGGCCAGCAGCATCGCGATCTCGGTGATCTGGGTGCGGGTCAGTCCGGTGGCCTCCTCGGTAGCTTCCCAGTCCAAGGTGGCGCGCGCGGCCTGGTAGGCCTCGAACCCGTCGGTGACCGCGGCGATGAACTCGTGGTCCACCACGGTGCCCGGATGCTTCTTCTCTTCTTCGAGCAGCAGGTGGCCGAAGGCCTGGAACAGGGCCAGGTCGCCACCGACCTTGATCTGCAGGAAGTCGCTGGAAATCGGGTCGGCCTTGCCCAGCATGCCGCCCACGGTCTGCGGGTCCTTGAACCCGAAGAAGCCTGCCTCCGGCAGCGGGTTCACGGCAACGATGCGGGCGCCGCGCTTGCGCGCATCGGCCAGCGCGGAGAGCATGCGTGGATGGTTGGTGCCGGGGTTCTGGCCCACCACGAAGATCAGGTCCGCATGATCGAAGTCTTCCAATGACACGGTGCCCTTGCCGATGCCGATGGTCGGGTTCAGTGCGCTGCCCGAGGATTCGTGGCACATGTTCGAGCAGTCGGGCAGGTTGTTGGTGCCCAGCGAGCGGGCGAGCAGCTGGTACATGAACGCGGTCTCGTTCGCGGTGCGCCCGGAGGTGTAGAACACGCACTTGTCCGGGGTGGTCGCGTTCACGTGCTCGGCGATGGTCGAGAAGGCCTGCGCCCAACTGATCGGGGAGTAGTGGGTCTCCCCCTCGCGAATGATCATCGGAGCGGTGATCCGGCCCTGCGAGCCCAGCCAGTATTCGGTCTTGTCGCGCAGGTCCTCGATGGAGTGCTGCGCAAACCACTCCGGGGTGACGGTGCGGGCGCTGGCTTCCTCGGCGATGGCCTTGGCGCCGTTCTCGCAGAACTCGGCGGGCTTGCGCTTGCCGGTGATGGATTCAGGCCACGCGCAGCCCGGGCAGTCGAAGCCGTCGTGCTGGTTGACGCGCAGCATCGAACGCAGGGTACGCGACGGGCCGGCTTCGGCGAAGCCGCGCTCCATGGATACCATCACGGCCTTCAAGCCGGCGGCGGCGTGCTTGGGTTCGCTGACCTTCAGTTCATCTTCGTTGATGTCCTTTTTGGGTGCCGAACGATGCATGAGACCCTCCTATTGGTAGCGCGGCCGGTACTGATATCCAGCTCACATATTACAAGGCTACGCCCTGATCACCCGATCCGCATGTGTATAAATGTTCACGCTGTGCCTGCGGGAAAAAGCGGCCAGCGTCAGACCCGATTCCTCGGCCAGGTCAGCGGCCAGCGACGAGGGCGCGCTGACCGCTGCGAGCACCGGAATTCCGGCCATCGCGGCCTTCTGCACCAGTTCGAAGGAGGCGCGTCCGGAGACCTGCAGGACGGTGTCGCCCAGTGGCAGCAACCCGTCGCGCAGGGCCGCTCCGATGACCTTGTCCACCGCATTATGACGCCCGACGTCTTCGCGCAGGATCAGCAATTCCCCGGCGGTGGAGAACAATCCGGCCGCGTGCACTCCCCCGGTGGCGGAGAACAGCTGCTGCGATTCGCGCAAGGTGTCAGGCAGGCCCAGCAGCGTTTCCAGCCCAACCCGCCCCGATTCAGGGGAGGGTGCGAAGGCGGCTTTCTTGCGCACTTCGTCAATGGAGTTGGTGCCGCAGATCCCGCAGGCTGAACTGGTGACCACATTGCGGGCAGCCAGGAGATCAGGATGCTTCGCCCCCGCGCCCAGCTGCACCTCGATGACGTTATAGGTCTGGTTGCCTGCTTCATCGGTGCCGGCGCAGTAGCGCAGGGAGGCCAGATGCTCGGGCGCGGAAATGATTCCCTCGCCCACCAGGAATCCGGTGACCATGTCGAAGTCGTCGCCCGGGGTGCGCATGGAGGTGGTGTAGGAGGTATGGCCGAAGCGGATCTCCAGCGGCTCCTCGCCAGCCAGCTTCTCCTCGCGGACGCGGGAGCCCTCCAGCGTTGCCCTGACCACGCGGCGGCGCACGATCTTGCGACCCATTTAAACGCTCCTTGTGCTACATCTTGCGGCTTCCGCCGCTTGCCGCATACTGCTAGAGGACACTCTACGTTTACAGACCCCGGCTCGGCCAACCCCCATGCTGGATTGAGGCAAATCCAAGGCTCCACCGGGGCCGCAATTCGCTGGGCCCAACTATTTCGCGGTGCTGCCTAGCCTGCTTCGTTGCCGTCTCCACTCGGCGCTGCAGCTTCCAGCAAAGGTGCCTGCAGGCGCGTGTCGCAGCGCAGCTCCCTCATAAGCGACATCCCCAGCAGCGTCACAATCACCGTGAACGGCACCGCCGAGAGGATGGCTGCCTGTTGCAGGGCCTCGAGCCCGCCCACCAGCAGCAACACGATCGCGCAGACGCCGGTGAGAAGTCCCCAGACCACTAGGACCGGCCTCTTGGGGTACATATTTCCGCCGGAGGTCAGCGTGCCCAGAACATAGGTATTGGAATCCGCGCCGGTAATGAAGAACAGCACCACGAGAATTACTGTGAATGCCGAGGTCACTTCCGGTATCGGCAGTTCGGCCAGCATCGCGAAGAAGGTGCTGTTGGTGTCTTCCAACGTTGCCTGGCCGATCCCAGAGCTGCCGGTCATCTCCTGGTGGATCGAGGTGCCACCGAAAATGCTGAACCAGATGCTGAAGACCAGAGACGGGACACCCATCACCGCAATAACGAATTCGCGAATGGTCCGGCCCTTGGAAATCCGCGCCAGGAAGATGCCGACGAAGGCGCCCCAGCTCAACCACCAGGCCATCATGAAGTACGTCCACCATTGCATCCACTGCAAGTCTTCGGCTCCAGAGGGAGTCAGCAGCGCCACGGCCGGGAACTCGCCCAGGAACTGCCCCATGGAACGGAAATAGATGTTGGAAATAAATCCGGTGGGACCGGAAACCAGGACGAAAACCCCGATGGCGGCGGCACCGATCATGGTGCCCTGGCTGAGCCATTTGATGCCCTTGCCAACGCCGGAAAGCGCCGAGAGAGTGAATACGATGGTAACGCCTGCAATGATCACGATCTTGACGAACAGATCCGTGGGAATCCCGAACAGGCTGTTCAGCCCCTCGGCGATTTGCGAAGCGCCCAAGCCCAGGGAAGTGGTCGTGCCGAAGAGGGTGGCCAGCACGGTGAACACGTCAATGGTCTTCCCGAGCCATCCGTCCATGGATTTTCCAAGAACTGGCCTGAGCATCACCGAGACGAGTCCCGAGTTGCCCCGGCGGTGCGTCGAGTAGGCAATGGCCAGGCCGAACACGCCGAACAAGGCCCAGGCGTTCGGACCCCAGTCGAAGTACGAGAACTGCAAGGCCAGCACTGCCGCATCCATGCTTTCCGGCTCCGCCCGTCCGTGCGGAGGGACCATGAAGTGGCTCATGGGTTCGGCCGCGCCATAGCTGATCAACCCGATGCCCATCACGGCACCGAGAATCATCGCGATCCAGGCCCATGTGGAGAACTCGGGCCGGTCCGCGTCCTTGCCCAGCCTGATGCCTCCGTAGCGCGAAAAGGCCAGGAACAGCATCAGCACGATGCAGCCGAGAGTCACCAACAGGTAGCTCCAGCCAATGTACTGCGCTGACCAGGTGGATGCCCCGGACATCAGTTCATTGAGCCGGCCCGGTGCAATAGCCGCCCAGAGCACGAACACCACGACCAGCGCCAGCGAAACGAAAAGGACACTGCCCGGACGCTGGAGTTGCTTGTAGACCTGTTTCGATTCGTTCTTGTCCGCGGCCCGGCGCAATTTGCCGCCGGTGAGCGTGGGCCCTCCGCGTGGCCCCTTGCCCTGCTTTTCGTTGGTTTCGGTTTTCATGGCTCTCACACTTCGTTGTATTGGAGGAATCTGCCGACGCCGGGCTATAGCGCGGTCAGTTCGGCGCCGTCGTAGAACCGGCCGGCCTTGTAGACCATCGGCTCAAGCTGGGCGACTTCGGAATGCTTTACCTTGGCGATGAACACGGTATGGGTCTTGGCTTGGAAGCGCTCCTTGATTTCTGCTTCGATGGAAGCGGCCGAGCCATCGATCAGCGGGCTGCCGTTCGGCCCCTGATGCCATTCGAGCTCGGCGAACTTGTCATCACCCTTGGAAGCGAAGGTGCCCACGGTGTCGCGCTGCCCGTTGCTCATGATGTTGATGCCCAGATGGGTGGACTTGAACAGCGATGCATAGGTGCTGGTGGTCTTCTGCACGCACACCAGCACCAGAGGCGGCTCGAGCGAAACTGACACATATGAATTTGCGGCTAGCCCGCGAGGCTTGCCATGTTCATCCATGGTGGTCACGACAGTCACGCCGGTAATGAATTGGCGGTTGAACCCCTTGAGCGCATCGAGATTCGGCACGCCGCTCAAATCGTCCACTACCACGCCATCATCCGTGGACTCGAAGGCGGACTTGAGCGATGGGACCCCCACGTCTTCGAGCAGCTCGCTCTGGTCCCAAGTCACCTGCTCCGAGATGATTTTCCCGTCCTGGACTTCCATCAGGTTGGAACCGCGGGTTTCCACGGTGTTGCCCGTGGCCGGCACACCCTGCAGATCGTTGGTGAACGTTCCGGTGGTGTGCCAGAAAATCGCGATGGACTGCTCCTGCTCATCCACGAGCAGATGGTCGATTTTTGTCACCAGATCAGGGAAGGCCTCCCGCACGGACAAAATCTCTTGCTTCAGCTCTCGGATGGTGGTGACGTTTTTGGATTTCTTGCTGATTCGCCGGAAGTCCGCGTGGAAGATCTCGTCCAGTGCATCGACCTGGCCCCGATCCCATGCCGCTTCCCAGGCGTTGACGAGTGATTCTTTGACAGGCTGGAGTGAATTTACAATTTGTTGCATGCAAGAAATGCTAGCAAAGGTTGTGACGGAGTCAACATGTTTCAGGAAATTCTCTTAAATTTAGCGGATTCAAGGCGATTCCTTGAATTTCTGTTGCATACAAGAGAATCTATGGATAGAGTTCTTGTATGCAAGAGAGTTCAAGCGTGGAATCAAAAACCAGGAGCACCCCGGAGACGCCGTTGCTGGGCCGGCTCCGTCAAATGATCGTCACTGGAGTTGTTCAACCCGGAGACCTATTGGCAGAGACAGCCCTGGCGCAAGACTTCGAGGTCAGCCGTACTCCAATTCGAGAAGCATTGAAGCAGCTGGAGCGCGAGGGCCTAGTTGAGGTGCGTTCGCGGGTTGGAACATTCGTCAGGAAGCCCACCCAGCGCGAAATTCACGAGATGTTTTCCCTGAAGGAGGCCTTCGAGGGACTAGCCGCTGGCCTGCTGGCCAGACGTGGAGCCGTACCTGAATTGGAGCAGCTCAAGGAAAACGTTGCACGCAGCCAACGGGCCGTCGAGCGCGGCGACGCGGAACTCTATTCGCAACTGGTCCATGAATTCCACAGCACGTTGGTTGCCGGGGCTGACAACAGGAAGCTCACCGAGCACTATGACCTGTTGATGAACCAGCTGGCCTACCATCGCATCGTTTCGCAGACCCTGAGCTTGCCCGGGCGCTTGCAGAATTCGAAGGACGAGCACCAGGCAATCATCGACGCCATCAGCTCCAAAGATCCGTTGGCCGCAGAACTTGTGATGCGCAGGCATGTTGCCGCATCAAGCCAGTCGGCGGCCCTGGCCGCAATGAAAGAAGAAGACGAAGAACAACCGGGTTAGCCCCAAAAAAGCCATGCAAAGGAATACCAGATGAATTCTCCACTGGCCCAGCCGCCTCAGTTCATTGATTTGAGCACCCGATCAACGCTCGAAGACTACCAGGATTTGGCCCAGGCCATTGGTTTGCGCAAAATCTCGTGCACGGTGGAAGAAGTTCCCCACCACGAATTAGGCAGCATCACCCGCGCGACCGCCACCGCAGTCATCCCCAATCCTTGGCTCGGCACTGGAACGTCGCAAGATTTATCCGAGCGGACCGAGGCCATCGCCCCATTGCTCGCCAAGCTGCTGTCGGATCGCCTGCTCAATGCCCTGGGCGGAGCCGAACAAGTTGAAGCTTTCGGCAAGGCCGCATTGGTTGGCAGCGATGGGGAATTGGAGCATGCCGGAGCGCTGATCCACACCCCGTTCTTCGGCAACCTGCTGCGCGAAGCCCTCGGCGGCACCTCGATCATCTGCTTTGTCGACGGCCGCGGCGTTCCTGGTGAATCCCTGCGAGTACCGATGTGGCATAAGACCGCAGCTGCCACCCGAACCCACTACCAGACCCTGGAGCTGTCCTTGCCCGATGCCCCGCATGCTGGCGAGATCGCGGTCATTGCCGCGGCATCAAGCGGCCCCCGGCCACATGCACGCATCGGCGATCGAACCACCGACCGAACGGTCACTTCCGAAATACTGAAGGGAATACAACTATGAACTACCGCAAACTGGTAACCATCGTCGAGGAAATTGCCACAGAGGGCGGACGCCCGGTGGATCCGGTAGCCCGCGTGGTCATTGTCGCCGCCGTATTCGACAACCCGTGGGCAGGGCAAGGATTCGTCGAGGACTTGAACCCGGGAATCGACTCGGTCGCCTCGGACCTCGGAGCGCTGCTGGCACCGCGGGTCATCGAAGCGCTGGGCGCCCCGCTCCAGGCCTATGGCAAGGCTGCAATCGTCGGCCTTGACGGTGAAGTCGAGCACGGCTCGGCCCTGATCCACACCCTGAAATTCGGCAACCACTTCCGCGACGCAGCCAAGGCCACCACCTTGCTGCCGGCCGTGGAAAAGCGCGGACAGGCCGGAGTGCAGTTCGACATCCCGCTCAAGCATTTCACCGATGCCACGATCCGCTCGCACCACCAGAGCGTCGAGGCCAGGATCGCCGATGCTCCGCATCCTGGCGAAATCCTGATCGCCCTGGCCGGCGCAACCCGTGGCCGGCCGCAGGAACGCCTGGCCCCGCTGTCCACCGAACAGTAGCAGAGCGCATCAGCCGGAACGGAGCGAAGCACGCATGACAAGCACGAAGCAGCCATTGGTTGTCCTCCTGCATGGAGTCGGATTGGACCGGACCATGTGGAAGCCGCTGCGCGAGCAGCTGGCGCACCAATCAGTGGCCCTGGACCTGCCTGGGCACGGGTTACGCCCGCCCCTGCGCAGCGAGCAGAATCTGGCGAGCTTGGCCGCCGATGTGCTCGAACGCCTTGAAACTCGCGAGCCTGTGCATCTTGTGGGATTCTCGCTCGGTGCCTTGGTTGCCCAGTACCTTGCGCGCTTCGCTCCCGGGCGCGTGCTGACCTTGTCTGCGGTGAACTCCGTATGCCGGCGCACCGCCGAAGAGTCGACCGCGGTGGAAGAGCGCCTGGCTACCGCCGGCACGAACTTCTCCCAGGGAGTGGACCGCGCCATCGAACGCTGGTTCCCGGCCGCGGCCACCACGGTGGACGCGCAGCTCATCGAGGCTACGCGCCAAACTATGGCGGGCAACGATCTCGAATCCTATCTGCACGCCTACGCGGTTTTCGCCCGCGGTGACCAGGAGATTGCCGGCGAACTCGATGCGATCAAGCAGCCGACACTGGCCATCACCGGCGAGCTGGATCCCGGATCGACCCCGGAAATGTCCCGCCGGCTGGTTGCCGCTGTGCCGCAGGGGCGGCTGCGCATCATCCCCGGAGCACGGCATATGCTTCCGGTCGAGAATCCGCTGGCCTTGGCCGCGGAATTGAACAGTTTTTTCAGCGATAACGAAGGGAAACAGGCATGAGCGAGCGTTACATGCATTTCATCAACGGAGAGCACATCGCTCCCAGCGAAGACCGTTTCTTCACCAGCTCCAACCCGGCAACCCTCGAAGATCTTTACGAGGCCGCGCGCGGCAATGCTGAAGATGTGGACCGTGCTGTCAAAGCCGCCCATAAGGCATTCTCCGCGCCCTCGTGGAGCGCCCTGAGCGCCACCGCCCGTGGACATCTGCTGCGCCGCCTAGGCGATCTAATCGGTGAGAATGCCGAGAAGTTGGCCCGCTACGAATCCTTGGACAACGGCAAGCTGCTGCGCGAAATGCGGGGCCAGCTGGCCACCCTGCCGGAGTACCTCTACTACTATGCCGGGCTGGCCGACAAAGTGCAGGGTTCCCAGATCCCAAGCATGAATCCGGCGATTCTAAACTACACCCAGCGCGAAGCGCTCGGCGTGGTCGGGGCTATCACCCCGTGGAACTCGCCTCTGACTTTGACCACTTCGAAGATCGCCCCTGCGCTGGCTGCCGGGAACACTGTGGTGATCAAGCCCAGCGAATACACCTCGCGCACGGTGCTGCTGCTGGCTGAGCTGGCTGAGCAGGCCGGATTCCCTCCGGGCGTCATCAACGTGGTCACCGGGTTCGGGGCCGAGGCCGGCGCGGCGCTAGTCAGCCACCCACTGCTGGCCAAGATCTCCTTCACTGGTTCTACGGCCACCGGCTCGAAGATCGCCGCCGAGGCGGCCGGCCGCTTCATCGGCTGCACCTTGGAGCTGGGTGGCAAGAGCCCGAACATCGTCTTCGACGACGCCAACGTCGCCAACGCGGCTATGGGCGTGGTGGCCGGCATCTACGCCGCGGCCGGCCAGACCTGCATTGCCGGCAGCCGGGTCTTCGCCCACAAGTCTGTCTACGACGAGCTGCTGGAACGGGTTACCGAACGTGCCAAGTCCATTGTCATCGGAGACCCGCTCTTGGATGCCACCGAGCTAGGCCCGCTGGCGTTCGCCGACCAATTGGAAAAGGTCGCTTCCTATGTGAAGATCGGCGCAGACGAGGGCGCCAAAGTACTGGCCGGCGGCACCCGCCCCGAAGGCCTGGACCTGCCGGGCTACTATTTCTCCCCCACTGTGCTCACCGACGTCAATAACGACATGCGCGTGGTCCGCGAGGAGATCTTCGGCCCGGTGGCTGCGATCATGCCCTTCGAGCACGAAGACGAGCTGCTGTCCATGGCCAATGACACCGAGTACGGGCTGGCCGCCGGCGTGTGGACGCAGAACCTTGCCCGCGCCCATCGCATGGCCCGGAGGCTGGAGGCCGGCACGATCTGGGTGAACACCTACCGCGCGATGTCCCCGATGTCCCCTCGCCAAGGCTTCAAGAACTCGGGCGTCGGCATCGAGCACGGCCTCGAATCCATGAACGAATACACCCGCCTCAAGAGCGTATGGATCAACACGGACGAGTCCCCCGTCGCAGATCCGTTTGTGATGCGCGGCTAAGGAAAGGGAGCCCCATGCCACTGATCGATGTATCCATTGCCAAGGGCCGCAGTTCCCAGCAGCTGCGCGCCCTGATCGACGCCTTGCACCGGGCCGCCGAAGAAACCGTTGATGCGGCCCCCGAAAACATCACGGTCATCGTGCGCGAAGTCGATCATGAGCATTGGTCCCGGACCAATCAAACCATCGCCGAACGCAACAGCACCCAGGCAACTGCCTAAGGGCAGCAGAGCAACGAAAGAAGGACAGATATGCGCTTTTCACTGTTCATCCACATGGAACGCTATGACGACTCGATCAGCCACGCACAGCATTTCGAGAACCTCGTCGAACTGACTCAAATGGCCGAAGCCGGTGGCTTCTCCACAGTCTGGATCGGCGAACACCACTCGATGGAATACACCGTCTCCCCGAACCCGATCCCGCAGCTTGCTTACCTCGCGGCTCGGACCTCCACGATCCGGCTCGGAGCCGGCACCATCATCGCACCATTCTGGAACCCGATCCGAGCAGCCGGCGAACTCGCGCTGCTCGATGTCATCAGCAATGGCCGTGCCGAATTAGGCGTGGCACGCGGTGCCTACCAATTCGAATTCGATCGCATGACCGATGGCATGAAGGCCACCGACGGCGGTGCCTCCATGCAGGAGCTCATCCCCGCAGTCAAGAAGCTGTGGGAGGGAGATTACGCCCACGACGGTGAAGTCTGGCAGTTCCCGACGTCCACCTCGGTGCCCAAGCCAACACAAAAGCAGATCCCTGTCTGGGTTGCCGCCCGCAGCCCCGAGTCGCACGAGTATGCTGTGGCCAACGGGTGCCATGTCATGGTGACTCCGCTGATGAAGGGCGACGAAGAAGTCGAATCATTAGTCCAGAAGTACGAAGCCGCCATCGCTGCCCACCCGGAGGTGAAACAGCGCCCTGACATCATGGTGCTTCGCCACACTTATCTGCACTCCGCCAACGAGCCAGAGGCCTGGCGCCCTGCTGCCGAAGGCATCAACAAGTTCTACCGCACCTTCGATGCGGTCTTCGGCAACAAGGTGGAGCCGGTCAACGGATTCATCGATCCCAGCCCGGAGGAGAAGTTCTCTGAACGCGAGGAGTTCACGCCTGAGTCCCTGCACCGCACCGCAATGATCGGCACGCCGGACGTGGTTGTTGAGCGCCTGCGCCGCTACGAAGATCTGGGCGTCAGCGAATACAGCTTCTGGAGCGACAACGCCCTGAGCCACGAGGAAAAGAAACGCTCGCTGAAGTTGTTCATTGACGAAGTTGTGCCGAATTTCGTGAAGTAGGCTGCGAAGGACCAGCCCGAACCGAGGCCGCCGTGCATCCGATTTTTCGGTGCCGGCGGCCTTTGCCGTCAGGCTTCAGATTCCTGTTTGCGCGACGGAGCGATGATCGCGAACTCTGCGCCGGTGACGTCGCTGAGCACGGCCATGCGGCCAAAGTAGGAATCATGGGGCTCATGGATGATCGTGCCGCCGAGCTTCTCGGCGAGCGCCACGGTCTGTTCGGCATCCGCCACCGCGAAGTAGGCGCGCCAACCGGCCTTGGAATCCGGATAGCTGGAGATATCGAAGATTCCGGCCACCGCCTCGGAACCTTGGCCGTAGGTGTGGTAGCGGAATTCGTCCGTGTCCGAGACCGGGGACAGGCACCAGCCCAGTGCTACACGGTAGAAGCGGGCCACCGCCTCGAAGTGCCTGGTGTGCAGCTCGTTCCAGATGCGGGTGCCCGGTGCACGGCTGGCGGTTGTGTCTGCTGATTGGAATGCCTGGAAGAGTCCAACGCCGGTTCCCGCTGGGTCCCCGATGATGGCCATGGTTCCCTGGCCGGGAATGTCGATGGGCTTTAGGTAGACCTTGCCGCCGTGCATCTTGGTGGCATAGGCGGCGGCGTGCACATCGGTCACATTCAGGTAGGTGGTCCAGGCATCTTGCACCTCGGAATCCGGGTCATTGGCAATGAAGCCGGTGACCATTTCCCCGTTGAGGTAGACCTCGGCATATCCCTCGTCGCGGGTTTCCTCGTCATGGCGGACTTCCCAACCGAAAAGCTGCCCGTAGAACTGCGTGGAGCCCTCCATGTCGCTGGTGAGCAAATCGACCCAGCACGGCTCGGCTCGAGGATCCTTTGGTGCCGGCATCGCTTCCCCATTCCACAATTCATCCAGCTCGTTTGGGCTGAGTCTATGTCCTTTTTATCCAGATCAGCAACGGAAATTTTCCATCGGTCAGGATATTGCGAAACTCAATACCTCGCACTGAACCGCAGTTCCAATATGGTTTAATGTGACACGGCACACAATGCAGTGCTGGGCAACCCGAGGAGTTCACCATGAGCGTTTCCACATCCAATCTCACTGTTTCAGTGGCGGCCATCCTCGCAGAAGGGGCTGCCCGCTACGGCGAGCTGAACGCCATCACCGTCGATGGCCGCAGCACCACCTATGAGCAGCTGTGGGAGCAGGCCCGGCAATACGCCGGAGCTCTGCAAGCCCAAGGCATCGAGGCGGGCGACCGGGTGGCCTTGCTCATTCCCAACGTCACGGACTTCGCCCGCGCCTACTACGCGGTTCTGGCCCTGGGCGCCGTAGCGGTACCGGTCCACGCGCTGCTCAAGGCGCGCGAGATCTCCTACATCCTGGAGGATTCCGAAGCCAAGCTGATGATCTGCGCCGCACCCCTGCTCGCAGAAGGAGCAGCGGGGGCCGCCGCTTCCGGGGTGCCGGTGCTCAGCGTGCTGGCTCCGGAGGAATCGGGCGCCATCCGGTTGGAAGACCTGGCCCGGCACGCCGCGCCGATTGGCACCTACCTGCCGCGCCGCCCCGAAGACCTGGCCACGATCCTGTACACCTCGGGCACCACCGGCAAGCCCAAGGGTGCGCTGGGCACGCATCTGGCGTTGATCGAGCAGACCCACACCACATTGCTGAACACCATGGAATTGCGCCGCGGCGACAAGCTCTTCGGCGGGTTGCCGCTGTTCCACACCTTCGGCCAGACCTGCGTGCTCAATACCGGGCTGCGGGTGGGGGCCGAGGTCATGCTGTTGCCCAAATTCACCGCCGAAGGGGCCCTGGAACTGTTGTTGGAGGCTGGCATCGACGTCTTCTTCGGGGTGCCCACGATGTATGTGGCTCTGCTCGAAGCGGGCAAGCAGCGCGAAGGGATGCCGGAAAAACTGCGCTACGCCATTTCCGGAGGAGCCTCGCTTCCGGTATCCATCCTCACCGCCTTCGAGCAGCGCTTCGGCGCGCGGATCCACGAGGGCTACGGGCTGACCGAGACCTCGCCGGTGGCTTGCTTCAACCATGTGGGCGTCGACCCGCGGCCCGGGACCGTGGGCACCCCGGTCTGGGGCGTGGATGTGGAAATCGCCGATCCTGCCTGCCCCGATGAAATCCGGCTGCTGCCGCGCGGGGAGCTGGGCGAGCTGGTAGTGCGCGGGCACAACTTGTTCTCCGGCTACCTGAACCGGCCTGAGGCCACGGCCGAAGCGGTGGTTGATGGCTGGTTCCGCACCGGGGATCTGGGGACCAAGGACGAGGATGGCTACCTGCGCATCCTGGACCGGACCAAGGACATGATCCTGCGCAACGGCTACAACGTGTACCCGCGCGAAATCGAAGAGGTACTGGTTTCCCATCCGGAGATTTCCAATGCCGCCGTGTACGGGGTGCCGCACGAAACCCACGGACAGGAGATTGCCGCATCGGTGACCTTGGAGGCCGGCTCCACGCTGGGCGCGCAGGAGCTGGTGGCGTGGGCCAGCAAGCAGATGGCCGCGTACAAGTATCCGCGGCTGATCGAGATCGTCCAGGAATTCCCGCTGGGTCCCAGCGGGAAGATCCTCAAGCGCGAACTGGTTGCGCAGTTCACTGCCGAGCAGGACTAGCGAACACTACTGGGGCAGTCCACCGTAATCCGGTGTGCGGCGCGAGCAGAACGCGGATCTGCCTTCGGCCAGGTCCGCGTTCGCCCCGTTCTCTTCCCACATCGCTTCCCACCAGCCCTCGGTGGCTTCTCCCTGGCGCACCAAGTTGATGGCCTCATTGGTGCGCGCAATGGAATATGGCGAGTTCGCGGACAGCTTGCCCAGCAGTGCGGCCAGCTCTTCTTCGAGCTGCCCATGGGCAATCACGCGGGTGAACATGCCCCAGCGTTCCGCCTCGGCAATGGAAATCTCCGCGCCGGAAAACAGCAGGTACTTGGCCCGGTGCTCCCCCACGGTACGCACCAGCCGTTCGATGCCCGGCCGCGGGAAAACCAGCCCGATTCTTGCTGGGGTGATCGCGAGTCGCACGTTATCCGAGGCCAACTGGATATCGCAGGCCGAGGCCAGCTGCCAGGCCCCGCCAAAGCAATGGCCTTCCACCACCGCGATGGTGGTTTTCGGGCAGCCCACGATGATCTTGTCGAGCAGGTCGAAATGGTTGATCAGCTCCCCGTCGGCGTCCCGGTCGAAGAGCACCTGGTCCATCTCGTCGATGGCAATTCCAGCGCAGAAGTTCCCTTCCGCGCCGCGAACCACAATGGAACTGACCTCGTCGTCGGTCGAAAGGCCGGCAAAGGCGCCCACCAGCTGCAGGCACATGCCCTTGGTGAGCGCGTTGAGTTGGCCCGGGTTATCCAGCAGCACCACGGCAGTGGACCCGGCTATTTCTACGCTGACCCGTGCTTCATTGTCCTTGCCCATCAGGTTCCTCCCAGTCGCGTGCAAGCCGCAGAAGTTTTAGAGGCAATAGCAATGCCCCCACTTCGCAATCTATCGCGAAATGGGGGCAAGCTGTTGTCCAGGCTGGAAATTATTACTTCCCGGCCATCCTGAGGAAGGTTACCGAATAGGCCGGGACCTCATAGGTCAGGCCATGCTCGCTAGACTGCAGTTCAAAGTCCCTCGGTACTACATTTGCCGGGTCTTCTTTGGTGTTCTGCGCTTCCGGCTCAGCCACCAATTCGGTGCCTTCGACCTTCGAACCCACCTCAAGATCATCAACCTCGATCCGTGCCGCCGATGCGTGGCCGGTGGGATTGACCAGCTTGACGATCAGCTCGTTGCTCTCCGTATCGCGGGTGACCACCTGGTACAGGGCCTTGGCCGCCGGTTCGGTGTACTCGAATTGGAATTGCCCATCCAGGTACAGCTTGATGGTGTCCCCGTCGAGAACGATCTTGACTTGATAGTCTCTTCCGGTTTCGAGACTCACATTGGGACCGGCTGCGACTTCGCCTTGCCGAGCGCCATCAGCGCGTTCCAGGACCGAACGGGTATTGCCCCAGCCTCCAAGGTTCCACCAATAGAATTCATCAGCGGCTCCAGCGGCAAACCCGATCAGGAAGCCTTCCTGGCCAGCTTCCTTGCGCGCGGTCAGTTCAACTGTGTAGTTGTTCCAGTCTTTGCCGTAGGCCCCTTTAATAAGGCTCCTGCCATCCTCGGTGCTCTCGTCTGATTGCACGTATTTGCCGTCTTCAACTGCCCATGAGCCTCCTTGGGCTTCCCACGAAGACGCATCCGCGAAGTCATCGGAGAATAGGGTTTCGCCGGTGCCATTGGAAGTGACTCGAAGGTCGTCATAGGCCGTCTCGGTGAGCCAGCTGCTCAGGAACACCCCACCTGAAAGATCTGCCGAGGCAGCTCCCTGGCCGCTCAGGGTGGAAGGCACTACCTGCTGTCCGACGTTGTTCATCCATAGTTTCTGGTTGTAGTAGTTCACCGATCCCCAGGATTCGTCATTGTCGAACCACATCATGTCCGGCGCCCACTGGACATAGTCTTCATTGGCGAACATGGGAGCATAGGATGCCATTTTGACGACGTCGGCATTGCGTTCCAGACCGGTCATGTAGGCAGCTTCTGATAGCGCGTTGGCGAAGCTGTTGCCCCTCGATGCGTACTCGCCGAGAAACACTTCAGGACCCGTGCGATCGTAGGAATCGTAGCGTTCGTCGTTCCCCAGGAACCAGGACGGATCGTTATAGTAGTGCTCGTCGACCATGTCCACGTTTTGTTCCTTGTTGAATTTCCACAATTCCTCGAAGCGGGTTCCGGAGTCGTCGGGACCGCTATTGGAAATGATGGTGATCTCCGGATGCTGCTCTGCGAGCGCAACGCGGAACTTTGGGAAATTCGCTTCGAAAGTCTTGGTAACTTCCTCATTGCCCAGGCCGATGTACTTGATCCCGAACGGCTCTGGGTGGCCCAATTCAGCTCGTTTGGCGCCCCAGGTTGTCTCGGTGCTGCCATTGGCGAACTCGATCAGGTCCACGGTGTCCTGCACCCAACGCTGGATACGCTGCGCATCGGTCATCTCCGGGATCTTGGACCCGCAGCCATTGGCTCCGACCGAAACCACCGGCAGCGCGGTGGCGCCCAGATCTTCGGCCCATTTCAGGTACTCCAAATACCCGATTCCGTAGGACTGGTTGTAGCCCCAGAAGTTCCAGTTTGCCGGACGCGATTCAACGGGACCGATCGTTTCCTTCCACTGGAAAGTCCGCTGCCGGTCCTGCCCATCGGACTGTACGTAGGTGTCGAAGGTTCCAACATTGGTGACGCAGCCGCCAGGGAAACGCAGGAAGCTCGGGTTCAATTCAGCAACTTTTTCGGCCAGATCCTTGCGCAATACAGATTTGCCATTCACCGGTCCCACCCATGTGTCTTGGGGAAACAAGGAAACCATATCCAGCTTGATCGAGCCGGCCGCGGTGGCGGCCAGGGATAGCCGAGCCGCATCGGAAGTTGCATTGGCCTTGAGCGACGCTTCGTACTTCTTCCATTCGTTGCCGCCATCCACGTGCACGGTGGCGTTGCCGATGACCTTGGATCCGTCAGCGCTGGTGAGCTTCACTTCCAGATCCTGGCCCTTTTCTGCCCGGGCGAAGACGCTGAAGTCGTAGCTGCTCCCCCGCTTCACGGCGACTCCGTTGTTGTACGAGGCGTTTTCCACTCCATCGCCCTTGGCTGCAGCGTCCAGTTCCAGGTAGGAGCGGTTCGCCTCATTGAGCCACTGGCCACGCTCGGATTTCACGTTGAGGCTTGCTCCGCCTAATGCCTTCCAACCGGTTAGCGGGGTGAAGTCCTTATTGTCCGAATCATTGAATTCAAAAGAACGGTTCCGGATCAGCTCGGCATAGAGGCCTCCATCGGCTGCATAGTTAATGTCCTCGTAGAATGCCCCGTACATGGTTTCGCTAATCTCATGCAAGGTGCCGTCTCCATCGATGTTCAGGACCTGGTTTCCCAGTTCTCCCGAGCCCAGCTTGAAGTTCACCGCATCGGTTTTGCTGCCCAGCCGCAACGATCCATTCTTATGGCGCACGACCCATGCCGAATTCTCGTCAACGCTCTGCGCCAGTCGGATCTTCAGCTTGCCACCGCCGGCACCGACCATTCGCCAAGCCGTCTGCTCCCCTGGAATCAGCTGAAGCTTCTGGCCCTTGATGCCGAGGTTTCCGGCCTCCGATGACAGGATGAGCGAGTGCTGCCCAGCAGCATCACCGCCAGATGCAGCAGCGGCGGAGAATCGCAGCGCAGATGCCGGCCGGGTTTCCTCCAGGGATAGCCGCTGCTTTTTGTCAGCGACGAGATACCCATGGTCCCCCTGCCCGGTCAGCGTGAATTTCCCTTCAGGAACCAGATCTGTTGGCCCGGATTCGTTGAGCCAGAAACTATCGAACACCGCAGTATGGCTAGTGCCGTTCTGGGCCGCCAAGGCATAAAGACCGACCTGGGTCGCGTTCCACTGCACAGTGAAACTCGCAGCTTCTGCCCATTGCCCTTCCGAGTCCCCGTAATAAACAGTCAGCTCTTTGCCTTTGCGGTCCAATCGCAACCATTCGGTTTTCGATTCGGGGCGCGGTGTATAGCTCGCGCTATAGGTTCCCTCGGATTCCACTGCGCTTTCGATGACTACCGGCCCACCCGGTGCGCTCGATACGTGGGCAAGCCCTGCCCTCACATAATTATCGAAATCACTCCACGCTAGTAGTCCCGCTCCTTGGAAGTCTTGGGAAACCGGTGCAGTCAGGTGGGTAGCAACTGAGAAGTCTCCGGCGGGCACATCGACTAAGAACAAGTTCTTGGCATCATTGGAGTCTTGCCAGGTGTCGCCTCGCTGGGACTCCAGGCGCAGCGCGGAATCTTCCAATTTCCAAGCATCCGCTTGTTCGTTGAGTATCCTGAAACGGCCATCCAGCTCGGACCCTTCAAATCCCTCCTCGAAGGTCCCTTCGGGCAGCTGGGGATCGGGACCAGGAACAACCGGTTCAGGGACTTCGGACCCTTCGCTTGGAGGATACGCCGCGATGAGCGCTTGCTGCTCTTCAGCTGTAATCGGCAAAACTGTTCCGTGACGCGGACTGCTTGGCAGTTTGGCTTCGGGAACGCTGGTCCAGTCGCCGCCAGCAAGGTTCTCGCTCTCGAAGAGCATATAGCCTTGGCCACCGTGATAGGACGGCTGGTCGATCATCAGGTACCAATTATCGTCGGTGAGCGAGGGGAACATGGTTGGCCCTTCGCCAGAGTTGAAAGTTCCTCCCCATGGGTTGGGTTGTCCAATACCGATCTTCTCGGCAATCATGTCCCAGCCATCACCTTCAGTGACACCTTGGGTGCGCAGGAGCTCCGGCGAGGATTCCATGCGCACGCTCATATCGCCTTCATCTTTGGTCAGGCGATAGAAGGAGCCGTCAACTTCAGCGACCGTGGAGTCGATCATGCCCAGCCCAGGACCTTGCCGTTCATCAATCCATACTTCAGGCTCGGAAAAATCGGCAAAATTCGTCGTCGTCGAATACATCATCCGCTGATACGAGTCCTGGATGTTGCGTTCGGCTTCAGGCACATCCTCCGGATACAGCGCCGATGCCCAGTACACAACATACTGCCCGGTGGCTTCATCCCAGTGGGCTTCGGGTGCCCACAAGTTACCGGAGTTCTCCGGTGCCAATTCGACCTCGCGCTGCTCAGACCAGTTGACCAAGTCCGCCGATTCCCAAATCATCAGCGAGTGGCTGCCCGTTTCTTGGGCGTCGCCGAAGCTTCCGCCCCCGTGCATCTTCAGATCGGTAGCCAGGAGATAGTACTTGGAGCCGTCATGGGACCGGATGAGGAAGGGATCCCGAAGCCCCTTGGTACCAAGCTCGGACTCCAGGACCGGTTCGCCGCCATTGAGCGTATACCAGCTGCCGGGATCAGATTCCCGGGAGACGGCGAGATGGATTTTCTCTCCGTCATCGGTGCTCTCGCCGGTGAAATAGGGGAAAACATAGGCCGCATAGTCTTCGCTGGCGGCCTCGCCAAATTCTGTGGTGGCCGCTGGTTGCTGCCAGCTCATTGCGGGCCCGGCAGCCAATGCCGAGCTTGGTATGGACATGGAAACGAGCAGCGCCAAAGGCACGGCCCATCGTTTTTGGGCATGCATCACTTGCTTGAACCTCCGTGAGGTAAGTCGACGTGCTACCGTCGTGATGACGTAGACAGGATCCTGCAAAAGACAATGTCTGCGTTGAACAAAAACCACCTTTGGGTGGCTGGATACGGCCCAGGGCCCGGTACGCTAATACCGGGACCTGGGCCCTTCCCTTCCGGGCTTAATTTCGCCGCAAGGTAAGAATTCGTTGCAAGACCACGAAGATCAGCAGCAAACCGCCGATCACGATCTTGGTCCACCAGGAACTCAAGGTTCCCTCGAAAGTGATGATGGTTTGGATCAGTCCCAGCACCATCACGCCAACCACCGAGCCGAGAATGAAGCCCATGCCGCCGACAAGCAGTGTTCCACCGATAACCACTGCGGCGATCGCGTCGAGTTCCATGCCCACACCGGTCAGCGCATAGCCCGAGCGCGAGAACATGGCGAAGAGGATTCCGCCCAGCGCCGCACAGGTGCCGGAGATGACGTAGACAACCACCTTGGTGCGTGCCACACGCAATCCCATCAAGGTGGCTGATTGCTCTCCGCCGCCCACCGCGTAAACGGTGCGGCCGAAACGGGTGCGGTGCAGCACCCACCAGGACCCGGCAATCACCAGCACGGCGATGACCACGGCGGCGGTCAACCGCCAGCGCCCCGCAGAAACGCCCCAGCTCGACAGCGCCACGAAACCCTCATTGCGGATCGGCACGGATTCCGGGGCGAAGATGAAGCACAGGCCGCGGGCCAAGAACATGCCGGCCAGGGTAGCCACGAAGGGCTGCACCTCGAAGTACTGGATCATCACTCCCATGCCCAGGCCGATGATCGATCCGCTGAGAATCGCGATAGGCAGCACCAGGGACAACGGGATCCCTGCATTGAGCATGGTTGCGGTGATGACCGAGGACAGCGCCAGCACCGCACCGACGGACAGGTCGATGCCGCCGGTGAGAATCACGAACGTCATTCCTGCTGCCAGCACGATCAGGTGGGCATTGTTGATGAACAGGTTGGACAGTACAGCGGGCGAAAGGAAATTCTCGTAGCGCACTCCGCCGATGACGAGCATCAGCCCGAAGACGACCACAGTGCCCAGAACCGGCAGGTAGCGCCGGTCCACATTCAATTTGGATATGGACTTGCGCGGAACACTGAGGATGCTCATGCTCCCACCTCCTGGTAGCGGCGGCGTTCGCGCAAGGAACCGAGCATGGCGCGCAGCCGGGTTGACATCATCAAGGTCACGGCAATGACCACGATGGCTTTGAATAGCGAAGTGACCAGCGGTGAAACGCCCAGGACGGTCACGGCCAGGCTCAGGGTGGTAATGATCAGCACGCCAATCATGGTGCCCGCGAGGTTGAACTTGCCGCCGGCCAGGGACGTGCCGCCAATAACCACGGCGAGAATGGCATCCAGCTCTATGAACAGTCCTGCATTGTTGGCATCAGCGGCCATGGTGTTGCCGGCGAAGATCAGTCCAGCCAGGCCCGATAGCAGGCCGCACAACACATAGACGGTGAATACCAGAGTTTTTGATTTCACCCCTGAGAGCCGGCTGGCTTCCGGGTTGATGCCTACCGCTTCGAGCAGCATGCCCAGTGCAGTACGCCGTACCACGAGGGCCACCACCGCAAACACGCCGTAAGCGATGAGCGCGGCCACCGGCAGGCCCAGCACATAGCCCGAGGCCAGTTTGCTGAAAGGTGCGCTATTGACCGTGGTGATCTGGCCGTTGGTGATCAGCATGGCCACACCGCGGCCGGCGGTCATCAGGATCAGCGTGGCGACGATCGGCTGGATGCCGAAGTTCGCCACCAGCACGCCGTTGAATGCGCCGAGGATCAGGCACAACCCCAATGCCACGATGACGGCGCCGACGGCTGTACCTGCGGATCCCGGATTTGCCGAGCTGGCGATGAACGTCAGCGCCACGGCTCCGGAGATCGCGACGGTGGCACCCACTGACAGGTCGATGCCGCGGGTGGCGATCACCAGAGTCATGCCCAGGGCGACCAGCAGCAGCGGCGAGCTATTGCGCAGGATGTCTATGGGGGCGCCGAACAGGTGCCCGTCCAGCACGCTGATGCCCAGGATGTCCGGGCGCTTGATGGTGCAGGCTAGCAGCAGCGCGAGCAGCGCAATCGCTGGCCAAAACAGGCGATGCTTGTAAATACGGGTCATTTGTTTTCTTCCCCGGTGGCGATGATTTCGATCAGGCGTGGCACATCCACATCTGGAGTGCTTGGAATTTCGGCAACCTTGGCGTGATCGCGCATCACAACGATGCGATCCGAGAGGCGCAGGACTTCTTCTAGCTCAGCGGAGATGAAGACCACCGACATGCCCTGTTCAGCTAGTTCGGAGACCAGGTTCATGATTTCGGTCTTCGCGCCGATGTCGATTCCGCGGGTGGGCTCATCGAGGAGCAACAGCTTCGGAGCGGTGGCGAGCCAGCGGGCCAGCAGAACTTTCTGCTGATTCCCGCCCGAGAGGTTCTTGAGCAGGGCGTTCGGATTGGCCGGACGGACGCCCAGTGCCTTGATATAGGCGTCCACGATTTGCGTGGCTTTGGTCTTGGGCAGCGGGCGGATCCATCCGCGCGCTGCCTGCAGGCCGAGGATGATGTTCTCGGCCACGGTCAGCTCGCCCACAACCCCTTCGCCCTTGCGATCTTCGGATGTGTAGGCGATTTTTCGGCCCAGGGCCTGCCGGGGAGTTCGCAGCTTCACCGGTTTCCCGCCCAGCTTGATCACCCCTTCATCTGCCTTGTCCGCTCCGTAAAGCAGGCGCGCGAGTTCGGTACGGCCTGAGCCCAGCAGGCCGGCCAAGCCGATGACTTCCCCGGGATAGAGGTCCAGATCGAAAGGCTGCACCGCTCCCTTGCGCCCGAGTCCCACTGCCTGCAGCAACGGTTCAGCGTCGGCCGCGCGTTCGGTTGCGGCGGTGCGTTCGTTGGCGCCGCCCACGTGGGCATCGGAGGTGCCAGCGATCATCAGCGAGACCAGTTCGCGTTGCGGCAGCTGGTCCTTCTTTCGTTCTTCTACCAATTGCCCGTTGCGCAGCACGGTGATGCGGTCGGCAATGGCGTAGATCTGGTCCAGGAAGTGCGACACGAAGAGGATCGCCACACCGTCATCACGCAACTTCCGCATGACCTCGAAGAGCTGGGCCACCTCGTCGGTATCCAGGCTCGAGGTCGGTTCATCGAGAATCAGTACCTTGGCGTCGACCACCATGGCGCGGCTGATGGCCACCAGCTGCTGGACTGCCAGTGAATGGGACCCCAGCGAGCTGGCCGGGTCTATCTTCAGCCCCATCCGCTCCAGATAGGTTTTGGCCTGGCGCCGCATGGTTCGCCAGTCAAGACCACCGAAACGGCGAGGCTCGCTGCCGAGCATGATGTTTTCGGCCACGGTGAGATTGGTGCAGAGATTCACCTCTTGGTACACCGTGGAGATGCCGCGTTCGCGGGCATCGGCGGGGCCGGTGAAGCGGGTGTCGTTGCCGTTAACCGTGATGGTTCCGGAAGCGATCGGATTCACGCCAGTCAGGGCTTTGATCAGGGTCGACTTTCCAGCGCCGTTCTCCCCCATCAAGGCGTGGACTTCACCGGGAAAAAGCCGGAAGCCAACGTTGTCCAGTGCTTTGACCCCGGGGAACTCCACGGAAATTCCAGCCATTTGAACGATGGGCTTCATTGTAGGGGAATGCTGCACGGTGATTTCCTCAGTCCGTGACATGGGTGTTGAATCAATCATTAACTTGCCTCTGCGAGTTGCTTGTCCTGCCACCTGGTGGTGAACCGGCGGGCCAGCCTGTGGCCCGCCGGCTCGTGCTCTTGCCTGCGTCCCTAGTAGGTGCGATCGGCCAGGACCTCGGCCGCTTCATCCTGGGTGAAGGCGGCGTCTTCAACGACGATGCGCTTCTCTACAGATTCGCCGGCTACTACCTTCTTGGCGATTTCTGCCAAATCCTCACCTAGCAGCGGGTTGCATTCGACGATGTAGTTGATCTTGCCGTCAACCAATGCCTGCATGCCGTCCTTGACCGCATCAATGGTGACAATCTTGATGTCCTCGCCTGGCTTCTTGCCGGCTGCCTCGATGGCTTCAATGGCGCCCAAGCCCATGTCGTCGTTATGGGCGAAGACCAAATCGATATCGTCATGGGAGTTCAGGAAACCTTCCATGACCTGCTTGCCGCCTGCACGGGTGAAGTCACCGGTCTGCGAGTCGATAATCTCGATGTCCGTGCCCTCAATGGCCTTCCCGAAGCCTTCCTTGCGGTCGATGGCCGGTGCTGAGCCGGTGGTTCCCTGCAGTTCGACAACTTTCAGGTCCTTGTCCAGATTCTCCACAACCCAATCTCCGGCCCGCTGTCCTTCTTCAATGAAGTCGGAGCCGATGAACGAGGCAAAGAGCGTGTCATCGGTGGTGTCAACGGCGCGGTCGGTGAGGATCACGGGGATGTTGGCGCTCTTGGCTTCTTGCAGCACAGCATCCCAGCCCGTTTCTACCACTGGGGAAAAGGCCAGGACGTCAACGCCTTGCGCGATGTACGAACGCAGAGCCTGGATCTGATTCTCCTGCTTCTGCTGGGCATCAGAGAAGCTGAGCTTGAAGCCGTTTTCTTCGGTCAGGGTGTCTTGGATGTCCTTGGTATTTGCCGCGCGCCACCCGGACTCGGCGCCAACCTGCGAGAAACCGATGGTAATGGTCTCAGAACCCGAACCTCCTCCTTCGCTGCCACTGGAATCCGAGCCGGCGCATGCGCTCATGGCTGCCATAGCTGCGATGCTGAGCGTTGCCAAGCCAGTGCGCAAAAAGGTCTGTCGTTTCATCGTGAGTTCCTCCTCGTGGGTCCCCGCCGGATAATGGTGGAGTGAATGGTCTCCGGCACCAGAACAATGTGTCGATGGTCACAATGTTAGCGCTAACAATTTAGGGTGTGAAGAGCCTTCCGGCTTTTGATTTCTTTTTCCATTGCCAACGGGCGACGGTTTTCAATCTAAATCGATATCCGACTAGGTAAAAAGGAATCAATGAGAGAAGGGAAATTATCCGGATTTAATCAATTGTTTGTTCGTCAGCTGGGCAATTCGGCACAAATATCCCTGAATTCTTGTCCTGCTTGACGGTGCGCCTCATGTAAGGATGCAGTGTGCGAAACTGGGCATGTGGATGCACAAATTATTTACACGATCATCGCCGGGCTGCTGCTAGTCGTATCGGCATTGGGCACCATCTTCCCGGTGCTGCCCGGCTCGTTGCTGACGATCGGCACGCTCTTGGGCTGGGGCTGGCTGCTGGGTTCCGGCGCTTCCTGGTGGGCGGCCGGCCTGGGCATGGCGATCGCCCTGCTGGGCTGGTCCGCCTCTGCGATCCTGACCGGCAAGAAACTCAAGGAACATCAAATCCCCAAGGGTTCCATTCTCTTTGCGGTCGTGGGTGCCATCGCCGGTGCTTTCCTCATTCCCGTGATCGGCATGTTCGTCGGTTTCGCAGTGGGCCTATTCGCCGGTGAAAGCGTGCGCCGGCGCGAAGTCTCCGGCGCACTCGGCTCCTCCTGGGCTGCGTTGAAGGCCATGGGCCTGGGCATCGTCGTGGAATTCGGCTGCGTGCTGCTGGCCTCCTCCATTTGGGTCATCGGCCTGATTACCCACTTCGTAACGCGCTAGATCCAGCCCATCTCGCGGGCGTAGCGCGCGGCCTCGATGCGATTGGCAGTGCTGGTTTTGCCGATCGCATTGGACAGGTGGTTGCGCACAGTTCCCACCGACAGGTGCACCGCCGAGGCAATCTGCGATACCGGCGAGCCGGAGGCGGCCAGTGAAAGGATCTCGCGCTCACGCCCGGTTAGCGGGTTGCTGCGGCTCTCCACGCTAAGCATGGCACGCTGCGGATCCACTACCTTGTCCCCGCAATAGACCCTGCGGATGGCGGCAATCAGCTCGGCCGGCGGAGAATCCTTGACCAGGAAGCCGTGCGCTCCGGCTTCGAAGGCCTGGCGGAAATATCCGGGACGGTCAAAGGTGGTCAGGATCAGCACCTTCACCCCGGCGTGGCTGGCCTTGAGTTCTGCTGCGGTGCGCAGCCCGTCGTGCCGCGGCATCTGCACATCCAGCAACGCGATGTCGGCGGGGTGCGCATCCAGTGCGGCGGCGACCTCGTCACCGTCGGCGCATTGCGCAACGACGTGGATGTCTTCTTCGAGGTTCAGCAAGGCTGCCAGCGCGCCCCGGACCAGGTGCTGGTCATCGGCGATGAGAATCCGGATCACGCTGCACTCCCCTCTGCCTCGAAGGCCACTTGCACGCTGGTTCCGCCCAGCCGCGATGCCCCTACTGTACAACTGGCACCGAATTGCTTGGCGCGTTCCTGCATTCCCCGGATGCCGTGGCCTGGCGTGCTGGCTTGCAGGCCATCCCCGTCGTCATCGACGCTGACTTTTCCGGGTTCCAGATGCAGCACGATGGTGCTGGCGTGCGCGTGGCGCAGCACATTGGTGACCGCTTCGCGCAGGATCCATGCCACATGCGAACGCAGCTGCATCGGGACTTGCTCGGCGGTTCCTGCCACGGTGAACTCGAGGTTGTTGTCGTCGCACGCCTGCTGCAGCTCGGCCAGTTCCCCGGCCAGGTCCTGGCGGCTGAGCCCCTGCACCGTCGTGCGCACGGAGTCCAGCGCGTCCACGGCCAGGGCGCTGAGTTGTTCCAGTTCCCCGCGGGCCTGGGCGTACTGTTCCTGGTCCATCAGGCGCAGGGCCAGCTGCGCCTTCAAATTCAATGCGGTCAGCGAATGCCCGATGCCGTCATGCACGTCCCTGGCCACGCGTTCCTGCTCGGCGACCAGCAGGTAGTCGCTGCGGATCTTTTCTGCTGCGGCCGAGCGCCGAATGGCGGCCACGGTAATCGCGTACACCACCATCAGCACGAGGTTCAGGCCGATCAGGAAGATCGCGTCCATGAACTGCCCGTAGACGATCGGCAGCGCGAAACTGAGCACCAGCACCGCGGCGTAGGCCGCGATGGCCCACTTCCTGCTGAGCAAGAAGATCGCGAAGGAGGTGATGAAGGGGAAGAGCCCCATGGTGGTCAGCCCGATGACCGGGATGCCCAGGGCGATAATCGCGCAGAGGACCAGGAAGTTCGCCTGCGCCCTGCGAGCGCTGGTTCCGCCTTGCCCGATGTTCTGGGAGAATTTGGCGTACGACTGCAGGTAGACGGCGGCGAAGAGGGCGATCAGCGCCAGGCCGATGATCCGGGTGGGCAGCGTGTAGTCTTCCACGAGAAGGTCCAGCACCGGGAAGACCAGGAAGATCACCCAGACGCCGGCGATCAGCCAGCCTCGGCGATCCCAGAATTTCTGGTCCTCGTCGATCTCGCAGAGCGGATCGTCCGCTGGCGCGGCGCCGGGCAGGTTGCGGCTCACTGGCGTGCCTTGGCCTTCCTGGTGGCGAGTACCGCGAAGAGAACGAAGATGAGTGCCCATGCCACTAGGTTAGCGGTTGGGATCCACAATGCGTCCGGGGCCATTTCGACTCCGGCGGGCATGTCCTTGAGCAATGGGTAGCGGGCCAGTGCTACGTAGCCGTACATCGGGGTGAAGCGGGCCGCGTCGAGCATGCCTCCTTCCAGGGGCATGAAGACATTGCCGAAGAAGGCGAAGAACACCATCAAGCCTGAGGCCAGGCCCAGGGCCGATTCGGATTTGAACACCATGCCCACCCCGATGCCGTAGCAGGCGAAGACCATGGCGCCGAGCAGGATGATCAGGTAGCTCGCTCCCCAGATCCACCCTTCTTGCACTTCGGCTCCAGTCGCGGCGCCCAGGGCGAAGACTACTGCTGCCGAGGCACCGGCTACCGTGGCCGCGACGATCATCTTGCTGCTGACGAACATGGCCGGCGGCATTTTGGTCAAGGCAATTTGCCTGCCCCATCCCTGCATGGTTTCGGTGGCCACGGTCCCGGCGATTGCCACAGTGCTGACCGCCGCCCCGTAGGCTGCCATGGAAATCATCAGATAGAACTTCACGTTGCCTGCGCCCAGCTCGAACTCGGTGTAACTGGGGATGTTGCCGAACAGGATGTACATGGCTGCGGGCAGCAGCAGGGCGAAGATCAGGTTGTACCCATCGCGGAAGTGCCGTGCGAATTCCACGCGGATGTAGGTGCTCATCATGATGCGTCCTTGGTCAGCTGGATGAAGGCCTCTTCCAGGCTCGGCGAGGAAATTTCCAGGTCGTAGCCCTGGTAGTCGGCGAGCAGGGCGGCCGCGAAGCGATCCGAATCGGCGCTGTGGAAAGCGAAGCGCAATCCGTTGCGTTCGGCTACCTGCACCGAATTATCAAAAGCTCCGGCTCGTTCGGCATGCTCCGCCGAGGGGAAGGAAGCGCTGACGGTGCGTCCGGAGATGAGCTTGCGCAGCTCTTCGGTGGCTCCATCGGCGACAATGCGGCCTTGGCTCATCAGCACAGTGCGTTCTGCGAAGTTCTGGGCTTCTTCCAGATAGTGCGTGGCGAAAATGACGGTGCGCCCTTCGGTGGCTTCTTCTCGCATCGTGGCCCAGAAATCCCGGCGGGCCATCACGTCCATTCCGGCAGTTGGCTCATCGAGGATCAGTACATCCGGGTCGGGCAGCAGAGCCAGAGCGAACTTGATGCGCTGCTGCTCGCCGCCAGAGCATTTGCCCACGCGCCGCTTGGCGATCTTATCCAGCCCCGTGCGTTCCATGACCGGCCCAACGCGATCTGCTTGCTCATGCATGTGGGCGATGACTGACACTGTCTCCTTGACGGTCATATCGCGCAGCAACCCGCCGGTTTGCAAGACGGCAGAGACCCGCCCAGCGGAGATGGCTTGGCGCGGATCCAAGCCGAGGATCTCCACCGACCCTCCGGTGGGTTGGGTCAGGCCCAGGATCATGTCCACGGTTGTCGTCTTGCCAGCTCCATTGGGACCCAGGAAGGCCACGATCTGTCCGGTCTGGATCTGCAGGTCAATGCCCTTGACTGCTTCAACTTTGCTGCGCGGCGTTGAGAAGGTCTTCTTCAAGCCGCTGAGCGAAACTGCATTCGTTCTAATCAGCGTTTCCATGCTTCATAGTCTTCACCCTTTGCCGGGTGTGCAGAAGAGCAGAAAGTCATGCGTTGCCCATGACCGTTGTCATGGACCGATTCCAAGTGGCTCGATGCAACCTCGCCGACTTTTACGTCGAATCCCGCTGTGAGCTTGGCAACTTGCCGCTTCCCATTGTTCCCCCGGCTCTCGTTGCTGGCCCCGTGAAAAGCCATGATCACTACGGGTCAACGAACAACTTGGAGATTTTCGCCCTTGTGGCCGGGTTGTCCCCCATCAGAGATTACGGATGGCACTCTGGGAAACTCACAGCGTACTCACGTAGGATTTTTGCTGTGCTAGATCATTCTTCGTTTCTTTCCCTTGTGACCGATTATGCGGCTCCAACCATGGGCGCGGCTTTCCTGCCCGACTGGTTGAACCCAGTCGTCTTCCTGAACAACCCCGCGCTTGGCCCATGGGTCTTGCTGCTGGTTTGCGCCATTGTCTTCGCCGAGACCGGCTTGCTGGTGGGCTTCTTCCTGCCAGGCGACTCGATGCTCTTCACCGTTGGCATGCTCATTGCCACCGGCACCATCCAGATTCCGTTGTGGCTCTTCGCCGCCGCGATCTTTGTCTGCGCCTTCGCAGGTGACCAGACCGGCTACATCATTGGCAAGAAATCCGGACCTGCCATCTTCAAGAAACCGGATTCCCGCTTCTTCTCGCAGAAGAACGTTGAGCGGGCCCACGAGTTCTTCGAGAAGTTCGGCGGCCGCGCGGTGATCCTGGCACGCTTCGTTCCAGTGGTCCGCACCTTCGTCCCGGTAATCGCTGGCGTAGCGAAGATGAACCACAAGACCTTCATCCTCTACAACCTGATCGGTGCCGCCCTGTGGGGAATCGGCGTCACATTGCTGGGTTATTGGCTGGGCCAATTCACCTGGATCGAAGAGAACATCGACCTGATCTTCATCCTGATCGTCCTCATCTCGGTGATCCCTATTGGTGTTGAACTGCTCAAGGCCCGCAAGCCGAAGAGCAAGACCCCCGAAAACTGATCTTCAAGCACTTCGGCGGCGGAACTGACCGCCGCCCCACTGTACGCCGCGGCGCATCAACCAATGTTCACATGGTTGGATTGTGCCGCGGCGTACTCCTTTGCAGACAAGATTTTCGTCATTGTCCACGGCTTGAATCGCTTCACGCGTGATCGGGCGGATGGCATTGGCCAGCACTTCGCAGTCGCAGAATCCGCCCAGCAGCTGCATTTTCCGGTCAATCGCGGTAGCTCGCGGAGCGCTCGCATCGCGATAAGACAGGAGGGAGAGATGGGTCCCGTCGCATCCTTGCGCGCAGACCGCACGATACAAATAGCACGCAAGGCATTCATGTTCGACAGGTTCGAGTACTGCAGGCATTGGTGGCTCCTTGAAACAGTGGATGGCAGTAACGAAGCGTTACTGCCATCCACTGTCCATTTTGAAGCGCCACGCGCAGCGCATTGCTCACCTAATGTGGAAAACTAGCTTCATGCCAAGCTCTGCCGGAGGAAAGCCGCAACGCGTTCCAGGGCTTCTGCCACACGCTCATATCCGGCTGCGAAGGACAAGCGGATATACAGGTGGCCTTCGAACGGATCAAAGTCGCCTCCAGGGGTTAGTGCCACATGCGCATGCTCCAAAACCGCTTGGCAGTATTTGCCCGCAGAACTGAAATGCTCCAAGACTTCGGGGGCCAACCGGCCGTAGAGGTAGAAAGCCCCATCGGCGGGAGCTGCCTCGCTGATGCCCAGGCTGCTGAAGTGCTCCAACACGTGGGCTCGGGTGCGGGCGAACTCGGCCACGCGCTCATTGGCTTCATCGAGGCTCTGCTGTTCAAAGGCAGCTACCACCGCGCGCTGTGCTGGCGCTGGAGCGCATAAGGCGAGGTTCGAAGCCAGTGCGTCCACCGTTGGCACTAGCTCATCGGGCACGATCATCCAGCCCAGGCGCCAGCCGGTCATCCCCCAGTATTTGGAGAAGGATGAGACAACGATGGACGAGCGGGAGAACTCCCACGAGGTGTGTCCCTTGCGGTCTGGGACGAATTCAATGCCGTGATAGATTTCATCGCTAATCAGCCGAACATCATTGGCTTCGCACCAGATGGCCAAGTCCGAGAGCTCGCCGGCGCTGAACATGGTTCCGGTGGGATTATTCGGCGACGCAACAACCAGCCCATCGAGGCGTCCATGCTCCTTCTTGGCCGCCTCAAGCAGCTGCACGGTGGGCTGGTAACGCTGCGCTGCACCGGTGGGCAAGTCAATAACTTCCAACCCCAGGGCACCCAGAATATTGGCGTAGGCCGGGTAGCCGGGACGGGCCAGCGCCACCACGTCTCCGGCATCGAAGGCTGCCAAGAACGAAAGCTGGAATGCACCGGAGGAACCGGTGGTCATCACGAAGTTCTTTGCGGGGATCTGCACCCCGTAGGTGTCTTGGTAGTGCTTCGATAAGGCCTGTCGGGTTTCGAGCAGGCCCGCGGTTGAGGTGTACCCGAAGTCGGCATGCTCGGCATGCAGCTTCGCGGCCAGGTCATTCACGGCAGCCGGTGCTCCTCCACCGGGCTCCCCCACGCACAGTGAGATGACGTCGTCTCCGGCAGCGCGCATGGTGGCTACCTGATCAACAATCTGCATCACTTCAAATGGGGCTACCTGGGAACGTTTCGAGGCTTGCACTGTCGTCCTTCTTTTCACTGGTGCGCTGAAGCTATCTTTTTCAAGGCTATCGGCTCAGCTCCCGAAGGCCACATCATCGGCCGTTCGTGACCGGTTCTGGTGGTGGCCAGTGCTCAAGAGCATTGCTGGTGACTTGTCGTGTTCAGGTAGCTAGTGGATCATGGAAGCAGACGGCAAGCCGCCAGTTATCACGGCGTAGAAAGATAGGGCATCAGATGAGCGAACAGCGCGTTTTCAAGGCAGTAGTGGGCAAGGAAGCTGGCTGGTGGAACGTTTGGGTTCCTGAGTTGGATCGCGTCACTTCTACTCGCAAGTCCCGCAAGATCGCGCCTTACACCCGGACCCTGATCGCTGCAGTGCTCGGCGTGGATGAGACCTCATTCCGGGTTGAGCGCGAACTGGTTTCCGCACCTGAATTTGAACGCCGCTACACCGAAGCTGTACGCCAGGCTAACGCCTAAGAAATCAATCGGCCTCCGTTTCCTTCTAGGAAGCGGAGGCCGATTGTTAATTGTTCTTCTTTTCGAAGGTGCGTGCTACTTATGCGCCGGAGACAGGCTTCTGTACTGAAGCACTATGCGCGATACTGTCTATTCAGCGGTCGAGGCCCCTGAGAGTAATTCCAAACTCAGTCTGCTGAATAAGTTCAATAAACAGTTTTCTACGTCCCGATGACCAGTCCATGCAGTTGTCGCTTGAACAGGGCATACCGTGTTTTACTCCAGTGAAATAATCTCTGAGCATGCATTCGCCACCGTACTTGAATGGGTAGCAATCAGCACCGAAGCTCCTTCAGAAGCGATACGTTCCAACTCGTTGAGCACCATCTGCTCATTTTCTGAGTCAAGGGCGCCTGTTGGTTCATCAGCGATAACAACGGAGGGAGCCTTAAGGATCAAACGAGCCAATGCAACTCGTTGTTGTTCTCCTCCTGATAACTGATAAACCGGTTCACGCTGACGCCGAGGTAACCCAACTCGCTCCAACGCACCATCGAAATCAGCGGATCTAACCATCGAACGACCTTTTGCCACGAGGGCAATCTCAAGGTTTTCTTGGACAGTCGCATTTTCCACTAATGCATAGTCTTGAAACATGTATCCAACAATGTCGCGTCGGAACTTGCGTTGACGCTCTGCGGACAATCTTGAGATATCCCTGCCTCCGACAAGAATCTGGCCACGGTCCAACTTATCCAGCAGACCGATGCAATTTAGCAGGGTCGATTTCCCACTTCCCGATGGACCGGTGATTGCAGTCAGCTGTCCCGCAGATACATTTATGTCTAGATCACTAAAAAGCCAACGATTTCCGAATAATTTGCTTGCCTTTGAAACTACTACGCCGGTCACGCAGTCTCCTCCGATCGGTTACGGATCAATATGTTCGTTCTACTGCGCAAGGAGATTACTAGAACCACAATATTTATCAGACATACCAGCAACACTGCCCATGGTTGCCAAATATCAATTGCAGTAGCTTGTCCATGAACTCGACCGCTCTGATCCGCTGGGGCCAATCCTATGTAGTGGATCGTCTCATTTAAAATAATTCCGAATACAACTAGTCCAGCAAGTACCACCTCGAACGAGAAAAGTTTCTTGTGAGTATTGAAGAAATCCCACCCATGAAGGTACTTCACAAGAATGAGACGCGCGTTTCCTCGAACATGAATTTGAGCCATTCCGACTGCTGTCGCCAAAAGCACGACCAAAGAGAGCAACGCTGTGACAGAGCGAATCCGCAGCTCCATGACTCTGGTTGAATATTCATCTGCAGCTTTTTGTGCAATGGGAATGTATGCGGCAATCCATGACCTTAAATACTGCGAGGGAGTCACAGCAACTGCCGTTTGGAAGTCCTTGAACAGAACTCGCCCTTGGCTTGCAAAAGCCATGAAGTCATCATCTCTAACAAGATCAGACTGAGCTCCGTACAAGATCAGCGGAACATCAGACAATGACTGCGGCCTACTTTCACCGTCAGGTTCTGGTTCATACAGGGAAAAATCCTGCTCGTCCGGAATCGTTTCGACTATTAGATTATCCGCATAATCAGGGTCAAATGACCCTCCGATTTCAAGAAGGTCAGCAATCTCCTGCTGTGACAGCTGAAGACCATCTGGGAGTAAAACTTTTACGCTTTCAGGTGGCACGTAGGAGATCTGCTTGCCATCGCTCGAAACAAGTCCACTCTCTTTTATGTATGAATTATTGACCAGTAACGCCGTGGACAATTGACCTGTAGCACCTTCAACTTCTAGAGGAACTGCTACCAGAAGATTCCCTAAGGAGTCTTGTTCCTTGAGCCATTTTCCGGACGAATATGCGAGTTCATCTTCTTCTTCCAAAGCAGCGCTACCTCCGAACAAAATGGTTGCCGCATTTCCTGCCTTCGAAAGTTGCTGCCTCGCCTCATGGGATTCCAAGGCAACTTGCGCCGAGGCAAACGACGAAGTCACTAATGAAATTGCCACGATTAGGCCAGGAATACGGATCAGGTATGCAAGTGCGGATGCGGCCGAGAATCCCAATTTGCCCTTGATACCAGCAAGTACGTCGACTGACCAAACAACGTGCACAGCTAGCATATGAACGATGATTGCAAGAAGTACCCCAATCAGCTCTATGCAGAACCAGACTTTAAGTACGGAGCTAAATTGATTCAAGCCATTATATAGAAATAGGCCAAGTGTTCCAGAAACGATGCTCGCAACCATTACCCAAACGGCAAACGGAATCAATCTACGCAGATCATCCATAATGGCTTGGTTCTTAGACATGCCATTAAGCTGCCTAATGGAATACATCTTAATATTATTAATCGTCGTAACGGTCACCAAAAGGATCACGAGAAGAATTACCACGTAGGAAGCTGAACCGATCATTCCTGTTAGGAACCACGTGAACGCCTCCCCAAGGTGAAAACCGATCTCGCTGACTTTGACATCAAGCCCGATTCTTTCGAATTGAGCGATTAGCTCCCCGGGGGCCCCATCGTCACCAAATACGAAATACCTTCCGCGTGGATCAACCCCCGTAAGTTCTGAAGCCGAATGAACAATGGTCGAAACCGAATTACTAAAGGTTGGATACCCCTCGTTCAACCACGATTGCTCAGGACGTGACGAACCAGCCTCACTGAGATAGGCATGACGAACCTTTGGATCATGAAGATCTCTAACTTCTCTTAGGATTACGGCGTCGGCCTCCTGCGCTGCACCATTGAGCAATTCCGAAAGAGAATCACTGCCAACAGAGGCTTTTTCGCCAGAAACCTGCACGGCAACAGAACCTGGGTATGCCGATTCGTCAGCAAGAATGCTAAACATAAAACTTGCGAATGCTGCATAAAGGGAAATTACAACTACAGCAAAGCGGAAACCAGAATGCTTCATATTGGTATCACGTTGAAATCGGGAAGAGCAAGAATACCCTTCCCGACCAATCAAACTCCCTAGCAGTATCTATGGTAGGCGCGGTGAGAGCCACCCCAAGTCGAATAGACCGATTCTGCATAAGCGCGAACCCCAGGCGCTTTGCAAGCAGAGCGTTTGAGCCCGCCTACATCGCCCTCAGCAGATACTCCATGTTTTTTGAATGGATAATCCCATCTCGACCACACGTATGTTTGAGTCCAAGATTTTGACGTGGTTCCGTAATACCACTCTGTCGAGGCAACAGCAGACGCGGCAGCGGCCGGAGTGAACATTGCCGCAACAAGGGCGATCAACGAAAATTTGACGATCAACTTTCTAAAGCGAACTTTCACGCAGAAGATTCCTAATCTGAAGATGTAGTGAATGACTAACCGCAAGCCTCGTCGAGAAGCGTCCCACGAAAGTAAAACCAACAGCCGAACAATGACTTGCTGGAAAAGTTTACCGTTAACTTCACAATCTTTCCAAAAACACTGTACTCACCATGGGTTTACTATAGTTTTTAAGAAATTTCTTCAGATCCAGTATTGCAAATGTAACGCATCAAACTTTCCGTCTAGGACATCAGTTCAGGACGACTGCAGTACCTGATAGGCCTGAATCTCCTGTCCAAAAGTCCCCTCAGGAGATGAGGGTCGGGTATTTTGTGACCTGCACGCTTGCAATGTATTTTTAACCCGCATTTATCCGCATGACCGATAAACACGCTTCAATTTTCAGCTGTCCCATGCCCCTCAGGACTACCCGGCTCATGTTTCACCGGTAGGGTTCAGGGCAACCCACTAACTCACTACTGCCTGAGAACAGAGGTTGCCTGCATTGTGTGGCACAGCCCGGCATGGGGTCTGCCTACTTGAGCGGATAAAGGATACGTCGGCGCAGGAGATCGTGCCAAAGCACTAGTCAAAGATAGAAACTTTATGCCGGGCACTCTGAGGAGGAATTCGTTGGTCATCACGTGGCGGGCACCAGCGAAACGAATTCAAAGTATGAAGCGGCGGCCGTTGGCTATTTGCCCGTCTTTTCCAGTTCGCGTTCCTTGACCGGGTGACGGGAAAGGATCGAAATCCGGTTGAAGGCGTTCATGGCCACAGCGATCCATTGGATGGCTGCCACTTGCTCATCGCTGAGCACCAGACGGGCCGATGCCACCGCGGCGATACGCTCTTCTGGCTTGGGCAGGTCGGTAGCGGCTTCAGCGATGGCTAGTGCTGCGCATTCTTCTTCGCTAAACAGGCCGCCGCATTCATCCCATGTGCTCAGCAGGTTGATGCGTTGGAGGCTCTCCCCTGCGTCCAGTGCATTGCGGGCATGCAGGTCCAGGCAGTAGGCACATCCATTGATCTGCGAGACGCGCAGGTTGACCAGCTCGGCGGTGCGGTCGCTGATTCCGGCTGCGCGGTAGGACTTGGCGACATCTTTGGAAAATCTGCCAATCGAGTTCCATAGCTCTGGATTGGTCTTATCAAGGAAAAGCGGGTCTGAAACGGCCATATCAGAACCATACATGCAGTCGTAGCTCTCCTGCACGAAGAGGGCTCGTTAACGCATCGTGGAGACCAGCGAAAGCTGGTCTCCACGGTAAATGCTACTTGTCGCCGTCGGCTGCGAGCTGGCCGCAGGCGCCGTCGATTTCCTTGCCTCGGGTATCACGCAGCGTGGTTGGCACGCCGAGCTCATCGAGGCGGCGAACGAACTTGGATGTGATATCCGGTTCGCTGCGGGTCCAAATGGAGCCCGGCACCGGGTTCAGCGGAATCGGGTTCACGTGCACCCAGCCGCGGCCGCGCGCGTTCAGCTTCTTGGCCAGCATTTCTGCACGCCATTCGTGGTCGTTCATGTCCTTGATCAGCGCGTACTCGATGGAGACACGGCGACCGGTCTTCACGTAGTAGTCGTACGCGGCATCCAGTGCCTCGTCGACCTTCCAGCGCGAGTTGACCGGGATCAGCTCGTCGCGCAGCTCGTCATCCGGCGCATGCAGCGACAGCGCGAAGGTGACCTGGACATTCTCCTCGGTCAGCTTGCGGATCGCCGGAACCAGGCCAACGGTGGAGACGGTGATGCCGCGGGCGGCCATGCCCAAGCCCTCGGGGGCATCGGCGACCATGCGGTGCACGGCGTTCATCACGCGCTTGTAGTTGGCCAGCGGCTCGCCCATGCCCATGAACACGATGTTGCCCACGCGCTCCTCGGGGTGCTGGCGTCCGCCCAGTCCGCCTTCGGCGATCACGCGGTTGGCCTGGACGATCTGGTCCAGGATTTCAGCGGTGGACATGTTGCGGGTCAAGCCCGCCTGGCCGGTGGCGCAGAACGGGCAGTTCATGCCACAGCCGCACTGCGAGGAAATGCACAGGGTGATGCGGCCCGGATAGCGCATCAGCACGGACTCGACCAGCGAGCCGTCGAACAGGCGCCAGAGGAACTTGATGGTCTTGCCATCATCGGTTTCCAGGCGCTTGACCTCGGTGAGCAGCTTCGGGAACATGGCCTCGGCCAGTTCCGCACGGCGCTCCTTGGGAAGATCGCTCATCTTCTCCGGGTCGGTGGTGTAGTGCTGGAAGTAGTGCACGGAGAGCTGCTTGGCGCGGAAGGCCGGCAGTCCCAGTTCCTTCAGCTTGGCCTGGCGCTCGGCCAGGGACAGGTCAGCCAGGTGCGTTGGCGGCTGGGAGACACGGCGCTTGGTGGCGAACTGCAGCTCTGGACGACCATCGGCACCCATCTCCTGCTTCCAGCCTTCGGCGGTTGGAACGACCTGGGCGCGGCCTTCGGCTTCGGCTCGGGACTTGGAGATGCGCATCTGCTGGGCGCGCTGGGCCGCGGCCTGCTCATTGCGCAGTGCCTTGCGTTCTTCGGCGGAAAGTGGGGTGGAATCGATGGAAGTCATTGCTACCTATTGTTTCATGTATCCGCGAGTATTTGGCGGTGAGTTTGGGCACGCAAAAACAGTGCCGCACCGCCAATCTACCGGCGGCGCGGCACAGCTGCATTCGGGTGTTCAGTACTTGAAGGATTCCTTCAGGTGGCCGAGGTTGCCCACGGCACCGGCAAGGTCCATGTCCCCCAGATGCCCGCTGGTGGCAGAGGCCGGTCGGTCTTTGCTCCAGTGCCGGAATCCATCCTGGTGCTCGCGGGTGACCACCGCATCACCGGTGCCGGCCATGACCGCCTCCAGCTGGAAGGTTTCGCCCCAGAGGGGCTCGCCATGGTCGGTTTCACCCAGGTAAACCCTGACTTCTCCGCTGACCGAGCCGTTGGCGAGCTGCTTCTCGATGTGCACTTCCAGCGCATCGCCGTACATTCCCACAGCGCCCAGCGTCTCGCAACCGCTGTCCGGATCCCATGACGGCATTTCTCCTGCTGGGCAGTCGAAGTTCACCACTGTCGCATCCCCTGAGCCGGTTGTGCGTGCGAAGAAGCTGATCAGGTGCGAGTTGCCGGCAAAACCGTCGAGGGTTCCGACATGGGCTACCTCGCCCATGAGCCAGGTGGTGTCGGTCTTTTCCGGGGGTGCCGCCGAAGCGGGGACAAGCGCGTTCAGCGCCAAAATCGCGGTGCCTGCGGCGCACAGCACTGCACCAGTCTTTTTCTTCATGATGATGGGTCCTTTCCGCTTCGCATGCCTCGATGCACGCGCAAGTGATGCCGTCCAGTGTGCGACCACCACTCCGGTTAATTCAATAGATAGACATAAGAGTTATCCGGACGCAATGCACGCTGGCCGGCAGCGGGTCTGGCCGTGCTGTTGCGCTCCGGCCCTCATATGCACTCTCACCGCATCTGGGCGCCATCCGGATAGATGCTCCGTTCGCAACCAGTCATCGAAACGTTGCCCTTTCGTCACGCAACGGGAACCGAACGCTGCCCGCGACCGGTCATCGTGAAGTCTCGCGCCACCTTCCCCTGCAACCAGGCACTGGAGGCCAGCCGGGACATCGCCGAATCCCGCAGCGGGACAGCCCAGCGCGGCAGGGCACGACCCAACAGCATGTTCACCTGCGCACGACGGGCCGCACTGCGCGCTGCCCCGAGCCGGCGATTATCCAGTGCTCCCATGGGCGCCCTGGCAGCGATGAGGTGCGCCACCGCCTGCGCATCAGCCAGCCCCAAGCTCAGCCCCTGCCCGCCGATCGGGCTGATCTGGTGGGCCGCATCGCCCAGCAGCACCACGCGCCCATGGACCATCGAGGGCACCATCCGGGTGGCAGTGCCGAAGTTGCTGGTCATCGTGCAGGCCTCGGCGTCAAGAAGGTATCCGGTGCGATCCAAGATGGTCTGGGCCAGCATGCCCGGCGAATCATCGACCTGCATTTGCTCGATGCGCACCACCCAGCGCCGCCGCGCACCGGGCAGCGGGAAGGACTCGACAATCCCCTGCTGATGCAGGAAAAGCGCGGCAGTGTGCGCCAGCCCAGTGGTCTCCGGGAAGTCCCCCATCAGGTAGCGGTCGCGATGTTCTCTTCCGGCAAAGCCCACCCCGAGATCCGTGCGGACCGCGGAGCGGACCCCGTCAGCTCCGGCCAGCCACCGGGCCCGGTGCACCACGCCGCCAGCGGCAAATTCCACGGCTTGCTCCGATTGCCCGAGTACCTGCTCGAAAGCGCAGTCCATCATCAATGACCCCGGTGCCAGCTGTTCCAAGCGCTCGCGCAGCAATTGCTCGGTGTCCTGCTGCGGCAAGGACAGCACATAGGGGTATCGGCCGCCAATAGTGGAGAAATCCATCGAAGCGATGCTCCGCCCGCGCGAGATCCCCAGTCCGCCGCGGATTTGCACACCGCTGCGCTGCACCGCCGGTCCCACGCCGAGCCGCGCCAGAACCTCTTGCGCTGGAGGATGCAGGCCGATAGCGCGCGAGTGGGCTACCGGTTCGCTGCGCTGCTCGAAAACCCGAACGGCATGCCCACTTTGGGCGAGCTCTATGGCCAGGGCCAGGCCCACCGGCCCGGCGCCGATGATCGCGGCGTCATCCATGGCCGCCAGCTTCCCAGAGCAGCAGGTTGCGGTAGGGCCGCTGCGTGCGCACCTCCCAACCAGAGCGGAGCAATGGCCCCAGTTCCCCCGGCACGAAGCTGCGCCGAATGGAGGTCAGGCCATCGCGCCGGATCAGCGAACTGCCTGCCAGCGGCAGGGTCGCCAGCCCGAACAGGCCCAGCGCCACCGGGGAACGCCGGATATCGCTGTGCAACCCGATCCCGGTGCACAATTGCTCGGTCTCGTCCTGCAACTGGCGCAGCTGGTCCGTACCCAGGTGGTGCAGCAGGTGATTGGAGAGCACCAAGTCGAACTGCTCGCCGTCGGCCGCTAGCCGGGTGCTGGTTGTTTCCCGGAATTCGAGTACCCCGCGCGGCAACGTGCAGCGTTGCAGCGCTTGCCGGGCGTAGGAGATGGCCCGGGGATCCGGGTCGATACCGCACACTGCCACCTCGAACCCGTCGGCGAGCGCCCAGCGCGCCAGATTCGCCGCAATGTCTCCTCCCCCGCTACCTACGTCCAGAATCCTGGCCCGGACCCGGCGCGCCAGCAACGGGCGGATGTACTGCACGTAATTGCCCCGCCAGCCGGCTACTACCCGGTTGACCAGAGGGAACTGGGCGTAGGTGCGGCGCAGCAGCGCCGGGTCGCAATCCGGGCGGTCCATTTCCTCGATGGCTTCCGCTGCCCGGGCCAGCCGGAGCATTATCCTTGCCGGCATATGGTGAACAGCCCGGATTCCACCGTCAGCCCCGGACCGAATGCCATGGAGCAGACCCTTTCGCCCTCGTCCGTAGCGGCCGCTTCCAGGATTTCCTTGAGCACGAATAGCACCGTGGCGCTGGACATGTTCCCGTAGCGATCCAGGATCGCGCGGGCTGGCACCAGCTGCTGGTCATCCAGGCCCAGCCGGTTTTGCACCCGGTCCAGGATGGCCCGGCCCCCGGGATGCAGACCCCAGTGCCTAATCCGGTCCACGGAGAGTTCCGGGTCGGCATCCTTGGCCAAGAGCGGCTGCAGCGCCCCGGCGATGTGCTCGTCGATGATGTGCGGAACGTAGGTGCCCAGCACCATCTCGAATCCGTGGTCGCCGATATTCCAGGCCATGGCCTCCTCGCCCACCGGGGTGAGCACGGTTTCGAAGCCGTCCATTTCCAGCAGCCCGCTGCCCTGCGCCGAGACGATCACCGCAGCGGCCCCGTCGGCGAAGATGGCCGAGCCCATGATGGTGTCCGGGTCATTGGAGCTGTGCACATGCAAGGTGCACAGCTCGGCGCAGACCACCAGCACGGTGGCTTGCGGATCGGCCAGGCAGAAGTCGCGGGCCGCGCGCAGGGCTGGGAACGCCGCGTAGCATCCCATGAAACCAAGGTGGTGGCGCACCGTGCTCGGCGCCAGCCCCAGTGCCCGTACGATCTGGTAGTCCGGACCCGGGTTGTAGAACCCGGTGCAGGAGACGGTAATGACGTGGGTGATATCTTCCGGGGCAAGGTCCGGGCAGGCGTCGAGAGCCTTTTTCGCGGCGTTCGTGAACAGCGCGCTGGCCTGTTTCGCATAGATGCCGTTGCGTTCGGCGGTGCTCGGGGAGAGCAGCCGGCCTTCAACCCGGTCGTAGAACAGCGGAGTTTCGGGTTCGGGCAGGGAGAGGTCGAATTCATCGACACAGCTGTACCTGGTGCTGATCGCGGCGGAGTTGAACGAGGTGGCGATGAGCCGTTCACCCAGCCGGCTCAGGTTCGGCTGGCTGGCAAAGACATCGCGGATCTCTTCCTGGGCCAGGGTCGTCGCGGGAACTGCGGTTTGAATCGTGCGGATCTTCACTGACATGACCCGAGCCTAGGACCGATGCGGGGGAAGGTAAACAGCTTTGGCGAATTACCAGCAATAGCCCGGGTATTCTGTTCCGCCGTGCGCGTGGATTATCTATCCCCTGCGAAGAATATGATTATTGTTATTAACATCAGATTCAATCGATCACGCATGAAGAGGTCAGCTTGGCAAAGGCATCAGTTCATTCCCTGGAGGGTATCCGCCGAACCATCCTTGATGGCTTCTGGTCCCCCGGTGACCGCCTTCAGCCGACCACTTTGGCAGAACAGTTCGAGACCAGCACCACCGTGATCCGCGAATCGCTGACACGGCTAGCGGGGGAAAACCTGGTGGTCATCCGCCCAAACCGCGGTTTCTTCGTGCCGGATCTGAACCTGCGCGAACTGGCGGATATCACCGAACTGCGGTGTTCCACCGAGGCACTGGCCGCCCGCTTGGCGGTGGAGCGCGGAGATGTCGCGTGGGAATCGAACTTGATCGCAGCCCACCACAAGCTTTCGCGCACTCCGCGGCGTTTGCCGGAGGAACCTGGCACCGTCAACCCCGCATGGTCCGAGGCGCACCGCGAATTCCACCATGCATTGCTGGTACCGTGCGATTGCCAGCCGATGCTCAAGCTCTCTGCCGACCTTTCGAACTTCACCGAGCTGTACCGCCGCTGGGCTGCCCCGTCGAAGGCCGCAGGCAAGCGCAACGTTGAAAAGGAGCACCAGGAAATCCTGGATGCCGCCTTGGATCGTAATGCAGCCCTGCTCGGTGAACTGCTCAATAGCCATTACCGTTCCACTATCCAGGTGGTCATGGATGCGGGATTGAGCACCCTGCGCTGAATCATCGCGCAGTAGTCTTTCCTTTCGAGCGCCGTCCAGCTATTTTTTGCCAGGCGCGGGCGGAATGACGCGCTGGGTAACGATGGCGGCGTTCATCGCTGCTACTGCCCGTTGCGCGGAGTCGGCTGCTGGTGAATCCTGTGCGAGTTCCGCAATCCGGGACTGCGCTTGGCTTCCCGTCATGGGTGCGAGCTCTTCTTCCAGCACATCGTTCACCAGGCCTATCGCCTGCAAGATCGCGAGCACGGTGGTGTCGCTGGTTCCCGGGATCTTCTGCCCGTGCAGGGCGCCCTGCAAATCGGTCCGGATCTGGCGCTGGATCTGTTGGTTGATGATGCGGACCCGCTGTTTGCCCAAGCCCAGCAGTGTGCGTTCACCGTATTCGATGATCCCGCCCTTGGCCAAGGAATCGGTCAGCGAGCGGGCATCGCACAAGGAATTGATCTTCACCGCTTCGTCGAGGCTCAGATTGCCTCTCTTTTCCAGCTTTTCCAATGGCGCGGCGAGAACTGGATCCGGGCAAGGGCCGGCACCGATGAGTTGGATCTGCCGCTGCTGATCCTCGCTCAGCGCCACACGCCCAGCGATCATCAAGTCGGTGATGATGGCAGCATTCATGCCGTATCCCGTAGCTGATACAACTGTCTCCGGCTTTTCGGAGTCATCGGCCATTAGCAAGTAGAGCTTTTCTGCAATCAACATATTTTCAGGCTACCGGCCTGCGGAGGCGAAATTCTTCAGCCTTCCGACGGATATTCAAGCTCGGCCGCCCTAGGCCGCGGACTTCTTCGCCTTGGCAACTTCGGAAGGCGAATGTGTGGTGCGGGGTTCGGAACGGTCCTGGGTCATCGCCGACGTCGTGCGGATGAATACCGAGATCCAGCTGAACATGATGGCCACGACCGAAAGCTCGAAACCGGTCAGGTTGTAATACGACCATTCGGTCCACAGCTGGAAGGCCGCCCAGATCGTGCCAATGGCTGCGTAGGAGAGCATATGGAATACCGCAGGGTAGCCAGGCAGCAGCACGATGGTGCCCAGCAGCAAGAAGATCATGGCTGCCGAGACCAACTGCACGAAGGCCGAATGCACTTCCATCGACAGATCGAAGGGGACCAGGCCAATGCCGATAATGCCGACCGAGACAATCAGCAGGCACCAGCGCACGAGCCGCGGCCGGGGACGCACCATTCGTGCAATCCTGTACCTTTCCAGCGCCGGGCGGCAACGGTAGGACTGGGCCAGGCGGACCAGGTCGCGGGTCAGGAATTCGGTGAAGGCCGCCAGCACCAAGCCGGAAATCACCAGCGTGAGGTTGAAGGTCCAGAACGAGCCCATGCCGGCCTGCGTGGTTCCCAGCGAAGAGAACATGCTCTGCCACCAGCCCTGGTCTTCGGCCAGCAGCATGCTGATCAGCACCCCGGCGCTCATGAAGATGCCCAGCACCACGGAAAGTGATTCCGCGTTGATGCGCGCGGTTGCTTCCAGGGACAGGTAGGCGGAGATGCCCGTGGCGACGCTGACTGCCAGCGCGCCTGCAAGCACATCCAAATGCAGCCCGTAGAAGGCCTGCTGGAACAAATGGAAGACCACCAGCAGGATCATGACAGAACTGGCTACGTGCACCAATACGAGACCCAGGGCCGTGACGATTTGGCGCCATTTGGGAATCTTCTTCAACCACGGTTCCCGTGCCCTCAGCATCGAACGGAAAGCATAGGCGCTGCTGGTTCCGGCCGAGACAGCACCGCAAACGGCGGAAACAACGCCCACGGACAGATCGCCAAAGAGCGGCGGACGCTCGCCGGCGAAGATAATGAGCCCCACAACCAACCCGAATAGGGAACAGAACAGGCCGGCCCACAGGGCACGGCGCTCAATGTCTAGCTCGCTGACTCGTTTGCTGAGAGTTACATCGGGATATTGGGAATGCACGGAGTACATTCTCTCATTTTCATTGAAAAACGTGTACCGCCCGCGGCGCCGCCGCGCAGCAGCGCACTGCGCAGCAGCGCACTGCGCTAGTTGGAGGCCAAGTCGACCAAGCCGCTGGCCATCAGGCTCACGGCACCGCCGAAGGCAATCAGTATCACGAATGCGCGACTGAATTTTTGCGGGATCCTCGGAGCCAGGTAATTGCCCAGCAAGATGCCCAGCACCATCGCGCCAAGGCAAGCACCCCACTGCTGCCAATCCAGCTGTGGCATGCCGCCCTTGGCGGCCAGGGACGTCAGCGACAGCACCAGGAAGTAGAGCTGCACGGAGATGGCGAATTGCGCCTGCGGCCAGCGGCTGGCCACGGCGTATCCCGCGATGGCCGGGCCGGAGACACCGGCGGTCACTGACATGAATCCGGAAACTGCCCCGGCGCCGATGGCCAATCCCTTGCTTTGGGCCAGCGCGAGATTTCGAATCATGAAACTCGAAACCAGTGCCAGGATCACCATGAACGATATGCCGATGGAAAGCCATGGACCCTCCAGCGAGTTCGCCAGCCAAGCTCCGGGAACGGTCATGAGCATGGCCGGTATGAGCATGAAGGCGACCTTCCGGTACTCGACCTGACGGAAGACCTGCGCAAAGATCAGCAAACTGCTGCAGGCGCCGAGCAGGTTGACCAGCATGACCCCCTCATGGGGTCCCAAGACCATGACCAGGAAGGGCGAGGAGACCAGCGCGAACCCCATTCCGGAGATTCGTTGCGTGGAGGCGCCCACGAAAACTGCAGCTGCCAAGCCGATTACCGCCGCTAGTTGCACGCTTTGCTCCACGTTGCCTCCGCTTTCCCGATCGCCATCCTCTATTACGTTAGTCCACGGCCAATGAGTCAATTGAATGGAGCCCGCTTCAGTTGGAGTTTTACGCTGTAGAGGTGAGCAATGACGTAGATTTCCTGATTATCGGCGGCGGCGCGATGGGCTCGGCGGCCGCGTGGTCCCTAGCCTCTGGCGGGCACGAGGTCCTGCTGCTGGAACGCTTTGCTCCGGGCCATCTGGAGGGCGCCTCGCACGGAGCAACCCGCAACTTCAATCCTGCCTACACCGAACCGGAGTATCTTCGCCTGCTGCAGCGTTCCGACGCTTTGTGGGATTCGCTTTCCGAGCAAGCCGGCACCCGGCTGCTGGAGCGCACCGGATTGGTCAATCACGGAATCGTTGCCGAACAACGGGCAATGCACCAGGTCCTCGCCCACGCAGGATTCGGCAGCGAGCTGCTGAGCATCGCTGCGGCAGAAGAGCGTTTCGCGGGAATGAAGTTCGAGACCGAAGTCCTGCATATCCCCGCCGGCGGCCAGATCAATGCCGATCTTGCGGTGGCTTCGCTGCAGAAGCTGGCCCTAGGGCACGGAGCTGCCGTGGAATACGGGCACCGGGTGACCGGTCTGGAGGTGATTGCCGATGACCGTGTCGAGGTGCAAGTCCAGCACCAGGGCACCGTTTCGGCTATGCGGGCCCGCCATGCCATCGTCACCGCGGGGGCTTGGACCGCGCTGCTGCTGGGCGATGCGCTCAAGCTTCCTGCCATCCACGTCACCGAAGAGCACCCGGTGCATTTCGCGCAGAAGGACCTGCCGGCGCACTGGCCGGGGTTCAACCACACCCTGGATCCGGCACGGGATATCGGATCACGCGTCTTCGGGCCCATCTACGGCATGCGCACCCCGGGGGAAGGCATCAAGGTGGGCTGGCATGGTTCCGGACGGATCATCGATCCGGAGCACCGGCCGCACCAGGCCAGCGACGAGCAGCTGCGCGGACTGCAGGACTACGCGGCACGCTGGCTTCCGGGAGCGGATCCTTCGCGCTACGAAACGGTATCCTGCACCTACGCCAACACCGCCGACGAGCACTTCATCCTCGATTCGCTGGGGCCGGTCACCGTCGGCGCGGGATTCAGCGGCCACGGCTTCAAATTCGTGCCCGCCATCGGCGAATACCTGGCCGACCTGGCCCTGGGCCGGCGTGCGGCCGACCCCCTGTTTTCCGCGACTCGCACGGCGGCGAAACCGGTCTTCCTGGAACGCCGCCGCGCGGTCGGCCTGGGCTAGGCGCCTATCCCCGTTCGGTGGCGGGCAGCTGCTGGGTGATGCAGTGGATGCCGCCGCCGCGGGCGAACAGCGCGCGCGCATCCACGCTGGTCACTTCCCGTCCGGGATAGGCCGCAGCCAGGATGCTCGCGGCCTGGTGGTCGTTGGGATCATCGAAGCTGCAGGCGATGACCCCGCCGTTGGTCACCAGGTGGTTGATGTAGGAATAGTCCACCCAGCCTTCGGCATCGCGCAGCACCGTCGGTGCCGGCACGGCAATGAGCTCCAGCACCCGTCCCTGCGCGTCGGTTGATTGCTCAAGCCGTTCGCGCACCGCCTGCGAAATCGCGTAGTCCGGGTGCCGAGGATCCTGCTGGTCGTGGTAGAGCACCACGCCGGGCCGGGCGAAGCAGGCGACGATGTCCACGTGGCCGCGCGTGCCGAATTCCTCGTTGTCGCGGCTCAGCCCGCGATCGAGCCAAATGGTCTTCCGGGTTCCGAGCAGCCGGGCGAACTCGTCCTCGATGTCCTTCTCGGTCTGGCCCGGGTTGCGCCCCGGATCCAGCTGGACGCTGCGCGTGGCCAGCACCGTTCCCTCGCCGTCCACGTGGATCCCGCCGCCCTCATTGGTGATCGACGCCCGGATCTCCTCTGCCCCGGCAAGGCGCGCGACATGGCCCGCCACCAGTCGGTCCTTGTCCCAGGATGCCCAGCTCTGCGCGCCCCAGCCGTTGAAGTTCCAGTTCACCGCCTTGAGCTGGCCCTGTGCGGTGCGCACGAAGCTCGGGCCGGAATCGCGCATCCAGGCATCGTCCAGCGGGTGCAGGCAGTAGGCGACCGCATCGCCCAGATGGCGCCGGGCTGCGGCTTCGCTGGCCGGGTCCACCACCATCGTGACCGGGGTGAAAGCGCTGACCGCCCGGGCCACGGCGCTCCAGGCGGCGCGGGCCGCTTCGGCCTGCGCTTCGGTTTCTCCCAGCGTGTAGCCGCCGGAGGGAAATGCCATGAAGATGCGCTCATGGGCTTCGGTTTCTGCCGGCATGCGCAACTCAGGCATGGGTCTGCGTCCGTTCTCCCAGCTGGGCGTTTTCGCGCGGCGCCGCCAGCGCCGCGTAGGTATCGGGACGGCGGGTGCGCAGGAATGGGAAGAGCGCCAGCCAGTCGCGCCGGGCGTCCAGGTCCAAGGTGGCCACGAGCACCGCTGAGGCATCGCGCGGGGCGCGGGCCAGGATGCGGCCGTAGGGGTCCGAGATGAATGACGAACCGTAGAAGTCCAGCGCCCCCTCGTCGCCCCACCGGTTGGGGACAACCATGAACAGCCCGTTGGCAATGCCGTTGCCGATGATGGTCTGGCGCCACAGCGGCTCGGTGTCGAAGTCCGGGTGGTCCGGCTCGGAACCGATTGCGGTGGGATAGGCCAGCAGGTCCGCTCCGGCCAGCGAATAGATGCGCGGCGGCTCGCTGAACCATTCATCCCAGCAGGTGGGCAGGCCCATGGCCAGGTCCCCGAGCGCCGCGATGCGGTGCACCGGATAGGGTTCGTCATTGGGCCCTTCGCGGAAGTACTTGTCCTCGTAGTAGCCTGCGGTCCGCGGAATATGCAGCTTGTTGGTCAGCGCGACGATCCGGCCCTGCGGGGAAAGAACCACTGCGGTGTTCAATCCCAACCCGTCGGCGGCCGGAGCCTTGCGGAACAGCGAGATGTGCACGTGCAGGTTGTACTTGGCGGCCATCTCGCGGGCGAAGGCCACGGTCGGCCCGTGCTCCAGATCCTCGGCGGTCTCGTCCGCGGCGTCGGCGTCCGGGATCTCGAAGGCCGGATATTTGCCCAGGGTCAGTTCCGGGAGGAAGACAATGCGCGCGCCATGCTTGGCCGCGCGGGCAATGCCGTCTTCCAGTTCCCCGCGCAGTTCCCGCGGGTCTTCGCGCCAGCGGTGCTGCACCAGCGCAATGGTGATCTCGCCGCGCGACTTGGCTTCGGCACGCGCTGGGGAAACGGGTGGTTCAAGGGCCAGGATCTCTTGCATTGGGCTCCCCTTCGGATATTAAACGAATGGTATTCGTTTACAGATTAGGTCCAGCGACGGCCTCGGCGCAAGAGATTTAACGAATGACTTTCGTTTATTTGTGTAAGCTCTACCCAGAACCTTCAACAACGGGAGAATTCATGGCCAGGCCTTCCAAGCCGAAGCTCAGCACCGCCGCGATCGCCGATGCCGCACTCAAGCTCGTCGACGCCCATGGCGAGTTCACGCTTCCGCAATTGGCCAAGGCCCTCTCGGTCTCCGCTTCGTCCCTGTACAACCACGTGTCCGGCAAGGATGAGATCATCGAGCTGATGAGAGGCCGGGCCATGTCGGCGATCAGCCTGCCCGATAACGCTTCCAGCGACTGGCAGGAGATCGTACGGCAAATTGCCACGTCCTACTGGGAGTCGTATTCAAGGCACCCACGGTTGATCCCGCTGCTCACCAGCCACACAGTCCGCGACAGCACCACGCTGCGCGTCTACGATGCACTGGCCGAGGCCTTCGCTATGGCCGGGTTCGAACCGAAGCGGCGGCTGCAGGTCATCACGATCGTCGACTCCTTTGTGCTCGGATCCGCCTTGGACGCTGCGGCACCTGCACTTGTCTGGGAGCCTAATGCCGAGTCATCACGTTATTTCAAAGAAGCGTTGGATGCCGACCTGCCCGATAGCAGCCGTCCCCGGGCAACCTTCGAGCTGGGGCTCTCAATGCTGCTGGCTGCCTTCGGCCAGCAGTCGTCGGACCGCGCGAACGACGCGGAAGACGGTCAATCGCGGCAGCGTTGAGCGCTGCGCTCTAGGAACAGCTGAAGTCCCTGGCAAGCAGTAGCCCGGGATGGTAGACGATCGTACGCGTAGGCGAGGTGGCCAGCGGGGCGCTCCATCCGATATTGCTCCCGTTTTCGTTGACCTCATTGCTATCGGTGGTGTAAACCGCCAGCAGCTTCAGCTCCATCGTCTGGGCACCTCCCGTCGTGATCAGTCCCAGCAGATTCAGCCCCGGCCCATAGGCTGCAGAGGTCGCTCCGGATGCCAGGTTCGTGTATCCGAAGGTGGTGGCACCGGTCTGCAGCCTGAGCACCAGACGGGCTCCGGGCGGCAGCTGCTGCGCTGGCCACGAAACAGTGGCAGTGGTCAGGACCAGGCCGGACTCGGCGCAGGCCAGCGAACCCGTCGCCGGCGGCAACGTGCTTGCCCGGATGGCGGACGATGCAGTGGCGGTACCAATGAAGGCCGCCTGGGTCACTTCGGCTTTCGGCCCGTGCAGGGCAATCGTGCCCAGCAATGCTGCCGCAGTGAGCGCGGCGATCAACCGGGAGAAGCGCGAGGGTCTTTTGGCTGCCTGCACTTCTGCCGGTACTTGCTCTGCTGACTGACGGAGAACCCCGGTGCCGTCTCTCCGAGGCTGTCCGCCGCTGGAATTCCGGCCATGGCGCCGGAAGGCAATGAAGAACACATACGCGCACAGCAGGCCACCGAGGAAATACGCCCAGGGCTGGCTGAGCCAGGTAATCGCATAGCCCAGCCCAGGGACGCTGAAAAGCAACCGGTCCACCTGCTCCACCCGGTAGGCTTCCAAATCGGGAACTGGATTGGCATCTCCCTTCAGCACCAGCCCATCAGCAATCTGCTCTACAACCCGATGGGTGATCCGCTCGCCCTGGCCGTTGACCACCGAAACCACGTCGCCCATGGCGACGTCCTCTACCTCGGTCGGAACAGCCAGCCCCAGGGAACCGGTGGGGATGCCCGGTCCCATTGATCCCGAGGCGAAAACCAGGGGCTTGATCCCGAAAGCCAACGCCAGCACCGCCATGACCAGGCACAGGGTCCCGGCCGCGGCGCAGGCGTTCAGCACGAGGCGCTGGAACAGCGTCAGAGAAGATCCTGTGCGGGGTCCAGTTCGATTCGACTTCATCTCATGAACCCACCGTCGAAGTGAAGTCCAGGGTGATTGCCGTCGTGGCGCCCTGCAGGGTATTGGCCGCGGTTATTGGCAGCGAGTACTGCACGCACAGGGTTTCGCTGCTGCCGGCGGCCAAGGGCCTGGCGGCCGAGGCACTGCCGAACTGGGATCCAGCGTTCTTCGACAGCAGTGTCGTTCCGCCCGAGCAAGTAACGCTGGAGCCGGTGCCGCTGACCGTGGCGCCTGTTTTCACAACGATATTGAGTGCCGCCCCCAGCGCAGCGTTGCCCGATTCGGTGATTCTTCCGCCGAAAACATAGGGCGCCGAGATGGAACCGGTGTTCTTCACTGTCACGACGGATGCCGATGTCGAGCCCGGAAACAGGTTATTGCCGCTGATGGGCATCTGGTAGCTGGCCGAGGTTGCGGTGGTCGCAGTAGCCCCAACTCCCAGAGCAACGGTGGCCGTGCTGACGTTCGAGGTAGCTGTCGCTTGTCCGGTCCATGAGGCCAGCGTCGAGACGGTGCCGAATCCTACGAGGATGCCCAAGGACAGAATTGCCTTGATGCGCATTGAACGGTCGCTCATCGTTCCACTCCGTCCGTTTCAAGTTCCTTTTGTTTCCTGCGTTGCGCAGCAAGCAACGATAATCCCCCGATACCCGCGATGCCTGCCGCCGCAAGCAGCGCCGCACCGCGGAACCCGGTATCTCCGAGCCCATCATGCCGCTCGGGAGGATCCGATTGGGGCAGCTCTTCTCTCGGCGCATCGCTGTCGGGCGATTCCCCTTCGTCAGGCGGCCGCGAAGAATCCGGAGCTTGCCCATCTCCGCCTGCTAATTCGACGGCGTCGATGCGCACCTGCAACGAAGGCACCTGCTGGTCCTCCGACTCATTTTTCGCCGACCAGGGCAGTCCGACCCTCAGTCCGAATTCCGCGGCTTTGTCCGGTTCCAACCGGACTACCGAGGCTCCGGCTGTTTCGAAATAGATCCGGGTTGATGCAGCGGGCTCGATCGTCCGGATGCGGACTTCGATATCCGACTCCCGGTCATTGCGAATCCACAAGGATCCTGTGGATTCAACGCCCGGCGCCAAGACCGGGCCTTCTCCAAATACCTGCGGTGGGGCATCGGAATAGACCCGGCCGTCCAAGCTGTAGCTTAGGCCCTGGTCAGTTTCCGCGGCTGATGCGGGCAGTGCCAGGCCGAGTGCCGCGCAGGAAATCACGGCCGTCATGGCCGTGCTGGCTGCAAGAAAACGGAGCTTCATCGCTGCCCTTTCCCCTGCCGTTCACGCCATGCCCCGCCGAACATCACCAGCGAATACACGATCAATCCGCTCGCTGCGATCCAGGTCAGCCACGTTCTCTGCTGGAGTGACAGAGCGCTGTTCACGTATCCCAGGAGCGGGACGGAATACCAGAGCTTGCCCCGGATCTGTTCGGGTTGCACCGGCTCGTCATCGGTGTTGTTTGCATCCCCGCGGAAAATGAATTGTTCTTCCCCGCCCAGGCTCGCGCCGATAGCGGAAACACGGTGCGTAACGACTTCAGGCTCACCTGATTCCAGCTGGTAGGTGGCAACCTCGCCAATGCGAAGGTGCTCCGGGTCAATCGGCTTCACCACCACCAAAGTCCCGGGCGGCAAATGCGGCCGCATGGATCCGGTGAGCACGGTATAGGCCGTCGCCCCGCCCAATTTCGGAACCACGATCATGACGGCAATCAGGGCAAGGACGATGAACAGCACGAGCCAGGAAAGCACCTGCCCGCACCACCACCGGATCCCTGTGCGTTCCTGCTGTTCCCTGCGCCGGACGCGATTCCCAATTGTCATCGCTGCTGCCCCGCGAACCCCAGCTTGAGCGCCACTTTCCCGCCGGAAGCCGTTTGAGGTGCCCCGGAAGGAACCGAAACACGAATGCACAAGGCCTCATTCGCCATCGCCGGCGCGGCGCGCAGCACCCTGGCAGCTGCGAAGGAGGCGGTGGATCCCAGCGGCCCGGCATACAGCCGTTCCCCGGCCAACGGCTGGTCGGCTTCGCAGGCCGCTTGGTCCATGCCGGAATAGATGCTCAGTTGCAAAGCGCTGGACAGGGCACGATCAGCGGCAGTCGGCGAAGCGGTCGCATTGACCGCCCCATCCAGCTGATAGGTCAAGTCCACAGTGCCAGCATTGCTGATCACCAGTGGTGCTTGCGTAAACGCCCCGGGGATCAGCTCGCTGCCGGACAGCTTCGCGAACTGGTGCTCGGTTTCGCCACCGGCCAGTAATGCCAGCGAACCGGTTTTCAATGCTGGCGGATCCACCGTGCTTTCGGCGCGCCAAGTTGCGGCCGTGCCTTGCGCGCTGATACCCAGCAGCAAGAGCACAACCGCGACCATGGCGAACTTCAAGGGTTTGGGCATGCACCAGCCAATCCACGTTCCATGACTAAGCGCGGACTTGGTCCAAGGTCAGCGTCAGCGCTTCAAGATCCAGCGGCTGGTCGTAGGTCGACGGCGGGGTGTCCCCCACCGCTCCTTCGGCAAAGGTGACGGTGATCAGGAATGGAACTGAATAGGTGCCCGGATCGGCAAAGCTCAGTGTGCCGTCAGCTTCTTCGGTGATCCCCGGCGCCGATGCATCGACCTGCAGCGCGACGGTCACGTATCCTTCCAACGCTCCCAGCGCCGTAGCCGCCTGGTCGACGCTCAGGGATCCGGCAATGTTCTTGCCTTCGGCATCGATGGTGGCGGTCTGGCTGAACGCAACGACGTCGCCGGGAACGAGCTGCTGGGTTGCCGGGTCGAACGGCTCGGGCGCTTCCGGATTGCTGATGTCCTGCCAGCTGCCCTCCCCGTTGGTCGTCAAGTTCAGGTGGCCGGTTTCCACGGTCCCCGCGTCAATAGTCTGCTGCGCCTGCCAGCGCGCGATCGTTCCAGCGCCGCCGAGCAACAGCGCTCCGGCTGCAACAGCAGCAATGGTCGCCTTGGTTACTTTCTTCATGAATTACGCATCCTCAAAGTTTCAGGTGCCCCCAGTGACACACACTTTAAGTAAAGCTTGTTTAGTAGGTTTTACAACCCCCGGACGTCACATGTCGCTGCCGCCGGCCTGCACGGCTAGAGGAAGCAACACAACTGCCGTGAAAGCGTATTCTCATGGCATCGAAAATCCTGGCTAACCAGCATCTGACCTGCTCCTTTGCGCGAGGACTCCAACTCTCGAAACGATCCGGCGCCGAATGGCGAAAGTTGGACGGCAAAGGCCATCCACCTGTCCATAAAAGTCTAGCTAGTTAGCGAATCAATCCGCCTCTTGGATAATGCGCGAAACGCCCGGGATCAGCTTTCCCGATCTGGCGCCGACGCAAACAGATTCAGGCCCATGGCACGCGAAAGCTGCCCGATGGCCAGCTGCGCGCGCACCGAGTTCCCGGCCATGTCCAATGGCGGCGAGAACGCGCCAATGGCACCCTTGCCCGGAGCTACCGCGACAATGCCGCCAGAAACCCCGGACTTCGCCGGGATCCCGATCTCGAACAGCCACTCGCCAGAACGCTCGTACAAGCCGTTGGAGGCCACGGTCGCCAGGGTATCGCGGCATACGTCTGCATCGACGACGCGCTTTCCGGTCACCGGGTTCACTCCGCCATCGGCCAGCGTCGCGCCCATGACGGCAAGATCATGCGCGCTGATATTCAGCGAGCACTGCTTGGTGTACACATCAACGGCATCCGCAGGTTCGTTCTCCAGCCGCCCATAGCTCTTGAGCAAATGCCCCAGAGCCTTATTGCGTTCGTTGGCCAGCGATTCGGAGTGGTAGACCTCGTCATCCAGGCTCAGCGCCCGGCCGGCAAAGGCGGAGAGCCCTTCCCGGACGTTCTCCCACTTCTTGGCAGCGGTCTTGCCGGGCATCATTGCTGTCGTGGCGATGGCGCCGGCATTGACCATGGGGTTCATCGGCAAGCCGTTGTTCAATTCGACGGCCATCACAGAGTTGAAAGACATGCCCGTATTGTTCACGCCGATGCGTTCGCGAACGACCTCGCGCCCGTGCTCCTGCACCACCAGCGCGTAGACGAACATCTTGGAGATCGACTGGATCGAGAACAGGTGATCGCAATCGCCAACCATGTGGACAGAGCCGCCGACGTGGGACATGGCGATGCCAAAGAGATTGGGGTCCGCTTGGCCCAGGATCGGAATGTAGTGGGCAAGGAGCCCGTCGTCGGCATCCGCGTATCGCTCATGGGCTTCCTTGAGCAGGGAATCGATGCGATCATGTTCCAGCTCACCGGTAGAAACTTGCTGAACGACGTCGTCGAAATCGGTGGGAATAGTTTCGTTATTCCCTTCCGAAGGATAGGTCATCTTCACCTGCCTCTTAGTCCTGGGTCCGTTGATTCATGCTGCTTGATTTGACCTTATCAACAGCATTGCCGCTTAGCACCTTGGATACAGCCATGAGCAGGCAGGAAGCATTGGGCCAGTTCTCCCGACGCCCGCTCCAATCACGCGTCCACTTGGTATTCAATGCATGAATCGCATGTGTTTTCCCCTACATTGTGGAGCATCTTACAGCGCAATGCACCCGATCTGACTTAGCATTTTGTGTATGGCTAAGGGTATTACTTTTCATACGCGCAAGTGGGTTCGCCCAGAAGACTTGAACGCAAACGGCACGCTGTTCGGCGGCAGCCTGTTGCGCTGGATCGACGAAGAAGCTGCGATCTACTCGATCATCCAGCTGGGCAACAAGCACGTTGTCACCAAGTTCATGTCCGAGATCAACTTCATCGCCTCCGCAAAGGAAGGCGACCTGATCGAGATGGGCCTGACTGCTATCGACTTCGGCCGGACTTCGGTCACCCTGCGCGCAGAGGTGCGCAACATCTTCACCCAGGAATCGATCCTGACCATCGAGAAGATCGTCTTCGTGAACATCGGCGAAGACGGCAAGCCGGCACCGCACGGCTACGACCACATCACCTACACCCGCGATCGCATCCCGCTGGAAATCACCAAGGCACTGATCTAGTCCCCGTTTGAATGCCCGAAGCCCTCAAGAATTCAAGGGTTTGGTTCAAGGCCCCGCACGGCCGCGCTTAACTGCGTGCCCTAGCGGGGCCTTGTTTCATTTCAAGGTTAATCCCGCATAGCTCTTGCGCTCGGTTCATGCGTCCAGCAAAGTTGTTTTTGCACTGAGGAATTCCCCCGACGCAGAAGCGAGAAACCCATGGGCCAGATGATTTTCGTCAACCTACCGACCGCCGATCTAGCCAGAGCCGACAAGTTCTACGAGGCCATGGGCTTCACCAAGAACACGACGTTCTCCGATGAAAATGCCACCTCATGGATCATCGCCGAGAACATTCTCGTAATGGTCCTGCGCCAAGAGTTCTTCGCAAGCTTCCTGGTCAACGGTGATAAGCCGGCGCTCGGAAGCGGCCTGCGCGAAACCCTCAATGCCCTCTCGGCAGAAACCCGCGAAGGCGTCGACGACTTCGTCGCGCGGGCCGAGGCCGGTGGCGGCAGCGTCTACCGCCCGGCAGATGAGCCATTCCCGGGCATGTACCAGGCAGCCGTCCAGGACCCGGATGGCCACGTCTGGGAAATCGCGTGGATGAGTCCAGAAGCAATGGAAAACCCAGGCAGCTAGGCAGCTAGCCGACCTCGGAATCCCGCAGGTGCCGTAGCTCTTCTGCTTTGCGGCGCTTGCGGAACTGCTTCTTCATCCCCTTGGCCGGCTGCATCGGCTCCGGCCAGCGGGGACGCAACTGGTCCCCCAGGGTAATGCCGCGCATGCGCCGCCCGAACATCGGCAGCACCCACTGCCTCAGCCATTCCACGTCGCGCTGCGTGGCCTGCCAGAATCCAACCCGGTCCGCAGCGCCAAAAGGATCGAAAACCAGCTGGTGCGGATACCCGAGGATCTCCAGGATCCTGATGGCCATGTAGCGATGGCCTGCACGATTCATGTGCAGCTTGTCGATATCCCACATGCGCTTATCCCGGTACGCCTCCCAATTCCAGTAGTCAACGAGCACTACTGAGTCCGGATAGCGTTCAGCGAGCCGGCGCACGTGGTCATTGAAGCGCCAGTTGCGCCGCTTGAACGGGGCGAGCACCGGGTGCACGGGGATATCGAACCCGGTGAACAGCAGGACCTTGGCACCCGTGGAAACCAGGGCTTCGACGGCCTGCGAGTACCGGGCAAGGAATTCCTTCATGTCCTTGCGGAATTCCAGGATGTCGTTGCCGCCGGCATAAAAGGTGATCACCTCCGGCTTGAGTTCCAGGGCTACGGGGATCTGCTCGTCGATAATCGACTGGAGTCGTCGGCTGCGGATTCCCAGGTTCACGTACTGCCACTCGGGATCCGCTTTGGATAGCTGCTTGGCCACGCGATCGGCCCATCCGCGTACCCCGTTGGGCAGCCTGGGTTCCCAGTCCCCCACGCCTTCGGTAAAGGAATCCCCGATCGCCATAAACAGCCGTCCCATGATTGGCTAATCTACAAGGAACAGTTGACTAAGCAATGACGGGAAAACGAACCCCACCACACTTTTAGATGACAACGGTGTGCAGTCGGTCTATTGGCAGAAGCTCATCGTGCCGCAGACACGCTCTTCATCACCGATAGACCCGGAACCATAACGAAATCCTCGGATACAAGCCGAGCAATATCGTCTGCAATGCCAGAGGTGTCCTTCCCCATGTTCGGTCCGGCTAGTTCGGGAAGCTCGCGCACGACGCTGACGGCAGCAGATTCAATGGCCATTGCGGCCCGCTCTTCTCCTAGATGCGCGAGCATCATCGCACTAGACAGGATCGCACCGACAGGATTGGCCCAGCCCTTTCCGGCAATGTCGGGAGCCGAGCCGTGGATGGCTTCGAACATGCTAGGTGAGTTTCCATCCAGATTGAGATTCGCGCTTGCTGCAACGCCCAGGCCGCCCTGGATGACAGCTCCAAGGTCCGTGATGATATCTCCGAAGAGATTATCGGTAACGACTACATCGAATCTTTCCGGGGCAACAGGGAGATGGAAACACATGGCATCGACATGAACGTAGTCGACTTCAACTTCGGGATAGCGCCCAGAAACGTGGTCCACGACTTCCTGCCAAAGTTTCCCAGCTTCGATAAGTATGTTCTTCTTATGGCACAAGGTAAGTTTCTTACGCCGGCTCATAGCCAACTTGAAGGAATACTCCACTACTCGCGAGATCCCCTGCCGGGTGTTCACCGATTCCTGGAGCGCCACAGTGTGAGGCGTATTTGCGTGGACTGTCGAACCTTGGCCAATGTAGGCACCTTCGGTATTCTCACGGACGATCACCAGATCGCAACGTTCCGGTGTCAGCCCGGCAATGGGGGTGGCGACGCCCGGGTAGAGCTTGACCGGGCGCAGGTTCACCGCCTGCTCGAATTCCTGGCGCATCGCAAGGATAAATCCGCGCTCAAGTATGCCTGGCTGCACTGCTGGATCCCCCATCGCGCCGAAGAGTATGGCATCATGGCCCCGCAGCTTTCGATTCAACTGCGGGTTCCATAGCTCGCCGGTCTGCAGATAATGCTTAGCACCTGCGTCATAAGTAGTCAGATCCAGCGCGAAGCCGAATTTCTTCTCAGCTGCAGCCAAAACGTCAAGTGTTCCGCCCATGACTTCCGGGCCGATCCCGTCTCCGGGGATGACGGCAACGCTGTAGGTTTTCATTGGATAGGCCTTTCACTAGCGGCTAGGTGGTTTTGAAGTTCGTTGAAGTATTCGCGTACTCGGCGTTGTGCAGCCTTACCGTCTGATTCGGCTACACACTCCAGGATGCCTACCTGGAGGTTCCGCAGTTTTCCGGTATTCGTCGGGAACCACGCGGTAGCTGGCAAATGCACTTCCTCGGTTATCCGCACAAGGGTCGAGAATCCTTGAAGATAGCGATTGCCCGATGATCCCAGCAGCAATAGGTGCACCTTGGAAGCATTATGTGGCGTGGCGGTTCCCGGGTTGCGCAACGCTTGAAGCAGGTCGGCGAGCAAGGGCCTCGATATCTTATCGACTGCCATGCCGCAGGCTGCCGATTCCAATAGTTCGCGGAATTTCAGTGCTTCACGCAGATTCGTTATGTCCATCTTCGTAACCGTGGCTCGCCCGTAGGAATCGAGCTGAACCACGCCTTCATGCTCTAGCAAGGCAAAGGCTTCACGCAAGGGTGTCCGACTGACGCCAAGCTCTTCGGAGAGCCGCTGCTGCGCCAAGACTTGTCCTGGCGCATACCGTCCCAAGAAGACTCGCTCACTGATGACGCCAGCAGTTTCCCGAGCCAGCGAAATGTTGCTCCTCCAGTCAAAAGCCACCGCCACCGCCTGTACTCGCACATCCGAATTTCTCGGTATCCCGAAGTGGAATAGTGAGCATTACTGTTCCCGGAGTTTCGCTTAATGTCAATGAATTCAACGTTTTAGAAGTGTGAAAGGGTCATTTTCCTCAAACCCGTTGACTGCGAGCTAGATCACTGATTAGCTTTGGTCATCTACTGGTCAGACCAGTAGGACTTCCATGGCGCCAATTCGAAAGTAGGAACGATGACTTCTCACTCAGATGCTTACCCTGCGGGATTGCCCATCGGTGATCGGTGGGTGCACTGCGCGGAAACAGTCCCCGTTATTTTCCCTTTCGATGGTTCAGTAGTTGCGCACGCGCCTGTAGGCTCTGCAGCACTAGCCAGCCAGGCGTTGGACGCCGCCCAAGGCGTCGCCAAGGAAGTCGAGAGGCTGAGCACCGGCACCAAGCGGTCAATCCTCTTGGCGGTCCATCACAAGATTTCCGAGCACCGCGAAGAGCTTGAGAATCTCCTGGTCCTCGAAACTGGCAAACCCCTGGTGGACTGCCGGGTAGAAGTTGCGCGCACCCTGACCACATGGGCCGCGGCAGCCGAAGAAGTCGCGAACCTGCGCGGCGAAACAGTACCCCTGGATCTGCAGGCCAGCGGCGATGGCATGATCGGGTACTGGACCCGTAAACCGGCTGGAATCGTGATCGGCATCGCCGGTTTCAATTACCCTTTGCTCTTGGCCAGCCATAAGCTTGCGCCAGCGCTGGCGGCTGGGTGCCCGATCATCATCAAGCCAGCACCGAATACTCCTCTGTCCACGTTGTGGGCCGTGCACTTGATCCGCGAGGCTCTCGCCGCCCATCAGGTCAGCACCGCAGCGGTGCAGCTGGTCACTGGCGGCATTGACGTTGGCGAGACATTGGTCGCAGACCCGCGCTCAGCGGTGGTTTCCTTCACCGGGTCCGCGGCCGTCGGCCACCAGATCGCCAGGAATGCGGCACCACGCAAGGCAGTGCTGGAGCTGGGGTCTAACACCGGTTTCATTGTCGCCGAGGACGCCGACATCCATGCAGCGGTCGATGCCGTGCTACGCGGGGGGTTCTATGCCAACGGGCAAGCCTGCATCTCTGTTCAGCGCGTTCTGCTCGATGAGAAAATCGCTGGCGACTTCCAGCGGGAGCTGCTGGCGCGCATCGGCGAAATAGCGGTTGGCGACCCCCGCTCGGAACAGACCCGGGTGGCTCCGCTGATCAATAAGGCATCCACCGGACGCGTGCTGTCATGGATCGAGAAGGCAAAAGAACGCGGAGCACAGGTGCTGACCGGCGGAGGCTTGCTAGGAGAATCCATCCAGCCCACGATTCTGAGCGGCGTCCCGTCCGATGCAGAACTATGGTGCGAGGAAATATTCGGTCCTGTCATCTGCTTGCGCACGGTGCCTGACCTCGATGCAGCTTTTGAGCTGGTGAACGATTCACGGTACGGACTGCAGGCAGCCATTTACAGCAAGTCGCTGAAGACGGCCTTCCGCGCCATCGATGAACTGGAAGTTGGCGGTGTCGTAGTGAATGAAATCCCGGGATTCCGGTCAGACATCATGCCCTATGGAGGAGTCAAGGACTCCGGGATCGGCCGTGAAGGCCCCCGCTTCGCAATGGAAGAATTCACTGTCACCCGGATGGCCATCATCCGCCCCTAGCCCGAGGCAACATAAACGAAGGACAACACAATGGATTACACGCAGCTCTTCCAATTTGCCGGCCAGCGCGTCATGGTCATCGGTGCAGGCAGCGGCATTGGCCGTGAAGCGGCTCTGGCCCTCGACGCCCACGGCGCCCACGTGATTTGCGCCGACCGCGATGCCGAAACCGCGCAGGAGACCGCCGACATGCTCAGCAGCGGTTCCACGGTTATCGAGCTCGACGTTCTGGATATTCAATCTGTTCAGGCCGCTTCCAATGAATTCAATGACATCGCTGCTCTGGTGTTCACCGCTGCCACGAATGTCCGAAAGCGCATCGTCGACTACACGATGGAAGAATTCGACCGCGTGGTGAACTTGAACCTGAGGGCTTCATTCGGACTGATCCAGGCCTTCGCCCCTCGGCTGGCAGCCAATGGCGGCGGATCCATCATTGGCATCTCGTCCATTCGCGCATCAGTTGTCGAGCCCGGGCAAAGTGTCTATGGGGCCACCAAGGCGGCACTGGTCCAACTGGTCCGTGCCGCGGCCGCCGAATTCGGCCCGCAGGGTGTCAGGGTCAATGTTGTTGCCCCAGGGGTTGTTGAAACCCCTCTGACCGCACAGATCAAGGCCAACCCCGGCTGGTACGACGCCTACGCCCAGAAGAGCGCCTTGGGCCGCTGGGCCAGGCCAGAGGAAATGGCTGGAGCCATTGTCTATCTTGCATCGCCGGCATCGAGCTTCGTGACTGGTTCGGTGCTCACCGTCGATGGCGGTTGGACCGCCATCGATGGTCGTTTCACCCCACCGAACTAGGCGGTGCTGCCAAGGATTCTTCAGACAGACCACCACGAAAGCGACTTAAGATGTCACAGACACCAGAGGTGCCAGCTGCAACTAAGACGCGCGCATTTGAAGCCATCGTCAGTTCCATTGAAAGCCAGGTACTTAGCGGCGAACTGAAAATCGGGGATCATCTGCCCGGAGAGCGCGAACTTGTAACCCAGTTTGAGGTGAGTCGTTCATCGGTGCGTGAAGCGATGCGGGTCTTGGAAAGCAACGGGATAGTTGCCTCTAGGCCGGGTGATCCGCGCGGAGCGGTTGTCCTCTCTCCCACGTCAGCGCCTTTGCGCAAAATGATAAGCCGTTTGGCCACGACCTCTTCGTCGAGCCTCGCGGATCTGCTCATTTATCGCATGACCATGGAATCTTCGGCCAATTCGCTGGCCGCAACGCGACGTTCCGATGCGGACTTATTGAAGCTCGAGAAGGCGATGGCGCGGATGCGGGCGGCGCGTTCGCAGAGCCAAAGCGCTTTCAGCCAGGCAGACCTCGATTTCCATGACGTGATCGCGCAGGCCAGCGGCCATGCACTGCTGCAGATTACCGGCGAAGCAGTCCGCCAGTCCATCGAGCAGCTCATCACGTCCAGCATTGAACAAAGTTCCGATGACGAGGCTTTGATGCAACGCACCCTCGACCATCATCACGAGGTCTTCATGGCCATCCAGAAGCAAGATGCGCATCTGGCTGAGCATCTTGCCCGCAGCAGCCTGTTCGAATACTACGGTCATCTGGTACCTGCCGATGACCGGACAGCTCTTGCCGCGCTGGCGTCCTTCGGACAGGCCACGCAAACCAGCTGATTTCCCGATACTGCAGATCAGAACAACAAGCAGGGCACAGCAACTGCGGTGGTTGCTGTGCCCTGCTTGTACGGGATTTTCAGTCCAAGTTCGACCACTGCGGTTTGGCGCTATCTGGCCGAGCTGCCTCATACCAGCTGGCTGCGCGAAGCACATCGTCATCGGTTCCAACTGCTCCGGCCAGCTGCACGCCAATGGGCTTGCCTTCGGACGTGAAACCGCAATTGACGGTAGCCGCTGGCTGACCGGACATGTTGTACGGGACGGTGAAGGCAATATGGCCCATTGTGGCGTCAGGATCCACCACTGGCATCGGTTGTTCCGCAGGAAAAGCAGCCATCGGGGAGACCGGAGAGATGATGAGGTCATACCCGGCGGTAGCCGCGATGGTCACCTTCTGCATCTGGTCGATCGCACCGAAATTCCTGATCGTGTCGGCGCCATCGAACTTGGCTCCTCCTTCGCACCAGCGCACGATGTAATCCAGGACCTTCGCCTGCTCGCTTTCGCTCAGTTCACGGAAATCGGCCCAGGACCGGGTACGCCAAAAGCGGTCAAGCTGGTCAAGCATGCCTTGGTCGATGAAGGGCGGCAACTCTTCCACCCTGGCACCGTCCTGCGCAAAAGTGTCCGCTACCGACTGCACCGCCGATCGGATTTCGGGGTCGACAGCGACCCCAGCGTTAGCTTCAAGCTGCAACCCGATTCTCATCCCGCGGACGCTGCCAAGCTTTGACTGCCATTGCATGGCCGGATAGGCCCGTGCCGAATAGTCACGGATATCTGGTTGTCCGAGCACTGACATGAAAAGGGCAATGTCATCCACGGTACGTCCCATGGGGCCGGCCGCCCGGCCAATGTACGGGACATCCAGGGGAATCAATCCTGCACTGGGTTTCAGTGTTGCCAATCCCTGCCAGCCGCCGGGCAGGCGAATGGATCCACCGATGTCGGTGCCAACATGCAGCGGCCCATATCCAGCAGCAGCGGCAGATCCCGCACCCGCACTGGAGCCACCGGTGGTCCATCCAGGGTTCCAAGCGCTACGCGATATTCCGTGAAGGCTGGAAACACCCGAAGAGAGCATGCCCCAGTCCGGCATCGTAGTCGAGCCAACCAGGATGCCGCCGGCTTCAAGAATCCGATCGGTGATCGGCGCGTTCTGCGTGGGCACCTTGGGGTTGGATAGGGCCGTTCCCGAAGGCATCGGGATGCCCTTGCGTGCTATGTTCTCCTTGACCGTTACCGGCACCCCGTCTAGTGGACCGAGCGCTGTTCCGCTGGCCCAGCGTTGCTCGCTTTCGCGTGCCTGGCTCAGCACGTCTTCCGGATCGAACTGGTACATCGCGTTGAGTACCGGTTCACGTTCCTGAACCCGTTTGATGACCGACTCTGCTACATCCACCGGCGAGATGTCCTTCGCAGCATAGGACGCGTGAAGTTCCTGCGCGGACAGCTGGTGCAGTGCGGTGGTGTGTTCAGAAAGCTGGGACATGATGGCCTCTCAAGGAAAACGAGCATTACTAGCGCAGGGCCAGTTCGTTGCGCAGGGACATGGATGAATTCACCAAAGTCCGCGTATACGCATGCTGCGGACTGTTATAGATCTGTTCGGTGGTTCCGCTTTCGACGATCCGCCCTTCATTCATCACCACGACGTTGTCGCAGATATGCCGCACCACGCCAAGATCGTGCGAGACGAAGACGAGGGTCAATTGGTAGTCGTCGACCAAGTCCGAAAGCAGGTTCAGTACTTGGGCTCGGACGGAGACGTCCAGAGCGCTGACCGGTTCATCAGCCACCAGCACCCGAGGCTCGCAGATCAGCGCACGAGCAATGGAGATTCGCTGGCGCTGTCCACCGGAGAATTGATGCGGGAAGCGCTCCGCGGCATCGGCCGGCAGTCCCACCGATCCGAGCATTTCTGCGACCATCTTCCGGTGCTTGGCGCTATCCACCTTTTGCCCCGGAACAAGCAAAGGTTCAGCGATAATGTCGCGGACACGCATCCGCGGATCCAGCGATCCCATGGGATCCTGGAAAACGATCTGCAGCTGCTGGCGCAATTGGACCAGCTCCCGCTCCTTGGCCCCTGCAACCTCGCTTCCTGCCACACGAACACTGCCTGAGGTGGGTTGGTCCAGACCTGCCAAGATGCGCAAGAGGGTGGATTTTCCGGAACCGGATTCACCGACCACACCGAAACGTTGCCCGGCAGCAACGTCAAAGGAAACGCCCTTCAACGCATGCACCTCCGACCGCTTCCCGAAGAGCGACGAGCGTCCGACAGGATAGATTCGCGTCAGGTCCTTGACACTGATCAAGGAGGGCACTTCGGGAGCAGTGTCCCCCGCGGCTTGGTCGTGTTCCCGGAGATCGCTTATTTCCGCGTTTGCTGCTTCCACGACTGGTTGCGCTTCGGCCAAAGGCGGGATGTAGGAAGCGGCCGAAGCCACGGTGAATAACCTGCCGTCGGCATCTGTGGCATTCAGGTCCGAGGCGGCCAGCAGTCCTCGGGTGTAAGGGTGTTGCGGATTGCTGAATACCTCGCCGGTATCGCCTTCTTCAACCACTTGGCCGTTGTTCATCACCAGCACCCGGTCGCAGACGTTGGCGACCACCGAAAGGTCATGGGTGATGAACAGCAACCCGGTGCCGCGTTCTTGGACCGATTCCAAGATCAGATCCAGAACCTGGCGTTGAACCGTAACGTCCAAAGCCGTGGTCGGTTCATCGCAGAGCAAGAGACCCGGGTTATTCGCCAAGGCCATCGCCATCATGGCGCGCTGTCGCTGGCCTCCAGAAAGCTGGTGCGGATAAGAGCGGGCGGCCCGTGCCGGATCCGGGAGCTTAACCGATCCGAGCAGTTCCACGGCACGAGCCTGAGCCGCTGATTTTGAAGCGACGGTCTTATGGCTAGTCATAATTTCCGCGACCTGCGGACCGACTTTCATCAGCGGATTCAATGCGGTCAGCGGCTCCTGGAAGACCATGCTCATATCCTTGCCACGGATTTTCTGCAGTTCCCTGTCAGTTGCCTCGACCAGATTCCGTGGGTGACCCGCAAGCTGGATGGAGCCACTGGCGCTGACACCTTCCGGGAGCAACCCCATAAGGGCGGATGTGGTCATGGACTTTCCAGAACCAGATTCGCCAATCAGCCCTACACGATCCCCCGGATTCATGCGCAGATTAAAGTTCGAGACAAGCGTGCGGTGCTTGGTGCTGATTGTCAGGCCCCTGACATCTATCAGAGCGCCGGTAGTTGTTTTCTTATCCATGGATTACCGATCTCCATTCAGTTTCGGATCGAACCGATCACGCAGACCGTCACCAAGCAAGGTGAAGCCCAACACTGCAACGGCAATGGCGGCGCCCGGCCAAACGGCGAGCATCGGGAAGGTCCCCAGGAATTGCTGGGATTCTTGCAGCATGCGGCCCCAGGATGGGACCGGTGGTGGAGTGCCCAAGCCAAGGAAGGACAGCGCTGCTTCGGCAAGTACCGCAATTGCGAACGATACCGAGCACTGCACCACGACCATGCCGATGATATTGGGCAGCACATGGCGCCGGGCGATACGCCAGCTGCTCTGGCTGGATGCCTTGGCAGCCATGATGTATTCGGTGCTCATCACCTGTAGGGTGCCGCTTCGCGCAACACGCGCAAAGCCGGGTATCGAGCCAATGCCGATGGCAAGCATGGCTGTGAATGTGCTGGCTCCAAATACGGCGCCAAACATGATCGCTACCAGCAACGCGGGAAAAGCGAGGAGAATATCAGCGCCACGCATAGTAACTTCCTCGGTGATGCCACCTCGCATGCCAGCCAGAATACCTAGCGGCGTCCCAATGATCAGGGCGATGCCTACCGCAACCAAACCCACCAGCAAGGTAATGCGCGCTCCGTACAGGATTCCCGAAAAGACGTCGCGTCCGTACCTGTCGGTACCCATCAGATGGGTGACGCTGGATCCTTGCAAGCGATCCTGGGGAACTGCTTGTACCGGATCGAAGGGGGTCCAGACAAAGGAGACGAGTGCAGCGAGCACCACGAGAGCTACGAGGATGCTGCCTACCAGCAGCGTCACGGAGAGTTTGCGACGGGTGCTTGAAGCGGTAACTGGTTCTGCAGACATTACGCGCCCTTTCGAATGCGTGGATCCAGGATTGTGTAGAGCACGTCCACGACCAAGTTGATGATCAAGGTAATCGCGACGAGCACCATGACCACCGATTGCACGGTAAGAAGATCGCGGTTGCCCACCGCGTCGAGCAGCATGGACCCAAGGCCTGGGATCACAAACACCCGTTCAATGACCACCGCACCAATGATCAATGCCGCCAACTGCACGCTGGTAACTGTCAGAACCGGGATGGACGCGTTGCGCAGACCATGCTTGATCAGCGATTCAAGCTTCCCGAGGCCCTTGGACCGTGCGGTCCGCAAGTAATCCTCGCTCATCACTTCCATCACCGCCGAACGGACATAGCGAGTCAGGATAGCTCCCTGCACGGATGCCAGAGCGAGCACTGGCAGGACGACGCGGGAAATGAAATCTCCGAAGTCCTCGCCGGGCGGTGTCCACCCGTTGGCCGGAAGCCAACCCAGGCCCACGGCAAAGACGACCACCAGCAGAATGCCGGCGAGGAAGTTGGGAATGGCCACGCCTACCTGGCTGATTCCGCTGACAATGATGCCGCTCGGATTGCGGTGCTTGACCGCCGCGTAGGTGCCGAAGGGAATCGCAATCGCCAAGGCGAGGACCATTGCCAGCAGTACCAGGATCAGGCTGACTTGCACCCGGTCGACAATCAGCGGGCTGATATCTTGCCGCGTGACATAGGATGTGCCGAAGTTGCCGGTGGGCAACCCCAGCGCCCAGTCAAAGTACTGGACGATCAGCGGCCGATCGGTCCCGAACTCGGCTCGCGTTTTGGCCAATAACTCCGGGGTGGCGTTCACACCCAGGGCAATCTGGGCAGGATCTCCGGGAATTGCTCGCATGAAAAGGAACACTGCAACCGTTGCAATCACATAAGTGACAACGAATCTTGCCAAGTTGATCAGTAATCTAATACCCACGTGATTTTCCCTTTGTCGGTGCGGCTATGGAAGCTATTTCCAGCCGATATTGGTCATATCCAATGCTTCGGTCACGGAGTTGGCCGGAATGCCGGTCACCTCTGCCTTGGCTACCACGATGTTCGGGAAGATGAACAGGGTATCTGCAGCTGCATCATCAACGATGGTGCGAACCACCTTTTTCATGCCATCCACGTATCCGACTTCGTCGGCAGCATCGGCTTTAGCGGCAAGCTCCTCAATGCCTGAATTGTCGTAGCCCAGGTAGTAATCCGGGTTGTTGAACATTGCCAAAACATCTCGGCTCTCCACTGCCAGGACGACCGACATCTGGTAATCGTGCTTGGTGAAGACCTCGTCGAGCCAGACCGCGGGGAATTCAGAGGACTCGATCTTAGCGTCGATTCCGACATCAGCCAGTTGCGAGACGACTATTTCAGAGACTGCGGTTGCGTAGGGGCGAGTTGGAACCTTGAAAGTGATCTGCAGGTTCTCGGCTCCAGCTTCCTTGAGTAACGCCTTGGCCTTCTCCGGGTCGTACGGGTAGATATCGTTCAGATCCTCGTAGTAAGGGTCGGTGGTCGGAACCGGTCCGCCCACCACCGTGCCGTAGCCGTTCCATGCGGTGTCGACTACAGCTTGGCGGTCGATGGCATACATGACGGCTTGGCGCACGCGCTTGTCATCGAACGGAGCTTTTTTGTTATTCATCGACAAGACGATCTCGCCATTGGAGGTGCCGTCAAGGACCTGGAACTTGTCATTTGATTCGAAACCGGACAGCAGTTCCGGGGACTGCATGTTGTAGACGACATCCACGTCGCCGGATTGAAGTGCATTGGTCGTGGCTACCGCATCGGCGAAGTAGCGCAGTGAGACCTTTTCAACCTGCGGTTTCTCGCCCCAGTAGTCATCGCGTGTCGCGAGTTCGATGGACTGCCCGCGGTTCCACGCATCAATTTCGTATGGCCCAGTCCCAATGGCGGTCGAAGCTAGTTCGTCAACGCCGCTTGGATCGAACATGGCTCCGACCAAGGTGCCCATGTCGAAAAGCCAGGCATTGCTCGGCTGCTTCAGGGTAATGGCGACTTCGGAATCACTGAGGACCTCGACAGAGTCCACGATTTCCATTTTCGTCTTCAAGCTAGAGACCCAGTCATCGGATTGGACTCGTTCGATACTGAATTTGACGTCATCGGCAGTGAACGCTTCGCCATTGGAAAAGGTTGCGCCTTCGCGAAGCTTGAACGTATAGGTCTTGTTCCCGTTGCTCAGCTCCCACGATTCGGCGAGCAACGGCTGGATCTTTCCTTCTTGGTCGATCTCGACCAATCCTTCATAGACATTGGACATGAGTGCTTGCGGAATAGCAGCGCCTGCAGTCGTGGTGAAGTCCAGATTGACCGGCTCACCAGTTAGCGCGACGGTCACTGAAGTGTTTTCGGCCGAGCCTTCCGACGAAGTCCCGCCTGATCCTGCAGAGCACGCGGTTAGCGCCAGAGAGCCAACCAGCACTGTCGCCGCAAGCCGACTGTAGTTCTTTTTCTCTTTCATGGGATCTCCATCGGTCAACATGTCCATTGAGTGATGTGATCCATACAACACCATATATGCTGATATTTCTACTAAGTTTTCTGGTCTTACCAGTTGTCGAAATATTTGGCTGGGGCGGTGCCGCCCCGGAGAACTGCAATACCTTGTCCGCTAACCGTTTCCACTCGCAGCTAAAGGAAGGCCCCAATTGAGCAAGCTAACTTTCACGCCGGCCGTGCCAACATTGACCTACGAGCGAGTAGTGCAACAAATCGAGGAAGCGATTCTGTCCAAGGAAATTGAACCTGGCCAGCACCTTCCCAGTGAACGCGAGCTCATGGTGCAGTTCTCCGTCAGCCGGCCAACGGTCCGCGAGGCACTGCGAGTATTACAGAGCCAAGGCCTCATTGCGTCGCGTCCCGGTAGCCGCAGCGGTCCAGTTGTCTTGCCGGTTTCCACGGATAATCTGGGCAGATCCTTTGCCAATATGGCGCGCATAGCTACCCTCTCGCTCTCGGAATTGGTGCAATTCAGAATCGTTCTGGAGAGTTCCGCCTGCCAGCTAGCGGCCGTAATGCATAGTTCCGAGCAACTATCGGTCATGCGCGATGCAGTTGAACGCATGGAATCTGAGGCGGCTGCGGGCTCCGGATCCTTCAACCGGGCCGACCTCGATTTCCACGCGGCCGTATGGGAAGCCAGCCACAACAGCCTGTTGCGAATCTGTGGCGAGGCGGTATCCGGTGCCATCTTGAGCGTCATGAATGACCAGATGAGCCACGCGGACAACGAGTCCCTAGAAATGAAAAAAGTGGTGGCATTGGACCGAGCGATCTTCGATGCAATTGAAGCCAGAGAGCCAGTCACTGCCGGAAACGCAGCCAAGACGGCCATTTCCACGTATTTCAAACCTCGTCTGGATGATGAAGGGGTGCGCGGCGTTGAAGCGCTGACGGAACCTCGCTAATTCACGCCGGTTCTTCATCCCGGTGCCAAATCGGAGCAAATGCAACACAGCGTCACCGGGTCAGAGCAGTTTGCGCATGATCAGCCGGGGCATCCTGCTGGCCTGGGCGTCGCTGACCCCGACGAC